>Ga0194121_10000162_pt1 | contig 113666 bp, 97 predicted proteins | sample TA2MahCa50mmetaG_FD_148609 | JGI IMG/M metagenome (GOLD analysis project Ga0194121, IMG submission 148609) | Freshwater microbial communities from Lake Tanganyika, Tanzania - TA2015020 Mahale Deep Cast 50m | ecosystem: Environmental > Aquatic > Freshwater > Lake | place: Tanzania: Lake... | reverse complement strand
CGGCTTCGTCAGAATCAATCGGTCGCCAGGCTTCGCGCCGGTGTTGGTCAGGATGCGTGTTGGGTCGACCGCGCCGGTGACGGCGTAGCCGAACTTGATCTCCTTGTCCTGGACGGTGTGACCGCCGAGCAACGCGACGCCGGCCTCGCGCAGCTTGTCGAATCCGCCTCGGAAGATCTGCGCGATGTCCTCGGTGCGCAGACCGTCTTGCGGGAACGCCGCGATGGCCAGCGCGGTCAGCGGCCGGCCGCCCATGGCATACACATCGCTCACCGAATTCGCCGCGGCAATCTGCCCGTAGAGATACGGGTCGTCGACGATGGGAGTGAAGAAGTCCACCGTCTGCACCAGCGCCGGACCGGCCTCCCACGCGTACACACCGGCATCGTCCGCGGTCCGGTAGTCGACCAGGATGCGTGGGTCAGTCTGGGTTGGTATGCCGCTCAGGACCTGAGCGAGCTCGCCGGCTGCGAGTTTGCTCGCTCAACCGGCGCAGCTGACCATTTCAGTCAGTCGCCGCCTTTGTTGCTCAGTCATCAGGGCCTATTTTCTCTCCGTCAAATACTCGTACAGCCGTTGAAGTTCGGCTTCACCTGTAAAGGCTATCGAGATCGATCCGCCTTTGCCCTTGCGCTTGATCTCTACGGGCGTGCCCAGCGACAGGCGAAGCTGTTCTTCCGCGGCGCGAGTGTGCACGTCCTTTTTGGGTTTTTCCGGCTGGGCCTCTCGTTCGCCGGACTTGCTGCTGATTTCTTTCTTCACCAGTGCTTCGGTCTCCCGGACGGAGAGACCACGTGCCACCACCTCACGCGCGAGACGCTTTTGCTCCTGGTCTGAGGAGAGCGCCGCGATGGCCCGCGCGTGTCCCATGGTTAGCGCGCCGGACGAGACGTTGCCGCGCACTTCGTCGGGCAGCTTCAACAATCGCAGGTAGTTCGCGATGGTGGCGCGATCCTTGCCGACCTGCACGGCAATGTCGTCCTGTTTCAGGTGAAACTCGTCTACCAGCCGTTGGTATGCCGCGGCCGCTTCCATGGGATTGAGATCTTCGCGCTGGATGTTTTCGATCAGCGCCATCTCGAGTAGCCGCTTCCTGTCCGCAGGCGGCACTTCCTTGACGACGATCGGAACTTTCGAGAGTTGCGCGCGCTGGGCGGCGCGCCAGCGGCGTTCGCCGGCGATGATCTGATAGCGCTCACGTCCTCCCATCGTGGTGCCTGCCGCGCCGGAGTTCCCCGGAGGCGGGACTATGCGCCGCACGACAATCGGCTGAATGATGCCGTTGGCCTGGATCGATCGCGACAACTCTTCGAGCTTCTCGGCATCGATGGGTCCGCGCGGCTGATAGTGATTCGGCTCGAGCTGATCGACGTCGACTTCCAGCGACGCACCAGGCGCGGCGGTCAACGCGTCGACGGCGTCGGGAATGAGGGCCTTCAACCCTTTGCCGAGAGCGGGTCTTTTCTCCATGAAATCTTCCTGTCGGCCTAGCGGCCTATTCGCCTGGTGGCCTACAGCGCGAGCACGGGTTCGTTTCTTTCCAGCACCTCGCGAGCGAAGGCAAAGTATGCCTCGGCGCCGCGCGAACGCGCGTCGTAGGTGACAGCCGGCAACCCGTGGCTCGGGGCCTCTGCGAGGCGCACGTTGCGCGGAATCACCGTGCGGTAGACCTTGTCTTTGAAGAACTCCCGCACGTCGCGCGACACCTGCTGGCCAAGATTGGTGCGCTCATCGTTCATCGTCAGCAGCACGCCTTCGATGTCGAGCGACGGATTGAGCGACGCGCGGACACGGCGCATGGTCGCGACGAGATCGGCGAGGCCTTCGAGCGCGAAGTATTCGCAATGAAGGGGAATCAGCACGCGATCGGCGGCGACGAGCGCATTGAGCGTGAGCAGGCCGAGCGACGGCGGTGAATCAATGATGATGTAGTCGAATTCGTCGCGCACCTGCGCGATCAGGCTTTTCAGCCGGCCTTCACGACCTTCGACGCTGATCAATTCGATCTCTGCGCCTGAGAGGTCGCGCGTTGCGGGAATAAGGGAAAGACCCGACGTCGAGGTCGGCAGAATGAACTGATGCAGGTCGGCGTCGGTCGCCGTGATGGCTTCGTAGATGGTGCCGCCGGGCGCCCGATGGCCCTTTTCTCCGACGCCGCTCGTCGCGTTCCCCTGGGCGTCGCAGTCGATGAGAAGGACCTTCTTGCCCTCCAAGGCGATGGCGGCGGCCAGATTGATGGCCGTGGTGGTCTTGCCGACGCCACCTTTCTGGTTTGTGACAGCTATAACCTTTGACATATCAACCAGTTACCATTATATTCTGTTGATTACCCTAACATGGCGTCGTCGTTTGAGCCGGATATCAATTTATCTCACTGTTGCGTGTTTCTACAAGGGATGTTGCACTCCGTAGCGACAGATTCGCGATGGAGTGTTCCACGTGGAACTTCTGGTCAGACGCGGGTCTTGTTGAGGATGACGAGCTTTGAGTGCAGGGAGTCGATCAGGGGAAAAGTGGCCATCCAGGCGAGCGGCGGCGGCGGCGAGTCCTCTAGTTCGTTCTTGCTCGAACCTCGGAAGAGCAACAGCTTCCCCCCGGGGCGGAGGAATGCCTGAAGTGAATTGAGCGTCCGGGTCTCGATACGAACGGCTCTAATCGAGACCAGGTCCAAGGCTTCATGTAGTTCGGCGCGAGGCAGGAGCTCCTCGAATCGTGATGTCTCAACCACCGCATCTCGCAGACCCAGAGCTCTTACGGCTTCGCGAAGGAAGACCGCTTTCCGTGTCTTTACTTCGACCATCCTGACCGAGAGATTGGAGCTCGCAAGTTTCAGCGGGATGGCCGGAGAGCCGCCGCCGGAGCCCGCGTCGAGCAATGTTCTCGCGTTTTCTGGAACATATCGCGCTGCGACAACCGGCTCTATGAGGAGTCTGTCAACGGCCTCGTCTGTGCCCTCGGTCGTGAGACGAAACGCCGTCAGGTTGATCTTGGCGTTCCACTTGGTCAGGAGCTGGTAGTAGGTCTCGAGCTTGTCGATCAGGCCAGATTCAAGGGAAATTCCTGCAGACCGTGCCCTTCTTCCGAGACGATCGCGAAACTCCCTGGCGGCCAATGGCGTCTACAACCGGTCCAGATAAGCGCCGACGACGGCGACTGCAGCGGGGGTGACGCCGGGGATTCGCTGTGCCTGACCCAGTGTTTCCGGCCTGGTTTCTGAGAATCGCTGAACCATTTCGTTCGACAAGCCCGGGACTCTCTCAAACGGGAATTCGTCTGGAATTCGGCGCCGTTCGGCGTTTCTGGACCTGGCAACGGCCTGCTCCTGGCGCAGCAGGTAGCCCTCGTACTTGACTGCGGTTTCGGCCGATGAGACGTCGAGTATGTGGTCGGCCTGGATCGTTTCCAAGACCACTTCGCCAGATCTCAGGAGGGATTCGAGCCGTACTTCTGGGCGTCGCAGGGCGTGGGAGGCCGGAACCCTGGCGCCACCTTCGATTCTCACCCAGCTGCGACGAAGCCCGTTGAGATTACGCTCAAACCGGTTCTTCCTTGCCTCAAAGCGAGCCCAACGCTGGTCGTCGATCAACCCGGCGTCGCGGCCCTTTTGCGTCAATCGAAGGTCAGCGTTGTCGGTTCGCAACAGCAAACGGTATTCGGCCCGTGAGGTGAACATTCGGTACGGCTCGAGGCAGCCCCTCGTGACGAGATCATCCACCAAGATCCCGAGATACGCCTCGTCTCGCTGAAAAGTCAGGGGCTCTCGGCCTTTGGCTGCCAGCGCCGCATTGAGGCCCGCGACCAGGCCCTGGCCGGCGGCCTCCTCATATCCGGATGTGCCATTCAGCTGCCCAGCGAAGTACAGCCCTGAAACACGCTGTGTTTCCAGTGTCGACCTGAGCTCGGTTGGCTGCACAAAGTCGTACTCCACTGCGTATCCTGGCCTGAGCATACGGGCCTCCTCGAGCCCGGGGAGGGCATGAATGAGGCTGCGCTGTGTTTCCGCTGGGAGGCTCATGGAGAATCCGTTGACGTAGATCTCCTCAGCGTCCAGGCCTTCGGGCTCCAGGTACAACTGATGGCGCTCCCGGTCAGGAAAGCGCATCACCTTGTCCTCAAGGGATGGGCAGTATCTGGGGCCAATACCAGCAATCTGGCCGTTGTATAGCGGTGATTCGGCGATGGCGTCCCGAACCATGGCGTGGACGCGTCCGGTTGTGTGTAGCCGGTAGCACACAGCTTTGTTGACTGGAGGCTGGGTTGCTGTGAACGAGAAAGCAGTGGGATGCTCGTCTCCGTGTTCCACGTGGAACACGCCGCGCGTGAGACCCTCTTCAAAATCGATCGAGCTCTTCGCCAGTCTTGGCGGAGTTCCTGTCTTGAGCCGACCCCACTTGAAGCCCAAGGACTTGACCGACTCAGCCAGGTCTCGAGACGGCGGTTCGTCGGCTCGGCCGGCTGGGCGCTGTTCCCGCCCGATGTGAATCAGGCCGTTCAAAAAAGTGCCGGTGGTGATTACCAGGGACTTGCAGCGAAAACTGCGACCGTCCTCGAGTTCCAGCCCGCAAATCCTGCCGCCCGCTGCCAGGATCCGGCCGGCGCGGCCGAGAATCCACTCGATGTTCGGCTCGGCTTCGAGAGCCGATCGTACCCAGCGGCCGTAGGTCGCCTTGTCGGCTTGAGCTCGCGGCGACCAGACTGCCGGACCGCGGCTCTTGTTCAGCAACTTGAATTGTATTCCTGTAGCATCGATTGCCTGGCCCATCAATCCTCCAAGCGCATCGATCTCACGCACCAGATGTCCCTTCGCGGTGCCACCAACTGCAGGATTACACGGCATGTGCGCGACGGTTTCCCGAGTGAGCGTGCACAGGCCAACGTGGCAGCCCAGCTTCGCGGCCGCCCACGCAGCCTCGACGCCGGCATGCCCCGCGCCGATGACTATGACATCTATTTTGATCATCAATATGTGTTATTAAATAATTATTTCTTATGAGTAGTCGTCGGGTACCATGACCAGCATAGCCCTGACGGCCCGACCGCCTACTTCCCGATGCAGAAGCGCTCGAAGATGTGCCGGAGCAGGTCGTCGGTCGTGCGCTTGCCGGTGATTTCCTGCAGCGCCGCGCTTGCTTCCTGAAGGTCAAGCAGTGGGAATTCTTCGGAGACCTGGGAGTCCAGCGCCGTGGCCGCACGCGACAGGGCGTCTTTTGCCCGCTTGAGCTGTTTCACGTGGCGGATGTTGGTGACTGACGGTCGATCCCGAAACGACTCTCCGCCGCCGAGCGCCGAGCGCACCGCCACAATCAATCGGTCGATTCCAACACCGGATTTCGCCGAGATCGCGACGGCTTCAACGGGATCAAGGGGCTCCAGCGGCAAGGCTGGAGGCAAATCGATCTTGTTCCACACCACGACCCGCGGACGGGACGCTGTCACCCCCAGCAACGCTCGATCCTCCATGGACAGCAGCCGCGAGCGGTCGAGAACCACGATTGCGACGTCGGCAACGTCAACGGCGGCCTGCGCGCGCGCCACTCCCTCCTGCTCAATGACGTCGGTCGTTTCGCGCACCCCCGCGGTGTCGATGAGCGACAGCGATAATCCACCCACCTCCGCCTGCTCGGTCAGCAAGTCCCTGGTCGTCCCGGGAATCGCCGTGACGATTGCGCGGTTCGCGTTCAACAGGAGGTTGAACAAGCTCGATTTCCCGACGTTGGGTGTGCCGACAATCGCAACGGCTGCACCTTCGCGAATCATCCGGCCGCGGTTCGCGTCGGCCAGCCATGCGTCGATTCGGGCGATCACTTCGGCGATCGACGCGCCGGCTTCCCGTGGCGCCACGAAGTGATACCCCTCGTCGGGGAAGTCGAGCGATGCCTCGAGCTTCGCCATGACGTCGAACAGCGCCGCATCGATTTCGCCAATCGCCTTCGTCAGCGTGCCCTCGAGCTGATCGAATGCCGCCCTGGCCTGCAGCGGGGTGACGGCATCGACGAGATCCGCGACCGCCTCCGCCTGCACCAGATCCAGGCGGTTGTTGAGAAACGCGCGCAGGGTAAACTCCCCGGGCTCGGCAAGTCGAGCCCCTGCCTCCATGCACGCGCGCAGGATCGACTGCAGAACAATCGGGCTGCCGTGGGCAGAAATTTCAACCACGTCCTCGCCGGTGTACGACGCCGGCGCCGCAAAGTACGTCAAGACCACGTGATCCGACTGCACTCGGTGCCAGGCACCGAGTGTCAGTTTCGCGAATGTTGCGTGACGGGGTTTGAGCGGGCGGGTTCGACCCGCCAGCGCGGCGCCGATACGCGGCGAATCGGCGCCACTCAGCCGGATGACACCAAGGCCGCCGCGCCCGGCGGGTGTCGCGATAGCGACGATGGTGTCTGAGGTGGAGAACATCGCGCTGAGAAGTGAGAGGCTTTACGGCTTCTCACTTCTCCCTTGCTACTTCACAGAAATGATGACGGTCTTCTCGAACGCGTCGCCGATGCTCTCGGACGTCACCGACTCGATCTCGGCGACGGCAAGATGCACAATGCGACGCTCGTACGGATTGAGCGGGCCGATTTCCTGCGCCAGGCCGGTGTCCTTCGCCTTGCCGCCAAGAAACAACGCCATTTGCCGCAGCTCGTCGTCTTTCCCCTTGCGATAACCCATGCAGTCCACGACCAGGCGGCGGCCTTCGGTCGTTTCGTGCCGATAGACCGCGGCCACCACGTGCTGCAGCGCCGCGAGGCCCTCGCCCTGCCGGCGAATCAGCATGTTGCCGTCCTCGCCCGTCAGGTTGATGCGGACGCCGTCCGGCATCTCCTCGGCGCTGGCCTCGAGATCGAGGTCCATCTTGTCGACGATGTCTTGCACGAAGGCCGTGATGTCTGCTGTTGCCATAAGGGGGATTATTTAACCGCAGGACGCGCCGGAGCGCCAGTGATACGAGTCGTGACTTGCTGCTGTGCAATCGTCAACACGGTGCTGACCAGCCAGTAGAGCACCAGGCCGCTGGGGAACGACAGCGACATCAGCGTGAACATGATGGGCATGAACATCATGATCTTCTGCTGTGTGGGATCGCCGCCCATCGGCGTGATCTTCATCTGGTAGATCTGGATAGCGCCGAACACCAAAGGCAGCACGTAATACCGGTCGGGACCAGACAGGTTGTTGATCCACAACCCGAAATCGGCACCGCGAATCTCAATCGCGACCGACAACATGGCGTAAAAGGCAAACAGGAACGGGAACGTCAGCAGCGTCGGAATGCAGCCACTGGCCGGATTCACGCCCTTGGCGCGATACAGCTCCATCACCTCGGTGTTCATCTTCTGCCGCTCGGGATCGGTGATCTTGTACTTCGCGTAGCGATCCTGGATCGCCTTCATCTGCGGCTGGATCTCCTGCATCTTTCGCATCGAGACCACGCTCTTGTGACGCAGCGGGAACATGGCGGCGTTGATCAGGATCGTGAGGACGACGATCGCCCAGCCCCAGTTGCCGACGAAGCCGTGCACCCACTTCAGCGCGCCCAGCAGCGGCACCGCCAACCAGGCAAACATGCCGAAGTTGATGACGCGGGTCGCCTCCGAGTCGATGTTTCTCAGATCGTCGAACGCCTTCGGTCCGAAGAAGAACCGCGATTGATCTTGCGGCGTCTGGAAGCGGATCGAATAAGCAACGAACTTGCCGGTGATGGCCGGGTCGTCGGCCTGCGGCACGAATGCAGGCGCGTAGTCGATCTTGAACACCTGCGTGTTCTGCTCGTTGAGCAGCATTGACACGAAGTAGTGATCGTCGACGCCGGCATAGCGGAACGCGCCTTCCTGCGATCCCGACGTTTCAGGCACGAGGCGCTCGACATCGTTGTCCTTGTGCACGATCGCCTGGGCGGGCAGGCTGTAGACCGGTGAGAAGAACGACGCCGGCGGCATCCGCGCCAGGTCGTCGCCCAGGCCTGGGCCGCCATGAAGCACGGGATTCAGCCGCTGCGTGCCCATGGTGACGATCGGGCTGAACGAGACGATGTAGCTGGTCGGCTCAACCGAGAACGTTTTCCTGATGGTCAGGCCGTCGACGGACGACGCCTCGAAGACGATGCTCTTCGGTGACACGGTGGCGTCCACCGTTTCGCCAACGGGTGCGCCGTCGACCGTGACGCGATAAATCGCGTCGTTGATCCGCGCGCTCAGAGCCGGATCGTCGAGCGAGAGCGTAAACGGCTTGATCGCGTTCGCGCCGGCGCCCGCCGGCACGAGATCGAGCGGCTGTCCGAGGTCGTTGCGATACTCCTTGAGGATCCAGTGAACGATCCTGGCGCCGCGATTCGAGAACACCGCCCTGACCTTGGCGGTCTCGACGACCACCTCCCGCTCAGTCGCTTCGCTGACGAGCGCGGCGGGCCTATCGGGTGCCACCGGTGCCTGAGTGCCAGATGCGGTGACGGGCGCCGGGGTGCTCGGCGCTATGGTGGGTGCTTGCGTCCCTGGTGCCGGCGTCAGCGCCGATGCGTTGGCTGGGACCGGCGCGGCCGATGGCACCGGAGCGGGCGGCGGCATCACGAAACGCTGGAAAAGAAACAGCACCAGGAAGGACAGGGTAATGGCGAGAAGAACGCGGCGTTCCATCTGTTGATTTATTGAGCTATCGATCGGGTGAACTGAGAACAGGTACTGGATCGTGGCCGTGGCCGCCGAAGGGATGACAGCGGCACAAGCGCTTGGTACCAAGCCAACCGCCACGCCGCACGCCGTGGCGCGCAATGGCCTCGCTCATGTAGTCGGCACAACCGGGCACAAAGCGGCAGCTGCCGGAAAACCACGGCGACAGCGTCAACTTGTAGAGGCGAATCAGTGCCAGCGCGGTGCGGCTAAGCATGCGCGGATCTCGAGGCACGACGGTTGAGCAGCGATCGGAACTCGGCTTCGAGGCGAGCGTAGGGCGCAGATAGTATTTCGCGGCGAGGTACCACAACCACATCCGTGGCCGAGATCGGCTTGTGATGACGGAACAACTCTCGGACCAGCCGCTTGGCGCGGTTGCGTTCAACAGCGGCGCCCATCTTTCGAGTCGCTGCTATTCCGAGACGGGCCGGACCCGTCTCGCGTTCCCTCGTGAACATGGTCATGAGGCGTCCGGAGCGCTTGAGTCCTGTCTTATAGATGAGTTCGAAGTCGGCCCGCTTCCGGACGTGCTCGGCGGGCCTGAAAGCTGGCACGTGCGGCTACTTCTCGTCGGAGACGGAGAGACGCTTTCTGCCCTTGGCGCGGCGGCGCTTCAGCACCTGCCGGCCGTCTTTGGTCGCCATGCGCACCAGGAAGCCGTGACGCTTGGCGCGGCGGGTGGTGTTCGGCTGAAACGTTCGCTTGCCCTTCTTGGACCTGGCCATTCTTCTCCTCTGAACGAACTTCCGATTATAGACCTTTCTCCGGGATCCGGGCGCCAGGATCCGTTGTGCAGAAGGGTGCTAAAGTGGCGGTTCCCTGGACCGTCCGGGCAGGTTGCCCGGAGCCCGGAACTGGCAGGAAGATTTCCACACCTGTGGAAAACACTGTGGAAAAAAACTGAAACTTTTTGATATAAATCCTTTATTTTCTGTTATTTACAGAGGGCGAGCATTTGACAATCTGGGATCAGGTCCTGAGCCGAGTTGAAGATCAGGTTGGAAAGCACAGCTTTTCAACGTGGTTCAAGCCGACCTCCATGCTGGCCGACATGGGCCACAGCTTGTCGATCCGGGTCCCGAATCTCCTGTTTGTCGAGTGGCTCCCAAAGCACTACTCGGTGGTCCTGGCCGAGGCGCTGAGGGATATCGGGCGCCCCGACGTGAAGCTCGTATTCGTCCCCAATAGCCCAGGACAACCCGACTCCGGGCCAAAGGTCTTCGGCTCTTCGTTGAGGCTCGCCGATGGCCTGGAGGCCGCTCCGCAAGTCAGCGCTGAACCTGCTCAGCCCTCAACCGATCAGCAATCCGGCAATTTGATTCCTCGCTACACCTTCGACACGTTCATCGTCGGGCCTTCAAACCAGTTTGCGCACGCGGCGTGCCGCGCGGTCGCCGAAACGCCGTCGCGATCGTACAACCCGCTGTTCATTCACGGCGGTGTTGGCCTGGGCAAGACGCACTTGATGCACGCGATCGGCCACTATGTGATGCAGCACCATCCCGGGTTGAAGCTGCTCTACATCTCGTCAGAGCGCTTTATGAACGAGATGATTAACGCAGTACGCTTCGATCGTATTCTCGACTTCCGTTCGAGGTATCGCAGCGTCGATGTGCTGCTGGTTGACGACATTCAGTTCGTCTCGGGACGCGAAGGTACGCAAACCGAGTTTTTCCACACTTTCAACACGCTGCACGACGGACAGAAGCAGATTGTCATCAGCAGCGATCGTCCCCCCCATGAAATTCCGTCGCTGGAAGAACGTCTCCGCTCGAGATTTGAATGGGGACTGATCGCCGACATCCAGCCGCCGGATGTGGAGACCAAGGCGGCCATTCTAAAAAGAAAGGCTGAAGAGGAGGGCGTGCCGCTGCCCGACGACCTGGCGATGTACCTCGCCACCCGCGTACGAACCAACGTCCGCGAGCTTGAAGGCTCGTTGATCAGGCTGATTGCCTACTCATCGCTCACCACCAAGCCGCTGACCATCGCGTTGGCTCAGGAAGTGTTGCGCAGTGTTCTTTCCGTTGATGAGAAGTCAGTCACAATCGAGCAGATTCAAAAGAAGGTGGCCGACTACTACCACCTTAAGCCGGTGGAGTTAAAGTCACGCAATAATGCAAAGTCCGTTGCAATGCCGCGCCAGGTGGCTATGTATTTGTGCAAGGCGCTGACGGCCTCGTCGTTGCCCGATATTGGCCGCAGTTTTGGCGGTAAACACCATTCGACGGTCATTCACTCAATCAAGAAGGTTGAAGAGCATCGTCAGAAAAACGCCAGTTTCGATAAACAGGTGGCCGGCCTGCTCGACTCCTTCAAGCACTGAGACTGGGGATTTCCACAGGTTTAATGTGTATAAATTGCGCGGCTTGAGGATGGGGCGAAAGACCCCTTGACGGCGGCCCGGGAACGCGCGAAGCATTCACCGAAAAATACACAGTTTAAGTATTTGAAAATAAAGGTGTTGTTGTGGATGGAAATTTCGTAAACAACACCTAGATCTTATATACTTTTATATCTTCGCTTTTCACTCAATTTTCAGAGGTTAAGCAGCGCTTATGGAACTGGTCGCCAGGAAAGCCGATCTTGTGAGTGAACTGCAATTTTTCCAGCAGATCATCGAGCGCAAGAACACCATCCCCATCCTGGCGAATGTGCTGCTCGAGGGCGCCGGCAATGAGTGCACGATGCTGGCGACCGACCTCGAAGTCGCGCTACGGAGCCGTTGCGAGGCTGCGGTGAACAAGCCTGGCGCGGTCACGCTTCCAGCCAAGAAGTTCTACGAAGTGGTCCGCGCGCTGCCTGAAGGCGATGTCAACATTGAGACCGACAAGGCCGGCACCAGTGTGAAGGTGTCGGGCGGTCAGTTCAGCTCGAAAATGCCGACGCTGCCGAGGGAGGATTTTCCCAGCCTGCCGGAAGCGGGCGGCGGCGTGAAGGCGACCATCAACGGCAAATCGCTGCTGCAGATGGTGAGCAAGACGCAGTTTGCCATCACCGGTGAAGACACGAGGTTCTATCTCAACGGTGCGCAGTTTATCCTTAAAGCCGACGACATGACGCTGGTGGCCACGGATGGTCATCGCCTGGCCCTCGTGACCAGCAGGCACGACGGCAAGAAGGGCGACGAGATCAAGGCCATCCTGCCACGCAAGACGCTGTCCGAGTTGTCGCGCCTGCTGGCCGAGAGCGACACGGACGTGAAGTATGAGCGCGGTGAGAATCACCTGTTCTTCGAGATTGGGCCGCGCCTGCTGATCTCGCGCATGATTGACGGTCAGTTTCCCGCCTACGATCGCGTTATTCCAAAGGGCAACGACAAGACCGTCGAGTTCGAGCGCGATCGCCTTGCCCAGGCCGTCAAGCGCGTCGCGATTCTCTCGAACGAGCGATCGCGCGCGGTGAAGATGATTCTTGAGAAAGGCAAGGTGAACGTAACATCGAGCAGTCCAGAGTTCGGCGAGGCGCACGAACCGATTCCTGTGGAATACAACGGTCCGTCGATCACGATTTGTTTCAACGCGCAGTATGTCCTCGACTTTCTCAACGTCGTGGAATCGGACGTCGTCGCGCTCGAGTTAAAGGACGAAGTCAGCCAGGCGGTGATGAAGCCGGTGGGAGCTGATGACGACGACTACACCTACGTCATCATGCCGATGCGGGTCTGATCGACGCTTTCAGGATAGACACGGATAACTTTTGTCTGAACTAGAGCAGCACCCCGGAAACGGGAATGGGACCGGCGCCGACTACGGCGCAGACAGCATCAAGGTCCTTGAGGGTCTTGAAGCGGTTCGCAAGCGCCCGGCGATGTACATCGGCTCCACGGGGCCGGCCGGTCTGCACCATCTCGTATACGAAGTCGTCGACAACTCGATCGATGAAGCGCTGGCGGGCTACTGCACGGAAGTTGCCGTCACGATTCACCTCGACAATTCGGTCAGCGTCATCGACAACGGTCGCGGCATCCCCACTGATATGCACGAAAGCGGCAAGTCGGCTGCCGAGGTCGCGCTGACGGTGCTGCACGCCGGCGGCAAGTTCGAAAACAGCGCCTACAAGGTGTCGGGCGGCCTCCACGGCGTCGGCGTGTCGGTCGTGAACGCGCTATCGGAGCGGCTCGAACTGGAAGTGTGGCGCAACGACAAGACCCACCAGCAGAGTTACGAGCGCGGCAAGCCGCTGACCACGCTGAGCGTCACCGGCACCACCAGGCGCCGCGGCACCAAGGTCAGTTTCAAGCCCGACCCGGAGATCTTCGAGATCACCGAGTTCAGCTTCGACACCCTGGCCGGCCGTCTGCGTGAGCTGGCGTTCCTCAACAAGGGTGTCACCATCACACTGGCCGACGAGCGCGAGGAGGGTAAGAGCCATCACTTTCACTACGAAGGCGGCATCTGCTCGTTCGTCGAGCACCTGAACAAGAACAAGGGCGTGGTCAACGAGCAGCCGGTCTTCATGCACGGCAATCGCGACGGTATCGACGTCGAGATCGCCCTGCAGTGGAACGACGGCTACAACCCGCAGGAATTCTCGTTCGCCAACAACATCAACACGCACGAAGGCGGCACGCACCTGTCGGGGTTCCGCGCGGCATTGACGCGCACCGTCAACGCCTATGCGACCGCCAACAACCTCGCCAAGGATCTCAGAGACACCACCATCAGCGGCGACGACATCCGCGAAGGCCTGACCACGGTCATCAGCGTCAAGATTCCGCAGCCGCAGTTCGAAGGCCAGACGAAGACCAAGCTCGGCAACACTGAAGTCAAAGGCATCGTCGAGGCGATCGTCAACGACAAGCTCGGCGCGTTCCTCGAGGAAACCCCGGCGGTTGCCCGCAAGATCGTCCAGAAGTCGGTGGATGCGGCCCGCGCGCGCGATGCGGCCCGCAAGGCCCGCGACCTGGTACGCCGAAAGGGCGCGCTCGATGGCAGCTCACTGCCGGGCAAGCTCGCCGACTGCCAGGAGCGAGACCCCGCCCAGGCCGAGATCTACATCGTCGAAGGTGAATCAGCAGGCGGCTCAGCGAAGCAGGGCCGTGATCGCCGATTCCAGGCGATTCTGCCGATCAAGGGCAAGATCCTGAACGTGGAGCGGGCACGTCTCGACCGCATGCTCAGCTCCGACGAAATCAAGACGATGATTGCGGCCCTGGGCTGCGGTATCGGCACGGAAGATTTCGATATCGAGAAGCTGCGCTACCACCGCGTCATCATCATGACCGACGCGGACGTGGACGGCTCGCACATCCGCACGCTGCTGCTGACGTTCTTCTACCGGCAGATGCCGCTGCTCGTCGAACGCGGCCACATCTACATCGCGCAGCCGCCGCTGTTCCGCGCCAAGCGTGGCCGGCAGGAAACCTACATCAGGGACGAGCGCGAGCTCGAGAACTACCTGGTGCATCGCGCAGTCGACGGCCGCGCCATCCGCACGGCGGACGGCCAGCAGATTGCGGCAGGCGACCTCGAGAAGCTGCTGCATGGAGTGATCGCGTATCGGAATGTGGTGTCGAACATCGAGCGCCGCGGCCATGCACGCGATGTGGTTGAAGCGCTGCTCGATCGCGAGGCGCGCGGCCGGGCGTTTTTCGACAACCAGCAGATCCTGCAGGGCCTGGCGGATCAACTCACCACGCCGGTGCGTAACATCACAGTGCTGCGCGACGAAGAACACAACGCGTGGTCGCTGAACATCGACGATCGCGCCAGCGGGTATTCGCGCTACGACACGATTGGTTCCGATTTCGTCACCTCCGGTGAGTTCCGGACGCTGGTCGCCAGCTATGCGGAGATCGCGGCGCTGGTGCGCTCCATGCGGAAGGGCCCCGCGGAGGTGCGTGTCACCGGCACGGAGTCCGTTGAAGACGAGGCGATCAATGAAGAGACCGGCGAGACGCTGACGGCCGAGGAGAAGGACGCCCTGGCATCCATCGGGGTGGCACCGGCGGCGGGCGCGAAAGCGCCGGCGCTGCCGGTCAAGGGTGGCGCGGCGCAACTGGAGTCAATCGACGAGTTCATCGACTACTTCATCACACTCGGCCGCAAAGGCGTCGCGATCAACCGCTACAAGGGTCTCGGCGAGATGAATCCGGAGACGCTCTGGACGACGACGATGAATCCGGAGGTGCGGACGCTGCTGCAGGTGAAGGCCGAGGATCACACCGAGGCGGACTCAATGTTCACCACGCTGATGGGGGACCAGGTTGAGCCACGCCGAAAGTTCATCGAGGACAACGCCCTTGAAGTGAAGAACCTCGACGTCTAGGCGGGGATGAGGGAACAGGGAATTAGGGATTAGGGATTAGTGGACGCAAACAGCAACAAGATACCCGTCAACATCGAAGACGAGATGAAGCGCTCGTACCTCGATTACGCCATGAGCGTAATCATCGGGCGGGCGCTGCCCGACGTGCGCGACGGGCTCAAGCCGGCGCACCGCCGCGTGCTGTATGCGATGCGGCAGATGGGGCTGGCGTCGAACCGCGCCTATCGCAAGTGTGCGAAGATCGTCGGCGAAGTAATCGGCAATTACCACCCGCACGGCGACGCGCCGGCCTACGACACGCTGGTCCGGCTGGCCCAGGACTTCAACATGCGCCAGACCCTGGTCGACGGCCAGGGCAACTTTGGTTCGGTGGACGGCGATCCGCCCGCGGCTTACCGCTACACGGAAGCCCGACTCGACGCGCTGGCCGAGAACCTGATGGCGGATCTCGACAAGAACACGGTCGACTACCAGCCGAACTTCGACGAGACGACGACGGAACCGACGGTGCTGCCGGCGCCGTATCCGAATCTCCTCGTCAACGGATCGACGGGCATCGCCGTCGGCATGGCCACCAACATCCCGCCGCACAACCTCGGCGAGGTGTGCGACGGCGTGGTCTGGTTCATCGAGACCACGCTGATCGGGATTGATAATCAGCCGCCCGCGCCGTTGTCGCGCGAAGCGAAGCTCAAGGAGCTGATTCGCCTGATTCCGGGTCCGGACTTCCCCACCGGCGGCATGATCGTCGGCCGTCGTGGCATTCACGAGGCCTATTTCAGCGGCCGCGGCGGCATCCAGGTGCGCGCCGTGGCGGAGATCGAGACGACCAGGAAGGGCGATCGCGAACAGATCATCGTCACTGAAATCCCCTACCAGGTGAACAAGGCCAAGCTGCTCGAGCGGATCGCCGAGCTGGTTCGTGAAAAGACGATTGAAGGCATTTCAGACCTGCGCGACGAGTCGGATCGCTCCGGCATGCGCATTGTCATTGAGCTGAAGCGCGGTGAGGCTGGCGAGGTGATTCTCAACAATCTCTACAAGCACACCCAGCTGCAACAGACGTTCGGCATCATCACGCTGGCCATCGTGGCCGGGCGCCCGCGGGTGCTCAGCCTGCTCGACGTCATCGAGAACTTCGTCGACTTCCGCCGCGACGTGGTTCGCCGGCGCATTGAATTCGAGCTGCGCAAGGCCGAAGCGCGCGCGCACATTCTCGACGGGCTCCGCATCGCGCTCGACAACCTCGATGCGGTCATCACGCTGATTCGCGGCTCGAAGACGCCGCCCGAAGCCAGGGCCGGCCTGACCTCGACGTTCGGCCTCAGCGACATCCAGGCCCAGGCCATCCTGGACATGCAGCTGCAGCGCCTGACCGGCCTGGAGCGGCAGAAGATTCTCGACGAGCTGGCGGAGCTGACCGCGCTGATTACCAGGCTGCGAGGCATCCTGGCCAGCCAGCGGCTGTTGCTGCAGATTGTCGTCGACGAGCTGAAGCAGGTGAAGGAGAAGTTCGCCGACCCGCGCCGCACGCAGTTGATCGACGAGGAAGACGACATCGGCATCGAGGATCTGATCACCGAGGAAGACGTCGCGGTGACCGTCACCGATACCGGCTACATCAAGCGAACGCCGATCACGACCTACCGCACGCAGAACCGCGGCGGCAAGGGACGGATTGGCATGCGTACCCGTGAGGAAGACGTCGTCAACCACCTGTTTGTGGCCTCGACTCACTCCTACATGATGATCTTCTCGGATCGCGGCCGCGCCTACTGGCTGAAGGTTCATGAGATCCCGGACGTTGGCGCGGACGGCAAGGGCAAGTCGATCGCCAACCTGGTGCAGATGGAGTCCGGAGAAAAGCTGGCGGCCATGCTGGCCGTGCAGGAGTTCGACGACCAGCGCTTCATCGTGATGGGCACGCGTCGCGGCACGATCAAGAAGACCGAGTTGTCGGCGTTCTCGAATCCGCGCGCCGGCGGCATCATTGCCATGGGCATCGACGAGGGCGACGCGGTGATCGACGTCCAGCTGTCGGACGGCCAGAGCGAAATCTTCATCGGCACGAAGGACGGCAAGGCGATTCGCTTTGGCGAGGACCACGTGCGCGCGATGGGCCGCACCGCCTACGGTGTACGCGGCATCCAGCTGCGCGAGACCGATGAAGTGGTGGCGATGCAGGTCGCCAAGCCCGGCGGCACGCTTTTGACCGTGACCGAGAGGGGCTACGCCAAGAACACGCGGCTCGAAGAGTATCGCGTCACCGGCCGCGGCGGCCTCGGCGTCAAGAACGTCGAAGTCACCGACAAGAACGGCCAGGTGGTCGCCATCACCCAGATCCACGCCAACGAAGAGTTGCTGGTCATGACGGAACAGGGCAAAATCCTGCGTACGCCAGCCAACGAGATTCGCACCGTCGGCCGCGCCACGCAGGGCGTCAAGCTCATGGATCTCGAAGGCGAAGACAAGATCGTGTCGGTGGCGCTGGTTGAGGCCGCAAACGGCGACGAGACGCCGGCCGCGGCACCACCGGCGGAAGAGACTCCTGGAGGAACCGAATGAAGAAAGCCGTCGCCGCCGCTTTGTTGATCATTCCGTCGGTGGGGTTCGTGATCGGCTGCTCACGCCCGCCGGAGCAGCAGTTCCTGACGCAGTTCTTCCGCGCGTCCCGCAGCCGCGACAACACCACGGTCGGCCGCATGTCGGCGGTGGTAATCGATCCGAGGACGCAGGGGACGGTCGAGGACTTCACGATCGAGAACATTGGCGCGGAGACCCGCACGCCGCTGACGTTCAAGCCGTTGTTCGAGGCCGAGCGGAAGGCGATGGACGCCGAGAAAGCGTTCCTCACGACGAAGATCGAATATCAGAACGCCAACATCAAGGCGATCGAAGAAGTGCTGAAGCTCGAGGCCCAGGCCGGCGCCAAGTTCACCGCCGCCCAGGAGAAGGTCAAGGCCGAGTGGGACAAGTGGCGCGAGGGCATCGCCCAGCACGCCCGCAACACCTCGTCGGCGACCGCCGCAATCCGGCGCAACACCGGCGTCGCCGAGGCGTCGTTGTCGCAGCCGGGCCAAGCCGGGCTCGACCCCAAGACCTTCGAGGGTGAGACGATCACGAAGGACGTGACGGTGAAGGCAAACTTCAAGTCGCCGGAAGGCCAGGCGTCTGAGAAGACCCTCCTCATCACCATCGAGCGCGTCTCCGGCGGCGGCCGCGAAGGCCGCCCGATCATCACCAGGATTTCGGGGATTTCGCCCGCGTCCTGAGCCGCCTGGTCAGGGCATGACAGGCGCGATGGCGGCGTCACCACGCACCGGGAACGGGTTCTGGTGCGTGGCGATGGCCGCCATCTTCGCGTACTCGCTAAGCGCTTCCAGGTGTATCGGCGACGGAACTAAACGCGCTGCAGCCGGGCGTAGCGGGCGCGAAGCGTCTTGGTCCCGACGGAGGCGAATTTCACCACCAGTTTCTGATCGTCTTCCAGGTCTTCGACGCTGACAACCGTTCCTGGACCGAACTGGGCATGTGAAACGCGCGCGCCCGGTCGAAGACCGGGGGTCTGATCCTCCTCCTCGTAGCGGAAATTCCTGGTCGGGACCTTCGCGTCCGGATCCTCGCGCTGGCTGGGCGCATACCGGCGAGCGTACGGATTTGGCCGAGAGCTCGCTCCGCCGCCAAGGCTGTTGGTGTAGCGCGGCGCTGCCGCCGGGAAGTCCTGCTCGATGAGATCGGCGGGAATCTCGTCGATGAACCGTGAGGCCTCCGTGTTCTGATACTCGCCAAACACCCGGCGGCGCTGGGCGCTGGTCAGCACCAGTTGCCGGCGGGCGCGGGTAATGCCGACGTAACAGAGACGCCGTTCTTCTTCGAGCTCGGCTTCGTCGTCTCGCGATCGCGAGTGCGGGAACAGGCCCTCTTCGAGACCCGCCAGCACCACGGTCGGAAACTCGAGACCCTTCGCCGAATGAAGGGTCATCATCATGACCTTCGGCTCGGCCTTCTGGCCCTGGTCCTTGTCGACATCCGAAAGCAGGGCGAGACGATCGACGAACCCGCCAAGCGATGGCTCGGCTTCCCTGGACTCGTACTCGTTGGCAGCCGACACGAGCTCCATCAGGTTCTCGATGCGGGCCTCGGATTCTTCGCTCTTGTCTTCCCGGAGATCCCGCAGGTAGCCGGATTGGTCGAGCACCTTGCCAAGCAGGATCGACACCGGCTCCCGGCGGGCGACATCGGCAAGCGTGGTAATCAGGTCCCGGAACGCCGCAAGCGACGCCACCTGGCGGGGACTCAACCGCTTGCCGTCTACCGCGATGACCAGTTTGGTCCACAGCGAATTTCGCGCCACAGTCGGCGCCAGCCCCGCAAGCAGCGGCGGCAGGTTCGGGTCGACCTCCGAGACGTCCACGGCTTCCAGCGTGTCCATCACGCCTTTGCCTATGCCACGGGCCGGCACGTTGATCACCCGCCTGATCGCCACGTCGTCGTGGGGATTGAGGATGAGCTTGAGATACGAGAGCGCATCCTTGACTTCCTTGCGCTCGTAGAACCCGACACCACCAAGAATGACATAGGCAATCCCGGCGGCGCGCAGCGAATCTTCAACGGCGCGCGACTGGGCGTTAATGCGATACAGCACCGCCGTCAGGGATTTGTAGTCCTCGTCGAGCTGCTTCCGGACCATGCGGGTGATGTATTCGGCCTCTTCAAGTTCGTCCGACGCGCGAAACAACCTGATCTTGGCGCCGCCCTTGACGTCGGTCCACAGCGCCTTCTTCTTCCGATTGCGATTGTTGGCGATGACGGCTGACGCCGCGTCGAGGATTACCTCCGTCGACCGGTAGTTCTGCTCGAGGCGGACGGTCTGCGCATCGGAGAAGTCCGATTCGAAGTCCATGATGTTGCGCAGGTCGGCGCCGCGCCACTTGTAGATGGACTGGTCGGGATCGCCGACCACCGCCAGGTTCCGGTGCCGGCCGGCGATCTGCGTCATCAGCAGATACTGCGGACGGTTGGTGTCCTGATACTCGTCCACCATCACGTACTTGAACCGGCGCGCATAGCGCTCGCGAACCGACGGGTTCTTCTCGAACAACTCCACGGTGGCCAGCAACAGGTCGTCGAAGTCGAGCGCGCTGGCGTCCCGCAGCGCCTTGATGTAGCCGGTGAAGAGCCTGCCGATCTCCTTGTCCCGCACGTTCCAGGTGTGTTCGAAGCTCTCCGGGCCCTCCATCCGGTTCTTGGCGGCGCTGATTCGGCCCAGCACCAGCCTCGGCTGATAGGTCTCGTCGGCGAGGCGATACTCCCTGAGCAATTGCTTGATGACCGCTTGCTGGTCGGCGGAGTCGTAGATGGTGAAATCGCGGCTCAGACCGATATTGTGAGCCTCGCGACGAAGCAGCCTTGCGCAGAGAGCGTGAAACGTCGAGATCCACATCGTCCGGCAGTCCATGCCAAGCAGGGCCTCGACACGCTGCCGCATTTCCTGCGCGGCCTTGTTGGTAAAGGTGACCGCCATGATCTGATCCGGACAGGCGATCTGCTCGGAGACGAGATAGGCAATGCGGTGCGCGATGACGCGCGTCTTGCCCGAGCCGGCGCCCGCCAGGATCAGCAGCGGGCCTTCGGTCTGTCGTACAGCTTCTTGCTGTGCAGGATTCAGCGAGGAGAGGAGATCCACCTCGCCTATTCTACCGTGACACTCTTCGCCAGATTGCGCGGTTGATCGACATCGCAGCCGCGACGGACGGCAATGTAGTACGAAAGAAGTTGCAACGGCAGAGACATTACCACCGGCACCAACAGCCGCTGTGTAGCGGGAATTGCGATCAGGCAGTCGTTGTCACTCAGGAGATCTTTGAGTGTGGTATCGCCCTTTGTGGTGACGGCGATGATCGAGCCGCCGCGCGCCTTGGCTTCCTGGATGTTCCCCTGCATCTTCTCGAACACGTGATCGTGCGTAGCGAGCGCGACGATCGGCATGTGTTCGTCGATCAATGCGATGGGGCCGTGCTTCATTTCGCCGGCCGGGTAGCCCTCGGCGTGGATGTAGGAAATCTCCTTCAGCTTCAGCGCCCCTTCGAGCGCGATCGGATAGCTGATGCCGCGGCCCAGATACAGGAAGTCGGTGCGGTTGTGGAATCTGCCGGCGATCTCCTTCACCTGCCTGGCGGTGTCCTTGAGCGTGTCTTCGAGGACCTGGGGCAGTTGCATCAGCGCGGCAATGTGGTCACAGCGCTCGGCCCGCGACAAGGTGCCGCGCACCTCGGACAGCTTCAGCGCGAACAGGTAGAGGGCGACAAGCTGTGTGGTGAAGGCCTTGGTTGACGCCACGCCGATCTCCGGACCAGCGTGCGTGTAGATGGTGCCTTCGGCCTCGCGCGTCGCCATGCTGCCCACCACGTTGCAGATCGACAGGCTGCGCGCCCCTTTGCGCTTGGCCTCGCGCATTGCCGCCAGCGTGTCGGCGGTCTCGCCAGACTGCGTGATGGCGACGGCCAGGGTCTTGCTGTTGACGATCGGATCCCGGTAGCGGTACTCGGAGCCGTAATCCACCTCGACGGGCAGCTTGGCGAGCTCCTCGATCATGAACTTGCCGACCAGTGCGGCGTGCCAGGATGTGCCGCACGCGAGCATCGTGATCTTGTCGATCGCCTCCAGGTCCGCGTCAGAGATCGACATTTCGTGCAGGTGGATCCGGCCGGTCTCCAGCGAGGCGCGGCCCAGCACGGTTTCGCGGACGGCCGACGGCTGCTCGAAGATTTCCTTGAGCATGAAGTGTTTGTAGCCGGCCTTCTCCGCCGAAATCGGATCCCACGTTACCCGGGTCGGCGTGCGCTCAACAGCGGCGCCCTCGAAGGTGGAGAACGTAACCCCGTTCGCGGTGATCACGGCCATCTCGCGGTCGTCGAGGAACACCACGTTCCTCGTGTGGCTCAGGATGGCGGGCACATCCGAGGCGACGAAGTACTCCCCTTCGCCAATGCCGACGACAATCGGCGGGCCGTTGCGAACGGTCACCAGTTTTTCGGGATCGTCCGCCGACAGCAGCACCAGCGCGAACAGGCCGCGGACGCGCTGCATGGCGCGCAGCACCGCGTTCTCGAGGCCGTCGTTCTTCCACTCCTTCTGCACCAGGTGCGCGACGACTTCGGTGTCGGTCTCCGACTCGAACTTGTGTCCGTCGGCGATCAGCTCGCGCTTGATTTCGAGGTAGTTCTCGATAATGCCGTTGTGGACCACGACGATGCGGCCGGTGCCGTCGCGGTGCGGGTGCGCATTCTCCTCGGTGGGCCGGCCGTGTGTGGCCCAGCGGGTGTGGCCCAGGCCATAGACGCCGGCGAGCGGCTGCCCCTGAATGGCGTTCTCGAGGTTGATCAGCTTGCCGGCGCTCCGGCGCACTTCAATGGCGCCGTCCTGGACGACAGCCACTCCGGCGGAGTCATAGCCGCGGTATTCGAGCCGGCGAAGGCTATCGAGAAGAACTGGAACCACGGCCTTTGGCCCGATATAGCCGACGATTCCGCACATCAGTTTGTCGCCTTGGTTTCTTTACGTTTCTTCACCCAGCCGTCCTTGTTCTCCTGGCGGGCGCGGCCGATGGCCAGCGCGCCGGCGGGCACATCCGCAGTGACCGCGGAACCGGCTGCAATGTACGATCCATCGGCGAGCGTGACCGGTGCCACGAGCGTGCTGTTGCTGCCCACGAAAACGTTGGCGCCGATCACGGTTCGGTGTTTCTTCTCGCCATCGTAGTTGCAGGTAATGGTGCCGGCGCCGACGTTGGTTTTCTCGCCAATGGTCGCGTCCCCGAGGTATGCCAGGTGGTTCGCCTTGGCACCGTTGCCCATCGAGGTTTTCTTCAGCTCGACGAAGTTCCCGACATGCGCATCCTCGCCGACCTGCGATCCGGGACGCACGTGGGCGAAGGGACCGAGAAACGCGCCTGACTCGACTGTGGAATCAGTGACCACCGTGTGGTTTCTAATACACACGCGATCGCCGATCGTGGAATTGACGAGGCGCGTCCCGGAGTGAATCTCGCAGGCCGCCCCGATCTTCGTGGAGCCCTCGAGATACACGCACGGGTAGATCACCGTGTCGGGTCCGACCACGACGTCGGCGTCGACATAGGTCGTTGCGGGATCGATCAGGGTGACGCCGGCGGCCATCAACTCTTCGTTCTTCTGCTGGCGGACCATGCTGGTGACCTCTGCGAGTTCGGTGCGGCTGTTGATACCGCGGATCTCGCCGGCGGACTCCACGGTCCACGTTTCGACGACCCGCGACTGCTTGCGATGAATGGCGACGAGATCGGGGAGGTAGTACTCCCCCTGTTTGTTGGCCTTGCCGATTGAATCGAGCGCCGGAAACAACGGCGCGAGTTCGAAGGCATAGATGCCGGAATTGATCTCGGTGAGGGCCTTCTGCGCCGGCGTTGCGTCCCGCTCCTCGACGATCTTCGTGAGTCGGCCGTTGGTGCGGACAATGCGGCCATACCCGAAGGGGCGTGCCATGTTCGCGGTGATGACGGTGGCGGCCGCGCCCGCGGTGTTGTGCGCGGCAAGTAGCGCCTGGAGCGACTCGACTCTCAGCAGCGGCACGTCACCAGACAGCAAGACGACCGTGCCGGCCTTGCCTTCGAGGATGGAGCGGGTTTGCAGCAGCGCGTGACCGGTTCCCAGCTGTCGTTCCTGCGCGACGAACCGGACGGAGTCTTGCCGGGAAAGCGAATCGCGGACTTGGTCGGCGCCGTGACCAACCACAATCGTGATGCTTGCCGGCTCGAGACCGGATGCCGTCCGCACCACCCGCTCGATCAGCGTGATGCCACCAATCTTGTGCAGGACCTTGGGCAATGCCGACTTCATCCGGGTGCCCTTGCCGGCTCCGAGGATGACGACGTGGATATCGGTCACGAGTGGAGGGTGAGACAACGCTGTATCTTACTATTAGAGCGAATGTTAGTAGAATTTGGTCATACTACCTATTTATTCCGCTCCATAACGGCGTAAACCTGTTTCGCTGTCATCTTTAGCCGCTCTCCTACTTCCCTTGCCACATCTCGCTTGGAGCTGAAGTGGCTTTTTTGTGTTATTTGACCAAAAACGGCCACCACCTCGGCGTCCGATGGCGCCACAGACTCGATTTCCTGAGAATTTGAGGCCGGGACAATCACCGTGAACTCGCCGTGGGGCTGGGAAAACCTCTCTGATAGGTCGCCAGGGTTGCCGCGGATGAACTCCTCGTGGAGCTTTGTGATTTCTCGACCGACCAAAATTGGTTGTTTAACATAAAAATCGAGCTCCCGTAGTGTTTTTGCGATGCGGTGAGGAGCTTCAAAGAATACAACCAGGCGCGATCTTGAGGCTCCCTGGAGTTCCTCAAACCATTTAGTGCGGTCTTTTGACCTAACTGGTGGAAACCCAAGGAACGTGAACCCTTGGGTGGTCTCCCCCGCTACTGAAATGGCCGCTGCCACCGCACTCGGCCCCGGAATTGGCTCGACCACGAATCCGGCGTCCCTGACGGCGGCCACAAGGGTGGCTCCAGGGTCGGAAATTCCGGGGGTCCCAGCATCCGTGACCAGCGCGACCGACTCCCCCTTGCTCAAGCGCCCCGTGACCAGTGAAATACGCTTCCGCTCGTTGTGCCCGTGCACGCTAACTACCGGAGTTTCAATGAGGTAGTGGCGCAGTAGCGTCGCAGACCGGCGCGTGTCCTCAGCCGCCACCAACTGCACCTGCCTCAAGACCTTGAGCGCCCGCAGGGTGATGTCTTCGAGGTTGCCGATGGGGGTCGCGACGACATACAGGACGCCTTTCGAGTCGCGAGCCATCTCCGGATTTTAAGCTACCATTGCAAAGATCTCCCCTGGCTGACTGACAGACACAGGAAGGCATGCACGCGGCTGAACCGTTACCTCACTTCGTAGACGACTACCTGTCTTTCCTCTACGAAGTGCACCCCACCGGGGCCACCATGGATGGGGTCCATGTTCACGACGATCTTCTCGAAGACTACCGGCAGACGGCGATCGACACGCACGTCAGCGCGCTGGCCGGCTTTGCGCGCCGCCTCGACGGCATCCCGGTCAATCAGCTGCCGGCGAAGGAAAAGATCGAGCACGAGATCGTCTCCTCGAACATTCGCGCGCGGCAATTCGAGCTGGAAGCCGTCAGGTCCTGGGAGCGCAATCCACACTATTACGCCGAGACGCTCGCGGTGAGCCTGGCGGCGCAAACGATCTTCACCTATGCGCCGGAATCGGAGCGGGCCAGGCGCGTGCTCTCCAAGCTCCGCCAGCTACCGCGCCTGGTGCAGGCGGCCCGCGACAACATCAAGGAACCGGCCGCGATTTACGTGAAGGTGGGGATCGATACCTGGCGCGGCGCGATGTCGTTCATCGACAGCGACCTGCCCCGCGCCTTCTCCACCGTCGACGACATCCACCTGCTTGGCGATCTGGACGACGCCTGCAAGGAGGCGGTGCGGACGATCGGCGCCTACGTGAACGATCTCGAGCACGACGTCCGGCCCAAGGCGAAGGGCTCGTTCCGTCTTGGCCGCGATCGGTTCGAACAGAAGCTCCGTCTCGAGGAGGGCCTGAACATCCCGGTCGATCGCCTGCTGACGATCGCCACCCGTGAGCTCGTACGCACGCAGGAAGAATTCCGCCAGCTCGCCGGCCGCCTCAATGGCAGCGATCCGGTGCAGGCGTGGCGGAAGGCGAAACGGCAGCACCCCGAGCCGGGCCAGCTGATTGCCACGGCGCGCGCGCAACTCGACCAGCTGCACACGTTCCTATCCGGACACCAGGTGATGTCGATGCCCGAGACGGGCAGCATCAGCGTGGCACCGACGCCGGAGTTTCTCCGTTGGTCGTCAGCCAGCATGTGGACGCCGGGTCCGTTCGAGACCAGGCCATCCCGCGCGATGTACTACCTGACGGACGTCGATCCGAAATGGGATAGCGATCGTCAGGCCGAGCACCTGCTCGACTTCAACCTGCCGACCCTCTGGTCGATTTCGATTCACGAGGTCTATCCCGGGCACTTCCTTCACTACCAGTTTCTGCGAAAGGTCGAATCGAAGGTTCGCCGCTCGACGCTCTTCGCGCCGGCCTCCTACATCGAGGGTTGGGCGCATTACTGCGAGCAGATGATGCTCGACGCCGGCTTCGGCCGCGGCGACAACGCCATGAAGCTCGGGCAGCTCGCCGAAGCCCTCGTTCGCCTCGCCCGCTTCATCGTCGGCATCCGCCTCCACACCGAGGACTGGTCGGTGGAGCAGGGGATGCGGTTTTTCCGGGACGAGGCGTTTCTCGAGGAAGCAAACGCGCGGCGCGAAGCCGAACGCGGCACGTTCGATCCGACCTACCTGGTGTACACCGCGGGGAAGATGATGCTGCTCAAGCTACGCAAGGATTGGCACGAGGAGCAGGAAGGCAAGCCGTCGTTGCGCGCGTTTCACGACTCGTTGATGTCGCACGGCTCGGCGCCGTTCTGGGCGCTGCGGAAACTGATGCTCGAATCGCCCGACGATTCGGTGCTGGAATAACGGGCGAACAGGCGAACGGGCGAACGGGAAAACCAAATGCCCCTCTATGAATATCAGTGCGACACATGCACCCATCGTTTCGAGGTGATCCAGAAGTTCTCGGATGCGCCGATCGAGGTGTGTCCAAAGTGCGGCGGCGCGGTGAAGAAGCTGCTGTCGTCTCCGGCGATTCAGTTCAAGGGCTCAGGGTGGTATATCACCGACTACGCGCGCAAGGGCGACAGCGGCGCGACGACGCCGGCGGCGGGCGAGGCCAAGACCGAGACGAAGACTGACACCAAACCAGACACCAAACCTGACACGAAGACCGCCACGAAGACCGCCACGAAGACCGACACGAAGACCGATTAGCGACAGTCCGCCTGACGCCGGACGCCACCACTTCGACTTCCTGTGACTACAGGTTCTTCAAAAAGGCGCGGAACTGATCCGCGATGTCCGGCCGCTTCAACGCGAAATAGACACTGGCTTTCAGGAAGCCGAGCTTGTTGCCGGTGTCGTGGCGGACGCCGTCGATCTCCAGCGCGTACAGCGGCCGCGATTTCAGCAACCGCCGCAGTCCATTGGTGAGTTGAATCTCGCCCGACTTGTCCTTCGCGGTCTCGTGGAGAGCGGGGAAGATGTCCGGCGTCAGCAGGTAGCGGCCAACAATCGCCAGGTCTGAGGGCGCCTGTTCGCGCGGCGGCTTTTCGACCAGGTCCGTGATCCGGTAGACGCCCCTGCCGAGCGCGGGCGCCGGCTCGCCGGCGATGACGCCGTAGGCCGACACGTTTTCCATTGGCACCCGCTCGACCGCCAGCACCGGTCCGCCGGCGCGCTCGAACACGTCGATCATCTGCTTCAGCGCCGGCGGCGTCGCGTCGTAGACATCGTCGGCGAGGATCACGGCAAACGGCTCGTCGCCGACGATTGTTTCGGTGACCAGGACCGCGTGCCCCAGGCCGAGCGGCTCGCCCTGGCGCACGTACGACACCTGGATCAGTTCCGAGATCTTGCGCACCTCGTCGGCCAGGTCCTGCTTGCCGCGACTTTCGAGAAACGCCTCGAGCTCCTTCGACACGTCGAAGTGGTCTTCGATGGCATTCTTGCCACGGCCGGTGACCACGACAATGTTCGGCACACCCGAGGCGACGGCTTCTTCAACACCGTATTGAATGGTCGGCTTGTCGACCAGCGGCAGCATTTCCTTCGGCTGGGCCTTGGTGGCAGGCAGAAAGCGCGTGCCGAGGCCGGCGGCGGGGAACACAGCCTTACGAATCCGGGCGTTCACTCAAATAGAATAGTCGAGGATGCTCGATTCCAACTTCGTCCGCGACAACCTGGAAGCGGTAAGGGCCGCCATGGCCGCCCGAGGCAAGGACGTGTCGGCCGAGTTGCAGACCTTTGCGGCGGCCGAGTCGAACCGGCGCCGGTTGATTCAGGAGACCGAGAAGCTGAAGCGCGAGCAGAACGCCTCGGGTGAGCAGGTCGCGCGCGCCAAGAAGGCGGGCGAGGACGTCTCGCACCTGTTCGAAGCCAGCAAGCAGCGCGGCCGGCGCATCAAGCAGCTCGAAGCCGAACTGGACACTGTTGAGCGCGAGCGGACGGGCGTGCTCGAGACACTGCCGAACGTTCCGCACTCGAGCGTGCCGGTGGGCCGGAGCGCAGCCGACAACGCACTGGTGCGCACGTGGGGCGAGCTTCGCACCATGGACTTCGAGCCCAGGGCGCACTGGGACCTCGGCGTGGAGCTCGGCGTCATCGACTTCGAGCGCGCGACGAAGATTTCCGGCACGCGTTTCGCCGTGTTGATGGGCGCCGGCGCACAGCTGTCGCGCGCGCTGATCAACTTCATGCTGTCGCTGCACACCAACGAGCACGGTTACACCGAGGTGTTGCCGCCGTTCATGGCGTCGTCGGCGACGCTGTACGGCACCGGCCAGCTGCCGAAGTTCGAGCAGGACCTGTTCAAGATCGCAGGGGAGTGGGACCTCTACCTGATTCCCACGGCGGAAGTGCCGGTCACCAACCTGTACCGCGGCGAAATCATCGATGGCCGCCTGCTGCCGTTGAACTACACCTCGTACACCCCATGCTTCCGCAGCGAAGCTGGATCGTACGGCGCCGACACGCGCGGACTGATTCGCCAGCACCAGTTCGAAAAGGTCGAACTGGTGAAGTTTGCGACGCCCGAGACGTCGTACGACGAGCTCGAAGGGATGACCGCCAACGCCGAGACGGTGCTGCAGCGGCTCGGGCTTCCGTATCGTACGGTGGCGCTGTGCACCGGCGACATGGGGTTCTCGGCGGCAAAGACATACGACATTGAAGTGTGGCTGCCAAGCCAGAAGGCGTATCGCGAGATTTCATCGTGCTCGAACTGCGAAGCGTTCCAGGCGCGGCGGGCCAACATCAAGTTCCGGCGGGACGGGACCGGCAAAGCAGAGCACGTCCATACGCTGAATGGCTCCGGCCTGGCGGTCGGCCGGACGCTGATCGCGATTCTGGAGAACTACCAGCAGAAGGACGGTTCGGTGGAGATCCCGGGGGCGCTGCGGCCGTTCATGGGCGGACGATCGGTGATTAGCAGCCAGTAGCCGGTAGCATCCGGCTACTGGATGCTGGATACTGGCTACTGACAACACGGAGAGGTGGCTGAGCGGTCGATAGCGGCGGTCTTGAAAACCGTTGAACCTTCACGGGTTCCAGGGGTTCGAATCCCTTCCTCTCCGCCACAACTTTTATGACGCGAGCACTTTTCATCACCTTATTGCTGGCTGCGGCGATTGCCTGCGGCCCTTCAGGATCTATGGACCTGCAGATCGTTGACAGCGTTGTCGGCAGCGGCGCCGAAGCGACACCAGGCAAGACCGTGCGCGTTCACTACACCGGGTGGCTGTACGACGGCGGCAAGCCCGAGAATCGCGGCGAGAAATTCGACAGCTCGAAGGATCACGGCGAGCCGTTCGAATTCCCGCTCGGAGCAGGCCAGGTGATCCACGGCTGGGATCAGGGCTTCAAGGGCATGAAGGTCGGCGGCAAGCGCGTGCTCACCATTCCGCCGCACATGGGCTACGGTGAGCGCGGCGCCGGCGGCGTCATACCGCCAAACGCGACACTTGTCTTCGAGGTAGAACTGCTCGAAGTGAAGTAACCAGTAACCGGTAGCCAGATGCCAGAACAGACACACCGGCTTCTGGATCTTGGCTGCCGGATACCTGCTACTCATGTTTTGTAAACATTTCGGTGTCTGCGGTGGGTGCACGCTGCCCGGCGTGCCGTATACCGAGCAACTGGCGAGCAAGCGCACCAAGCTGTCGCGGTTGCTTGGCAGTGACGTCGCCTCGGTGATTCCGTCCCCGAAGGAAGCCGGCTTTCGAAACAAGGTCGCGTTCGTGTTTGGTCATGGCGTGATGGGCCATTACGCGCTCGGTTCCCGGAAGGTCGTTCCCATTCAGGAGTGCCCGGTTCATCACGATCGCGGGAACCGGATCGCGTTTGTGGTGCGCGATCAGTTGGCGCGCGTCGCGCCTGGAATCCTTCGACACATCATCGTTCGGACCACAGACGATGGCCGGGAAGCATCGGCGCTGCTGGTCGTGCGCCGCAACGACAAGTCACTGCGCGCCCCGGCGCGCAAGGTCCTGTCGTCGAAGGAGAAGCCCGACGGGTTCTTCGTCAACATTCACGACCAGCCGGGCCCTTTCATGGTGGGGGAGGAGACCCTCAAGATCGAAGGCCGCAGCCACGTCAAAGAGGTCGTGGGCGGCGTCAAGTACCTTGTTTCGCCAACGGCGTTCTTTCAAACGAATGTCGGCGCCGCCGGCGAGCTCGTGCGAGTGGTCCTCGAGGAAGTCGGGGCCGCCAAGCGCGTCCTTGATCTGTACTGCGGGTCAGGGTTGTTCTCCCTGCCGATCGCACAGGCGGGTGCCCTCGTCACCGCGATCGAGGAGAACCGCCAGGCCATCGCGGACGCCGAGGCGAACGTGGGTCTGAATCGACTCCAGAGTGCGAGGATTCGCTTCGTCGCATCGAGAGTGGAAGAGGCGCTGGTCAGGGCCGCCCGGGAGCCGTGGGATGCAGTGGTGCTGGATCCGCCGAGGCAGGGATGCCCGCCGGCAGTGCTCGCCGCCATCTTCGAGGGCGTGCGGCCGGCGCGGGCGGTCTACGTGTCCTGCAATCCCGATGCGCTGGCCAAGGAATTGCCGGGTATCCTCAAGACCGGCTATCGCGTCACTCGCGTGCAGCCGGTCGACATGTTTCCGCACACCGAACATATCGAGACCGTGATCTCGTTCGCGCGATAGGCCACAAACGGCACAGACAGGATGACCCCTCTCGTTGCTACCCGGATCGCGGTGATCGTCTCGACGGTGCTGGCCGCGCTGGTTCTCGCCTACCTTGCCCCATCGCCGGATCATCCGATTGAGTTGATGCTGGGCGGCGCCGCCGGGTTTACCGTACTGGCGGCCGTCGGCCAGCGCTACCGGCACCTCACGCTTCCGATTCTGATGGCGTTGCTCTACCTGTTGCCGGCGATCATGCTGGTGACAACCGGTGGCCGGGGTTATTGGCTGGATGTCATCTGGAGTCTGCCGCTGCTGGGACTGATTTGCTCGGACCGTGGCGCGCTGCAATGGTCGGTGCCCGATAGATGGCAGTGGCCGCTGGTGACGTGGTCCACGCTGGTCGCGTTGACCTGGCCGATCGTGTTCCTGCGAGAGGCGGACTTCGCGCCGTGGATCCTGGCGCTCCAGCGAGTGTCCAACACGAGCATCGGCATGAGCCCGGGCGATGTGGGCTTGAACATCGCGTACTTCGCTCTCGGACACAACGTCGGCCTGTTGTGGATCGACGCGTTGTGCCGGTGGTACCGGCACGGGCGCGCACGATTCACTGGCGAAGTGCTCGCCGGACTGCTGGCGGCGGCCGCCGCCGCCAGTGCCGTCACTTTCTACCAGGGGTTCGTCGATCTCGGGTTCCTGCAGCCGGGATTCTGGGAGTACATGATCCGGGCCACTGGCACCCTCGGTGACGCCAACAAGATGGGCGCGGTGGCCGGCTTCTGGACGATCGGCGCGATGGTGTTTGCACGATACCTCGATCGACCGTGGTCGTTGCTGATTGCCGGCGGTGGCCTGGTGCTCGGCGGCGGCGCCGCGTGGCTCTGCGGCTCGCGGACCGGGCTGGCGGCAGTGGCCCTCAGTGTCGCGATGGCGATCGTCGAGGTGCTGCGCTCCGGCGTGTTCACGCGCCGTCAGCTCGGCATCGGCGCCGGCGCGGCCCTGGTCATCAGTGGCGGTCTCGCCCTCATTTTGCAAGGCGCCTCCACCCACACCATCGTGCAGCGCGGCACGCTCGAGAACTACCTGCCGTTCTTCGGCGACCGCGGCATCGCGGCGAGCGCCAATGAATTGCTCTGGGATCGGTTCGGCTACGGGCCGGCGGCGATCCAGATGATCAGTGAGCACCCGCTGGCCGGCGTTGGCGTGGGCATGTACCACGCACTGGCGCACGATTACGGCAAGGCCGCGGGACGGACCGTGCCGGCGCCCGACAACGCACAGGCCTGGTGGCGTCATCACCTTGCCGAGCTCGGCACCCTCGGCATCATCCCGTTGATCTGGTGGTGTGTCGTTTTTGCCCGCGAGCTGTTTTCGGCCGGCGGCGGCGATCGGCTGGCATCGGGGATGCTCCGGGGGGTGTTGATCGCCTTCTTTGTCGCCTCGATGTTCGGCGTGGCATCGCAGTCGGTGGCCATCACCTTGACGTTCTGGGTGTTCGTGTTCTGGTTTGTGACGGAGAACGGCAGCCCTCAGACGACTCCCAGCCGGGACTGGGCACGGCCCGCGCTGCTTGCCGCCGCGTCCCTGGTCGTGCTGCACGTCGGCCTCACGACCGTACACGCATTCGGCGATCTGCGCCCGCGCGCCCGCGCCGAGCGGTTCGGCTGGTATTACCGCTACGGCTACAACATTACAGACGATGGTCTTGACCTCGAACCGGATCCGGGCGGCAACCCGATTGGCCGAAGATGGACGTTCAAGGATTCACTGGCCGTGATCCCGGTCAAAGGCAAGGCGCTGAAGTTTGTGGCGTGGATCGATCATCCGGATGCCGATGTCAATCCGGTGCGCACGCAAATCTGGGCGGACGCACGCCTGGTGTACGAAGGCGATCTGCGCCGTACGCCAATCTTCCTCGCTATTCCCGCGATGCCCGGCAAGGCACACATGACGATCGAGACCTCGATCGAGAGGACGTGGCGGCCGGCCGATTACGGCAGCCGCGATCGGCGGGAGCTTGGCCTGTCGATTCGCGACTGGGTCTGGGAATAGCCACTACTTCCTGATGGTCCTGTCCAGGTACGCCTTGATCGTGTCATAGGTGTGCTGCTGCCCCCACGCATCGACCACCCGAGCGTTCACGTCTGCGAGCAGTCGTGTTCGCTCCAGGATCGGCGCGTAGAACGCTTCTTTGGTGAAGGCGAAGGCCCCGGCGGGAATCGATGCCAGTCTGGCCGCCGCCTCGGTGGCGCGATCGAGCAGCATCCCCGCCGGGCATTGCTCGTCGATCAAACCCATGGCCCTTGCTTCGTCGACCTGGACGGTGCGTCCGGTGAAGACCAGATCGCGCAGGTGTCCGTCGGGTATACGCGCCGCGATGATCTGCAGCGGCAGGGCGGGGAAGGGCACTCCCACCGCCAGCTCCGGCATGCCGATGCGGCCGTTGCCTTCCGTCATGATGCGGTGATCGCACGCGGCGGCGAGAATGCAGCCACCGGCAATGGCGTGGCCGTTGACCGCCGCGACCACCGGCTTCGGGAACGTCAGCGTGACCCGCAGGAGTTCGTCCAGCACGGGAAGGAACCGCCGTGCGTAATCGGCGCCGTCCTCGACGAGCCGAAAGAGATCGACACCGGCGGAGAACGACGACCCAGATCCGGTGATGATGACGGCCTTCACCGAAGGCGCCATCGCCTCGGTCATTTCGGCGATGAACCTGTTGCCAAGCTCGATGTCCATGGCGCTGACCTTGCCGTGCGCCAGCCTCAGGAGACGAATGCCGTCGGCGTCTTTTCTCTCTATCACGCTGACAGACTACACTTAGCGGAGCGCTGCTGTGACCGAGATCGTTCCCGCTCGTCCCGCATCAACCGTCGTCGTGCTCCGCGACCCTTCGACGCCGCTCAGGGCGCGGGGCAGTGCCTTCGAAATTCTGATGGTCCGCCGCAACGACCAGGTGGCATTCATGGCGGGCTCGTATGTGTTTCCCGGCGGCCGCGTTGACCAGGGCGATCGGCTCGTACACGACGAGACGGTGGCGTTCCGCGCCGCGGCGGTGCGCGAGCTGCAGGAGGAAGCCAACGTCCGCATCGGCGTCGACGACCTTCACCCGTTGGCGCACTGGGTGACGCCGGAAATCGAGATCAGGCGTTACGACACCTTCTTCTTCCTGGCCCGCATGCCACGGGACCAGGTCGCCAGGCACGACGAGGGTGAGACCACGGCACTGGAGTGGTTGACGCCCGCCGAAGCCATCGCGCGCTTTCGGCGGAAGGAGTTGTTGCTGCCGCCGCCGACCTACACCACCATTTGCCAGATCGCGCCACTGCGCTCGATCGACGAAGTGCTGGACTGGGTGAAGCGGCGTCCAATCGTCCGAGTCATGCCGGGCTTCTTCAAGAACGGCGAGGAAGTCACGCTGACGCTGCCAGGCGACCCGCTCTATCCGACGATTCCTGGGTGGGATGTCCCGGAAGAAACGCGGTTCGTGCTCGAGGACGGTAACCGGTGGGCTCCAAGGAAACCCTGATCGAAGGCATCGATCAGGTGATCGAATGCTTCAACCGGCGCACACTCGATCTGCCGGACGGATTCTTCGACAGGAAAGCGCAGTTCATCATCAACGGCGCGACGTTCGAAAGCCTGTTGAGCACGGCGCCGAACGATCCGCTGATCCTGATGCTGTCGCGCGGGCCGGCCGGCTATCGGTTCACGGTGAAGGCGCTGCAGCATGCCATGCCGGACGCCAAAGTCGAGCGAGGCGAGGTCGCCAGCGATGGCGACCCGTTCAAGGTGACGTCACAGCTGTGGCTCTCTGGAACCCTGCGAGATAGCGGCGAGGCCGTCCACGCGCTGGTGTCGGTAGCCCTGAGGCTGAGTGCCGCCGGAGCCGTCGAAGTGGCAGATGCGGCGGTCCTTCCGCAGGATCTCGAAAGAATCCGGCGAGCCCGCCTCAGCAGCGGTCAGTCGGGATTGATGAAACGATAGATTACCCGGACAATCCGGTATGCCTCGGGCATGTCAGGCCGCGAGCACTCGACCGTGTCCGTACTACGAGCTGGCTTCTTCGGGCAGGCCCAGGGCCTGCCGGACGAACATTTTCTCGGGCAGGCCGCCGAGAATCTCGATGGTCTCGTTGACGATGGTCTTGGGCACGCCGGTGACGCGGTACTTGCGGCTCAGATCCATGAACTCGGTCGCTTCGATCGCATCGGCCGTGATGTGCTCGTTTGCTGCTGCCATCTTGTGTGCGAGGACGACCGCCCTCGGACAGTGCGGTCAAGTCGGCGTCGAGAACACTTGAATGTGGGTCGGCGTGTCCACCGCCTGGATCCAGGTCATGGTTTCGGGATCGAGATCGATCGTGCCGGTGCCGGCGACGATGATGGCTTCAACCAGGCCGACGAACTCGTAGCCGGTGGGCGCGCCGTACATCCGCATGCGCGTGTCGACGCCGTCGCTCAGGACGACGATGGCCGGCGCCATGGTGACGTTGTACTTGGCCTTGTCGTCCGAATCGAGAACGAAGTTCTTGTTGACGACGGTGATTTTCTCGTTCAGCGACGCGATCTCGAGGAGAATCTTCTTCGCCACGTCGCCGCTGTCGGAGCCGCCAAACGTCTGCGTGAAGAGCACGAGCTGGACGGGATGAACAAGCCCGGACAAGTGCTGCTTCAGCGTGGCTTCGTCTTGCGGCGACAGCAGTCCCATCCGGTCAGGCTATCAGGCCATCGGGCGATCCGGCCATCAGAATTTGAAGAGATCGTCGAACGCCTTCTTCGCCCCGCTGGGTTCCTTGGGGCTGGCGCCCTTGTCAGCCACGGCTGCGGTGGTTTCGCGCTCCCATGACGTGCGAATGCTGAAGTGCTGGCAACTGTTGGCGATGTCCTTGGGGGACACTCGAGCGGGCAGCTTGATGGCGCACTCGAAGCTGGCGCCGGGGTCGAAGTTCACGCACTGGATGCACGACCGCATGTCGACCTGGCACTTGGCGCACTTGCTGAGCGACATGACCTGCGGATCGGCGATGGTGCCGCAGCGGGCGCAACGGGCGACCTGACGCGAGTTCATCATGCGCGGGTTGCGCGCGCCTTCGGATGAAATGCGCCGGGCGCCGGCCGGCGCGCCGGGCTCACGCTGGGGCCGGGTGCCGCCGCCCTCCGGCCGGGGACCGTTCGGACGGCGATCGCGGTCGTCGTCCTGGTAGCCGCGCTGGCGATACTTGCGATCGTCGCTCATGCTTCGTAGACGGTCTTGCCACCGACGACGGTCCTCAGGATCGCGATGTTCTTGATCTCGTCAGGATTCACGTCGTGCGGATCGCGGGCCAGCATGGTGAAGTCCGCAAGCTTGCCCGCGGTGATCGAACCTTTGGTGTTTTCTTCGTGCGAGGCGTACGCGCCGTTGATGGTCGCGACCATCAGCGCCTCGTCTACTGTGATCCGTTGTCTTGGCCCCCACACATTACCACTGAAATCCTTGCGGGTGACCATGCTTTGAATGGCCATCAGGGGCTCGAAGGGGCCTGGTCCGTAATCGGAGGCGCCGGGGACGGGAATGCCGGCGTCGATGAACGAGCGGTGCGCGAACATCCAGTTCATCTTTTCCTGGCCGTAGAACCCCCATTTCTCGCCGTGATAGTGCGCGTAGGTCCAGAACGGCGTGGGGATGGCACCGAGCGCCTTGATCCGGGCCAGCAACTCCGGGTTCACCAGTGAACAGTGCTCGATGCGGTTGCGGGGATCGGGCCGCGGCCACTGCCGCTGCACGCGCTCGTAGGCCTTGAGCACCATGTCGATGGTGGTGTCGCCGTTGGCGTGAATCGCCAGCCGCATGTTGGCGCGCCACGCGTCCTCGACCGCGTCGTGGATCTCCTGCTGCGTCATGGTGAGAATGCCGTAGTCGCTGGTGCCGACAAACGGCGTGCTCATACGCATGGTGCGCTCCGACGCCGAGCCGTCGGCGGCGTATTTCACGCCGATGCACCGCAGGCTGTCGTCGCCGAACCCATAGGCGATGCCGGCGCTCTTGAAGGCGTTGAACGTCTCGCCGTTGGCGACGAGGAAGGCCGCGCGATGGCGCAGCTGGCCGGCGTCCCGCGCATCCTGGTAAGCCTGAATGCGGGCACGGCCGGCGCTGGCATCGTGCACCGAGGTCAGGCCCGCGGCGGTGAGCAACTTCGAGATGTGGACCATCCCGGCTCTGCCGCGCTCGCGCTGCTGCTCGGGCGAAAAGCGCTCACGCGTGCCGACCTTGCCAAAAACGCCGCGTGCCAGTTCGGCGACGCGTCCGGTCAACTCGCCGCTGTCGTCCCTGAAAAAGCGTCCGTGATCCGGATCCGGCGTGTTCTTCGTAATGCCGGCGAGCTCGAACGCCTTGGTGTTGTACCAGCTGGTATGGCCGCCGCGGTGGTTGACGGCGATCGGGTGATCGCGCGAGACCTCGTCCAGCTCCTTGCGCGTGAGCGGCACGTCCAGCTTGGTGTCGTCGAACATGATGGCTTCAACCCACTGGCCGGGCGGCGTCGCGTCGGCCCTGGCCTTGAGGTTGGCCTGCAGCTCGCGCACGCGCGGGACATTGGCGTTGACGCTGAACAGCTCGCCGACGCCGCTGACGTGGCAATGGCAGTCGATGAACCCGGGCGTGATGGTGGCGCCGCCGGCGTCGATCTGCTGCGTCCTGGCAGCCGCCAGGTTGCGGACGTCGGCGGTCGAGCCGACCGCGACAAACCGGCCGTCCTTGATCGCGAACGCCTCGGCGCGCGGCAGCGACGGATCACTGGTCAGGACGCGAGCGTTGGTGACAATCAGGTCAGGCGCGGCCCCGGCAGCGACTGCAGCCTGCGCGGCCGGCGGTGGGGGCGTCGCGAAGGCATCGAGGCCGGACGACCGCAGGCCCGTGGCGCCGGCAAGCGCCGCGCCAAGGCCCAGAAACTGCTTGCGGGAGAGGTTCGGCATGGGCGAATGATAGTCCTCGGTTGCCAAGGTGCCAAGGTGCCAGGGCGCCAGCGGCTTGACTCACTGCGACGCGTGATGGTAAAAACGGCCACCGTTCAAACTCAAAGCGAGGATACGGATTGGCCCAGCCGGATGCAGATCTGCTTCACAACCCTGTCGCGGGCCACCCACCGCTGATCCTGAGATCACCGGATTTCCACTCCATCACCGAGGCCGTTGCGGAGCCGGTCGAGCGGACGACGCCGATCGGCTGGTGGCTCTTCTTCATTCCGTCGCTCGGACTCCTCAGCCTCCTCGGCATTGCCGTCGCGTGGCTGTTTTGGGAGGGAATCGGCATCTGGGGCCTCAACCAGCCGGTCGGCTGGGCATGGGACATCACGAATTTCGTGTTCTGGGTCGGCATCGGCCACGCCGGAACGCTCATCTCGGCCATCTTGTTTCTCTTCCGCCAGACATGGCGCACCTCAATCAACCGCTCGGCCGAGGCGATGACCATCTTCGCGGTGATGTGCGCCCTGACGTTCCCGGGGATTCATGTGGGACGCGTCTGGGTCGCCTACTGGATGTTCCCGCTACCGAACCAGATGGACATGTGGCCCAATTTCAGGAGCCCGCTTCTCTGGGACGTCTTCGCCGTCAGCATCTACGGCACCGTCTCGGTCCTGTTCTGGTACGTCGGCCTGATCCCCGACCTGGCGACGATGCGCGATCGGGCGAAGACCAGCACCCGGCAGTTCGTCTACGGGATTTTCGCGCTCGGATGGCGTGGCTCGCAGCGGCAATGGCATCACTACGAATCCGCATACCTGATCCTTGCAGCCCTCGCGACACCCCTCGTGCTGTCGGTCCATTCGATTGTGTCGATGGATTTCGCCGTCTCGCTTCTCCCTGGATGGCATACGACGGTCTTCCCGCCCTATTTCGTCGCCGGCGCCATCTTCTCCGGGTTCGCCATGGTGCTCACGCTCATGGTGATCTGCCGCTGGGCATTCAAACTCGAGCACATCGTCACCCTCCGGCACTTCGACTACATGGCGAAGATCATGCTGGTGACGGGGACGATCGTGGGCTACGCCTATGCCACGGAGTTCTTCATCGCCTGGTATAGCGGGAACCCCTACGAGGTGTTCACGTTCCTGAACCGCGCGGGCGGACCGTACGCCTGGGCCTACTGGATCATGATCAGCTGCAACGTGATCAGTCCGCAGGTCTTCTGGTTCAAGAAGGCGCGCACCAGCATCCCGATCCTCTTCGCGGTGTCGATCGTCATCAACATCGGGATGTGGTTCGAGCGGTTCGTGATCATCGTGACCTCGCTGCACCGTGACTTCCTGCCCTCCTCCTGGGGCTACTTCAGTCCCACGGTCTGGGACATCGCGTGCCTGCTTGGAAGCTTCGGGCTGTTCTTCACGATGTTCTGCCTGTTCGTGCGCTTTCTTCCGATGGTGGCCACCGCGGAAGTCAAGACGGTCCTGCCGCAGGCCAATCCGCATGGGCAGCACGGACACGCAGTCGCCGAGCGCGAGATCGCACTCCATCACGAGGTCGTCCCGGTCGCGATGGTCGAGCCAGCCCCTTCCCGGTGGCGCTTCGAGATGCCGCTGGTCCCACGGCTGCCGAAGGGGCCGTATTTCGGAGTCCTGGCCGAGTTCACGACGCCGGCGGAGCTCTATCGCGCGTGCGAGCGCGTCCGAGACGCCGGCTTCTCGCGATGGGACGCCCACACGCCGTTCCCCGTCCACGGCCTGAGCAAGGCGATGGGGCTCCGACGGTCGACGCTCCCCTGGATTGTGCTCGTGCTGGCGCTGACGGGGGCCGCGGCTGGGTTCCTCCTGCAGTGGTGGGTCCACACCACCGCCTATCCGCTGGTGATCAGCGGCAAGCCGTTTTTCACCTGGCCCGCCTTCATTCCGATCACCTTCGAGGTCGCGGTGCTCTTCGGCGCGCTCGGCGCCGTCTTCGGCATGTTGGGCCTGAACCGGCTGCCGATGCACCACCATCCGCTCTTCAAGTCCAAGGTCTTCGAGCGGGCGAGCGACGACACCTTCTTCATCTCGATTGAATCGTGGGATCCACGGTTCGATCCGTCGGGCACGGCGACGTTGATGAAGTCATTGGGCGCGCGAAGCGTCGAGCTGCTGGAGTCGTGATGGCCGATCACGTTGAGCTGCGTCCCGAGCAAGCCACGATCCCGCCGGGGCACTCGTGGAACCGCCTGCCCCTCATTGCCGGTGCCCTGGCGCTGCTGGGGGCGGTGGCGTGCGCGATTCTGGCCCCGGGGAATCCGAAGCAATTCTTCTTTTCGTGGCTGGTGTCGTTCCTCTTCTTCACGAGCCTGGCCCTCGGCGCGCTGTTCTTCGTGCTGATCCAGTACGCGGCCCAGGGAGGCTGGGGGATTGTCCTGCGCCGGATCGGGGAGACGATCTTCTCCACGATTCCTGTGATGGCGGCCTTGTTCGTCCCCCTGCTCTTTGGCCTGCACGATCTGTACGAATGGTCTCATGCCGACGCGGCGGAACACGACGCGCTGTTGGCCTGGAAGGCGCCGTATCTGAACGTGCCGTTCTTCCTGATTCGGGCGGCGCTGTTCTTCGGCATCTGGTCCTTCATCGCCGTCGTGTATTACCGCGGCTCACGCTCCCAGGACGCGACGGGCGATCACGCGGTGTCGGCGCGCCTGCGCAAGTTCGCCGGACCCGCGATCATCGTCCTGGCGCTGACCCAGACGTTTGCCTCGATCGACTGGATCATGTCGCTCACGCCCCACTGGTACTCGACCATGTTCGGCGTGTATTTCTTTGCCGGCTCCTGGGTGGGGTTCATCGCGCTGCTGTCTGTCGTCGTGCCGGCGATGCGCGGCAGCGGGCTGCTGGACACGGTGATCAGTGCCGAGCACCTGCAGGACATCGGCAAGTTCCTGTTCGCATTCACCGCGTTCTGGGCCTACATCGCGTTCTCCCAGTATTTCCTGATGTGGTACGGGAACCTGCCGGAAGAAACGATCTGGTACAAAGCACGGATGGAGGGGTCCTGGTTGACGGTCTCGCTCCTGTTGCTGTTTGGACATTTCATGGCGCCGTTCTTTTACCTGATGGGCCGGAGCGTCAAGCGGAACGGCGCGACACTGGCCGTTGGCGGCGCCTGGATCCTCCTCATGCACTTCGTCGATCTGTACTGGCAAGTGATGCCGGGCCTGCATCCCGAGGGATTCGGCCCGTCGCTGCTCGATGGCGCGGCGTTCATGGCGGTCGGCGGGTCGTTCGTGGCGGCCGCGAGCTGGCTGATGCGGCGCCAGGCGCTGGTGCCGCTCGGTGACCCGAGACTCGGCGAATCGCTGGCCTTCGAGAACGTCTGAGGGGTTGCGCCAGCAGGGGGCTCGGTGTAGAGTCGGCCCATCCGGGCCGGCGTGGATGAGGTTGACGATGTCCAAGGAGACGAGCATGCGCGGAATTGGCAACAGGCGGTGGCTTGCAGCTGGACTGTTGGTGCTGACGTGGCCGGGCATGGCAATGGCCGCGTCGACAATCACCGGCACCATCACCTTCACCGGCAAACCGCCCGCGCTCAAGCCGCTGGCCATGGACGCCGACCCGGCGTGCGCCAAGAAGCACACCAAGCCGGTCCTGGCTGAAATGCTGGTCCTGGGCAATGGCCAGACGATGGCGAACGTCATCGTCTGGGTCTCGAAGGGCCTGCCGGCTGGGAAGAAGTTCCCCGTTCCCTCGACGCCCGTGACGCTCGATCAGAAGGGGTGCGTATACATGCCGCACGCGATGGGGATCATGGTCGGTCAGGCCTACCGCATCCTCAACTCCGACGGCATTCTCCACAACGTCCACACTCTTCCCAAGATCAACCCGTCATTCAACCGGGCGATGCCGGCCACGAGCAAAGAGGCGAGCACGACGTTCGCCAAGCCGGAGCCGATCTTCCAGATCAAGTGCGACGTCCATCCATGGATGAGTGCGTACATCGGCGTGTTCGAGCATCCCTTCTTCGCGGCGACGGGCATGGACGGGAAATTCACCATCGCCGGGCTCGATGCCGGCACCTACGAGATCACCGCGTGGCATGAGCGCCTTGGCACGCAGACCGCGTCGATCACAGTCAGCGGCAGCGATACCAAGGCCCAGGACTTCAAGTTCGCGGTTCCCGGCGCGAAGTAGAAAAATCTGGAGTAGAAATCCAATGAGTCACCCGGGAACTGTCGCCGCCGGTGCGGCGCACCGCGCGCACGAAGCTCATCACGAAGAACTCGGCTTCTGGCGCAAGTACGTCTTCTCCACCGACCACAAGGTCATCGGCATCCAGTACGCCGTCACGGGGCTGCTGTTCCTGCTCTTCGGCTTTGTGTTGATGATGCTAATGCGCTGGAACCTGGCGTATCCAGGCGTCCCACTGCCGCTGATCGGCGGGCTCTTCGGCGAGGCGCGCATGCCGGGCGGCACGATGCTGCCTGAGTTCTACAACGAGCTCGGCGCGATGCACGGCACCATCATGGTCTTCCTCGGCGTGGTGCCCCTCGCCGTCGGCGGATTCGGCAACTTCGTCCTGCCGCTGCAGATTGGCGCGCCGGACATGGCGTTCCCGAAGATCAACATGGCCAGCTACTGGTGCCTGTTCCTCGGCGGCATCACGATGCTCGGCAGCTTTTTCGTCCCCGGCGGGGCCGCGCAATCCGGGTGGACGTCCTACACGCCGCTCGCCGTCATCGCCGGCTCAGGCCAGACTTGGTGGCTCGTCGGCATGATCTTCCTGATCACCTCGTCGCTGCTCGGCGCGGTCAACTTCCTCACGACCACCATCCAGTTGCGCGCCAAGGGGCTGACGTTCATGCGCTTGCCCTTCTTTGTGTGGGCCCAGTTCGTCACGTCGTTCCTGCTGCTGCTGGCCTTCCCGCCGCTCGAAGCCGCTGGTGTCATGCAGTTGATGGATCGCGTGGCCGGCACGAGCTTCTTCATGCCGAGCGGCCTCGTGGTCAGCGGCCAGGTCCTCGCCAATGCCGGCGGCGGCAACACGGTGCTGTGGCAGCACCTGTTCTGGTTCCTGGCGCATCCCGAGGTCTACGTCCTGATCCTGCCCGCCATGGGCATCGTGGCCGAGATCATCGCCAACAACACGCGGAAGCCGCTGTGGGGCTATCGCTCGATGGTGTACTCGATCGTGTTCCTCGGCTTCGTGTCGTTCATCGTGTGGGCGCACCACATGTTCATGACCGGCATGGGAACGGCGATGGCGGCGTTTTTCCAAACGACGACGATGATCATCTCGATTCCGTCGGTCGTGATTCTCACGGCGCTGGTGGTGTCGCTCTGGGGCGGATCGATACGCTTCAACACGCCGATGCTCTTTGCGATCTCGTTTCTCCCGATGTTCGGCATCGGTGGTCTGACGGGCCTGCCCCTCGGCTTGAACATCTCGGACATCCCGCTCCATGACACCTACTACGTCATTGCTCACTTCCATTACGTCGTCGCGCCGGGGACGATCTTCGCGCTGTTCGCGGGTATCTACTATTGGTATCCCAAGGCGACCGGGCGGAGAATGAACGAGACACTCGGCAAGGTCCACTGGTTTGGCTCGCTCGTGTGCATGAACGTCGTCTTCATGCCGATGTTCCTGGTCGGGCTGGCCGGCGTCTCGCGGCGCTTGTTCGACGCCGGCTCGGCCTACGACTTCGCCCAGGGGACCATGCATTGGAACTCCGTCTCCTCGTGGGGCGCGTGGATCATGGCCCTCTTCCAGATCCCGTTCATCTTCAACTTCTTCTGGAGCATCCGCAACGGGGAGAAGGCCGAGGACAACGTCTGGCAGGCCACGACGATCGAGTGGTCCGCGCCCTCGCCGCCGCCGCACGGCAACTTCGCGGTCGCGCCGCAGGCGCATCGCGGGCCCTACGAGTACAGCGTGCCCGGAGCCAACAAGGACTTCACGCCCCAGTTCGAGGCCTGATACGAGATGGATATTCCCTACACCGTCGAGGTACGGCGCGACACTGGTCTGAACAACGGCAAGATCGGTATCTGGCTCTTCCTGGCCTCGGAAGTCATGTTGTTCGGGGCGCTGTTTGCGAGCTACATCCTGATTCGCACCGGGTCACCGAGCTGGCCGCGCGGCGACACCGTTCTCGACTACCGGCTCGCCACGTTCAACACGATCGTCCTGATCGCGTCCTCGGTGACGATGGTGATGGCGTGGGCGTCGCTGATGCGCCGCCGCTTCGGGACCTTCCGGATCTACATGGCCGCGACGGTCCTGCTCGGGGGCGTCTTCCTGGTGGTCAAGTACTTCGAATACAGCCATCACCTGCACCTCGGGGAGTATCCGAGCCACAGCAACTTCTTTGCGATCTACTACACGCTGACCGGCCTGCACATGCTCCATGTGTTGGGCGGCATGGTGGTGAACGCCTATTTCTGGGGCCCCGGCGCAAAGCTCTGGAACACGAATCCGGTCTGGTTCACCAACCGGGTCGAGCACTCGGGTCTCTTCTGGCACTTCGTCGACCTGGTCTGGATCTTCCTCTTCCCGACGCTGTATCTTCTCTAAGGCGGCATTGATGAGCGACCACCTAGCGACGACCGACCACGACGATCACGCCGGTCACGATCCTGCCGACATCGACCGGCACGTCAGGGTCTACATCATGGTGTTCGTCGCGCTCATGGTGCTGACCGTCATCACCGTGGCGGTCTCGCGGCTCCACCTGTCCGTGCCGGCTGCCGTCAGCGTGGCGCTACTGGTCGCGACCGTCAAGGGAGGGCTCGTGGCGTGCTACTTCATGCACCTGATCTCTGAGAAGAAGCTGATTCTCGCGGTCCTCGCCCTCACCGCTGCCTTCTTCGTCGTGCTGCTGGCCCTGCCGTCGCTCACCCACAGCAACGGGTTCTGGATACCCCAAGCCGAGCCGGCCCATTCGGACGACGCGCACAAATGAATCTCAGGTTTATCCACGCGGGGCTGATCCTTTGTTCCGCCGCTCTCGCGGTGCTGGTGGGTCTCTGGAGCCTTGGCGTGGCCGGGCTCGGGACCGGGAGCGCAAGCCTCCCCGCGGGCATCGCGTCGTTCGCCGTGGCGATTGGCCTGGTCGTCTACGACTCGTGGTTCCTGCGCAAGACGAGGACGCTGCGATGATCCGCCTGCGCAGCTTCGCAGCTTCGGCGGGACAGGTCCGAACGATCACAATGGCGGTCTTCCTCTTGATCTTCAGCAGCTCGGAGGCTTTCGCCTGCCCGGTATGCTTCGGGGCGGAAGAGACCTCGATGATTGATGCGTCGAGGCTCGGTATTCTGGCGCTGCTGATCGTCACTTTTGCGGTGCAAGGCGCGTTTGTCGGCTTCTTCCTCTATCTCCGCAAACGCGCGAAGCTCATGGCCGATATCGATCTCGACAACGAATGGTCGGAACTCCAGGGAGGAGCAACGAGAACATGACCGAATGGCTCGGACTGCCGCCGCTGGCGGCCGCCCACGGTGGACAGATCGACAGCCTGATTGGCTGGATCCACGTGTTCATGTTCATCCTGTTCATTGGCTGGGGCGGATTCTTCCTTTACTGCCTGGTGCGGTTCCGCAAATCGCGAAACCCGGTCGCCGACTACGTGGGCGTCACGTCGCCGGCGTCGAAGTATTCCGAGATTGCCGTGGCCGTGATCGAAGGCGTTCTGCTGGTCGGCTTCGCGATTCCGTTATGGGCGGCGAGGGTCGAGGGCATGCCCTCAGCCAGTGAAGCGCTCACCGTTCAGGTCACCGCCGAGCAGTTCGCCTGGAACGTCCACTATCCAGGCCCCGACGGAGTGTTCGGCCGCACCGACATCAAGCTGCTCGATCTCCAGACCAACCCGCTCGGACTCGATCGCGACGATCCGGCCGCGAAGGACGACGTCACGACGCTCAATCAGCTGTATCTGCCGGTGAACCGGCCGGTGATTGTGAGGCTCAGAAGCAAGGACGTGATCCACAGCTTTGGCGTGCCCGAGTTCCGCGTCAAGCAGGACGCGATTCCAGGTCTCACCATCCCGATCCATTTCATCCCCAACGTCACGACCGCGGAGATGCGAACGCGGCTGGGCAAGCCTGAGTTCCAGTACGAGATTGCCTGCGCGCAGCTCTGCGGCCTGGGCCATGCCCGGATGCGGGGATTCGTCACCGTCCAGACCGCCGAGGAGTTCCAGAAGTGGTTGGAGGAACAAATCGCGGAGCAGAGCGCGCCGGATCCCTTCCGGTAGGGCGCCGCCAGGGCTTCTGCGCCTGCCGTCGCACTTCGTGCTACGGCGGGGCAGGCCGCCCTGGCTGACCAAACATCTTCGGGGTGGGCATCCGGGCGCGGATTCGCTCCAGCTCTTCCACGGTCACGCGGTCGAGGCCGCCCTTGCGGCAGGACTCCTCGACGGCCTTGATCACCATGCCGCGGACAAACGCCGGGATCTTCTTCATCCGCGCCGCCGCCTCATCGTCCCACGCGATGGTCGAGGGTGATTCGGGGCCGTACTCGATTGCGGGCACGCTTGGCGCCAGGCCGCGGATGGCGAGCAGCGGCGACCCGGTGAACGTGCCGGGCGTGTGAGTGCAGAGGGGATCTTCGGCCATCACGTCGCCGCTCATCCCATAGGCACGCGCGCGGCAGCCGCCGCAGTGCCCGTTCATCTCGCACTCGCCGCATCGCCCGCCGAGTGACGTCCGGCGCCGAATGTCGGTGAACAAGGCCGAGGACGTCCACAAGTCCGCGAGACTCGCGGTGCGAAGCGTGCCCGCGAAGAGCGGGAGGTACGGGCACGGTGTGACATCCCCGTTCGGCCGGATCCCCATGTAGTGCGTGCCTGCCGGGCATCCGCCGGCGCCTCCGGAGTAGGTCCTGATCAGGGACAGACCGGCCCCGGAGAGGGAGTCGCCAGCCGTTGCGGTCGCCTCGGCCGGCGAACCGGCCTTTTCCAGCACGGTCTTGATGTAGTGCGGCGCGCACTTCGCGTTCACGAGCATCCGCCCCTTGTACTTGGCCTGGATCCGGTAGAGCGATGCGAGCACGTCGTCGTACTGGGCGGGCGTGATGTCCGACACGAACTGGCCGCGTCCCGTCGGCACCAGGAAGTACAGGTTCCAGACCTTGGCGCCGAGGCGATCGTGGGCGAAGTCGGCGATCGCGTCGAGCTCGCCAAGATTGTGCGACCCCGCGGTCGTCTGCACGATGAAGGGCAGCCCAGTCCGGTTGAGAATCTGGGCTCCCTCAACCGTGTTTCGCCAGGCGCCACGGACCTTTCTGAAGCCGTCGTGACGATCGGGGTCGAGGGCATCGAGCGAAAGCGACAGCCCGCGCGCGCCGGCCTCCGCCAGCCGGGTCGCCAGGTTCTCGGTGATGCGGACGCCATTGGTGCCGATCACGACCCACAACTCGCGCTCTGCCGCGCGCTTGACGATCTCGAGAATGTCGCGCCGCAAGAGCGGCTCGCCGCCCGTCAGGATGGTCACGCACTCAGGCGCGAAGGCGGCAATCTCGTCGATGACCCTGAAGCACTCCCCGGTGCCGAGCTCGCTGCGATCGGCGAAGTTCTCGGTGCCGACTTGCGGCGTGCCGCCGGCGTCGAGATAGCAGTGCTCGCAGGCAAGGTTGCAGCGGTAGGTCAGGTTCCATGACACCACGTACGGCCGGGCAAATCCGTCGACGCCGCTCATCACATGCCGAAGAAGTCTTTGGCCGCGTCCAGGATGGTCTCGTCCACTTCGAGGGCCCCTCGGTCACGGGCGAACTTCTCGATGCCGGTCTTTGCCATGGGGCGAACGAACTCGGGAATATTCGCGAGCCTGGCTTGGGCGGCGACGGTCCAGCGCACGGGAACGGGCTCGCCGACGCGATGCTCGGCGGTGCCGTCCCCAGCCGGGATCATCCCGGGAAACGGACACTTGCCATCCCCCTTCGCTGGCGCGTCGGCGGGACCGATCCGCACGCCGAGCGACTGCACGACCTGCGTCTCGTAGGCGTTGGTCAACATCGCCATCTCGTAGCCACATGCGGGACACGAGTAGACGACGGACAATGAACCGCGATCCGGCGGCACGACGGTTTGCAGTTTCATCGGGGTATCACAGGGCACGCAGAGAAATTTCATGAGAGGCTGTCCAGGAGATTCTGGGTCACGTGGTCGAGCGCGCGGCGGACCGGTGTGTCAGGCAGTGCCGCAAAAGGCATCCCTCGATCGCAGTGCCGCGCGAGCTCGGGGTCGAATGGCACGGTCCCAAGGCACGGGATCTCGAGCGTTGGTTGGGAGTCCGCCTCGTTGAAGCGGTTGCGCGAAGGCGGGAAGAGCGGTTTGACGGCATTGCAGTCGCGGCAGAAATAGCCGCTCATGTTCTCGACGTAACCGAGAATGCGATTGGGTCCCTTCGCCCCGCCGTCGCCAGGGCTGCGGCGCGCCAGCAGCGCTGCCGCCGATCGCGCGACCACGCCGCGCGACACCTCCGACGGGATCGTGACGAGGACGAACGAGGTTCGCGGGCCGAGAAAGTCTGCGTACTGAACCGTTCGGTCGGCTCCTGGCGGCAGATCGAACATCAACAGATCGAGTTCTCCCCACTCCGAGGACGCCAGGATCTCGCCGAGCAGCGCGAACTCCTTCGTGGCGCGCCAGGTATGCGAGTCGCCGTGCGCCGCGCTGTCGAAGTCGAGCGCTTTCGACTCCGGGACGAGCGAGCCCATCGAGAAGACCGCGATCCCATTCACGGTGCGCGGCAGCGCCATCCGGTGCTGGCCGGGAACGAACACCGCGTCCTGGACACCTGCCATGCGCGCCTGCGAGGGGCCGTTGAAGTCCGCGTCGAGGATCGCAATCCTGAGTCCCCGCTCGCGCAGCGCCCCCGCCAGATGCAGCGTCAGCGTGCTCTTGCCGACGCCGCCTTTGCCTGACCCCACCGCGACGAGATGGCGCACGGCGGCGAGCCCGTCAGCGATGCGGTTCTGCTTTTCGGCCACCTGCTCGAGGATTCTGGACCCTCCGTCGCCGACAATGTCGTGGTAGCCCTTCACGGTGAGCGCTTAGCCTACCGTACCTGGGTGTAACATTCGCCGGGCCAGTCAGGCCGATCCGGTTGCGCGAATTCCCCTTCAAACTCGACATCGCGCGAAGCCGAGGTGGAGTATTTGGTCGAGTGGTGAGTTTTCCGGGTGGCGACGTCGAAGGGTTGGGGCGATCCGGTTACGCGGATCGCGCTTTGGCGGCGTAGAGTCGATGGGCACCAGCGGAGCGGAACCCGAGCATCGCCAGCCACTCCGCGGAGATCTCCGCCGGGTGGACCTTCTGGATCCTAAGGGTCTGGACGCCGCGCGCGCGGAGGTGTGCGAGCAGGTGGTCCAGTCGTGCTCCACCGTCCTCGATGAAGGAACGCATCGCCAGAATCTCTCCGTCCGGCAAGAACAGCACGAAGGCTTCAAGGCGTTCATCAGAGGCGATCGCGAACCCCTGCATGTCGTCCTTCCGCGCCGTGAGGGTCTCAACCGATCGCTCCCAGCAGACAGTCGGATCGTGCTCTCCCAGCAGTCCATTCGCGGCGAGATCGTCGACCGTGACAGGGATCACGTAACTGTCGATGCGCTCGCCGGCAACCGGCGTCTCGAGGACGTAGTTAGTGAGAACGGCTTCCTGGATGTATCCGCTGGCGACGAACAATTCGCATGCCGGCGTGAGCGTGTCAGGAATCTCCGCGACTATTTTCGGCGGGCCGAGAATCGCGAGCTTCGAGGAGAGCGATGTGAGCACATGACGGCCATGACCCTGGCGACAATGATCGGGGTGGACGGCGATTCTGTGGATGAGGGTGCCTGACGGCCGCTTCGCGCCGATCAGCACGGCGATCGGATCGGCGCCCGCGAAGGCCACCATGCAGCTGCTGCACCACACCTGGAGGTCGCGGATCGACCGTTTGAACGCCTCCGGCGTCATCGCCGGCTCGCTGGGGAAGTGCGGCGACCAGCAGCGATTCAGCGCGGCGACCAGCAGCGAGACGTCATCGGTGCGGCAGAAGCGGTACGACGACAATCGGTTTCGATCAGTGTTCGCGGTGGTCGCCGGGCTTGTGTGGCACGGACAGCGAGCTCACCTCGTTGAGGTAGCCGCTGCCGACGGCCGGGACCACCTGCCCTCTGCTCTGGGCGTCGGCGATATTACGAGGCTGCAAGGCCGCAGGGTCGTGCGCCGCTGGATGCGGCCCCGCCGCCGGCGCGCCCTTGGTTGCACCGGGGTAGGCCGCGATCACCTCGGCCATGATCTTCTTGCCGATCTCAATGCCTTCCTCGACGAGGGCCAGCACGATCGTCGAGGCGCCGCGCTCCCGCGCCAGCTCTTCAATTCGCTCCTGCGTCTTGCTCCGCATGAACCCGGCAGGCACGCGAAGAATGCGGGCGGCGGCGTCTGGCGCCCACTCAAAGGTCGAGATCAGCGGGTTCTTCTTGTCGTCGCGGGCCACGAGCCTGGCTTCTCCCGCAGACGGTGACGCGCCCGGCGCGGAGGCGGACTGGATCTCGAGCGGCGTACCCGTCTCTTCCTCGATGACCTGGCGGGCGAACTCGAGCGTGATGGTGTCGAGCTTCGTCATGCGGGCGCGCTTTTCGACCCGCGCCTTCACCCGGCGCCGCTGATAGGCGTTCTTCATGGTCCAGAGGCCCTTCCTCGCGTCCTCCGACCAGCGGAGCTTCCTGCCGTCGTAGGTGGTCTCTTCTTCGAGACCGCCCTCGGCCGCCGCAATCTTCTCGATCATCTCCGGCGAGATCACCTCGAAGTCGGTGGCGCCGCAGACGGTGCACTTGACGGCGCCGCTCTGCGTGGCGGCGACGCCGCACGACTTGCACATCGACACGGGGCCTGACTTCGCCCGCTCCAGCGCGACGGCTTCCGCCAACGCCTTGGTCGCGGCCGAGGCGCTCTTCGGCATGAACCGGTCCATCGCCTCGTCGATCACCGCGTTGGTGATGACCGAATGCCCTTTTTCCAGGGCGAGGCGCAGGACGCCGGTGCGGGCAATGCCCTTGACCTGCTCCGGCACGTTCTTCATCCGCGCCTCGGCTTCGGGCGTCCACCGGATGGTCTCTTCGGCGCGCACATCGACCGTCGGCACTTCGAGGCGCGTGGACAGCAGGACATCGCACGTCGCAGCGCGGAGAATGTTCTCCACGTTGCTTCCCAACGCCGTCTCGTCTTTCGGGCTGTGCACGCCGATGCGGCCCAGCACGATCAGGAACGGATTGGTCTTGCGCGCGTGGTCGATGATCTTCTGGAACGGCTTGCCGTCGAGCAGCGTCTTCTTGATCTCGACGCCCGCCTCATTCGCCATCCGCTCGGCCACCTCGAGGTGCGACTGATAGATCTGCGCCAGCCCGGTGTCGATGATTTCCTCGTGCAGCTGATTCTGCTCCTCGAAGCGGAACACCTTTGCCGCCTGTTCGGTGAGGACGTTGACGATGCCGTTGAAGACTGAGTAATGCAGATAGGGATCGTAGACGGCGATCGTCTCGACCTTCTTGTCGAACGTGCGGGCCAGGTCGATGGCGGTCATGAGCGCGCCGAACGACTGCGGACTGCCATCCACGCCGACCAGGATCGTGTCCCGCTCCGCCTCGCCCGGCTCGGGCACGTGCTTGACCACCCAGACATCGCGGTCGGATTGGCGCGCGACACGTTCGCAGACCGAGCCAATCACGCTATCGCGGGCGCGCCCGATTCCCAGCGCGCCGATCACGACCAGGTCGTGCGGTGAGCCGACGATGTCCTTGAGGATCTCGACATGATGCTTCCCGTCCATCATCCGGGCCTCGAACTCGACGTTCGACTCCCGGCATTGGCGCGACATGCCATCGAGATAGCTGTCGGAGATGAGCTTGAGGCCCATGGTGATGAGGCTGTCGTGAATCTTCCGCTGGCGCTCGAGCTCCACCTCGTCGATGTACTCCTCGGGCAGCGTGTACTCCATCTGCCTGAAGCGATAGTCGTGCAGCTTGGCCGCATAGACATGGCAGCCGACCAGCTTCGCCGAGTACGCCTTTCCCATGGCCAGGCTCCACGCGACCGCGCGGTTGGAGTGGTCTGAGTTGTCAACGGGAACGTAGATGCTCTTGTACATAGATCCTCCGAATAACCCTCAGGCTCGAGTGGCAGCCGGGTGGCTTCCGCCTTCGCGCCCCTGTCGCTCAGCCGCGCTCCGGCGAGACCACCGCACCCAGCCGATCACGGCCAGCTCAATGACGAGAAGGAACAGAGCCGTCCTCACCATGGGACCGACGGCCGAGGGGACGACTTCCGGCTCGACGTAGACCGAGTACCAGGCCGTGAGACCTCGGCTGTTGCCACGCTCGCGCGAGAATCCGTCCCAGACCGAGAAGGCGACCGGCAGGAACCCACCGGGTACGAACGCGACACCCGAGCTGGCGCGGAGAGGCCGCTTGAAGATGACCGACCATTCTCCCTGGTCGTAGCTTGCGACCCCGGTGACGTCTCCAGTGTCGTTCGGTACGACGTCGGCGCTTCCCCGGCCCGTGAACTGAAGGGGATCGGGGCGGGCCAAATCGAAGAACCAGAGATCCACGGAGTTCTGCGCGTCGCCAAAGATGAAGTACGGCTTGCGGGCGCCCGTCGGCGCCTGCGTGGGAATCTGGATCGCCACGGCGTCGTTGAACTCGGATGGCGGAGCTTCGGCTGCTGCCCCGGCCGGGTCCGCAAACGGATCTGCGGGGTCGGCCGCGGGTGCGGCGGCCGGTTTCGCCGCTTCCACTTCCTCCTCCAGAGGCACAGGCAGCGTCGGATCGGCCTTCCCCGTCCTGTCAGCTCTGCTGTCGTGCCATCGGACGAGCAGGGCGATCGACTCGGCATCGTAAATGGCCTGCACGGTCACGGAGGTGGCGGCAGGATTGAACTGGCGCCCGGGCTCCATGATCTGTCCGACGATCGGAAAGCGCGCTACAGGGGCGGACGCAAAGACCTCGGCGCCCTTTGCCAGATCGATCGGATCCAGAGCGTGCTTGGCGACGACAAGGTTGGTATAGGCGGGCACCTCGCTCCCGGACAGCGAGGCGATGAAATCCGTGATCGCCCATCGCTGCTCGGCCGGCAAAGCGTCGGCGAACGAGGGCATCGGCGTGCCATTGAGCCCCGTCGTCATGGTCCTGAAGATATCCTGGCGGGTTGGACCTCCCCTGAAGGTCCAGGGCTGCGTGAGGTCCGCCGCGCGTATCGGGTAGCCCAGGTCGTCCAGCAGGGTTGAGGCCGAGGGTCCGTCGCCCCGGCCGAGCGCGCCGTGACACTTCAGACAGCCGTTCTCCTCGTAGAGCTTCTTGCCGAGCGCGATGGTCTCGCTCGTGGACGCCGGCGCGGCCGGAAACTCCAGGGGCTTTGGGACACTCTCGGCGACCGAGAAATCTGGCGAGAAGGTCTTCGTGTAGTAGGCGAGATTCGAGACGTCCTGGTCGGACAGGTTCGGCCAGGCAGGCATTGACGTGTAGGGCATGCCGCGCCTGATGATGTTGACGAGATCCTGATGCGTCGGGAGTGCTCCGCTGGGAGTCGTCCGAATCTTGAACTTGCCGGTCGTGAAGTCGCGGGGCCTGGGGAGCAGGTGCAGGGTGGCATCGCCGGCTCCGTCTCCCTTCTCGCCGTGGCACTGTACGCAGTACTTCGCGTAGAGCACCTTGCCAGACTCGCGCTGCGCCTCGGTGCCGAGGTCAGGCTGCGCTTCGACGTCGCTCAGCGCGAGCGCGCGCAGCTGCGCTTCCATCGGGCCGGACGGGGCGCCACACAACACGGCGATCACGACTGCGAGATATCCAAGCGCGCTGAGACCGATGAGACGGGAGGTCATTGCGTATGGACCTCCTCCCTGGCGCGAGGTTTCTGGCCGGTGAACTCATAGAGAAACAGGATCGTGTCCCAGATCTCCTCTTCCGTCAGGAACTTCTCCCAGGCCGGCATGGCGGTGTCCCAGGGCGCGGCTTCTTCGGGAAGCCCGGGGCCGCCCTTGGAAATCCGCCAGAAGAGATAGGTATCGCGCAAGATCGAGATCGCCCCCTGATCGGCGAAGTTGGTCGGGATCGGGTCGAGCCCGTGGACGAACATGCCGTTGGCGGTCATGTTGTCGCCATGGCAGAAGACGCAATTCTGATAGTAGACCCGGCGGCCGTTCTCGACGTGCTTGCGGAACTCCTCCGGATGCGACACCGCAAGTTCCAGGAAAGGGTTCTCTCCGGCGTCGAGATCGATCTTCTTGTCGTGGACGGTGATCTCGGTCGGCGATGCGGGATGGACCGTCCGCGGAAACAGAGGAGGCTCCAGGGGCACGTTCATCTGGACGTAGACATTCGCGGCGGCGAGCGCCGGGATGGCAACGACCGTGGCGCCGAGGAGCGCGGTGTACCGCTTGTCGGTCATGAACCGGATCAGGGGGCCGGAGATTTCTTCGCGCCGCTGTTCGCTCGAGGACACGTACGCCAGAATCGCAATCGAGACGATGCCCATGTAGAGCGAGACGACAGAGGCGGGAATCGGCGCGCTGAAGCCAAATCGGAAGATGACGTACAGTCCCACCCACCACGCGCCCGCCCACACGAGCAGGTTCGCGCGACGGAAGCGAAGGAACGTAAATACGGCGGCGACGGCGAGGACGACCGGAATGTTCATCGGGTCACCGGGGCTTGCGCCGGCGTGGTGTTGGTGGGCGTGGCGTTGGTCGGCGCGCCGCCCGGGGCCGCTGGCGCTCCGCCCGGGGGCGTGTAGTAGGCGTGACTCGTTTGGAGTGTGACCGTCGGCGTGCCGCCAAGCGTCTGGAGGAACGCGATCACGCAGAGGATTTCCTGATCGGTGAGGCCGATCGGCGGTTTGTTGATGACCGGCATTCCCGGATTGAATCCCGCCACGATGAAGCTGTCAGGCGCGTACAACGATTTCGCGAAGTACTCGATCTCGCTCATGCCCGGAATGCGCGTCGACGCGCGCGTGGCGACCCCCTCGAGGTCGGGGAACCGCAGGGCCCCGCTCTTGCCGATCGTGTGGCAGGTCATGCAGAGGCCCTTGCCCACCATGAGCTCGCCGCCGACCTTGACCATGTCGGCGGTGGTCATATCGGCTCGGAGCACGGTCTCCGTCGGAGGCTGCACTTCCCGCTGCGGCACCAACTGCCCGACATACCCATAGAAGGCAGTCGTCACCAGGACGAGGCCCGCGATCCTGACCGAGTGTGGGATCGTCACGACGACCTCTCGTGCGGGTGGGACGACCGCTGGTCGAAATCAGGCAGATCGTGCAGGCTCGCGAGCCAGAACACGAAGCCGATCAGGAGGAAGAACGCCAACACGGTCACCGACACCACCTGTGTCGCGAAACCGAGAGTGGGCGTGAACGCGTCGGGCGAGGTGTCGCGAATGACGCCGTAGACATGCCAGTGCTGGCGCAGACCCGACCGCACGTAGCCCATCAGCCCCATGAGCCAGGTGAAGGTCACCGCGATGAAGATCAGGACGTACTGCGAGATGGCCGGCATATGTCCCCAGCGCACGTCGGCCGTCATCTTGGGGCGGCGGTACAGGAAATAGTCGATCGCCGTGATCGCCACCATCGCGAACAGCACCGCGCTGACCTGCGGCACCGAGAGGCCGATCCGCACGCTCGCCTCGACGAAGTAGCCGTAGACGCCGAGGAAGATCACGAAAATCGCGGCGGACGCGAAGATCAGCAGCTGCGCGGTATGGCCGGTCTTGGCCCAGGCGACCGTCGCGGTCTTGCCGGTGCGGCGATACAGGAGGAAGCTCATGTAGGTCGTCAGGATCAGGATGTTGACCGCGGTGTTCTTGGCGGACATCACACCCAGGAAGCCGAGAATCGGGTGGGATGATCCCCCCATGGACCGGATTTCAGCAACGGTCGCGATGATCGAGCGCGGCGTGGCCCAGACCATGAAACAAATCGCGATCGCGATCAGCAGGTACTTGACGAACTTCTGAACCGGCTGCGCCCCCTTCACCCGTCCCATCCCCAGCCACAGGTAGTAGTTGGCGCCGAGAAACAGGTTCCCGATCAGGACGGCCTGGATGATGAAGAGCCAGGAGAACGCGCCGCCCATCATCGTGAGGCCGAGTGTCTGTGAATACGCGTAGATCTCCTTGGCAAGCCAGTAACCGGCGAACGGCAGCGGGAGAAACGCGATGATGGCGACGAAGTTGCCGATGTATCCCATCCAGTCGTAGTGGGCGCGCTCCTCGTCGGTGGTCGCCTGCAGGAACTTGAAGGCCGCGTACGCGGCCGCCACCGACCCGCCGAACGCGACATTCGCGATCACCCGATGGACGTTGATGGGCATCCAGGTGAAGTTATAGATCGCCTCCCAGACGGAGATCAGCGCCCCCGCGTCGGAGATCCCGTTCGGCGACATCATGAACGTCAGCCAGGCATTGGCGATGAACATGATCGCGGTGCCGACGATGTTGAGGCCGATCCCGAGCGCGAGATGAACGAGCGGGTGGAACTTCCCCCAGCCGTAATAGTAGGTGTAGAGGAAGAAGGCCTCCGCAAAGAAGAGCCCGACGTAGGGAAGAAAGGTCGGGGAGAACACGCTCATCATGTAGTTCGTGAACTTCGGATACAGGATGATGAGCATGAACGTCAACGCGGCGCCGAAGGTCGCGGTGAGCGAGAACGACACCGACAGCAGCTTCGTGAACTCATAGGCCAGCCGGTCGTATCGCTTATCACCGGTCTTGTAGCCGATCGCCTCGATCAGCACCGCGAAGATCGGAACGGCGAGGACGAACGCCGCAAACAGGAGGTGGAGCTGCGCGACCGCCCAAATCGCCACCCGGCTTCCGACGACGGGAAAGGCCCGGTACTCCGCCTCGACGTACGGCGTGGCCCGAGCGGTCGCTTCCGCTGCCGTTCTCTCCGCTTCCAGTCCTGCCGCGCGCGGAGTCGTGTCGACGACCGCGGCCGGAGCCCGGTACGGCTGCGTGTACTCGCGATTGGTCAGGAACGTCGCGATCACCAACACGGCGCCGAACATCACCAGGCCGGTGACCGGACCGAGCACGAACAGCAGTTTGCGGTTCGAGAGACCGTTCATCCTGCCGCCTCCATCAGCGGTTGCCCGCCGGCTTCTCCGCCGGAGTGGCAGCGGCGACGGGCGCACTCGCGGCCCGTGCCTGCCGATCGCGCTGGAGCCCGCGCACATGGGCGACGATGGCCCAGCGGTCCGCGGGAGGAATCGGCCACTTGTAGCCCGACATCAGTCCTGACCCGTTCGTGATCACGTCGAAAATCTGCCCGTCCGTGTACTTCAGGACTTTCTCCTGGTGGAAAGTGGCCGTGGGGACGTTGCCGCGCTGGAACAAGATGCCTCTGCCATCGCCCCGAGCGTCGTGGCACGGCTGGCAGTAGATGGCGTATCGCTGCCGGCCGCGTTCGAGCACCCGGTCGTCAACCGCCACGGGACTCGCCGCGACGAACTGCCCGTCCGCGCCTTTGCCGGTGAAAAAGGCGGTGTCCTCTTTCAGCCCGCCGATGGCGACCGTTCCCGCAATGGGCTGGCGCATCGACGAGCCGTCGAAGAAGAACGTGCTGGCGGTCTGCGGTCGCACCTTCGGCTGGTCGTCCATGCTTGGATTGAGATGGATCGGCGGACGGCTCGACGTGCAGCCGCGCGCGCAGCCCGCCAGGGGGACAACAGCCGCAAGGACGATTACCCCGAGCAGGGGGGCGCGGCTTGGGGCGGTCATGCCGTGCCCTCGAGTTCTGGATTCGGGTTGCGCACCTTCGATAGATAGGTCGTCCGCGGCTTCGTATTCAGCTCCTCGATGAGCGCATAGTTGCGAGCATCAGCCTTGGCCAGTGCCACCCGGCTCGAGGCGTCCCGCAAATCGCCGAACTCGATCGCCGAAGCGGGGCAGGCCTGCTGGCAGGCCGTCTTGACGTCGCCGTCACGAAGCTCGCGCCCGGAGAGCCGCGCATCGATCTTCACCCGATTGATCCGCTGCGTGCAGTAGGTGCACTTCTCCATGACGCCCCTGGCGCGGACCGTGACGTCCGGATTCATCGCGAGCTCGAGGATGTTGGGCGTGTCCTTCGTGAAGTTGAAGAAATTGAAGCGGCGCACCTTGTAGGGACAGTTGTTCGAACAGTAGCGGGTCCCGATACACCGGTTGTAGACCATCACGTTGAGGCCCTCGCCGTCGTGGACGGTGGCGGCCACCGGGCAGACCTGTTCGCAAGGCGCGTCCTCGCAGTGCATGCAGGGAACGGGCTGGAAGACGACCTCCGGGTTGCCGGACGGATCGCCGGCGAAGTACCGATCGACCCGGATCCAGTGCATCTCGCGCCCATTCTTGACCTGGGCCTTGCCGACGACCGGAATGTTGTTCTCGCTCTGGCACGCCGTAATGCACGCGTTGCAGCCGGTGCAGGCGTTCAGGTCGATTGTCATGCCCCACTGGTGGCCCCGATCGTAGGTATGCGGATTCCACAGTGAGAAGTGCGGCGTGTGCTGCGGAAAGACGCCAAGCGCGCCCTCCCCCGTCTTCCGGGCTGGCGCGGCATCCGGCGCATGCCCGTCCGCTGAAGCCTTGGATTTTGCCTGCAGCTCGGTCAGCGTCGACTCGCGGATGAGGGGACGCCCTTCCATGCTGCCGTGGCTCTGGGTGGCCGAGAGCGAGTAGGGGCGCGCGAGCCTGGTGAGCTTGGCGCCACCGTCAAAGCCGGGCGCCTTGGAGCTTCGGAGCTTGAACACGTCGAACCCGACCCCGGAACCGATGCGACCAGCGTGCGAGCGGCCATAGCCAAGCGTCAGGGCGACCACGCTGTCCGCCATGCCGGGCAGAATCCACACCGGAAGCTCGAGCGAGCGGCCCGCGTAGTCAACGCGGATCGAATCCTCGTCTTCAAGACCGAGCGTTTCCGCGGTCTTCGGACTTACGAGCGCCGGGTTGTCCCAGGTGAGCTTGGTGAGCGGATCCGGAAGTTCCTGCAGCCATCCGTCGTTGGCGAAGCGGCCGTCGTGGAGCGAGAACGAGGGGAGAAACACGACCTCCAGCTCACCGGCCGATCCACTCGGGGCTGTCAGCTCCGCCACGGCCGGCGTCGTGAGCGTCGGGACCACTTCTGGAAGCTCGCTGCCGGCGAGAAGCCCATCGTGCAGGACGCGGTTCCATTTCGTCTCGAACTCGCCCTGGCTCGCATTTGGGCCCAGGATGGTCTGCCAGGTCTCCCGCACGATGTCGTAGCCAGGACGATCCTTGCCGCCGACGATCAGGCCCAGCACTTCAATCGTGGTGCGTCCACCGAAGAGGGGGAGAATCAGAGGCTGTACGACGCTGAGCGTGCCGCCAACCGCGCGCGCGTCTCCCCACGATTCCAGGTAGTGGGCGTGTGGAATGTGCCACTCCGCCTTCGACGAAGTTTCGTCCACCGAATGCCCGAGTGCAATCGAGTGCGGGACCTTCGCCATGGCCGCGGCGAAATCGAGATCGACCGGGGCATCGAACACCGGATTGCCGCCGAGGATGACGAGCGTCTGGACCGTGCCCGCGTTCATCGCTGACACGAGGGACGCCAGCGAGCTTGCGCTCGGCAGGGCCGCGTCCCTGGTCTCGAAGTAACTGACCGTGCTGCCGGTGTTGCCCAAAGAGGTGTTCAGGGCGCAGACGGCCGCATGGACGGCGGCGGGCTGGCGATCCCCAACCACGATGAGCCCCTTGCCGCGGTTCGCCAGAAGATCCTTGGCGAGTGCGTCGATCCACCGGGGGTCGACGCCCGGGACCGCGGGCGCACTGGCGACTCCGGCCGCAGACGGAGCCAGTCGTGTTGCGAGCGCCGCCACCAAGGGCGCGATCTGCCGGCTCTCGAGACGGAGCCGGTGATCCGCCATGGCTCCCGTCAGCGAGTAGACCCCTTCTACGGCATAGAGCCGGTTCATGGCCCCACCCGAGGCTCCCGCGCGCCGTCCGGCCGCGAAGCCGCGCGTGTGGAGAATCATCTCGGGGTCGGTCAGGAGCGGGTCGGCGTCGAGGGCGAGGACCACGGCGGCCCGATCGAACCTGAGCTTGAGGTCGACATCACGACCGGTGGCCGACCGCAAGCCGGCCAGCCGATTCTCGTCGCTAACCGCCTCGTATGTCGCCCAGGAGGCTTTTGGGTAACGGGTCCGGAATTCGGCGGCCAGGCGCGCCAGTGTGGGGGAGGCGAAGGACTCAGAAAGCACCGCCAGGCCCGCGCCACCGTCCGCGGCATGCACCTGCGCCAACTGCGTCCACGCCGTGACGAAATCGTTCCACGACTTTGACTCGGCTTTCAGCCTGACGCCTTGCGAGCGATCGGGATCGTAGAGGCCGAGCACCGACGCCTGGATTCTCGCGCTCGACGCCCCGAGGCTTGCCGGGTGACTTGGGTTCCCCTCAATTTTCGTCGGTCGTCCTTCGTGGCTCTCGACCACCAGACCGTACGCGCTCCGGCCGAACGGCATCGTCGTGGCGAAGTAACGGGGAATCCCGGGGACCGCCTCCTCGGGATTCGTCACGTAGGGGACGATTTCCTCGACCGGGCGGCGGATGCAACCGGCCAGCCCCGCCAGCGACAGCGAGGCGCCTACGAGCGTCATCATCTCGCGCCGGCTGATCCCTGCGGGGAGCTCCGAGGCACCCTCCTGGAATTCGCGCTCGAGGAAGGCGCGGGCTTCCGGGTCCTGATCGAGCTCAGCGAGGCTGCGCCAGTAGGTTCGACTCACCGGTGGCACCCCGAGCAGTCGGTCGGCGGATTGACGGGCCGGTCCTTGTCAAGCTGTGCGATCAGCGCTTGATGGTCTCGCGGCGGCGTCCACTTCATGTTCGTGACTTCCGGGACGGGTCGCCTGAAGGGACCGGGGTTGCGATGGCAGTCGAGGCACCAGCTCATGCTGAGTGGCGCCATTTGAGTGACCGTGACCATCTCGTCAACGCGGCCGTGGCAGGTGACGCAGCCGATTCCGGCCGCCACATGCATGCGGTGCGTGAAATAGGCGTAGTCCGGAAGATTGTGCACGCGAATCCAGCGCATCGGCCGACTGCTCTGGGCGCTGTCGCGAATGGGTGCGAGCAGAGCGCTGTCCCGCTTGACGGTCTGATGGCAGTTCATACACGTCTGCGTGGGCGGAACGTTGGCGACGCTAGAAATCTCGACCGAAGCGTGGCAGTAGCGGCAATCCAGACCCAACTCCCCGACGTGGAGCTTGTGGCTGTACGGCACGGGTTGAGCTGGCCGGTAGCCCACGTCCGTGTACCACGGGGAAAAGAAGTACCAGACGCCCGCAACCGCGAGAACTGGAGCGAGACCGCCCACGATGGCGGCCACGAGCGGGAGCTTGTTGAACGAGGATGGGAAGATTTGGGCCAACGGCTAGGACTCCGCAGCGCTGGAGGCCGGGTGCCCAGGCCGCGAGTCCGCTATCGAACGGTGATCCCACATTCACGACCCCCCAACGAATTCGTCGCCGACGCCGACGAAAGCTGTCGATTGACGGCGCGATCCTACCTATAACCGGGAAGAGGGTCAACAGCGATTCAGGAACTCCGCGCTAGGCGTGCAGTCCTCCGAAAACCTCAGCCGCCGCCTCGATCGTTCGGTCGATCTCAGCGTCACGATGCGCGATGGAGAGGAATGCCGCCTCGAACTGCGACGGCGCAAAGTAGACCCCGCGCTCCAGCATCGCACGGTGGAAGGCCCCGAAGCGTCGTGTGTCGGAGCACTTCGCGGACCCCCAGTCGGTGACCGGCGCGTCTGCGAAGAAGAAGCCGAACATCGTGCCCACGCGCGCGCATTGTAGCGGGACGCCTGCGGCGCGCGCGGCGGCATCGAGGCCGGAGACCAGCCGCGTCCCGGCGTGTTCCAGGCGGTCCCACACGGACGGATCGCGAAGCACCTCGAGCGTGGCGATCCCGGCGGCCATTGCCAGCGGGTTGCCCGAGAGTGTTCCCGCCTGATACACGGGCCCAGACGGCGCGACCATCTCCATGATCTCCCGCCGCCCACCGTAGGCGCCCACGGGCAGCCCGCCGCCGATCACCTTGCCGAGAGTCGTGAGGTCGGGCGTCACTCCGTAGCGTGCTTGCGCGCCGCCGGGGTGGACGCGGAAGCCGGTCATCACCTCGTCGAACAGCAGGAGCGCTCCGGCGTCGCGCGTGAGCGTGCGGAGCCCCTCGAGGAACCCGGACACGGGCGGGACGAGCCCCATATTGCCCGCGACGGGTTCGACGATGACGGTCGCGATGCCCTCAGCGTGCGTCTCGAACAGCGCGCGCACGGAATCGAGGTCGTTATAGCGGGCAACGAGAGTGTCGGCCACCGCGCCGCCGGTGACGCCGGGCGAGTCGGGTAGCCCCAGCGTTACGACGCCCGACCCGGCCTTGACGAGCAACTGGTCGGCATGTCCGTGGTAGGCGCCCTCGAACTTGACGATCTTGTCGCGCCGGGTGAACGCGCGCGCCAGGCGGATTGCGGACATGGTCGCCTCGGTGCCCGAGTTGACAAAGCGCACCATCTCGATCGCGGGCATCCATTCGACCACGCACCGCGCCAGGTCCAGCTCCAGCGGACTCGGTGCGCCGTAGCTGGTGCCGCGTGCCGCGGCCTTCTGCACGGCCGCCACCACTCGCGGGTGTGCGTGTCCGAGGATGAGCGGTCCCCATGACAGAACGTAGTCGAGGTAGCGGTGACCGTCGACGTCGACGAGATACGCGCCCTCGCCGCGCTCGATGAACAGCGGCTGCCCACCAACGGACTTGAACGCCCGTACGGGTGAGTCAACGCCGCCGGGCAACAGGTCCTGCGCGGCGGCAAAGAGCTCGATAGAGCGGTCGATCGTCTTCATCACCACAGTCCTCTCGGCTCACGCGCTCGCGCCGCGTGGCACCCGGTTGGTGGCGCCCAAGCGCGCGAGTAACGCGTCGGCGGCCGCCTCGCCTGAGGCGATGCAGTCGGGAATGCCCACGCCGGCGTAGGCCGCTCCCGCGACGAAGAGGCCGGGGTGGGCGGCCAGCCGCTCGCGGATGCGCGCCACGCGCCCGCCGTGGCCGATGGTGTATTGGGGGACCGCCACCGGCCAGCGGCTCAGCCGCACGAGCACCGGCGTCGCTACGACCCCGTAGATTGCTTTCAGTTCGCGCCGCGCGGCATCGACCAGCGCATCGCCGGTCTGGCCTGTGATGTCGCCGCCGTCGTGGGCGCGGAGGTAGACCCGGAAGAGGGCATGGCCTTGTGGCGCGCGGCCCGCCCACTTGTTCGAGGCGACCGTGCACGCCACCACGTCCGAGCCCTCGACGCGGGGAACGACGTAGCCGTAGCCTGCGACCGGCCGCGGCAGGTCTCGCTCGCGGAAGGCGAGGCTCACGGTGACCGACGACCCGTACGCGATGGCGGCGTGTTGCTCGGACAGCTCGCGGTCGACGGCGCGCGTGATGCGCGCGGTTGCGGTCGCCGGGGTGGCGAGGATCACCGCGTCGGCATCGGCGCCCGCGCCGTCACCGCGGACCAGCACGTACCCTCCCCCAGGACGTGGCGTCAGGCCCACCACCTCGACGCTCGTCTGAAGGGACACGCCGCGCAACTGGGCCTCCAGGTGTTCGATCAGCTCTCCCATCCCGCCGGCAAAGGAAACAAACGGCGGCGCGGCGTCGACCGCGCCCTGGTCAGGCGACTCGGCAAGACCGCGGATGACGCTCCCAAACCGGCGCTCGAGATCGCGGATCTGCGGGAACGTGGCGTCCAGGCTCAACCGCGCCCCGTTGCCGCCGTAGATCCCCGCCATGAGCGGCTCGACGATGCGCTCGTACACTTCGCGACCGAAGCGCCGGATCACGAATTCGGCAATCGACTCCTCGCGCGGGTGGTTCTGCGCGGGCATCGAGCGCTCGTCCGCGAGCGCCCGCCGCCCGATGGGTGACAGCAATGCGCTGTCGGCCAGCGCGTCGATGCGCGTCGGGATCATGCCCGTGAGCCCCTCTGGCAGCGGGTGGAGCGCGCCGCCATGGCGGACGAATGTCCCTGCGTGCTGGGCTTGCCGCGCGATCAGACGATCGGCAAGACCCAACTCCGCGCACAACCCCACGGCGCGGGCCTTCCGGGTGAGGAACGAATCCGCGCCAGCCTCGATCACGAACCCGTCGATGCGCTCCGTGTGGATCTCTCCGCCAAGGCGCGCCGCCTTCTCGAACAGCGTCACCTCGGCACCCGGCGCGCGACCTCTCAAGCGAAGCGCCGCGGCGAGCCCGGCCACCCCGCCCCCAACAACCGCAAGGTGCATCACGCCGCGTCCACCGAGCCGCGCAGCCACGGGCCCGCGTGCGCCTCGACGGTCTCCGAGAGCGCCTCGATGAAGAGCGGATCGTCGTTGAGCATGGGCACGCGCTCGAGCCGCACGCCGAGAGAGCGCGCGTGCTGCCGCGCCTTGATGTCGATGTCGTAGAGGACCTCCACGTGGTCCGCGACGAACCCAACAGGAACGCTCAACACCTGACCGACGCCGCCGGCTGCCAGCGCGGCGAGGTGATCCTCGAGCGCCGGCCCGAGCCACGGCTCCGGGCTGCGCCCGGCGGATTGGTAACTCCACGACCAACGGCCATCGGGGAGTCCCACGCGCGCGGCCACCCGCCGCGCCGTATCCCGGCACTGCGCGTCGTAGCCGTCACCCGCGGCGACGATGCGCGCCGGCAGGCTGTGTGCGCTGAACACCACGTGCACCTGATCGCGCTCGGCCTCTGGCCAGACGGCGATCCCGTCGCGCACGCGCCGCGCCAGCGCCTCGAGGTATCCGGGCGCATCGTGGTAGCTCGCCACGTGGACGAACGTGATGTCCCCGTGGGCCATCTGCAGCCCCTCGGCGATCCGCTGCTGGTAGGCGCCAACGCTCATGCCGCTGTAGTGGGGGGCGAGGACCAGGCTCACCGCGTGCGTCACGCCAGCGTCGACCATGGACGCCACCGTGTCCTCGATCCACGGCGCCCAGTGACGCATGCCGACGTAACACTCGAAGCGGTGTGCTCCGAGGCGCCCGGCCAGGGCCGTAACCTGCCGGCGCGTCATCGCGAGGAGCGGCGAGCTCCCGCCGATCGCGCGGTAGTTGTGCGCAATCTCGTCGAGGATCGCGCGCGGCGTGGGCCGTCCGCGACGAATATCGGCGAGGTAGCCGGGCAAGTCGTCCAGCGACTGCGGGCCGCCGTAGGCCATGACCAGGAGGCCGATGGGCCGGCGAATCATCGCGCGATCACTCTTCGCTCGTGCACGTAGTCGACCAGCCGGCGGACGTTGTCGACCGGCGTTTCCGGCAGCACGCCGTGACCGAGGTTGAAGATGTGGCCTGGGCGCCCCGCGGCACGGTCGAGGACGTCGTCGATTTGGTAGCGGAGTTCACGCCACGGCGCGAGCAAGGCCGCGGGGTCGAGATTCCCCTGGATGGCGCGCTCGTAGCTGATCGCTTTCCAGGCCTCGTCGAGGGGACGCCGCCAGTCCACACCAATCACGTCGCCGCCTGCCGGCGCGACTTCGTCGAGGTAGTACGACGTGCCCATGCTGAAGTGAATCACCGGCACCCCAACGTCCTTCAGACGATCGAGGAGCATCGCGGTGTAGGGGAGCGCGAAGCGCCGGTAGTCCGTGAGGCCGAGCGCGATGCCCGCCCAGGAATCGAATACCTGGAGCGCCTGGGCGCCCGCGCGCGCCTGCGCGGCGAGGTAGTCCGCCTGCACGGTGACGAGCTTGGTCATGAGCCGCTTCCATGCGGCGGGCTCCCCGAACATCAGGGCCTTCGCCTTCGCGAACGACTTCGAGGTGCCCCCTTCAATGGCGTAGCAGGCGAGTGTGAACGGCGCGCCGGCAAAGCCGATGAGCGGCGTCCCGCTCGACTCCAGCTCGCGCACGACGAGGCGGATCGCCGCGAGGGTGTGCGGCATGGTCTCCTCGGCGGGCGGCGTCGCGAGCCGGTCGACGTCGCGGGGACCCGTGATGCGGTGCGCGATGCGCGGGCCATCACCCGCGGTGAACGCCAGGTCGAGACCCATGCCGACCAGCGGCGGCAGAATGTCGGCAAAGATGATGGCCGCGTCGAACCCGAAGGCGTGGATGGGTTGCAGTGTCACCTCGGCGGCCAGTTCGGGCGCGCGAATGATGTCGAGGATACCGTGCTTCCGGCGCAGGGCCCGGTACTCCGGCAGGTAGCGCCCCGCCTGACGCATCAGCCAGACGGGACAGCGTTCGACCGGAAGCCGGCGGCAGGCTCGCAAGAAGGGGGAGGCGGGCTCCGCCACCGGCGCGACGGGTGCGCGCCCGGTCGCGCTCATGGCGCCGGTGCCGCCGACTGCCACGCGACGCGTCCGACGAAGAACGGCCCCAGCCGCTCCAGGTGAAGCGAGGTTTGACGCGTCCGCCGCATGCGCTGCACGCAGGAGGAGAGCGGGAAGAGTTCCGGACCGAGCAGCCCGATCAGGAAGTCGTTGTCGTGCTGGTCGAGGCCGTGGCACGCCATGCGGACGTCGTGCAGGTAGCCCGCCTTGCCGTAGGCGCGACCGATGCCGCCGTGTTCCATCAGGATCGCGCTCTGTTCCTTGGGCGTCAGTTGCTCGAACGAGCCGGCGCGGCGCAGCGGATACCATATGACCCAGGCGAGCTTCGGATCCAGCACGCGCCGGATGGGCCGCAGGATCAACGCCTCGACCAGGTCGGGCTCGTGGCCCAGCGCGTAGGTTCGCCCGAACATCGTGTACTCCGGCTTTGGCACCAGCCCGGCAAACGGCGTTCGGCGAAGACACCGCCGCACGTCGTCGACGAAGTAGGCGGGGTTCTCGCTGAACGTGAGCAGGGCAACACCGCCTGGATCGCTGACGTCTTCGTAGAGGGCGCCCTGGATGGCGTGGCTCCCGAGCGCGTCGACGAGCGCCGTGGTATCGCCGCAGCCGCCGTAGGCGACCAGCTGCATGAACAGGCGGCGGTTGCTGGTGATCGGGCGGCCGCCCTCGTCGCGGCTGTGCTCGAGGACATCGATCTTCCTGGACTCGGCGGCCGGTGTGTCCGGCGGGCGCGATTGAGCGTCGCCAGTCCCTGGCGGCATCACTTCAGCCATTGTGCCGCTTCCTTTGCGTGGTAGGTGATGATGATGTCCGCCCCCGCCCGCTTGATGGCCGTGAGCGTCTCCAGCACCGCGGCGCGCTCGTCGATCCACCCGTTCGCCGCCGCCGCCTTGATCATGGCGTATTCGCCGCTCACATTGTACGCGGCCAGCGGGTGGGAGCCGAAGCGATCGCGCAGCAGGCGAATCACGTCGAGGTAGGCCAGCGCCGGCTTCACCATGAGCATGTCGGCGCCTTCGGCCACGTCGCGCTCCGCTTCGCGCAACGCCTCGCGGGCGTTCGCCGGGTCCATCTGGTGCGTCTTTCGATCCCCGAACCTGGGCCCCCCCTCGGCGGCTTCGCGAAACGGTCCGTAGAAGGACGACGCGTACTTCGCCGAGTACGACAGGATACCGACGTGGGCGAAGTTGGCGGCGTCGAGGGCCGTGCGGATGCTCCGCACCATGCCGTCGATCATGCCGCTCGGCGCGACGACGTCGGCGCCGGCTTCGGCGTGGGCGACCGCGACACGATCGAGCACATCGAGCGTCTCGTCGTTCAGCAGGTAGCCCTCGGGAAGGCGCGGGTGCGGCCGTTCCTCGCCGCCGGTGTTGAGCACGCCGCAGTGGCCGTGGTCGGTGTACTCGCACAGGCACACGTCGGTGATCACCACCAGCGCGGGCACGGCCTGCTTGATCGCGCGCACCGCTTGCGCGACGACGCCATGCGGCGAGAAGTTTTCCTTGCCAATCGGGTCCTTGGACGCCGGGATGCCGAAGAGCAGCACGGCGGGAACGCCGAGCGACGCGGCCAGCTCGGCTTCCGCGATCGACTGGTCGACCGAGAGCTGACAGACGCCCGGCATCGAGGCGATCGGCTTGCGCACGCCGCGCCCGTGCGTCACAAACAGCGGGTAGACGAAGTCGTCTGCGGCCAGCGACGTTTCGCGCACCATTCGCCGCAACGCCGGCGTCGCCCGGAGCCGCCGCTCACGCCGCGGGAGCGACCGCCGCTCCCGCACCGGTGTTGAACTCCCCGTCTCATTTGCCACGAGCCACCGCGCCTTTCAGGAAGACGCCGACCAAGCCGTCCACCAAACCTTCGGTGGTAGAGACCTCCGCCACCGCGTCGACCCGGAGGCCCGTCTGCCGGGCCGCGCTGGCGGTCACCGGACCGAGACACACGATCCGCGCGTCTGCGGAGAACTCGAAACCGGGCGCATGCTGCCGCATGGTGTTGGTGAAGTGCGTTACCGTCGAACCGCTGGTGAAGAGCACCGCGTCCACGCCACGGCGGATGTCCTCGATCACCGCCGGGTCCATCTCCGCTGCCACGGTCCGATAGAGGGGGAGGACCACCACCGCGGCACCGCGGCGCTCGAGAATCTCCACTATCTCATGGCGCGCGATCTCGGCGCGTGGCAGGAGCACGCGGTGACCGGGAACGATGGCGAGCCGTTCGGCCAGCGCGTCGCCGACGAACCCGTCCGGCACGAAATCGGGCGGCGTGCCCCATGCCGTGAGCGCACGTGCCGTCGCGGGACCCACGGCGGCGACGGCGACGCCGCCGAGGTCCGCCGGGGCCCTGCCCGTGTGCGTCCAGCGCTGGCAGAAGATCTTCACGGCCTCCGCACTGGTGAACACCACCCAGTCGAATGACGCGATCTCGGCGATCGCCTCGTCGAGGGGGCGGAGATCGCCGACCGGCTCGATCCGGATCGCCGGCGCACAAATGGGGATGGCCCCAAGCGCCGCGAGCTGTTGGCACAGCGCCTCGGCCTCCGCCCGCGCCCGCGTCACCACGACGCGGCGTCCTTCGAGGACGCCGTTCCGGGCCGCCGGCCCAGCCGGGAAGGTCCGCCGCCGAAACTCCGTGAGGATCGAGCGCGCGCCCTCGTCAAGAGCGCGCGCCGCGAGCCGGCCCGCGAGCACCCGGCCATCCTCCGCCTCGTCTTCCACGCGCACCACACGCCGGCCGTCGGGCGAGGCGACCAGTCCGCTCATGCGCAGGCGCCCGTTCTCCACGCGTGCGTAGGCGGCGATCGGTGCCGAGCAGCCGCCGCCCAGGTGCTGAAGGAACCCCCGTTCGGCTTCCACCGCCGCGCGTAGCGCCGGCTCATCGATCGCCGTGAGCCGGCGGAGCGTTTCCTGGTCCCCCGCGCGGCACTGCACCGCGAGCGCTCCCTGTCCCGGCGCCGGGAGAATCGCCTCCATCGGGATCCATTCGGTCACGTGGCTGTCGAGTCCGAGGCGCGTCACTCCGGCCGCCGCCAGCAATGCCGCGTCGTAGTCACCGCGGAGCACCTTGCGCACCCTCGTGTCCACATTCCCGCGAATCGGCTTCACCAGAAGGTCCGGCCGTCGCGCCAGCAACTGGCCCTGGCGGCGGAGGCTGCACGTTCCGACGACGGCACCGCGCGGGAGCGTGGCGAGCGTCCAGGCGTTCGGTGCCACCACGCAGTCGCGCGCGTCGGTGCGGCCGGTGACGGCGCCGATCGTGACGTTGCGACCGGCGTCCACGGGAAGGTCCTTCAACGAGTGGACCGCCAGGTCGATCTCCGCCGCGTCGAGCGCCTGCTCGAGCCGGGTCGTGAACACTCCCATGCCGCCGAACTCCGGGAGCGCCGTCTCCACGTCGGCGTCGCCCTCGGTGGTGTAGGTCCGGATTTCCAGCACAACGTCCGGCCACGCCCGCTGCAACAGTGCGATCACATGCCCGGTCTGCCACCGCGCAAGCACGGACTGGCGCGAGCCCACGACGAGACGTTGTGCGTGGAACGGAGGCATGACCGGCGGACGTAACCGTCAGGGTCCGAAAAGGCTGCGAAGCGCTGCCACGTGCGCGACCCCGCGCTCTTTCTGCTCGGTGGGCGGCTTGGCCTCGAGCTCGCGGAGTTTGGTCTCAAACGACCGTATCTCCTCCGCGATGATGTGTTCCACCCCGGGGATCTCCTTCCGGCGTGCGGCGAGACCATCATCCAGGTTGCCGTTCAGGTCGTCGGCGTCGAAGAGGTGTACGCCCGGAAGCTCGCGAACCGCCGGATCGATGTCGCGCGGGACCGCGAGGTCGACGAAAACGAGCGAGCGGCCGTCGCGGCGGGCGACCGCGTCCCTCACAACGACCCCGTCGACGATCAGGTGCTGGCAGTGCGTGGAGCTGATCACGACGTCCGCCCATTCCAGGGCCGCCGCCAGCTCGTCCATCGCGAAGACGCGGTATCGCCACCGCGCGGAGAGTTCCTCGGCACGGGCACGCGTGCGATTCGCGACGGCGATCTCCCTGACTTGTCGCGCGCGCAGCGCCTTGACCGCGACTGAACCCATCTCGCCGAGGCCGATGACCAGCACGCGCCGGTCGCGGAGAGCGCCCACGACGCTGCCGGCCAGGGCCACGGCAACCGAGCTCATGCTGGCGGGGTTTCTACCGATCGAGGTCTCGCTGCGCGCGCGGCGTCCCGCGCGGACGGCGCGACGAAAGACGCGTGTCAAGACCAGGCCGGCGGTGCGTCTGGATCGGGCGTCGGCGAGCGCCTGGGCGACCTGGCCGAGAATCTGCGGTTCGCCGAGCACCATTGAATCGAGACCGGAGGCGACACGGCACAGGTGCCGGACCGCCTCGGATCCCCAAAGCCGGTAGGTGTGGTCCGCGACGTCGTCCGGATCCAGCCCGGCGGCATCAGCCATGATCGCGACCAGCGACGCCGTCTCCCCGTGCTCGGCGACGAAGGCGTAGAGCTCGACGCGGTTGCAGGTGGAGAGCCAGGCGAGCTCGCGAATCGCCCCGCGGTGGCCGCTGGATGCTAGGTGTGGGCGCGCACACGCCCGCTCGCACAGTTCGGGCAGATCACTCCCGAGCCTTTCGCGGTACTCAACGGGTGCGGTCCGGAAGTTGACTCCGACGCACACAATCCGATGGATGAGCATGCTGAACCTGGGTCCTGCCAATCGCGCGACCGAGGACTCTCTTAGCAGAAATCGTCAAACCTGTGCAACAGTCGGGATTCGCCGCGGGGCTTGTTTTTCGAGCGCCGGCTTAGGTACAATCGAGCTTGAGAAATGTTTCACAAGACTTCCGAACTGGTCAATTTAGTATAGAGCGGCAAGGTTTGGACACCTCGAAAAACACGGACGAGGTGCGCCAATCGCCCGGGCCGGCAGGACTGCAGGACGTTAAGCACGCATGTCGCAGGTATTCCCAAAGAGCACCAACGCCTGGTCAAAGGCCAGCCTCATCACGCTCGTATTCGCGCTACTCGCCCTGGGCTGGCTGGTGCTCACGCTGCAGCGGTCGGATTTCGTTACCAGCGCCAACCAGTTCATCGAGCAACCGGTCCAGTTCAGCCACCAGCACCACGTCGGCGGCGTCGGCATCGAGTGCCGCTACTGCCACACCGCGGTGGAGGTGTCGCCGTCGGCCGGCATCCCGCCGACCAAGACCTGCATCAACTGCCACTCGCAGATCTGGAATACCTCGCCCTACCTCGAGCCCGTGCGCGCCAGTTTCCGCGACGACACGCCGCTCAACTGGGTTCGGGTGCACGACCTTCCGGACTTCGTCTACTTCAACCACAGCATCCACGTCCGCAAAGGCGTGGGCTGCGAAACCTGCCACGGCCGCGTCGATCGCATGCCGCTGATGCGGCAGGTGCAGTCGCTGCAGATGGAATGGTGTCTCGACTGCCACCGCGATCCGTCGCGCTTCGTGCGTCCTCGTGATCAGATCACGACGATGGGCTACCAGCCGGCGCTGGCGCAGGCGGAACTCGGCCCGCGCCTGGTGCGGGAATACGGGATTGCCGGTGTCGAGGAGCTGACCAATTGCTCGGTGTGCCATCGCTAGAATCATGAGTCTCGATCCGACCGAACCCAATCCGGAGCAGCCGCTCGACGTGCAGAAGCGCGGCACCCTTCGGCTTCGCGCCGGGCAAGCAATCGACCTGCAGAGGGTGCGCGAACAGCTGCAGCAGGGCGGCCCGCCGCTCTGGCGCAGCCTCGAGGAAGTCGCCGATACGGCCGAGTTCCGGAACTACCTCCACCGCGAGTTTCCGGCCAACGCTTCGGACTGGCTCGACCCGGTGGGCCGCCGCGGCTTCCTCAAGCTGATGAGCGCCTCGATGGCGCTCGCCGGCGCTACCGCCTGCACCGTGCAGCCGCAGGAGCTGATCGTTCCCTACGTGCGCCAGCCGGAAAACGAGATTCCGGGCAAGCCGTTGTTCTTCGCCACGGCGATGACGCTCGGCGGCGTTGCGACGGGCCTGCTGGTGGAGAGCCACGAAGGGCGGCCGACCAAGATCGAGGGCAACCCGGATCATCCGGCCAGCCGCGGCGCCACCGACCTGTTCGCGCAGGGTTCGGTCCTGACGCTCTACGACCCGGATCGATCGAAGACGGTGCTGCACCTCGGCGAGATTCGCCCGTGGAGCGCCGCCCTCGCCGCGGTCCGCGGCGGCCTGTCGGCGCAAGCGGCGACCAGGGGCGCCGGCCTGCGCCTGCTCACCGAGACCGTCGCCTCGCCGTCGCTCGCGGCGCAGATCCAGCAGCTGCTGGCGCAACAGCCGAACGCGAAGTGGATCCAGTGGGAGCCGGTGAATCGCGACAACGCGCGCGCGGGCGCGCGGACGGCGTTCGGCCAGTACCTCGAGCCGCACTACGACCTCACCCAGGCCGATGTCATCGTCTCGCTCGACGCCGACTTCCTGTCGTCGGAGGGCGCGCACAACCTGCACTACATGCGCCAGTTCGCGTCGCGCCGCCGCGTCGAGGACAACGCCGACAACCTGAACCGGCTCTACGTGGTGGAGTCGAACCACACCGTGACCGGCGGCCGCGCCGACAACCGGCTGGCGCTCAAGTCGAGCCAGATTGAGGCCTTCGCCCGCGCGGTGGCGGCCCAGTCCGGCGTGGCCGGTATTATTGGCACCGCGCCGGCCGGCAGCGACGCTTTCGTCGACGCGATAGCCCAGGATCTGGCCGCTCACCGCGGGCGGGCAGTGGTGATGGTTGGTGATTCGCAGCCGGCGGCGGTGCACCTGATCGCGCATGCGATCAATGCCGCAATTGGCGCCCCGGTGACCTATTTGCCGACGCCCGAGTTGGTCCCCGGTGAGCAGACCGCCGCGCTGCGCGAGCTGGTCGCGGACATCCGCGCCGGCCAGGTGCAGATGCTGGTGATCCTTGGCGAGTCCAACCCGGTGTTCAGCGCCCCGGCGGACCTGCAGTTCGGCAAGGCCATCCAGTCGGTCAGCTTACGCGTCCACTCGGGAATGTTCTTTGACGAAACGGCACAGCAGTGCCACTGGCACGTGCCCGCCGCCCACTACCTGGAAGCGTGGAGCGACGCGCGCACCATCGACGGCACCGTGTCGATCGTGCAGCCGCTCATCCAACCGCTGTACGGCAGCAAGTCGGTGCACGAAGTGATGGCGACGCTCTCGGAGCGGCCCGAGCGCAGCGGCTACGACACCGTGCGCGAATACTGGTTCGCCTGGGCAGCCTTGAACCGGACCACGGGCTCCACAGGTTCCACGGGCTCCACGAGTGCGCCGGCTTCGGCGGCGGCGGCGGAGTTCGAGCAGCGGTGGCGCAAGTGGTTGCACGACGGCTTCATCGCCGGCACGGCGGCGATGCCGACCGCTGCGGCCCTGGCGCCGGATGTGGCGACCCGCATCACCGCCGGCGCTGCAATCGACGGTCTCGAGGTCAACTTCCGCCGCGACCCCACGGTCTACGACGGACGGTTCGCCAACAACGGCTGGCTGCAGGAACTGCCCAAGCCGATGACCAAGCTGACGTGGGACAACGCGGCCCTGATGGCGCCGGCCACCGCTGATGCCAACGGCCTGCACAATGGCGACATCATCGCGATTACCCACGATGGCCGCACCATCAATGTGCCGGCGTGGGTCGTGCCCGGTCATGCGAAGGACGCGATTACGCTGACGGTTGGCTACGGCCGCCCCCTCGCCGGCGACCTCGGTAGCGGCACCGGCTTCAATACCTATGCGCTGCGTGGCTCAAGCGCGATGTTCTTCGGCGGTGCCACCATCGTCAGGACCGGCGATGCCTATGATCTCGTCGGCACTCAGGATCACTGGGCGATCGAAGACAAGAACACCGGCATCGTGCGGGCGGCGACGCTGGAGGAGTTCAAGCAGAACCCGGCGTTCGTCAAGCAGATGGAGCACCTCAAGCTCGACAAGCGCATCTCCCTCTATGCCGACAAGGAATACCGCGGCCAGCAGTGGGGCATGGCGATCGACCTGAATACCTGCACCGGCTGCACGGCGTGCGTGATCGCGTGCGTGGCCGAGAACAACATCCCGGTGGTTGGCAAGGCGCAGGTCAAGCGCAACCGCGAAATGCACTGGCTGCGTATCGACCGCTACTTCGCCGGCAGCCCCGACACACCCGACACCTACGTCCAGCCGATGCCGTGCCAGCAGTGCGAGAACGCGCCCTGCGAGGTGGTGTGCCCGGTCTCGGCCACGGTGCACAGCGCCGAGGGCCTGAACGACATGGTCTACAACCGCTGTGTCGGCACGCGCTACTGCTCGAACAACTGTCCGTGGAAGGTGCGCCGCTTCAACTTCCTGCTGTATCAGGACTGGAACACGCCGCAGTTCAAGCTGCAGCGCAACCCGGACGTCACCGTCCGCAGCCGCGGCATCATGGAGAAGTGCACCTACTGTGTGCAGCGCATCAACGCCGCGCGCATCCAGGCCAAGCGCGAGGACCGCGCCATCCGCGACGGCGAAATCCTCACGGCCTGCCAGGCGGTGTGCCCGACCGACGCCATCGTGTTCGGTGACATCAACGATCCGAATAGCCGCGTGGCGAGGCTGAAGGGGAGCCCGCGCAACTACGCGACGCTCGAGGATCTCAACACCCGGCCGCGCACAACGTATCTTGCGGCCGTCAAGAACCCGAATCCCGCGCTGCCGCACAACCCCATGGTGGGCACACCCCACGCCTCCACCGATCACGGCGCCGGACACTGACGCTCATGGCTGATCTCAACATCCATCGACCCATGGCGTTGCAGGAAACGCCCGTGATCCTCCCCGGTCACGATTTTGAGACGGTCACCGAGACGATCGCGGAGATCCCGCTCTCCAGGCGGTTCCCGCTGGGCTGGATCGGCATCATCCTGGTGGCGCTGGCCGGCGCCGGCCTGCTGCAAATGGCGCTGGGCTACCTGGTGCTGAAGGGCATCGGCCTCTGGGGCAACAACGCCCCGGTGGGCTGGGCCTTCGACATCATCAACTTCGTGTGGTGGATCGGCATCGGCCACGCCGGCACGCTGATCTCGGCGATCCTCCTGCTCTTCAAGCAGCAGTGGCGCATGTCGATCAGCCGCTTCGCCGAAGCGATGACGATCTTCGCCGTCATCTGCGCGGCGATCTTCCCGATCTTCCACACCGGCCGGCCGTGGCTCGCGGCCTACTGGCTGTTTCCGTATCCGAACACGATGGGGCTATGGCCGCAGTTCAAGAGCCCGCTGATCTGGGACGTGTTCGCGGTCTCGACCTACGCCACCGTCTCGGTGGTGTTCTGGTACGTCGGCCTCATCCCGGACTTCGCGACGATGCGCGATCGGGCGGTGTCGCGGGTGAAGGCGATTGTCTTCGGCACGCTGTCGCTCGGTTGGCGCGGCTCGGCGCGGCACTGGCACCGCTATGAGGTGGCCACGCTCATCCTGGCGGGCCTGTCGACGCCGCTGGTGCTGTCGGTGCACACGGTGGTGAGCTTCGACTTCGCGGTGTCGGTGATTCCCGGCTGGCACGCCACGATTTTCCCGCCGTATTTCGTCGCCGGCGCCATTTACTCCGGCTTCGCCATGGTGCTCTCGCTCGCCATCCCGGTGCGACGCTTCTATGGGATGGAAAGCCTGATCACGATGCGGCACATCGACAACATGGCCAAGATCATGCTGGCGACGGGCCTGATGGTCGGGTATGGCTACGCGATGGAAGCGTTCTTCGCCTGGTACAGCGCCAGCCCCCACGAGCGGTTCATGATGTGGAACCGGATGTTCGGGCCCTACGCCTGGTCGTACTGGGCGCTCATCTCGATCAACGTCGTGATGATCCAGCTGTTATGGTTCAAGCGCGTGCGCACCAACACCACGCTGCTGTTCGTCATGTCGCTGTTTGTCAACGTCGGCATGTGGCTGGAGCGCTTCGTCATCATCGTGACGTCGCTCAACCGCGACTTCGTGCCCTCGTCGTGGGGCATGTATTACCCGACGCGGTGGGACTTCATGACGTTCTTCGGAACGATCGGGTTGTTCCTGACGCTGTTCCTGCTGTTCCTGCGCTTCGTGCCGATGATTTCGATTTTCGAGGTCAAGACGCTGCTGCCGCAGGCCAAGGTCAAGGCGGAGCACTGAAATGGCGCACGCACCCGAGACCTCCAGCGCGCTGCACGGGGTGATGGCCGAATTCGACTCGGGCCAGGCGCTCGTCGACGCCGCGCGCCAGACGATGGCGCAGGGCTTCACTCGCGTCGAGGCCTACTCGCCGGTGCCGATCGAGGAGCTGAACGACATCATCCACAAGAAGCGGACCGTCCTGCCAAAGCTGGTGCTCGGCGGCGGCCTGACCGGCATGGCCACCGGCTTCGTGCTGCAGTACTGGGCGTCGGTGATCGAGTACCCGATGAACGTCGGCGGCCGCCCGCAGGCCAGCTGGACCACGTTCATCGTGCCGTCCTACGAGCTGACCATCCTGTTCTCGGCGCTGACCGCGGCCATCGGCATGGCGCTGCTGAGCGGCCTGCCGCAGCCGTATCACCCGGTGTTCAACGTCGAGCGCTTCTCGATGGCCAGTTCCGACAAGTTCTTCCTGGTGATCGAGTCCACCGATCCGAAGTTCGATCAGCGCGCGGCCACGGAGTTCCTGAAGGGCACCGGCGCCAAGGGAGTCTACGACGTTGCCGAGTAAATTCTCCTTCGCGATCCTGGCCGCCACGGTGCTCGTCGCCGGCTGCCGCCAGGACATGCACGATACGCCGCGCTACGAAGCGTACGAGGCCGGCGTCTCGCGCGGGGCGCCGGCCGGCACGGTGGCGCGCGGCTGGCTGCGCGCCGACGAGGCGCTCCACACCGGCAAGATGAACGGGCAGTTCGTCGAGGAGTTCCCGTTCGCGATCGGCCGCGCCGACCTGGCGCGCGGCCAGGAGCGCTTCAATATCTACTGCACGCCGTGCCACGGCACGCTCGGCGACGGCAACGGCATGGTGGTGCAGCGCGGCATGCGCCAGGCCGCCTCCTACCATCAGGATCGGCTGCGCCAGGAGAAGCTCGGCTACTTCTTCGATGTCACCACCAACGGTTTCGGCGCCATGCAGGGCTACGCCGAGCAGATCCCGGTGCGCGACCGCTGGCTGATCGTCGCCTACGTGCGGACGCTGCAGTTGAGCCAGTACGCCTCGATCGACGACGTGCCGGCCGATCGTCGTGGTGAGCTGGATGGACCGGCCAGGCCGGCGGAGAAACACTAGTGTCGATGGCAACGACAGACAACTTCCAGGTCGCGGGCACGCCGCTGCCCGGGATGAAGCAGTTCGGCCTGACGGCCGGCGTGCTCGGGGTGGTGCTGGCCGTGGCCGGCTTCTTCATATCGGGCGCCGACCGGTTCTACCAGGCCTATCTGGTCGCCTACACCTTCTGGATGGGCGTGGTCCTCGGCAGCCTGGCCTTGCTGATGGTCCAGCACCTCTCCGGCGGCGCGTGGGGCGTGGTGCTGCGTCGGCCGTTCGAGGCCGCGGTGCGAACCATCCCGTTCATGGCGGTGCTGTTCATCCCCATCGTGCTCGGCATGCACTCGCTCTACGAATGGAGCCACGAGGGCATCACCGCCACCGATCCGGTGATCGCCGCCAAGGCGCTCTACCTGAATACGCCGTTCTTCCTGGCGCGGCAGGCGGCTTACTTCGTCCTCTGGGGCACCATCGGCTACCTGCTCACCCACTGGTCGGCCGAGCACGATCGCACCGGCGACCCGGCACTGCTCGACAAGATGGCACGCCTCTCGGGCGGCGGGCTGGTGGTCTATTTCCTGACGGTCAGCTTCGCCATGGTCGACTGGACGATGTCGGTGAACCCGCACTGGTTCTCGACCATCTGGGGCATGCTCTATATCGGCGGCCAGGGCCTGTCGGCGTTTGCCTTCGGCATTTGCGTGCTGGTCATGCTGGCCCAGACGGCGCCGCTCAGCCGCGTGATCACCACCCATCACTTCCACGACCTCGGCAAGTTCCTGTTCGCGTTCCTGATGCTGTGGGCCTACCTGTCGTTCTCGCAGTTCCTGATCATCTGGTCGGCGAACATCCCGGAGGAGATTCCGCACTATCTCGATCGCTGGGACAACAGCTGGAAGTACCTCAGTATCTTCATCATCGTCGGGCACTTCATCGTGCCCTACGCGCTGCTGCTGTCGCGCGACCTGAAGAAGAATGCCGGCAAGCTGCGCGTGATCGCGACCTGGATCCTGTTGGCGCGGGTGGCCGACTACTACTGGCACGTGGCGCCGGAGCTGCACCAGGACGGGCTTACGATCAGCCTGCTCGATGTGGCGCTGCCGCTGGCGCTTGGCGGGATCTTCGTTTCCCTGTTCGTGTCGCAGCTGGGCGGACGGTCGCTCCTGCCGGTGAACGATCCGGGACTGGAAAAGGCACTGCATCATCACGTGCACTGAGACGCATTTGGTGATGTTGCCGATCGAGTGATGACGAGGCATTGTGCGCATGTCCACTGAGCACGCGAACCAACCCGATCTCGAGTACGGACCAACGCCCGCCGGGGCAAACTACGAGCACACCGACATCGACGTCGCGATTGGCTACAAGTTCGCGTTGTGGCTGGCGGTGGCGATGGTCATCTCGGTTGGCATCGTCTACGGCACGTTCTGGTTCTTCGAGGGGAAGGAACAGGCGGCGAACAGGGCGGCGCAGCGGTTCCCGCTGGCGGTGGGCCTCGAGCGGTCGCGCCCGGCGCCGCTGCTGCAGAACCAGCCGTTCAAGGACCTGTACCAGCTGCGGCTCGAAGAGACCGCCCGCCTGGGATCGTACGGCTGGGTCGACAAGGCAGACGGCATCGCTCGCCTGCCGATCGACCGGGCGATGGAGGTAGTGCTGGAACGCGGGTTCCCGACGCGGGCGGAGGCAGCGGATGGGCTGAATGTGGTGACGCAGGATAGCTCCTCGGGCAGGACGGTAGCTCCGCGATGATGTGGTGAGGTGGTGATTTCTGTGATCTCGAGCAAGTTTCGCGCGTTGGTGGTGATGAGCGTGGTGCTCATGTCAGCGGTCGTGTCGGCGCAGAGCGATGCGCCTGGGCTGCGGCCGGCGGCGGGGGCGCCGTCGAGCCAGGTGCCGGGACCGCTCTCGAAGGTCGCCTTCGAGCAGCGGTTGAACCAGCGGCTGCCGTTCGACCTGCCGTTCATGGACGAGAGCGGCCGCGCGGTCAGGCTCGGTGATTACTTCGGCCGCAAGCCGGTGGTGCTGGCGTTGGTGTATTACGAATGCCCGATGCTGTGCACGCAGGTGCTGAACGGGCTGGAAAGCGCGCTGCGCGTGCTCACCGAATCGGTCGGCAGGGAATTCGACGTCGTCACGGTGAGCTTCGATCCGCGCGAGTCGTTCGTGCTCGCGGCCGGCAAGAAAAAGGCGTACCTGGAGCGGTATGGACGGCCCGAAGCGGAGCGGGGCTGGCACTTCCTGACCGGCAGCCAGGCGTCGATCGATGCGCTGACCAACGCCGCCGGGTTCCACTACACCTGGGACGAGGCGTCGCAGCAGTTCGCGCACGCCAGCGGTATCGTCGTCACGACGCCGGAGGGCCGGCTGTCGCGGTATTTCCTCGGCATCGATTACTCGCCGCGCGACGTGAAGTTCGCGTTGATGGAGTCGTCGTTCGGGAAGATCGGCACGCTCGCCGATCAGCTGCTGCTTTACTGCTATCACTACGACCCCGCGAAGGGCAATTACGGTTTCGTGGCGATGCGAGCGGTGCGAATTGGCGGCGCCGCGACGTTGTTGGCACTCGCAGGTTTTGTGTTCGTTTCAATCCGCTCCGACTTCGCCAGGGCTGCCACCTCCGCTCAGGCTGCGGCGGCCAGGTCGTCGGGACAGGCGCGCGACTTAACCAGATAATCATGTCGATATTCGGCATTCCCATCTTCCCCGACCAGGCTTCGACGTTCGCCAGGGACGTCGACGCGCTGTATTTCTTCATTCTCGCCGTGTGCGCCTTCTTTGCGCTGGCCGTGGCGGTGCCGGTGATCTACTTCGGTATCCGCTATCACAAGACGCACGACCGCCAGATTGGCGCGCGCATCGAAGGCAACCTGCCGCTGGAGCTGCTGTGGAGCGTGATCCCGACGATTATCGCGATGGTCATGTTCGGCTGGGGCGTGTCGGTGTTCTACCACCTGCGGCGGCCGCCGGCCGAGGCGCTGCACCTCTACGCCGTCGGCAAGCAGTGGATGTGGAAGTTCCAGCACATGGAAGGGCAGCGCGAGATCAACGAGCTGCACATCCCGTCAGGGCGGCCGATCAAGATCACGGTGACATCAGAGGACGTGCTGCATAGCCTGTATTTCCCGGCCTTCCGCACCAAGTACGACGCGATTCCCGGCCGCTACACCGAGCTGTGGTTCGAGGCGCAGAAGCCGGGCAGCTACCACATCTTCTGCACCGAGTACTGCGGCACCAACCACTCGGGGATGATCGGCACGGTGACGGTGCTGGAGCCGGCGGCGTACCAGGAGTGGCTGCAGGGCGGCGGGCTGGAGGGCACGCTGGCGCAGCGCGGCGCGAGATTGTTCAACGACCTGGCGTGCTCGAGCTGCCATGTCGACAGCGGCCGGGGCCGCGGCCCCTCGCTGAAGGACATCGTCGGCACCACCGTCGAGCTGCGGGACGGGTCGTCGGCAACGATTGACGACGCGTACTTGCGCGAGTCGATCCTCAACTCGCAGGCGAAGGTCGTGAAGGGCTTCGAGCCGCTGATGCCGACCTTCCAGGGCCTGATCAGCGAAGAGAACCTCGTTGCCCTGATCGAATACGTGAAGTCGATGTCGCCGAAGGCGACGACAACGGCGCCGGCCGCACCGCCGGCCGGGAAGAAATAGCCATGCTGGACACGCTGAAGATCCCGGAGCAACACTACCTGCACGACGGCCACAGCCTGAGGTCGTGGCTGCTGACGAAGGACCACAAGCGGATCGCCATCATGTACTTGATGTCGATTTCGGTGATGTTCTTCATCGGCGGCCTGTTCGCGGTCGGCATCCGCTTCGAGCTGGCGACGCCGCAGGGCGACTTCGTCACCGCCGACACCTACAACAAGTTCTTCACCATGCACGGCGTGATCATGGTGTTCTTCTTCCTGATCCCGTCGATTCCGGCGGTGCTCGGTAATTTCCTGATCCCGCCGATGATTGGCGCCAAGGACCTGGCGTTCCCGCGCCTCAACCTGCTGAGCCTGTACATTTACTGGTTCGGCAGCATCTTCACGATTGCGGCCATGGTGAGGGGCGGCGTCGACACCGGCTGGACGTTCTATACGCCCTATAGCGCGTCGGCGTCGAACACGCACGTGGTGCCGACGGCGCTCGGCATCTTCATCGCCGGATTCTCGTCGATCCTGACCGGCCTCAACTTCATCGTCACGATTCACCGCATGCGGGCGCCGGGCATGACCTGGTTCCGGCTGCCGCTCTTCGTGTGGGCGCACTACGCCACCAGCCTGATCCAGGTACTGGGCACGCCGGTCGTGGCGATCACCATCGTCATGCTGTTCGTGGAGCGCGCCTTCGGCTTCGCCATCTTCGACCCGCAGCGCGGCGGCGACCCGGTGCTGTTCCAGCACCTGTTCTGGTTCTACTCGCATCCGGCGGTCTACATCATGATCCTGCCGGCGATGGGCGTGATGAGCGAGCTGGTCTCGACCTTCTCGCGCAAGCGGATTTTCGGCTACAGCTTCGTCGCCTTCTCGTCGCTCGCGATTGCCGTGTTCGGATTCATCGTCTGGGCGCACCACATGTTCGTGTCCGGCATTTCGACCTACGCCGCGATGGTGTTCTCGTTCCTCAGCTTCTCGGTCGCGATTCCGTCTGCCGTCAAGACGTTCAACTGGTCCGCCACCCTCTACAAGGGCGCCGTGTCGTTCGAGACGCCGATGCTCTACGCCTATGGCTTCCTGGGGCTGTTTGCGATCGGCGGCTTGACGGGACTGTTCCTGGCGACCCTCGGCGTCGACGTCCACATGCACGACACCTACTTCGTGGTGGCGCACTTCCACTACATCATGGTCGGCGGCGCCATCATGGGCTACCTGGGCGGCCTGCACTACTGGTGGCCGAAGATGACGGGCCGGATGTACTCCGAGTTCTTCTCCCGCGTGTCGGCCATCACCGTGTTTGTCGGCTTCAACGTCACGTTCTTCCCGCAGTTCGTGGTCGGCTACCTCGGCATGCCGCGCCGCTACCACGCCTATCCGGACGAAATGCAGGTGCTGAACGTGATGTCGTCGGCGGGCGCGACCGTGCTCGGCCTCGGTTACGTGCTGCCGGTCATCTACTTCCTCTATTCGCTCAAGCACGGCCGGGTGGCCGGCCCCAATCCGTGGGGCGCCTCGGGACTCGAGTGGCAGATGCAGTCGCCGCCGCTGACCGAGAACTTCACGGAAGCGCCGCAGGTCATCCACGAGCCCTACGAGTACGAGCACATCGTCGTCGCGAAGGAGAAGCACCTTGTCTAACGCGGTCGCGCACGCGGACCACGGTCACGCCCGCGCCGACGCGCCTCATCCGGCGCAGCAGCACCACTTCGACAACCTGGCGCAGCAGAAGGAAGCTGCCGTCATCGGGATGTGGCTGTTCCTGCTCACCGAAATCCTGTTCTTCGGGGGCCTGTTCGTCGCCTACATGATTTACCGCGTCTGGTATTTCGACGCCTTCGCCGAAGCCAGCCGCCGCCTGAGCCTGTTCTGGGGCGGCCTCAACACCGCGGTGCTGATCGGCAGCTCGTTGACGATGGCGCTGGCGGTGCGGGCGGCCCAGACCAACAACCGCAAGTGGACGATCAACTGGCTGCTCATCACGACCATCCTGGGCTGCGTGTTCCTTGGCGTGAAGGTCATCGAGTACGAGGACAAGTTCGCCAACCACGAGGTCCCGGGCTACAACTACGACTTCTCGTACCACGAACGGCACCTGGCCGTTGAGGGCCATGCGCCGGCGGCCGGCGAGCACCGTGAGCCAAGCCTGAGCCCGGAGCAGCTGCAGCAGACCACCCAGATTTACTTCAGCCTCTACTTCACGATGACCGGCCTGCACGCGCTGCACATGATCATCGGCGTCGGGCTGATGCTGGTGATCACGTGGATGGCCTGGAAGGGCAAGTTCGACGCGCAGTACTACACGCCCGTGGAGATGAGCGGTCTCTACTGGCACTTCGTCGACATCGTCTGGATCTTCCTGTTCCCGTTGTTGTACCTGGTCAACCGACACATCTAGGGCCTTATGTCTGAACACGTTTCACCAGTCAGCCTCTACGTCACCATCTTCCTGTCGTTGATGGTGCTGACGGGCGTCACGGTTTACTCGGCGTTCGTCGACATGGGCTACCTCAACTTTCCCGTCGCGATGCTGATCGCCGGCTTCAAGGCGTCACTGGTGGTGTGGTACTTCATGCACGTGAAGTGGCAGAGCCACCTGACCAAGCTGACCCTGGCGACCGGGTTGTTCTTCCTGGCGATCCTGCTGGCCATGACGCTGATCGACTACACGTCGAAAAACTTCACGCCGCAGCCGCCACCGACGGACCCGGCGATGGCGGTGCAACCGCACTAGCCAGGCTAGCGGGCTAGCAGGCGAGCGGGCTGGCAGGCCGGCACAAAGAAGCAATCAGACACGCGCAAACGCGTTGAAACGTTCGGGTCCGGCTGGGCTGTCCTCGATCTGAATGGCCTGTGCCCCGATCTCGGTGAGGGCGTGCAGCATCCAGTGGCGCCGCGCATCAGGGACCTCGAGGAGCGCAATGGCGTGGGTCGCCTTTGCAAACATTCGCGCCAGCAGCCCGCGCAGGTAGCTCTCGTCTGGCGCGCCGGCCAGCGAGCGGCAGATCACCACGTCCCAGGGGACGGCCGGATCGAGCGCCATTGCCAGGCCCACCTGGAACACGCCATTCGGCATGGCAGCGACGGCGCTTTCGATCGCGGCGGCATTGCCGTCGATGCCGCCAACCACGTAGCCGTTGGCGTGCAGCGGTTCGAGAAGCGCGCCCCGTCCGCAATCAACTTCGAACACGCGCGTGCCCGGACCCACATCCAGGGTCTCGGCGACGTGTTCAGCCAACAGGTAATAGTTCATTGGGGAAGTGAGAAGAGAGAAGTGAGAGGTGAGAAATCCGGCAATAGCTTCTCACCTTTCACTTTTCGCTTCTCACTTCATTTGTCGAGCGCGGCGAGCTGGATCGTTGCGGTATCAATCGCAACCGACGCGACCTTCGTTCCGGCCGGGACGCGGAACGGAAACGCGCACTCGTATGCAGGCCTGGTGCCGGCGTCGATGATCGACACGGAGGTCTGAAACGTCTTGCCCGAGGCATCGGTGAGGACGGGTTTCTTGACGAAGGTCTTCTGGTCGAAGGCGGGCGTGACCTTGAACGCCAGCTTGACGACGGCGAACTCGGTGCCGTCCAGCGCGTTGCCGCGCACCGAGTTCTGTCCGGGAGGGCAATCGACCAGCGCCACGTTCTTGGCGCGCTCGATGCCAATCGGCGCAATCTCGAGTCCCTTGTAATTCACGGGCTTGTCCTGCGCCGACGCGAGAAGCGAGAAGAGAGAAGCGAGAAGCACCACTGTTCCGAGCGTACTTCTCACTTCCGACGTCTCCCTTCTCTCTTGCTTAGAGCGGCTGGTCGGGGTTCGCCAGCGTGCGCCACATGTGCGCGCTCGGGCTGTTGTCGTTGCCGAGGCCTTCTTTCGGCTGCTTGAAGTGGCGGCCGATGATGTCCTGGAACGGATCGATCGACACAGTGGCGTTCGGGTCGAACGCGTAGAGGTCGTTGACCGTGACCAGGCGCGGCTCCATGTACCACTTGTGGTTGCGGAGCATCTTGTAGGTCGCTTCGATGTGCTGTGGCGGCTTGTAGTCTTCGCCGAAGATGCGGTGGTACTGGTCGGGATATTCGTAGCCCGCGTCGGCATCCGGATAGAAGCGGAGCGTCTGGTGATAGCGGATGGCGAACGTCGACTTCTCGGGGATGTAGGGCTCGAAGAGTTGAGCGCCCCACCAGCCGTGGTCCGGCTTGATCAGGTTCAGCACGCAATCGTGCAGGAGGCAGGCGAGGATGATTTCCTCGGACATGCCGGTCTTCAGCGCGCGCGTGGCGCTCTGCAGCACGTGATTGGCCGGCGCGAAGCGAAGCCGGAAGAAGTCCTGAAGCGTCGCGTTCTTCGGCATCGGCTCGAGCTTCTTGACGTTGCCGCGCGTGTTGACGAACAGGCTGCCGACGCCCCGCCGGTAGTTGCGATTTTCGATCTGCGCTTCGAGTTCGGCGACGGTGGGGAACTTGGCCTGACCCTGGTTGGCCGCCACCTGCTCGTCGAGCGTCTCTTCCATGTAGTGCTCGAGCGCGTCCGCCTTGGCTTCGGAATCCATCATGGCCACGGCGGCGGTGCCGCCAAGCGTGGCGATGAATTTCCTGCGATCAATCTCCATGAAACCTCCCTGACCAGTGAGAACCATACGCCTATTGGGTCTGGCCTTCAACCTAATCTTTCCGTGTTTCCCGCGGTTTCTGGGGCTTACTTGACCCCTCGAGCCTGGAGGTCGGCGAGCCACCTCCGGGCGAAGGCTCGGGCGGCGTCGGTGGCCGGTTTTCCGGCCCGAAACGCCATTTTCCACTCGGCCGGCTTGGCCTCCAGGGCGGCATCGGCGAACACCTTCTTCTTGTCTTTTTCGGTGAGCTGGGCGGTGAAATCGACGTCGCCGGTGACGTCCAGAAAATGGCGCAGCCGCATGGCAATCAGGGCGCGGGCATCCTCCGGATAGACCTTGTTGAACTCCTGCATCGCCTCGTTCCGCTGGCCTAGCTGGTCGGCCCGCGTCTCCCTGAGCGCCTTTGCGATCTCCTTTCGGCGGGGGCCTTTCTCCATCTCGTCGAGCTGCCGGCGCATGTCGGCCCAGCCCGCCTCGAGCGTAGCGCGCTGCTCGGGCGTGATCTGATCGAACAGCTTCCGCATGTCGAGCACCTGCGCCTCGAACCCGGCCCGCTGCTTGGCAAGGACCGCGTCCACCGTGGCTTCTTCCGGCAGCGGCTCGGGCCCGTTTGCGTCGCGATGATCGGCGTAGCGCCGCTTGAAATCGTCGCTCTCCGCGAAGGCGCGCGCCAGGTTGAGCGCGAAGTTCACCAGCGCCACGCGCGCGGTGTCCGGCAAGGCCAGGAACGCGGCCGGCTGGCCGGCGATCGACACGGCGTCGGACATGAAGGAATCGAACACCGCCTCTTTCGCGCGCCCTTCCGAGATGCCGAGCATGCCGAGGTGGTCCTGAGAAGCCACGCCGATCGCCATTACGCCGACCAGCGTGACGATAGGGTAGATTCGCATCGCGGGAGTATACCGTTCGGGAACTGGGAATTAGGAACCAGGAACCAGGAATTAGGAATTACGCAGGAATCTCGACGTCAGCATGAAGGGCGCGTCGCAGATCCTGCGACCAAGATTTGACCAATGATCGAAATCAGGCGCAGTTTCGAACGGCAGGCTTGTTGCTTTGCAGGAGGCATGCAGATCAAGTCCCATCGCGACCTGGAGGCCTGGCGTCGTTCCATGCGGTTGGTGGAATCGAATCGATCGACGCGCTTGCGAGCCACTTTCCGCCGGACGAACGATTCGGCCTCTCGAGCCAGCTCAGACGGACAGCTATCTCTATTTCCGTCGAACATCGTTGAAGGAAATGGGTTCGGCCGGACCGGACGCTATGTGCATCATCTGCCTATTGCGCGCGGCTCGAAGGCGGAGCTGGAGACCCAACTGGAATTGGCAAAGCAGCGAGGATTCATTGAACCGCCCCGGATCGAGCCACTACTAATCGAGTCCGGAGAGATCGGCAGAATGCTCAATGAGCTCATATCGTCCCTCGAGCGTCGCACCGATTGAAGTAATAATTCCGAGTTCCTAATCCCTAATTCCTAATTCCGAATTCCGAATTCCTACTCCTTCCTCAATGCCACTATCGGATCGACGTTTGTGGCCCGGCGCGCAGGCAGGTAGCTGGCGAGCGTGGCGATCAGCGTGAGCAACAGCGCCACGCCACCGAAACTCGTCGGCTCGGTCGGCGTCACGTTGTAGAGCAGCGGCCGAATGACGCGGGTAATGCCGAACGCGCCCACCAGGCCCACGACGACACCTGCGGCCGCAAGCGTGACGCCCTGCCGCACCACCAGGCCAAGCACGTCGCTCTGGCTCAGCATCACGACCGATCCTGGATGTCCCGCAGGTCCAGCTACGAGACGCCGGCCTCGCGAATGCCGCCACGCTCGAACGACTGATTGAGGATGAAGAGCCTGTCGGCCTCGACGTGGGGCAGAGGCTGCAGCAGCACGCCAGCGACGACGCTGAACAGGGTCGCGTTGACGCCAATACCCAGCGCCAGGCAAAGGATCACGATCGCCGAAACCGATCGATCCAGGACGAGGCTACGGATGGCGCACCTGATGTCGCGGAGGGGCATCCGGCTGTCATTGTAGGCTTGTCCGAAGAGAGAAGTGAAAAGAGAGAAGAGAGAAGGGAGAAGACTGCAATGAGAACCGCCGTCATCGTGCTTCTGACTTCCTACCTCTCCCATCTCACTTCTGTCCCGGCCGCGGCGCAGTGGCCGCAGTTTCGCGGTCCCGAAGGGCAGGGCCATTCGCAGGAGCGGGGACTGCCGCTGACCTGGGCGGAGTCGCTCAACGTGCGGTGGAAGTCGCAGGTGCCCGGCCTGGGCTGGTCGTCACCGGTAGTGGCCAACGGCCGGGTGTGGCTGACGAGCGCCGTCGAGCAGCCTGACGCCGATCGGGACAAGCGCGGTATCTCGCTGCGGGCGCTCGCCTACGACGTGGAGACCGGCAAGCAAGTTGTCAACGTCGAGGTCTTCAGGATCCCCAATGACCGTCGCGACATCAATCCGAAGAACAGCTGGGCGTCGCCGACGCCGATCATCGATGGCGACCGTGTCTACGTGCACTTTGGCGCCGACGGCACGGCGGCGCTGTCGTGGTCCGGTGAGATTCTGTGGAAGGACCGGTTCGAGTACCAGTCGCAACACGGCGCCGGCGGCTCACCGGTGATCCACGGCGACCTGCTGATCTTCAACTGCGACGGCAGCGACGCCGCGTTCGTGATCGCGCTCGATAAGCACACCGGCAAGCGGCGATGGAAGACCACTCGCGGGGTCCCGGCCGACCAGGCGTACACCACGCCGTTGGTGATTCGTGTCGGCGACCAGCAGCAGCTGATCAGTGTCGGTGCCTTCCGCGTCCGCGCCTACGATCCGCAGACCGGCAAGGAGATCTGGCGCGTGCGCTACGACGAGGGCTTCTCCAACGTCCCCCGGCCGGTGTTTGCGCACGGCCTGGTGTACATCACGACCGGCTTTCAGCAGCCGGAACTGCTGGCCATTCGTCCAGACGGCAGGGGCGACGTGACGAAGACCCATGTTGCGTGGTCCTTGAAGCGCGGGGTGCCGCACACGCCGTCCCCGCTGATTGTCGGCGACGAGCTCTACGTGGTAAACGATGGCGGGATCGCCAGCTGTATTGATGCCCGGAGCGGGACGGTGGTATGGCAGCAACGATTGGGCGGGACGTATTCGGCGTCACCGGTTTTTGCCGATGGCCGCATATACTTCTTGGCCGAGCACGGCATGACGACCGTCATTGCTCCCGGACGGCAATTCCGCCGGCTCGCCGTCAATTCGCTGGATGGCGGCACACTCGCTTCGTTGGCAGTGTCCAGCGGTTCGTTGTTTATTAGGACCGACTCTCACTTGTATCGCGTAACGGCCGCCGATCGATAGCCGGGGCCGCAGAAAGCACCGACAGCCCAGACTCATATATGGAGGGGTTCATGACGAGACGACTTGTAGTTCTTTGTGCGGCATTCGCATTGATGGCGAATGGCGCATTCGCCCAGACGTCAAGCCAAAAGCCGTTCGAGCCGCAGGTGGGCCAGGCCGGCAAGGACGTCGTGTGGGTGCCGACGCCGCAGGCCGTGGTCGACAAGATGCTCGACCTCGCCCAGGTCACCAAGGACGACATTGTGTATGACCTCGGCTCGGGCGACGGCCGCACCGTGATCACCGCCGCCAAGCGTGGTTCCCGCGCGTTCGGCATCGAATACAACCCCGACATGGTGACGTTGTCGCAGAACAACGCCAAGGCGGCCGGCGTCGAGGATCGCGCCACGTTCGTGCAGGCCGACCTGTTCGAGACCGACTTCTCGAAGGCCAACGTCGTCACGATGTTCCTGCTGCCGTCGATCAACATCAAGCTGCGGCCGAAGATTCTCGACATGCGGCCCGGCACGCGCATTGCGTCGAACACGTTCACGATGGAAGACTGGCAGGCCGATGAGACGGTGACGGTGACGGACGGCTGCTCCAGCAGCTGGTGCACGGCGTTGTTCTGGATCGTGCCCGCCAAGGTCGAGGGCGCCTGGACCACGCCGAACGGGACGCTGGCGCTGACGCAGAATTTCCAGATACTGTCGGGGACACTCGGCAACGCCGCGGTCCAGGGGCGCCTGCGTGGCAACGCCATCACCCTGACCGCCGGGAACCAGAAGTGGGCCGGCACGGTGAACGGCAACTCGATCGCGTTTACGTCGCCGTCGGCCATGACCGCGACCAGGAAATAGGGGCAATACCGCAGTTTGAACGGGCGTTTAACCAGACGCCCGTTTCTTTCCCGCCCCCGCTCGGCCCCGGATTTGTCTTTGAATGTCACGAAAGGTCATATCTTCTTGCCCCATCTATGCTTAGCGGTGATTGGGTGTATATTTTCGGCAGATTCAGATGGGACGCCGAGCTGGCTTTCCCGGCGTCCACGCTGTTTGTACGCGTGGGGTTCGTTGAGATGAAAAGCGTCGTCAGAATTTTAGCGGGGATCGCAGCATTGTGCGCGGCACTCGTCACCGCACTCGCGGCACAAGAGGCCACCAAGCCGCAGGCTGCGCGTGTGACGACGGCTGCGAAACCCGCAGCTGCTCAAGTCTCGAAGCCCGCGGTTTCGACTCCCGCGTCATCTCCCGTCGTCGCATCCGCCGCCGCCGACAACGGCCTCGTCAAGAAGTACTGCGTTAACTGTCACAACGATCGGAACAAGGATCGCGCCGGCAGCCTGACGCTCGCGTCGTTCGACATGGCGAAGGCCGGTGAGCACGCCGACGTGACGGAGCGCATGATTCGCAAGCTGCAGGCGAGCATGATGCCGCCGCCGGGCATGCCGCGGCCGGAGCCGGTCGTCTATCAGAATTTCATTCGCACGCTCGAGACGTCCGTCGATGTATATGCGAAGGCGAATCCCAATCCCGGCACGCGCACGTTCCAGCGGCTGAATCGCCCGGAGTACAAGCGCGCCATCAAGGATCTGCTCGAGCTCGACATCGACTCCAGCCGATGGCTGCCGCTCGACACGATGAGCGCCAACTTCGACAACATTGCCGACGAACAGGCGCTGTCGCCAACGCTGCTCGAGGCCTACCTTAACGCCGCCGCCGACATCAGCCGCATGGCGATCGGCGACAGGACGGCGCCGTCGATCGATCACACCTACACCAATCCGGCCTACGTATCGCAGCACCCCTGGAACCACGTCGACGGTGCGCCGTTCGGCACGCGCGGCGGCATGGTGGTCAACCACGTGTTCCCGGCCGACGGCGAGTACCAGTTCGAGATGACGTTCAACGCGGGCGAGAACACGCGCTTCGAGGACATCGACATTTCGATCGACGGCCAGCGGGTCGCGCTGGTCTCGTACGAGCTGATCAACATCGCCGGCGCCGATGGCCGCGGCCAGACGCCGCTGCGCACCGAGCCGGTCCTGGTGAAGGCCGGCCAGCGCAAGGTGGCGGCGGCGTTCATCCGCAAGATCGACGGCCCCTACGAGGATCTGATCAAGCCGCACGAGTGGTCCTACGCCGGCGGCGGTTCCGGCGGCGCGGGCATCACCACGCTGCCGCACATGGGCGACCTGGTGATTCGCGGACCGCTCAAGACCACCGGCATTTCCTCCACGGCGAGCCGCCAGAAAATTTTCTCCTGCCGCCCGACGTCCCCGAATGACGAGCGCACGTGCGCGCGGCAGATCATCTCGAGGATCGGCGGCGAGGCGTATCGCCGTCCGGTGCCGCCGGCCGACGTCGATCGCCTGATGCCGTTCTACGAGTCCGGAGCGGCCAAGGGCGGCTTTGAAATCGGCGTGCGCTCGGCGCTCGAAGCGATGCTCGCCAGCCCGCACTTCATCTTCCGTCTCGAACGGGCGCCCACCGACGCGCGCTCCGGCGGCACCTATCGCGTCGCCGACATCGATCTGGCGTCGCGACTGTCGTTCTTCATCTGGGGCCTGCCGCCCGACCAGGAACTGGTCGACGCCGCCGGACGCCGTGAGCTCTCAACGCTGGCCGGTCTCGACAAGCACACGCGCCGCATGCTCGCCGACCCGCGCTCGAACGCGCTGGCCGAGCGCTTCGCCGCGCAGTGGCTGCGCCTGCAGGACGTGGACAAGGTCCACCCCGATCCGAACTTCTACCCGAACTTCGACGAAAACCTCGCCGCCGCAATGCGCACCGAGACCAGGCTGTTCTTCGCCAGCCTGGTCAAGGACGACCGCAGCATCCTCGAGCTGCTGACCGCGGACTACACGTTTTTGAACGACCGGCTCGCCCAGCACTACGGCATCAGCGGCGTGCTGGGCAGGGATTTCCGCCGCGTGACGTATCCCGACGCGTCGCGGCGCGGCGTGCTCGGCCAGGGTTCGATGCTGGTGCAGACCTCGCTGGCCAATCGCACCTCGCCGGTGCTGCGCGGCAAGTGGGTGATGGAAGTGCTGCTCGGCACGCCGCCGCCGCCACCGCCGCCCGACGTGCCCGATCTGGAAGCCGCCGGTGAGGCCAAGGAAGGCCGGCTGCTCACCACTCGCGAGCGCATGGAGATTCATCGCCGGAACGCGACCTGCAACTCCTGCCATCGCTTCATGGATCCGATCGGCCTGGCGCTCGACAACTTCGACGTCACCGCGCGCTGGCGCCAGCGTGAGTACGGCGTGCCGCTCGACACCACCGGTGATTTCTACGACGGCACGCGCGTGACTTCGTTGTCGGAGCTGACCGCGGCGCTGGCCAAGCGGCCGACGCCGCTGGTTCGCAACTTCGCGGAGAACCTGATGGCCTACGGCCTCGGCCGCCGCGCCGAGTACTTCGATCAGCCGACGATTCGCGCCATTGCGAAGCAGGCGGAAGCCAGCAACTACAAGATCTCGTCGTTCGTCCTGGGCGTCGTCAAGAGCGACGCCTTCAGGATGCGGCGCGTGGAACCAGCAGCAACAGCGAGTGAAAGCAAGGCAAGCGGACGTTAGTTCACAGGAGAGAAGCATGCATTTCCTCACCGGCAAGCAGCTGCCCCGTCGAACCTTCCTGCGGGGCGCCATGGGCGCAACAGTGGCGTTGCCCTTCCTCGACGCAATGGTCGCCGCCAAGGGAACCGGCGCGCCGGCTGCCGCCGAGCGGACTCGATTCCTGGCCATTGAGGAAGTGCACGGACTGGCCGGGTGCCAGAAATGGGGCGCCTCGAAGTTCCTCTACGCGCCCGAGCAGGTCGGCAGCGACTTCACCATCGTGCCCGACAGCGCCTTGTCGTCGCTCGAGCCGTATCGCCAGCACCTGACGATCGTCTCGAACACCGACGTGCGCATGGCCGAAGCGTTCACGGCCCCCGAAATCGGCGGCGACCACTTCCGCTCGAGCGCGGTGTTTTTGACCCAGTCGCACCCGAAGCAGACGCAGGGCTCGGACATCTGGGCCGGCACGTCGTTCGACCAGTACTACGCCCAGAAGTTCGGCCAGGAAACGCCGCTGCCGTCGATGCAGTTCTGCATCGAGAACCTCGACCAGGCCGGCGGCTGCACCTACAACTACTCCTGCGCCTACACCGACTCGATCAGCTGGGCGTCGCCCAACGAGCCGCTGCCGATGATTCGCGACCCGCGCGTCGCCTTCGACATGCTGTTTGGCGCGGGCTCGTCCAAGCAGGATCGCGCCGAGCGTCGCGTCACCCGCCGCAGCATCCTCGACTGGGTGCAGGGCGAAGTCGCCACCATCCAGAAGGAACTGGGGCACGGCGATCGCACCCGTCTCGATCGTTACCTGACCTACGTCCGCGAGATCGAGCGCCGCATCGAAGCGATCGAGCGCCGCAACTCCAGCGGCGAAGAGCGCGCGCTGCCCGACGCGCCCGCCGGCGTGCCGGACTCGTTCTCCGAGCACATGCGCCTGATGTTCGACCTGCAGGTGCTGGCGTTCCAGACCGACATGACCCGCGTCATCTCGTTCAAGACCGGCCGCGACTCGCAGAACCGCGTCTTCCCGGAAAGCGGCTCGCTGCAGCCGTTCCACCCGGCGTCGCACCACGGCGATCGCGATGAACGCGTGATGGAGTTCAACAAGATCTGCAAGTACCGCGTCAGCCAGGTCACCTACCTGATCGATCGCCTCAAGGAATCGATGGACGGCGACAAGTCGCTGCTCGACAAGACGATGGTGGTCTGGGGTTCGCCGATGGCGGACCCGAACGTCCACAACCATCGCCGCTGCCCGCTGTTCCTGCTCGGCCACGCCAACGGCGCGCTGAAGGGCAACCTGCACATCAAGGCCCCGGCCGACACGCCGATGGCCAATGCCTTCCTGACGATGGGCCACATGCTCGGCATGGAAGACATGAAGACGTTCGGCGATTCGACCGGCGCCCTGTCGCTCACGCAGGCGTCGCCGACGACCGCCGCCTAGTTCGATCGTGGTGGGGGCGGACCGTCTGGTCCGCCCCCACCTTTCTCCGGAGATCAGCGATGAAGCGTCAGTCGTTAATGGCATTGATGATCGCGCTCGTGATGACCGCGGCGATGAGCGCGCAGCAGGCTGCCTCGCTGGTGGCCGATGCCGCGGCGCGTGGCGACAAAGCGGCCGTCCGGCAGTTGCTCAAGGACGGCGCCGACGTCAACGGCGCGCAGGGCGACGGCATGAGCGCGCTGCACTGGGCTGCCGATCGCAGCGACGCCGAACTCGTCGACATGCTGATCTACGCCGGCGCCAACATCGCCGCCGTGACGCGCATCGGCCAATACACGCCGCTGCACCTGGCCGCCAAGTCAGGCAGCACACCGGTGGCCAAGGCGCTGCTCAAAGCCGGCGCCGACGTGAACGCGAAGACCAGCAACAGCGGCGTGACCGCGCTGCACATGGCGGCCTCGTCTGGAGCTGCCGAGCTGATTCACGCGCTGGCCGATGCGAAGGCCGACCTCAATACCAGGGAAACCGAAGCCGGCCAGACGCCGTTGATCTTCGCCGCCGGCCTCAATCGCGCCGCGGCGATTACGGCGCTGATTCAGCGTGGTGCGGACCCGTCGGTGACCACCAAGGTGATCGACATCCCGAGGTTCAGCGCCCTCGACCGCGCCGCCGCCGCCCAGCAGCGCCGGGTGATCGAAGGCTTCATCAGCAAGGAGTCGGAGAAGCCGGCCACGCCGAGCCAGGTGGCTGCGGCGATTGAAGCCGGCCGCGAGATCATGCGCACCGGCAAGATGCCGCCGCGCGATCCGAACGCGTCGTTGGATCCGAACGTCCGCAACTTCAACCCCGAAGAGATCAACCCGCCGGTCGCCACCAAGGGCGGCATGACCGCGCTGCTGCACGCGGCGCGCCAGGGCTACCTCGAGGCCGCGACCGCGCTGCTCGACGGCCGCGCCGACATCAACCAGGTCAACGCCGGCGACGGCACCAGCCCGCTGCTGACCGCCATCATCAACGGCCAGTTCGACATGGCGATGCTGCTGATCAAGCGCGGCGCCGACCCGAACATCGTGGCCAAGAACAACGGCGTGTCGCCGCTGTGGGCCGCCGTCAACGTGATGTGGCAGCCGCGCACCCGCTTCCCGCAGCCCCAGGAGATGGAGCTGCAGAAGGCGACCTATCTCGAGGTGATGCAGGCGCTGCTCGACAAGGGCGCGAACGTCAATCACCGCATCAAGTCGCACCCCTGGTATCTCGTCTACACCGGTTGCGGCAACCGCAACTGCGGCCTGGCCGACACCTCCGGCTCCACCGCGTTCTGGCGCGCCGCCTACGGCACCGACCTGTTGGCCATGAAGCTGCTGGTCGCATATGGCGGGGACCCGAACATCCCTACGACCGCTCCGCAGCAGTTTCGCCGCGGCTCCTTTGGTCCTCCCGGAGTCGCCGCCACTCCGCAGGGCGCCGGCGGCGCGATTATGCCGACCGCGGAACAGGGCATGGAGAGGTACGACGCGCCGGTGATTCCGTACGGTGGTCCGGGCGCATTCGCGATTCACGCCGCCACCGGCGTCGAGTACGGCGAAGGCTTCGCCGGCAACGCCCATCGCCATGCGCCGGATGGGTGGCTGAGCGTCGTGAAGTACCTCGTCGAGGAGCTCGGCGCAGACGTGAACCATCGCGACAACGACGGCTACACCCCGCTGCACCACGCCGCCGCGCGTGGCGACAACGAATTGATCCTGTATCTTGTGAGCAAGGGCGCCGACGTCAAGGCGGTGGCGCGCAGCGGCCAGACGACCGCTGACATGGCCAACGGACCGGTTCAGCGGCTGTCGGCCATCCCCGAAACGATCGAGCTGCTGATGAAGCTCGGTTCGAAGAACAACAACCGTTGCGTGACTTGCTAGGCCGTCGGGCCAGCGGGCCTCCGGGCCACCAGGAGAGTAATGGCTAACGAAATGTCTCGTCGTGACGTAGTGAAGACCGGACTGGCGGCCGCCGCGCTTGGCGCGGCGGGAAGTTTCGAATGGGTGCTGCCCGCCCTCGCGCAGGGTGAGGTGATGGTACCGTTCACGGATTCACACGTGAGCCCGCCGTTCAATCCCAACCCCGCTCCCGATCGCCGGCTGCTCGATACGCGCCAGATTGCCGGCGCCTACACGCCGAAAGATCAGTTCTTCACCACCCAGCACTACGGGCATCCCGAAATCGACCCGGCGGCCTACCGCCTGAAGGTGTCGGGACTTGTCAGCACGAACCTGGCGCTGTCGATCGACGAGCTGCGCAAGATGGGCAACACCGAGCTCATCGCCGGATTCGAGTGCTCGGGCAACCGTCGTCCTGTCCAGGGGTTGGTTGGCAATGGCCGGTGGACCGGCGTGCCGCTGAAGACCGTGCTCGACAAGGCCGGGCTCAAGGCGGATGCCCAGGAGATCGTGTTCTTCGGCGCGGATCGCGGCAAGGAATCCGTGGTGTTCCGCGCCACGCCGCCGATGGAAGTCGAACAGCAGTACGGCCGCAGCCTGCCGCGCGCGCGGGCGTTGGCCGCCGATCCGGCGCCGTTTCTCGCCTACGCGCTGAACGGTGAACCGCTGACCAAGCACCAGGGCGCGCCGCTGCGCCTGATCGTACCGGGCTGGTACGGCGCCCCGAACGTGAAGTGGCTGTCGGAAATCGTCGTCCAGAACGAGCCCTACATGGGCAAGTTCCAGACGCACTGGTACCGCACGCTCAAGGGCGAGATGATCAACGGCGAACTGAAGTGGGTCGAGACCGGCATCACGCATCTCAACCTCAAGTCGTTCGTCGCGCGCGTCACCAGGAACGGCAGCGATCACAAGATCACGGTCATCGCGCTGAGCGACGGTACGCCGCTCAAGAGCGTCGAAGTGCAGATCGACGGCGGCGCGTGGGCGCCGGCCACAGTCGATCCGTCAACCACCGCGAAATACGGCTGGAAGCTGTATCACCTGACGGTGAAGAACCTGGCGGCCGGCGAGCACACCCTGGTGTCGCGCGCCACCGACGTCAACGGCAAAGTGCAGCCGACCGAGAAGGAGCTCGAGAACAAGAAGACGTTCCTCGAGGACAACTCGCAGCATCCCCGCAAGGTGATGATTGGCTGAGGGTCACTGGTTGCTGATGACTCGTTGCTAGCAACCAGCGACAACTATTCGTTTCTGAGGGCCACGACTGGATCGACCAGCGTGGCCCTTCGTGCCGGCAGCCAAGCACGAGAACGCCGCGACACCTGCCAGCACCGACGGCACCACCACCATCACGGTTGACGCGCCCGGTAGGCCGCTGAACAAGTGTGCCTGGACGAGCACCGCCAGCAGCCACGCCAACAGCACGCCGGCGGACGCGACCACCAGGCCCTCCTTCACGATCTGGCGGACCACCGGGTCCGACGTGGCGCTTCTCGCAATGCGGACGCCGATCTCCCTGGCACGCTGCGACACGGTGTAGCTGACCACGGCGTAGGTGCCGATCGCGACCAACGACAGCAGCAACGGCGCAATGACGACGAACATGCGCGCAGGGATCTTGCGCTGAAACCGGTTGCGCTCGACGTGCTCCGCCATCGTGTGGTCTGGGCGCAGCCCTCGAGGGTGAACCTCCGCTCCAACAGTCCGTGCATATCGAGCGGCATCGCGTTGTCCTACGTCAGCTTGGTCATCGGCTTGGGCAGTTCCTGCAGCCAGCTACTTGGGTTTCGCGGCGGCGGCCGGCTTTCCAAGCACTTCCACGATCGTCGCCGTCGCCGACCCGGTGTTCTTGAAGCCGTGCATCACGCCCGGCGCGAGCTCGAGCACGTCACCGGCCTTCACCTCGACAGGCGGCTGGCCTTCGACCGTCAGCAGGAGCTGGCCGGTCAACAGCGTCAGCACGTGATACGTCGTGTTGGGATGATTGTGCATGCGGCGGACCGCACCGGGCTCCGCCCAATCCTGCAGCACGCGAAACTCATCCTTGTTCATGACTTGGAGGGAGGACATGCCGGCATCGCCCTTGACGGGCTGGGCCTTTTCGATCGGGCCAATCGCCTGGGCGAACGTCGGTGTCGCGCAACACAACAGGGCGGCGAAAAACGTGTATCTCATGCGCACATACTAGCGCCAAATCAGGTAGCCTTCCCACCATGCCGTGGCTTGCCTGCGCCGTGCTTGCCAGCCTGTTGATCACTGAGGGCACGCCCTTCGACTCCGCTCAGGGCAAGCCCGCTCGCACTCCCGACATTCACTACACCCCGACACGCCACCACATCGCCGACGCCATGCTGCGGTTGGCGAACGTGACCGCAAAAGACGTGGTCCTGGACCTGGGTTCCGGAGACGGGCGACTCCCCATCATCGCCGCCCAGAAGTACGGCGCCCGTGGTATCGGCATCGAGCTCGATCCGAGACTGGTCGAGCTTGCCTGGCGCATCGCCAACGAAGCCGAGGTCGCCAATCGCGTCTCGTTCATCGTTGGGGATCTGTTCGAGGCCGACCTCAGCCCGGCCACCGTGATTACCACCTACCTGTCCTCAAGCATCATGAAGCAGTTGCTGCCACAGTTACGGGGACTGAAACCGGGCACGCGCATCGTGTCGCACCGGTTTGCAATGCCTGGCTGGACGCCGGATCGCACGATGCAGGTGGATGAGTCTGAACTACTCTTGTGGATCGTCAGATAGGGATCAGGGAAGCACTATGGCGCTCGAGTTTCGGAAGACAGTCAAGGCCGACTATCCAGACGTGATTACCGCCGATGCGGTGCGGGCGCTCGAAGCGCTGGCGCGATTCGACCCGGCGCGCAAGGCGGTGATGGACTCACGCATCAAGCGGCGCGCCAATCGCGCTGCGCGGCGCCAGCGAATCGGGTTCCTCGACCCACGCGCGACCATCGGCCGCACGTCGATTCCCGTCAGCGAGGCCCGCGCCGGCAACTTCGTCGGCAGCGAGATTCCACGCGATCTCCAGCGGCAATGGATCCAGGGCACCGGCCCGGCGGCGCGCCCTGGCGCCACGGTCGAGGCTGGCTTGCGCAACGTGGCCTACGCGCTGCTGAGTGGCGCCGATGGCTGGATGTTCGACGGTGAAGACGCGCTCGGCCAGGTGTCGACGATGTCGCTGGACAACCAGCGAAACCTGAAACTGGCGATTCACCAGGATCCACAGTTCCTCGTCGTGGCGGAACAGGTCGCCGGCGAAATGAACCACTGGGCGACCGGCTTTCTTGGGCGGACGATCGTCGAGGATTGGCGCCGGCAACTGTCGTTCACGACCAAGATCTATCGCGCCCGTGGACTGCACCTCGACGACCGGCACGTGCGCAACGGCGACGGCTCCGGATTCTCGGCATCGATCGTCGATGCCACCCTCTACATCGTCAACAATCACCAGCGGCTGCTCGACAGCGGCGCGTCGATCGTGCTGTACCTGCCGAAGATCCAGACGGCGGAAGAGGCGGCGTTGTGGAACGACATCCTGACGTCGCTCGAGCAACACCTCGGCATCGCCACCGGCGCCGTGAAGGCCTACGTCCTCGTGGAGCAAGTCGAAGCCTGCTTCCAGCTGATGGAGATTCGCGCCGCGCTGGGCCTGCGCTTCGTAGGTTTCAACACCGGCCGCTGGGACTACATCAACAGCGTGTCCGACGCCGTGGCGTGGGATCCGGCGTTCATTAACCCCAACATTGATGCGATCACTATGACCTACGGCTACATGCGCAGCTACGAGGATCGCGTGCGCCGAGCGGTCAACACGCCGGATCGAAAGGGGCAGTTCGCACTGTGGCAGGGCGGCATGGAGCCCAACATCCCGGTCGGCTCAGAGGCCGGTGTGCAAGCCGGCATGAAGCGCGCTACCGCCGGCGCCGAGCGCGAGCAGCGAGAGGGCGCCAGCGGCAAGTGGGTCGCACACTGGAAAATGGTCCACATCGTCCGCCCGGTGTGGGAACAGGCCGGCGCTGCGAACCAGCTCGGCCGATCGTTTCCGCGATTGACCTACACCGAACAGGACGCGGCCGACCTCACGCAGCTCGAACCGGCGCCGCGGACCATGCGCGGTGCACGAGATTTGATGAGCGTCGCCATTCAGTACGGCAACGCGTTCGGCCAGGGCATGCAGGCGGCCGCGCTGAAGCCGGCCGATTTCTTTGGCAATGACGACGTGCTGTATCTGATGGAAGACATGGCCACCGGTGAAATCCGGTTGAGCATTCTGTGGGAGTGGCTCCACAAAGGCGCGAAGCTGACGGCAGATGATGCCGAGACCGGCGTCAAGGCAGGCGCTGCCTTCACGCGCCCGTTGCTGGAGCGGCTGCTGCGAGAGGAATACGACAAGCTGCAGAAGGCGGGCAACCGCGACGTGCACGACCACTCGAAGCAGACGACGCTGCCGATTGCGCGCGAGATTGTTGAAGCCTACCTGTTCGATGACATCAAGCTGCCCTGGTACATCGATCTCCTGAACATCACGCTCGGCACTCACGATGTGCGGGAGGCCAGGCGCCGCATCAGGCTGCTGGCCGACGCCTTCCGCGGCGACGGCAGTCGCATTACCGCCAACCTGGACTTCTAGGCGGCACGAGGTGAGGAAGCTCATGCACATCCTGCGCGTCATGGCGTTCGTGTTGATCTTCAACGGCAGCGCATTGCTGATCGCGCAGCAGACGGCCCCGCGCCCGGTGCCGACCGCGGCGTGGGCACCGAAGCCGTTGAAGCCGCCCGCTTATCGGCCAGGGCTCAAGCCGTGGGTGAAGCTCGCGGATCTCAAGGCGAAGCACAAGGGTCAGGCGAACTGGCGTGACGTCATTGCCGATGACGGGCGATTGGTTGCCGAGTATCACGCCGCCGCACCGGGCTCGAAAGTGTCGAAGCGATTTCACCCCGACACGCGAGCGTGGTTTGCCGTCGTGGAAGGAGAAGTGCGCGTCGAGATCGAGGGGCAGGAGCCTTTCACCGCCACGCGCGGCTCGTTGATCAACATTCCGCGGCAGACGATCTATGCCCTCGAAACGATTGGCACCGCGCCGAGCGTGCGCTTCACGTTGAACGTGTCCGGGGCCAAGACAATATTCCCGAAGGATGCCGAGCCTCCACCGGCCGCGGCGCCCGGAACGGCATGGACCGAGGTCCGCATCAACCGCACGCCGGGTCAGTACGATCAGTTCAACCAGCCGCACGTCAACATCCACATCGAGGCGGCGAAGAACGAGAAGTATTCAGGCGGACGGTTCGTGCGCGACGACAAGTCGGAAATGCTGGTGCTCTACGGCCACGAGAAGAACCTGCCGCCGCTCGATCCCGCTGACCGAGGGCACTTCCACGCCGAGAGCGCGGAAATGTGGCTGGTGTTCTCGGGGAAGATCCGCTACTCGGTCGAGGGCCAGCAGCCGTTCATTGCCAGCGAGGGAGATGTGGTCTACGTCCCGGCCGGCACCTGGCATGCGACCCGGTACATCGGCGACCACTCCTGCCGCCTGTCGATCACCGAATACGTCGGCAACGCCTTGCTGTTACCGCCGCAGCCGTGAGTCGTATCCCGGCGCGATCGCGATTCAAACACCAGGCCACGTCTGATGCTGACGGCGAGATCCGGCCTGCCTGAGACATGGCCGGTCGTATAAGATCAGGGCTTATGAGATTCACGCACATTGCGGCGGTAGCGCTGACGTTGTCGGCCGTACCCGCCTTCGGCCAGACTCCTGTCGATCCGCGACCGGCAAACAATCCCGAACAGAAGCCGGCGTTCGCCGGGCAGACCGACGCTCCGGAGCAGAAGCTCGGCGTCGCCTTCGACGTCGTCACCGTGGTCGAGGGGCTGCAGAACCCGTGGAGCGTAGCGTTCCTGCCCGGCGGCAAGATGCTGATCACCGAGCGGCCGGGACGCCTTCGCGTCGCCACCGCCGACGGCAAGCTGTCGGAGCCGGTGATGGGTTTGCCTGCGGTACACGCGCGCGGCCAGGGCGGCCTGCTCGACGTGGTGCCGGATCCGGCATTCGCGAAGAACAACACCATTTATTGGAGCTACGCGGAGCCGAGAGAGAACAACGAGAACAACACCGCCGTGGCGAAGGGCACGTTCGTCGATGATGCGACGGCGCCGCGGGTCGAGAAGGTCGAGGTGATCTATCGCCAGACGCCGTCGTTTGCGTCGAACCTGCACTTCGGCAGCCGCCTGGTGTTCGGCCGCGACGGCACGTTGTTCGTCACACAGGGCGATCGCTCCGACGTTCCGGGCCGCATGCAGTCGCAGAAGCTGGAGAGCGGCATCGGCAAGCTGGTCCGCATCAACACCGACGGGTCGATTCCGAAAGACAACCCGTTTGTCGGCAAAGAAGGCGTGCGGCCGGAGATCTTCTCGATCGGCCATCGCAACATCCAGTCGGCGGCGCTGCATCCCTCGACCGGCGAACTGTGGGAAGTCGAGCATGGCACGCGCGGCGGCGACGAGCTGAACGTGGTGCGCAAGGGCAAGGACTACGGCTGGCCGACGATTGCCTACGGCATCGAATACCGGGGCGGCACGATCACCGGCGGCATTCAGCAGCAGGCGGGAATGGAGCAGCCGATCTACTACTGGGATCCGATCATCGGGCCCAGCGGCATGACGTTCTACAACGGCAACCTGATTCCGCAGTGGAAGGGCAACCTGTTTGTCGGCGGCCATGGCACGCGCGATCTGGTACGGCTGACGCTCGATGGCGAGAAGATCACCGGTGAAGAGCGGCTGTTGAAGGATCTGCAGCCGAAGCCGGAAGCGGTGCGCGACGTGCGCACCGGTCCCGACGGCGCCCTCTACGTGTTGACCGACGGCGCGGCAGGGCGGTTGCTCAAGCTCGTGCCGAAGAAGTAGCGCTGCTTCTTCACGCCAGGGGATCCACCTGCTCGGGGCAGGCGCCCTGGCGGTGTTTGGACGCATCGTGCGTCATCAGGAGGTCTTGCGGGCGACCCACTCGCGGTAGAGAGAATCCACCGCCGAGTAGCGTTCGCCGTCCCTGGTAATGATGTCCTGGCGGAGCAGCGCCGCCAGCGCGGCCTGGATGGTGGAGGTGCCGGGCAGGCGGTGCCGCGTCCGGACGTCGGCCGACATCAGCTCCTGGCCCTCCTCGATGACCAGCGCGCGCAGCACCGCCCGCTGCGGCAGCGTCAGCCGCTGCCAGGCCTCTTCAAAGACCGTGCTGTGCGCGCCCAGCAACCGCAGCAGGGTGGCATGGAGATCGTCCAGGCCGGCGTCCCGCTTGCCGGCCTCCCTGACATCGTCCCAGGTCTCGTGCGCGAGCCGCTGCACGTCGTAAGGCACGTTGGCGGCCAGGTCGACAATGGCTTCGCCAAGGCCGTCGGCGGGCCTGATGCCGCTGCCGCGAAAGCGCTCGTCAATGAACGCCGCGAAGTCTTCCGGGTTGATCTTCTCGAGCCGCATGACCGGCCCAGCCTTGTAGAACGGCCGGCGCGGCCCGAGCATCCGTTCCATCAAAGACGGCTCGGAGCCCGAGAACACGTAGCCGACCTGCCGCTGATCCTGAACCGCCGCCCGCAACGCAGCCTCGACGCTGCCGCCGTTGAATGAGGCGATTGCCTGGAACTCATCGAGCGCGACGGCGAGCCGCTGCTTGCGGGCTTCGGCGATCCGCGCCGGCAGCTGGAACACCTCGTTGGCGACCCGAGCGGTATCGCGCGCGGTGCGCACGGCGGGGAACGACAGCGCGACGCGGGCTTTGCCGGCCTGTCCGCCGGCGCCTTGGCGGTGGAGCGGATCGGCATCGAACCGGACCTCGGGCCTGATGCCGCGCAGCAGCTCGGACGCCCATCGCTTGAGCCGCGCCGCCGGCGTATCGGCCGCCAACAACGCCTGGGCGTAGCTCTCGAGGAAGCCGATGTAGGAACTCGAGGCGGCGACCGTCACCTCGACGGTGAGGATTTTCTGGCGGGCCAGGCCGCGCATCACGTCCCGGACCAGCGACGACTTGCCGTAGCGCCGCGGCGAGATCAGGAACACCTTCTGGCCGGAGGCGAGGTCGCGGCCCAGCCGCTCGCGCTCGTCCGCGCGGTCGGCGAAGGCCGCCGCCGAGACGATCTCGCCGTAGACGAACGGGTTGTCGGCCGTTGGGCCGGATGACGCCGCCATTACGTGATTATACGTAATGATTACGTAATCCAGCGTAATATGCCGGCAGCCGATGGCGTTGCTCGCGGTTGGACTGATCTACGCGTCGTTTATCGCGATTGGCTGGCTGGCGTCGCGGCGTGCGGCCGGCGGCGGCATTGCCGCCTTCATGGTGGCCGGCCGCGGCCTGCCGCTGTGGCTGGCGACGTTCACCATGACCGCCACCTGGGTGGACGGCGGCTACCTGCTCGGCACCGTCGAGGGCGTCTACCGGTCGAGCCTGGCCAGCGGCCTGCAGGGCGGCGTCTGCTTCGGCATCAGCCTGATCATCGGCGGGTTGTTCTTTGCGCGCCGCATGCGCGCGCTCGAGTTCCACACCCTGATCGATCCGTTCGAGGCCCGCTTCGGCGCGACGTGGGCGGTGGTGCTGGCGCTGCCGGCGGTGCTGGCCGAGACGTTCTGGAGCGCCGAGCTGCTGGTCGCCCTTGGATCGACCTTCGGCGTCATCCTCGATCTCGATTTGGTCACGGGCATCGTGCTGTCGGCGGCGGTCATTACGCTCTACACCATGGCCGGCGGCATGTGGGCGGTCGCCTACACGGATGCATTCCAGTTGCTGCTGGTCGCCGTCGGCCTGGCGGCGGCCATGCCGTTCGCGCTGTCGGCGGCCGGTGGCATCACGGCCGCGTGGCAGACCTACCAGGCAGTGCCGCACGCGCCGTCCTTCACCAGCGTCGCCTGGTGGGATGTCAGCATCATGCTGATGCTTGGCGGCGTGCCCTGGAACTGCTATTTCCAGCGGGTGCTGTCGTGCCGGACGCCACGTGCGGCGCAGGCCCACTCGATTCTGTCCGGCCTGCTGACGATGGCGCTGACGGTTCCGCCGCTGTTGATCGGCCTGGTGGCATTTGCCTACGTCTGGCCGCCCGAGGCCGCGGCGCGGCTGTCGGCGCACCCGGCCGAGGCGCTGCCGTTGACCTTCAAGTACGTGACGCCGGGGATTATCGGCCTGCTCGGGCTGGCGGCCATCGTCGGCGCGGTCACCTCCAGCTACTCGTCCTCGATTCTGTCGGCCGGATCCATGTTCAGCTGGAACGTGTGCCTGCGACTGATCAAGCCGGATCTGTCGCTGCGCGCCCTGACCGGGCTGATGCGAGCGGCGATTGTGGCCATCAGTCTCGCCGCAGTGTGGATGGCGATCAAGGTTCAAAGCGTGCAGGCGCTGTGGTTCTTCACCAGCGATCTCGTGTTCGTCTTGTTGTTCCCGCAGCTGGTCGCCGCGCTGTTTGACTCCAGGGCCAACCTGCCGGGATCAATCGCGGCCTTCACCGTGTCGCTGGTGTTGCGTCTCGGAGGCGGCGAGCCGCTGTTCGGCATTCCCGCGCTCATCGCCTATCCCGAGTGGCTGCCGTTCAAGACGGTTGCCGCCGCCGCCGGCCTCGTCCTGTTGCCCGTGGTGTCGCGGCTGACGATACGCTGGAGCCCGCCGCGCCGGCTCCGCAACCCGGCAGGCTTATCGGCTCATTAGCGAGCGCCTGCGGGCGTATCATTTGCTCCATGAAGAAAACCTTCCTGTCCGTGTCAGTGGCGGCGCTCGCCATGTCGTTCCCGGGGCTGGGCGTCGATGCGCAGCAGTCCCCGGGGCTGATCGCCGCTCCCGACCGCAGGCCGGGCGAAGGCGCCGGTCCGTTCCCCACGCTCACGATCCGCAACGTGATTGTCATCGACGGCACCGGTGCGCCGCCCTTCGGGCCGGCGAACGTGATTGTCGAAAACAACCGGATCGCGCGGATTGAGAACGCCGGCACGCCGGGCGTGCCGTCAAAGGCGCCGGCCCCGGCCGCCGCGCCGAACGTCATCGACGGCACCGGCATGTTCCTGATGCCCGGCTTCGTCAACCTGCACGCGCACCTCGGAGATCCCCAGAAGTCGCGTGAGAACGAATACACCTACAAGCTCTACATGGCGCACGGCGTCACGACGATCCGCGGCGTCGAGCTGACGGCGCAGCCAATGGCGCTGAGCGAGAAGGCCCGCAGCGCCGCGAACCAGATCGTCGCGCCACGCATCTGGAACTACCAGCGCCCAGGCGCCGGCTGGGGCAAGGGCGTCGTCGACACCCCGGAGAAGGCGCGCGAGTGGGTGCAGTGGTGCGCGGCCAACGGTGTCGACGGCATGAAACTCGTCGCCTATCCACCGCACCTCATGTCGGCGCTGCTCGACGAGGCGAACAAACTTGGCCTGGGCTCGACGGCGCACCTCGAACAGCGCGGCGTCGCGCAAATGGACGCGCTGACGGCCGCGAAGATGGGTCTCCGTACCGTGACGCACTTCTACGGCCACTTCGAGCCGCTGATGAAGGACTACCGCGTCCAGCCATGGCCGGAGGCCATGAACTACAACGACGAGCAGTACCGCTTCGGCCAGGTCGCCCGCCTCTGGAACCTCATTCACGAACCCGGCAGCGATCCGTGGAAGGCGTACCTGCAGGAACATCTCAAGCTGCAAACCATCTTCGATCCGACCATGACCGCGTACGCCGCCGGCCGCGACGTCATGCGCATGCGCAACGCCGACTGGCACGACAAGTACACGCTGCCGTCGTTAATGGACTTCTACACGCCCAACCGCGAGAACCACGGCTCGTACTTCTTCGACTGGACGCACCAGGACGAGATCGCCTGGCGGAACTTCTACCAGGTGTGGTTCAAGCTCCTCAACGACTACAAGAAAATGGGCGGCCGGGTCACGGTCAGTGACGATGCGGCCTACATCTACAACACGTGGGGCTTCGGCGTGATTCACGAAATGGAGCTGCTGCTCGAGGCCGGCTTCCATCCGCTTGAAGTGATCCGCGCGGCGACCATGCACGGCGCCGAGGCGCTCACCGAGCCGAAGAACCGCCTGCCGGACTTCGGCATCGTGCGCGCCGGCATGCTGGCGGACATGGTGCTGGTGGACCACAATCCACTGCACAACATCAAGGTGCTCTACGGCACCGGGGCGCTGCGCCTGAACGATCGCACCGGCCAGATGGAGCGCGTCGGCGGCATCCGCTACACGATCAAGGACGGCATCGTTTACGACGCGAAGAAGCTATTGGCGGACGTGGCGGCGATGGTCGAGAAACAGAAGAAGGAGCGCGCCCGGACGACCAGCCGCTAGCGGAGCGCGACAAGTAGCTCGTCCGACGCGGCACTGGTCGCACACGCGTTCCGCGAGCGGATGCGGATGTAATAGCTACCGGCCGGCAGGCCGCGAAGCGCTGCCCTCGGGTCTGCCGATCCGGTGTCGGTGGCGGCCACGTCGCTGGCACCGGGCGTAGTGCCGACCTCGACGAGATAGGAGGTGGCGCCGGCGGCGCCAGCCCACGTCACTTCAATGGTGCTCCCCACCAGCGTCGCGCTGACCGCGGACGGCACTTGCAGCAGCGAGCAGGCCGGATTCGGCTGCAGCATCACCACATCGCGGGTGGTGATGCTCGGACTCTCGACCGACATGGTGGCGGACAAGCCGACGCCGCTGGCGGTCAGCACGGTGGTCCACGCCGCATCCGCGATGGCCTGTTTCAGGGAGCTATGCACCGCCCTGCGAATCACAGAGCGGCCCGAATCCCCGATGTGCGCGAACGTCCAATAGTTGCCCGTCGCGGCGTCGTAGTGGCCAGCGGGCACACCGCCGCGTTGATTCGAGAGCAAACCATCGGTCAACTGGGTGGAGCGGGTGTAGGTGCCGCGCAGTTCGCTGGACGTCCAGACGGAAATGCTCGCGCCGTGCGAGATATACAACACGAAGCTCGAGCCGTCGACGAATACGTCGGGGTCCGAGGCCGAGGTCCCTGCCGTGATCGAGACCTCAGCTCTCGTGCCGCTGTCCACGGCGAATTGCGTGCCGTTACTGCCGGCGACCTCCGTCGCCGACATGAACTGCTTCGTGCACGAAGACACGCCGCTGCCGCAGCTGGCCGGATCCCCGAGACTGTCGCCGGAGTACATCATGAACATGACCAGACGGTTCTGGTCATCCACCACCAGCGACGGATCGACGAACGCGCCGGTTTGTCCATTGGGCAGCCCGGTGACGGCGATTGCTACGCGATCGAGCGTTTGCGTTTCGAGGTCATAGCGCGTCACGAATGTTGACGCGGTGTAGATGTATAGCGTGTTGTCGCGGCGCACGATGTCGGGCACCGAGCCGGCGTACGGTGTCCAGCCGGGCACCCCCCACCATTGCCTGCCGTCGTCGGACTCGGCCAAATAGACGTAGTGGTTGCGGGGATTGCTGCACGCCGAAGACTCGCAGCCATGAAACGCCATGAGATAGAGCTTGGTGGGGGTAATGGCGACTTGGGTCGGCGAGATGGCCTGGGCGGCGGCAATCGAGCCCAACAGGCAACCGCACAGCGCCGGCACCCCGATTCGCAGGGGGATGGGGATGCGCATGGGGAAGCGCCAATGTTATCCCGGCCGGCGCCGCCCGCATCCCCAACCTGGTTTGACAGCCGCCAGTTCTTTACAGTGCTGCACGCGGAATACGGTCAAGTCCGGAGGCGAAGGCCCGCGCCCACGCCGTCCGGTCAACTGATCGTTATTGCGGTCGATAGAACAACCACGCGTCCTGATTCAGCGCGTCCCAGTCACACCGCGGCCGCGCCAGGAAGTCCATCCCTGAATCGCCGATTGGCGCGCCCGGCGGGGCCGCCAGCGGCGGAACAATGCGGGCCGACATGGCGTCGTTCATCGGGCGCTCGAGGAAGCGCTTGATGTCGGCGGCCAGCAGCATGCGGTGCGCACGCTCGGACTCGGCCTGCAGGTTGGACGGCGCCGCTGCGGTCGCGGCCGGCCGCACGCGGGTGGCAATCTGATCCAGCTTGAGCGACGCAATCGCGCGCACCTGCGCGTTCGGCGCCGCGGCCGCCAGCCAGGAAATGCGATCCACCAGCACGCGCTCGATGGCGCGCTTGATCTCGGCTTCATAGCCCGAGCTGGTGGTCTGCTCGAAGGTCGCCTTGACGAAGCGGTCGATCACTTCGCCGAGCCCGGGCTTCGCCTGGTCGAGCGCGTTCTGCGCGATCATGCGGGCGGCCCGATCCGGCTGCAGCGCGAAGCCGATGGTCACTTCGGCGGCGATGGCCGCCGGCGCGATCGGATCGAACGACTCCCCGGTCGTCCGGTTGAACAACTCGCGATGCATGCCGTAGCCTGGCGGGCGCGGCGGAATCAGGTCGAGGATTCGCTGCGGCAGCGCCAGCTCCGACACACGCAAGGTATTGCCGAGCGCGTCGAGCGCCTTTCTTTGCGCCTCGGCCGACACCCACATCACCGGGTCACGTCCGTCACCGCGCATGCCGTAGGTGAAGTCCTGGCCGGCGATCATCGAGGCGGCCGATTCCACCGTGAAGCGGTGATACATGTAGGTCGTCACCAGCGGCTCTTCAATCAGCGCCAGCGGCGTGCCGGTGCGGATGGTGTTGACGCCCAGGCGGTTGAGCGCGGCGCGGCGGACGCGCATCAAACGATTCAACTCATCGGCCTGGTCGGTGCCGTTCGACCACTGATCGGATCGCGGGTGGACGTCGGTGTCCTGGTTGGTGAAGTAGCGCAGGTCGTTCTTCCACGCTTCGTCCAGGATCTTCTGGAGCGCCGCCGGCTCGTCGGTGCCGGCGGGGAACTGGCGGTAGCCGTAGTCGATTGACACCTTGTCCCAGTCGCCGATCTTCTGCTCGTAGGCGTTCGACAGGTCGATGGTGCCGTCTTCGCGCAGCGTTTCCATGGGGTGGGGGTAGTCCATCACCGAGATCCAGCCCTTGCCGCTGCTGTAGTAGTTGTGGCCGAGGCCCAGCGTGTGTCCGACCTCGTGCGCCGACAGCTGGCGGATGCGCTTCAGGGCCGCCTCGTAGAGAATCGACGGCCGCTCGGTGCCGTTGGTGTACGGCGACAGCAGGCCTTCGAAGATCATGTAGTCCTGTCGGTCGCGCAGCGACCCGAGCGTGACCACGCCCTTGATGATCTCGCCGGTGCGCGGATCGGTGATCGACCCGCCCATGCTCCAGCCGCGCGTCGAGCGGTGGACCCAGTTGATCATGTTGTAGCGGATGTCCATCGGATCGGCATCCGCCGGCAGGACGTCGACCTTGAAGGCATTGCGGAACCCCGCCGCCTGGAACGCCTGGTCCCACCACATCGCACCCTCAATCAGCGCCTTCTTGACGTCTTCCGGTGCGCCCGAGTCAACCCAGTACTGAATCGGCTTGATCGGCTCGCTGATCGCCGCGTTCGGATCCTTCTTCTCGAGGCGATGGCGCCGGATGTAGCGGAGCTGGATCTTCTCGCTGATCGGCTGGCTGTAGTCGAGGAACGTCAAACCGCCGTAGCCGGCGCGCGGATCCTCGACCCGCATCTTGAAGGTGGTGTGATCGGGCAACTGAACCAGCGACACGTGCTCACGCAGCGTCACCGACTCGGCCGAGGGTGTGACACTACCCACCGAGCCGGAGAAGAGACCGCCGCCGAATCCACCGCCGCCCCCGCCGCCAATCGGCGCCGGGCCCTGGGTGGGACCGCCGCCCCCGCCGCCGCCACCCTGCGGGTTGTTGACGAAGGTCAGCGTCATGTCGACTTCGGTGTTCTGTGGGAAGTTCCGCGTATTGGGCAGGTAGAACGCGCTGCGTGACCGGTCGAGCTGATAGTTGCCGGGCCGCAGGCTCGGCGCGGCACTGGCCACGTCGCGCAGGAAGAAGTCGGTGGCGTCCACCAGCACGCGGCTGCCGGACTCCGCGGCGACCGTAAAGCCCCAGAGGATCGACCTCGCGAACGAATCCTCCACGGACTTGCGTTCAAGCGGATTGGTGCTGCTCGAGCGGAACGACTGGTTCGGCTGTACCAGCATCACTCGCGGTCCAACCCGGTTGAACGTCACCAGGCGGCCGCCGCCGCGGCTGGTTCCGCGATCGAGCCCGATGTCGTTGGAGCCAAGGCCCGCGGACAATCCCGTCGAGTACAGGAACTCCGTGTCGAAGCGGGCGATCTCCAGGAACATCGACCCGGTGCGCTCGTCCCAATACAGCGGGAAGTAGCCGTCGAGTTTTCGCATCCCCGACGTGCGATCTTCGATGGATGGCGGCGCTGCGGGACGCTGTGCCTGCTGTCCCTGTGCAGGCTGCCGGGCGTCGAGCGCGGGGCCCGCAAGCAGCAGGACACCGACCAACAGAACTGATTGTTTCAACATGACCACTCCTGGAGAGTGGCCATTCTAACGCGCCCTGCCGGGCCGGCGCGTCAGCTCTTTCCAGGGAGGACCCTCATTACGAAGGTGCCATGGTTCTCGCGGCCAAGGCCGAGGGCTCAGGCCATCTCCCCGGCCCAAGCCCCAAAACAAGACACCACGAAAGTCGTCAGCGCCGGTACGGGATCTCTTCGAACATCGGCAGCCCGGCCATCGCGATGATTTCGAGCAGGCCCGAGCGCTCGTGGAATTCCTTGCTGTCTCGATCGATGACGATCGTGTTCGGGTACGATGGCGCGAGGCGACGGAACTCGGCGTCGATCAGCCGGAACCGGCGAACCATGTTCTCCACTTCCTCGTGATCGCGGTGGCGCAGCCGGATGTGCTTTTCAATGGTGTCGGTACTGGAGGTCAGCACGATGACCTTGTCCGGATTCCACGCGTCGCCGATGGCGAGCACCCTCCGCAGCGCGGCGTGGTCCGCGGCGGCGTATTCCGCCATGTGCGCTTCGAGCGTGATGCGCGCGCCCTCGAAGAAGATCACCCGGCGAGGACCGTCGTGCAGCGCCGCGTCACGATAATTGGCGTCGTAGAGGCGCGCGAAGTACTCGGTGACACCGGCCGAATTCACGCCCGTGGCAATGTCTTCGAGCACCCGGGTGTCCCACACGCCCTTCTCGCCCTCGCCATAGGCGCCGTTGTGATACAGGTCGGCGAGCTGGCGCACCAGCGTGCTCTTGCCGACACCGGGTCCGCCGACGATGGCTACGCGCACGCCCGAATTCTACCTTCTCACACCGGTGTTAAGGGCTTGGCCGGCCTTGAGGTCGTTGATCTCGGGCACCGAGAACGCCGCGTTTTCGGTACCTCGACCCGGAGCACTCTGGCGGGTATAGAACAGCGTCTCCTCGTTGTCGTTCACAAGCGGCGCCAGCAGCACGCCGCGGACCACGCTGAAGATGGCGGCGTTGGCGCCAATGCCCAGCGCCAGCGTCAGGACGACGGTAACCGCCAGGCCGCGAGCCCGGAGCAATGAGCGGACGGCGTATCGAAAGTCAGTGAGAAGTCCCATGACAGCTCTATTCAACGTTTGCGGGCGAGTTCTTGAGGTTGATCATCATCGCTCAACCCCGCGCCGGTTGCACCTAGAACGGCACCGTCGCGCTCGACCGCGACGGCCTCACCAAACAGCTCCGTGTGGGCGCGGGCGCGCTCGCGATCGATTTGCTCTGCCGTGGCACCAAGGCGCGACAGCAAGTCCTCGACGAACGCGAGTGCCACCTCACCCTCGCCGGTATAGACCGTGTCTGCGCCGGCGTCGTGAAGCTCCGGCAGGTGCCGCAGGTACGAGGCCCTGGCCAACACGCGAATCCTGGGGTTCGCCTCACGCGCCACCCGAATGACTTCGGAACTGTTGGCCATTCCGGCGGCGGTGAGTATCAAGTTGTTGGCGCTGGCGATGCCGGCCTCCGCCAGCGTTTCTGGTCTGGTCGCATCGCCATAAACGGCATCGATGCCCTCCTCACGAATCGCCCGCACGGTGTCAATGTTCAGCTCGACGATGGTTGGGTCGATGCCGCTTTCTTTCAACAATCGAGCCACCGTCTTGCCGGTCGGGCCGTAGCCGATCAGCACAGCGCGATGCGCCGATCGCGCCACGCGCGTCTCGCGCGACACCTCGCCGCCATCGATCGGCGCTGATCGATCGAGCCATGTCCGCAGCGCCGGGTGTGCATTGACCCAGCGGACAATCGGGTCGATGGTGCGATAGAGCAGCGGGTTGACCACAATTGAAACGATCGACGAGGCGACGATGGTGTTGGTGGCCTCCATGGTGAAGAGCCCGAGCTCGCGGCCAAGCGTGGACAGGATGAAGGAGAACTCGCCGATCTGCGCCAGCGACACCGCGACCGTGATCGACTCCTTGAACGGCCGTCGGCTCATCCACAGGAACGCGAATGCCGCGAGCGGGCTGGCGAACAGGACAATGGCCAGCGTGCCGGCGAATAGCAGCGGCGAGTCGAACAGTGATGCCGGGTCCAGCAGCAGCCCCACCGAGACGAAGAACAGCACCGCGAAGGCATCGCGCATTGGCAGCGCGTCCGACGCGGCGCGCGAGCTGAAATCGGATCGGCCGACCACCATTCCGGCCAGGAAGGCGCCGAGCGCCATCGACACGCCGAAGATCGACGCGGAACCGACGGCGATTCCGAGTGCGATCACCAGAACGGTGAGCGTAAACAGTTCGCGCGAACGCGTCCTGGCGACTCGGTCCAGCACCCACGGAATCACGCGAGCGCCCACGATGGCCGTGAACGCCACGAGGCCGGTGACCTTGAGAACGGTGATCGACAACCCCAGCCAGATTGGTTGGCCGACGTCGCCGCCGCCGACAATCGCCGGCAGCAACACGATCGCGAGCACGGTGAAGACGTCTTCGACCACCAGCCAGCCCACGGCGATGTGCCCGGCTGGCGTGTGGAGGGCGTTGTAATCCGACAACAC
>Ga0194121_10000161_pt1 | contig 113992 bp, 113 predicted proteins | sample TA2MahCa50mmetaG_FD_148609 | JGI IMG/M metagenome (GOLD analysis project Ga0194121, IMG submission 148609) | Freshwater microbial communities from Lake Tanganyika, Tanzania - TA2015020 Mahale Deep Cast 50m | ecosystem: Environmental > Aquatic > Freshwater > Lake | place: Tanzania: Lake... | reverse complement strand
TCGACGACGTTCAGCCCTTCGTTGAGGATCAGCTCCTGCCCGGGCTTCAGCGTGTCGACCTTGATCGCCGGGTGGAGGTTCACCTTCACCTTGCGGCCCTGCGACAGGATGTTGACGGTGCCGTCCTCGTTCGGCGAGAGGTACACGCCGTACGTCGAGGGCGGCGCGCAGAGCTTGTCGACCTCTTCCTTGAGCGCCGTGATCTGCTCGCGCGCCTCGTAGAGCGCGTTCACCAGCTTTTCGTTCTGGTTGAACGCCTGCACGAGCTGACGGTTCGCTTCGCGCAGCTTGTTCTCGATGATCATGAACTCTTTCGGCGTGTCATCCAGCTTCTTGCGCAGATGCAGCGTCTCCTTCTCGAGGGATGCGACGTACGCCTCCAGGTCTTGCACCTGCACTTCGTATTCGGTCAGGCGACGACGCGTGCCGGAATCCGACATGGAGGAGGGAAGGAACTTGGAGAAGCCTTCTCGACTCGGGCTACCCTTCTTCTCGAACTCCTTCATAGCCCATCCCTTCTAGCTGGACCTCTCATGCGCCGCACGTGTGCGGAAGCTGCCGAAAGGTTCGACGCAGTATAGGCGGCGGTTCCGATACAAGTCAAGGTTAGAGCGCCCTTTCGCCTTGAATTTGCTGCGTTTTTCGCCACCGTTGCCTCCCTCGTCCCGCCCCGCCTCGACGGCGGCGCCACCAAGCCGTCTCGCTCTCACGTCCGAGCAAGTTCTGTACCCGACTCCGTTCCTCCCGTTCGTCTGCGAAACGGGTAGGTGCGTCCACCAGTTCCGCTTATAAAAGACGCGATGTCGTGGCGCAGAGTTGCTCGTCTCTCGCTCATCCTCGCGGCGTTGGTTGCCCTGTTGCCCACTTTTGCCGCTGCGCAGGGGCGACGCGAAGTTCGTATCGGTGTCGTCGGCGTGCCCCCATCGGTGGATCCGGCCGCCGGGCTCGAAGGCGCGATGCCCCTCGTGGCGCGCCATATCTTCGATACCTTGCTGACGTTTCGCGAGGGATCGACCGATGTCGACGTCGGGCTGGCGACGAAGTGGACGGTCTCACGCGACGGGCTGACCTGGTCGCTCACGCTCCGCGATAACGGCCGCTTCCACGACGGCACACCGGTCAACGCGACGGAAGTCGCCGCGAGCTTCGCGCGTCATCTGCGACCGGAAGGCGAGGCGCCGCCCGGCCTCGCGTGGGCCGCGCTCCTCCGCGGGTACCCCGGCGTGATCAAGGACGTCCGCGCGGCCGACGCCCGCACCGTGCAGATCGTGCTGAACCAGCCGTATGCCCCGCTGCTGACCGTGCTCGCGCATCCGGCGCTCGGGATCGCTCGCCGGGTGACGGTCGATGGTGCGGTCCGGCTCATCGGCAGCGGCCCCTACCGCGTCGTCGACGCCAGCCCGGGGCGGTTGGCGCTCGAGGCTGTGCCCGGTCACTGGGGAGGCCCGACCCGCAACGAGCGCGTCGTGTTCCTCGAAGTGGCGACGAACGAGCATGCGGAGGCGGAGTTCGACACCCGGTCGCTCGACGTCTGGTTCTCGCCCGGCGCGCCGCGGCGGGGCGACTGGGCATTGTCCGCTCCCGGACTTCGGGTCGGCTACCTGGCCTTCCAGACGGAAAAGGAGCCGTTCTCGCGCAAGCGTGTCCGTCAGGCGGTCGCGACGGCGCTCGATCCGAGCGTCATCGGCGTCGCGCTGGACAAGGCGGCCGTGCCGCTGCAGTCGTTCCTTCCGTTCGGCGTCTGGGCGCGACGCGAAGGCAGCCCGATCCTCGGCGGCGCGCGCGATCAGGTGAAGAAGCTGCTCGCGGAAGGCGGATGGCCAGCGGGCCACAAGTCCACGCTCGTCGCCATCGGCGACGGCGGCGAGCTCAACGTCTCGAAGCTCGCCGAAGCGCTCGCGCTCATGCTCGGCGCCGCCGATATCCCGGTCACGATCCGGGCGGAGAGCGGGGCCGGGGCGAAGACCGCGCTGCAGAGCGGCGACTACGACATCGTCCTGACCGAGGCGGCGGTGACGGGCGGGGACCCGCACCTCTTCCTCTTCCCGCTCTCGACGAGCGAAGGCGTGGCGAAGGGGCCGCGCGCGCTGAACTTCTCCTTCTATCGGAACCCGCGCCTTGACGATGCGCTCATCCGCGCCTCGCAGCTCGCGTTCCGCGCCGAGCGCCACCGCCTCTACCAGCGGGCGCAGGCGATGCTCGCCGACGAGATGCCGTGGATCCCGGTCTACGTCCGCCTCCAGTGGGCGGTCGTGCGGCCCGAGGTCAAAGGGCTCCGCCTGCATCCGACCGGCCTGCACCGGCTCGACACGCTGTCCCTGACGCCGTAGGCTCGGGGGACTTCCTCCCAGGAGATCGTCCATGAGGCTCAAGGACCGCATCGCGCTCGTCACCGGCGGAGGCTCGGGCATCGGACGCGCCATCGCGCTGCGCTTCGCGTCGGAAGGCGCGTACGTCGTCGTGAACGACGTGAAGCTCGACACCGCGAAGAAGACCGTCGGCGAGCTCGACGGCGGGCGCGGCCGGGCGATCGCGGCCGACGTCAGCGACAGCGCGCAGGTGCGGGCGATGTTCGCCGAGGTCGAACGGGAGCTCGGCGGCCGGCTCGACATCCTCGTCAACAACGCCGGCATCGCCGTCAGCGGCGGTGACCGCGAGCGCCTGCGCGAGCGCGCCGAGGCGCGCATCGCCGAAACGTTCGCCGGCGAGATCACCACGCACTGGGACGTCACGATGAACATGTCCGACGAGACGTGGCACCGGATGATCGGCGTCCATCTCAACGGCACGTTCTTCTGCACGCGCGAGGCGCTGAAGCTCATGAGCCGCGTCAATCGGGGCGTCATCATCAACATGTCGAGCGTCGCCGCGCTGAGCGGGCTCGATACCGTCCCGCACTACAGTGCCGCGAAGGGCGGGATCCTGAGCCTGACCCGCGCGCTCGCGCGCGAGGTCGGCTCGCGCGGGATCCGCGTGAACGCGATCTGCCCGGGCTACATCGAGACGCCGATGACCGCGGGCATCTCGCCGATGATGCAGAAGGTCCTGCTGAGCCGCACGCCGCTCGGGCGGTGGGGCCAGCCGGAAGAGATCGCGGCCACGGCGCTCTTCCTCGCCTCCGACGACAGCGCGTTCTACACGGGGCAGTGGCTGTCGCCGAACGGCGGGCTCGTCATTGGCGGCTGAGCGGCACGCGGACGTGCCGGTGCGGCGCGCGGACGCGCCGGAGCCCGAGCGTCGCGACCTTGACGTCCGCGGCACGTCCGTCCGGATGCTCAGCGGCGGCGCCGGACCCGACCTCGTGTTCCTGCACGGCGCCGGCGGCGCCGGACGGTGGCTCGAGTTCCAGGCGCGTCTGGCCGAGCGGTTCCACGTTCGGTGTCCGAGCCATCCCGGCCACGGCGGATCGCCCGCCGCCGAGTGGATCGAGCACATCTCGGACCTCGCCTTCCACTATCTCGATCTGCTCGACACGCTCCGGCTCGAGCGCGTCCACCTCGTGGGCGCCTCGTTCGGCGGCTGGATCGCGGCGGAGGTCGCGGTCATGGCGTCGCACCGGCTCGCGTCGCTCACGCTGATCGATCCCGTCGGGATCAAGGTCGACGGCTGGATCTATCCGTTCCTCTTCGGAATGGACATTCCGGAGATCGTGCAGACGGTCTTTCACAACCCGATGGCCGCGCTGGCGCTCGCGCCGCCGGATCAATCGGTCGACACGCTCGCGTTCCAGTACCGCCAGGGCGCCGCCATCGCGCGCGTGAGCTGGAACCCCTATCTCTACGACCCGCTGCTGCGCCGCCGGCTCGCGCGCATCACGACACCGACGCTGCTCTGCTGGGGCGCGCACGATCGGCTGGCGCCGGTCGAGCCGTGCGCGCAGGCGTGGGTGAAGGAAGTTCCTGGCGCGCGGCTGCGCGTCTTCGCGGACTCCGGCCACGTCCCCCATGTCGAAGAGCCGGCCGCCGTCGCCGCCGCGATCGCCGAGTTCTGCGGAGGCATCCGGTGAAGTTCTACTACTTCCACCTCATGCCGTACGTGATGGAGCACGACGAGCCCTCGTCGTGGGTGACGCTCTCCAACCGCTCCTACGATCCGAAGGCCGGCCAGCGGCTCTATCACCAGTACCTCGACCAGCTCGAATACGCGGAGAGCCTCGGCTGGGACGGCCTCTGCGTGAACGAGCACCACCAGAACTGCTACGGCACCATGCCGAGCCCGAACGTCATGGCCGCGATGCTCGTGCGTCGCACGACGCGCGCGAAGATCGCGATCCTGGGCAACGGCCTGCCGCTGCGCGAGAACCCGCTCCGGCTCGCGGAGGAGATCGCGATGCTCGACGTGGTCTCGGGCGGGCGCGTGATCTCGGGCTTCGTGCGCGGCATCAGTGCCGAGTACTTCTCGACCGGCGTGAACCCCACGCATTCGCGCGACCGGTTCTACGAGGCCGCGGAGCTGATCCTCCGCGCGTGGACCGAGCCCGGCCCGTTCCCGTTCGACGGCACGTTCTACCGCTACCAGTACGTGAACCCGTGGCCGCGTCCGCTCCAGCAGCCGCACCCGCCGGTGTGGTGTCCGTCGCAGGGCAGCAGCGAGACGGTCGAGTGGGCGGCGAAGCGCCGGTTTCCCTACCTGATGGTCTTCACGCCGGTCAAGCGCATCGCGCAGATCTACGGCGAGTATCGCGAGGCGTGCGAGCGGTCCGGCTACGCGGCGAGCCCGTACCAGCTCACCGTGAACGTGCCGATCGTCGTCGCGGAGAACGACGCCAAGGCGCGCGCCATCGCGGAGAAGCACGTGATGTGGGTGTTCAACACCGGGCTCCGGATGCACCCGCCGTTCTGGCGGCCGCCGGGCTACATGACCGAGGCGTCGCTCCGCCGGTTCCTCGAAAACCCGCCGCCGCTCCCGAGCGACCTGACGTTCGAGCAGGCCGACGCGCAGGGCTACATCGTCTACGGCAGCCCGGCGACCGTGCGCGACAAGCTCCGCGTCTTCTCCGACGAGCTGCGCGCGGGGATCGTCTGCTCCGGCATGAACGGCGGCAGCCACGAGGCGACGCTCGAGATGATGCAGCTCTTCGCGGAAGAAGTGATGCCGTTCTTCCGCGAGGACGCCGCGGTGGATGAAACCGCTGGCGTGGGACGCTAGACAGCGAGACTTCGCAAGAGATCCGTCGCACGTGCAGCGCACGATGCTGTGATGATCTCGCGGTCCTCCAATGGCGCGGCAGCGTCGGCAGCCATTTGCGAACCGTCGGACTGGGGACGGCCAAAGAGCTCACGCAGATGCATGAGGCCGTCTCGCGTACTGGCCTCTGACTTCGGATCTCGAAGTATCAGTTCCATCCTCTCGCGAAGCGTCGTCGTTGGAATGGCGCGAAGCAGCCGGAGGACATCGAGTGCATCTTTTGGCCGTGCTCTGCGCGATCCGGCACGGTCGGCAATCTTATGAACCTTCGCAACGATCAGCGCCGCAGGACCGGCGACAGCAATCGCGAAATTCCTGCCGTCGCGCCTCGGCTCGAATGAAGCAATGGACCAGCCGCGCGCCACGGCGTCCGTCGCCACCAACCGACTCGGGCACGAGAAGATCGACGGTGACGATCGTACGTACATCCTCCGCCAACTCGCTCTTTGACCAAATGCCGACATCTGTCCGTTCGAAGCCTGCGGCCTCGAGCGAGGAGCCGAGAGCCGGCTCGGGTTGAAGGACCGATGGGTCGACGGCGATATCTCCATCCGAAGTGAATGGCGACACCGCGAGGTCGGCATCACCGGCGTGTAAATAGATCGCCTGTGGCTCCAGCTGAGACGAGCGCATCATGGTGTCCTTCGAGAGCGGCGAGCGCATCGAGAAGAACGCGACGGGCTACGACGTAGAGGCCGTCAGATTCGCCAGGCACTCTCGTTGTCCTTCATCCACGCCAGCAGCGCTTCGGCCTCGCTCGGTTCACGGCCGGAACCGGAAGAAAGGTCTACCGCGATCTGCGGCGCCGCGGCGTACCGCAGGCCCTCCGATTCCCAAGTGCGCTCGTAGACTACGGGATCGAATGGTCTTAGGAGTAGGACGTTGATTCCTTGGTCCGCTTCCCGCAGGCCGACCGTCTCAGCGAGCCGCGCCGGGTCATCGGCGTACATAGTCAAAAGGCGTGGAACTGTAATGGGCGCTCGTTTCGACGCCGCGTATGAACCTGTAATGGCGTATCCGAACTTGCTCTGGCGCAAAGTGTCGGCGACCGCCTGAAGTCCTCGCGGGGCCAGGTATGAGGATGTTTCATTGGCCTCGAACACAGAGTAATCGTCTGCCCAACGTCGGATCAGTCCCTCCCAGTTGACGGCGCGAATGGGTTGTCGACGCGCACCTCGGTCGATAAGGGCTTCACTTTCGAGCAGGTCGATAATCCTCGACACGTAGCCTGGATCCGTACGTGTTTGTTGCGCGAGTTCTCGGACGCCCCACGATCGCGACGAATCGCATAGCGCGCGAACAATGCGCGCAGCCTTCGCGCCACGAAGGGAACGAGAGGGCTTGCCGACACCCAGCGGGCGTTTTGCCGCGCCGGCAGTTGCAATGAAAAGCCCTGGACGACTGCTCATGAGTCGAACATTGCCCGTGAGATCTGCATAACCGATCCGCAGTACCAGTCGGAAACCCGCTGACGTTCGCGCTTGCGGCTGGCTCAGCCAGTTCGTTGATCAGCAACAGTTCCCCGGCTGGGCGTCAAGCTGCGGCTGATTGTGCTACACAGGGCGCAGGCTTGTGACGAGCGCTTTGAGACCGGAGGCGACAGTCCACTTCGGCTCATAACCGAGCGCGGAGCGGATCGCGGTGATGTCGGCGACCGAATGGCGGATGTCGCCCGCGCGCGCCGGGCCGCCAATGATCTGCGGCGTCACTCCGAGGATCTCGCCCAGCATCGTCGCGAGCGCGTTCAGCGTCGTGTGGTCCCCGCGCGCCACGTTCAATGGCGACGGGCCGGGGTAGGGCGAGAACATCGCGCGCATGTTCGCCTCGACGACGTCGGCCACGTAGACGAAGTCGCGCGTCTGCTTGCCGTCGCCATGGATCGTGATCGGGTCACCCGCCAGCAGGCGGCTGACGAAGATCGAGATCACGCCGGAGTACGCCGACGACGGGTCCTGCCGCGGCCCGAAGACGTTGAAGTAGCGCAGCGGCACCGTTTCGACGCCGTAGAGCGCGTGATAGAGCGCGGCGAGGTGCTCCGTGTAGAGCTTGTCGACGCCGTACGGGGAGAGCGGGCGCACGGGCTCGCGCTCGGAGACCGGTCCGCGCGCGGTCTCGCCGTACACCGCCGCGGAGCTCGCGAACACCAGCCGGCGAATCCCCGCGCGCCGCGCGGCATCGAACACGCGCGCGGTCCCGTGCGCGTTGATGTCGCACGAGATCTCGGGCGACTCGACGGAGCGCGGCACCGAGACGAGCGCGGCCTCGTGGAAGATCGCCTCCACGCCGGCGACCGCGGACGCGACGGCGCGCGCGTCGCGGATGTCACCGGTCACGACCTCGAGTGCCGCACCCGGCTTGGCGGACGCGAGGTTCTCCCGCCGCCCCGTGCTGAAGTCGTCGAGCACGCGCACGGCGTGGCCCTCGCCGAGCAGGCGCTCGACGAGGTGCGAGCCGATGAACCCGGCGCCCCCCGTTACGAGGACGCGCACGCGGCAACGGCCTCCTCGCGAGTGGCGTGCACGGAGACGACCTTGTCGAGGCGGGTCATCTCGAAGAGCGCGCGGACGTCGCTGGCCAGCGCGCAGACCCGGATGTCGCCGCCGGCGGCGCGCGCGTGCTTCAGCGCTGCGACCAGCGCACCGAGCCCGGCGCTGTCGATGTTGATCACCGCGCCGAGATCGAGCACGAGCCGTGTGCGTCCGCGGTCGACGAGGGACGTGAGGCGCGCGCGGACGTCGTCCGAGACGGCCATGTCGATGTCACCGCTCGGGGCGACGATCGTCACCGGGCCGGCTTCCTTGACGACGACGTCCAGCGGGCTCATCGGTACTTGACGAGCGTCCAGCGCGTGCCGCGCGGCCGCGCGACGTCGAACGCGACCTCGTCCACGCTCTGCCGCACGAGGAACAGTCCCATCCCGCGCTCCGGCACCGTGTCGAGGTCCGGCGGCGCGTAGCCGCGCCGGTCGTAGGGGACACCCTCGTCTTCCACGTCGATGATGAGCCGGTCGGGGAACACGCTCAGCGCGATGGCGATCGGCTGCCCCGACGCGCCGGCGTACGCGTGCGTGATGATGTTGTTGCAGATCTCGCCCACCGCGACCAGCACCCGCCGGCACTCCTCGAGCGGTAGCGACTGGCCGACGAGCTGCGTCCACAGCCACGAGCGCATGCGCGCGAGCTGGTCCGCGTCGCTGGTCATCGTGAATCGCCATACCTGAGCGGGCGAGGTCGTCACTCGATTGCCTCTTTCGCGGACCCCATGTTACAAGGATCCATGCCCGGGCGCGCCCGGGGCCCCGTCTTTTCGCGGATATGCCGGCGATCGCCGAGACCACGGTCGAGCTGATCCACTGGGTGTTCCCGGAGCATGCCGGCGCGCCCGGCCAGATCCACGGCGGTCGCATGATGGAGTGGATCGCGCAGGCGGGCACGCTCGCCGCCTCGCGGCTCGCGCGCGGGATGGTCGGCCTCGGCGCGATGGACGACATCGACTTCCTCCATCCCGTGAAGGTCGGCGAGATCGCGATCCTGCGCGCGCAGGTCGAGTACGTCGGCACCAGCTCGCTCGAGGTCGGCGTGCGCGTGTGGGCGGAGAACGTCAAGACCCGCCGCCGCGCGGTGACGCTGAACGCGCACTTGGTCTTCGTCGCGATGGACGAGGCCGGAAAGCCGCGGCCGGTCGCGGAGAAGATCGAGCCGCGCGACGCCGAGGAGGCCGCGCTGGTCGAGGCGGCGCGCGAGCGGCGCGAGCGGCGCCTCGAGCGGTTCGCCCAGCGCGAGGCGCGCCTGAAGGAGACCGCGAACGACGACGGCGACATCCGCTGGAAGTTCGAATCGGTGCGGACGATCCTGCCGGAGGACGCGCTGTTCTCGGACATGATGTTCGCGGGCAAGATGCTGATGCAGCTCGACGAGGCCGGCGGCATCCTGTCGATGCGGTTTTGCCGCGGGCTCGTGATGACGGCGTGCCTGGACGCGATGGACTTCTACACGCCGATCTTCACGCACGAGGTCGTGACGTTCCAGGCGGGGCTGAACTTTGTGGGGACGTCCTCGATCGAGACGGGCGTCAAGGTGCTGGCCGAGAAGCCGCACACGGGCGAGGTGCGCCATGCGTGCACGGCGTACCTCACGTACGTCCACCTCGGTGAGGACCTGCGTCCGCGCCCGTGCCGGCCCTTCACGCCTGCGAGCGCGGCGGAGCGCCGGCGGTGGGAGGCCGCGCAGTGGAGACGCGAGCAGCGGCTGGCACGGGTGAAGCGATTGAAGGCGTCGATTTCGGACGAGAGAGGATAAGACGATGTCAGGGCATTCCCGGTGGTCGCAGATCAAGCGGAAGAAGGGCAAGGCCGACGTCCAGCGCGGGAAGCTCTTCTCGAAGATCCTGCGCGAGATCACCGTGGCGGCCAAGAACGGCGGCGGCGACCCCAAGATCAACATGCGGCTGAAGGCCGCGATGGAGTCGGCGAAAGAAGCCAACATGCCTGCCGACAACGTCAAGCGCGCCGTCCAGAAGGGCACCGGCGAGCTGCCCGGCGAGTCCTATGAAGAGATCACGTACGAGGGGTATGCGCCGGGCGGGGTCGCGGTCATGGTCCGCTGCCTCACCGACAACCGGAACCGCACGGCCCCCGAGATCCGGCACACCTTCGAGAAGTTCAGCGGCAACATGGGCGCCTCGGGCGCCGTGGCCTGGATGTTCGAGCGCAAGGGCGTCATCCGCGTCGACGCCGAGAAGAGCTCGGAGGACGAGGTGATGACGGTCGCGCTCGACGCGGGCGCCACCGACATGACGCGCGTGGAAAAAGCTTTCGAGATCACGACGACGCCTGCTGAAATGGAAACCGTCCGTGCCGCGCTGGAGAAGGCGCGTGTCCCGGTGCTGGAGGCGGAAGTCACGTACGTGCCCCAGAACACCGTGCGCGTGGAAGGCAAAGAGGCGCCGAGCGTGCTCCGCCTGGTGGAGGCGCTGGAGGATCTCGACGACGTTCAGGCGGTCTACGCGAACTACGACATCCCGGACGAGGTCATCGAGGCCATCTCGGCTGCGTAAAGACGCCACCGTCAGTCGCTGCCTCGGCATCGACCCCGGGCTCGTTGCCACCGGCTACGGCCTGCTCGAGCGCGCCGCCGCAGGTCCGGCCGTGCTCGCCACCGGCGTCATCACCACGACGACCGACTTCACCTTCGAAGCGCGGGTGCGCCTCGTCTACGACGGGGTGCACGACCTCCTCGTCAAGCACACGCCCGAGGTCCTCGTGCTCGAGGACCTGTATGCCGAGTACACGTTTCCGCGCACCGCGCTGCTGATGGCGCACGTCCGCGGCGTCGTCTGCCTGGCCGCCGAGCAATGCGGGGTCCCGGTGATGGCGCTCGCGCCGGCCGAAGTGAAGCGCACCGTCGCGTTCAACGGCGCCGCGCCGAAGCAGCAGGTCCAGCACGCGATCGGCCGTCTTCTCGGCCTCGCCGAGCCGCCGCGTCCGAGCCACGTGGCCGACGCGCTCGCGCTCGCGTGGACCGGATTGTCCCGGCAGCCGAGCGGGCGGGCGCTCGAGCGCCCGGGCGCCCGCGAGTCCGGATGATCGCGACCCTGCGCGGGGCGCTCAGACGCAAGCACGAGGACCGTGTCGTCCTCGACTGCGGCGGCATCGGCTATGAAGTCTTCCTGCCACCGATCGCGTTGCGGCAGCTCGAAGGCGTCGAGGCCGGCGAGAAAGGCCCCGAGCTCGAGCTCGTCATCTACTACCACGCCACGCGCGACCAGCCGCGGCCCGTCCTCATCGGCTTCACGAGCGACCTCGACAAGGAGTTCTTCGAGAAGCTGATCACGGTGAAGGACATCGGGCCGATGGTCGCGGCGCGCTCACTCGCGGCGCCCGCGGCCGAGCTCGCGGCGGCGATCACCCGGCAGGACGAGAAATACCTGCGCGCGCTCCCGGGCATCGGGCCGCAGAAGGCGAAGAACATCGTGGCGCAGCTCCAGAACAAGGTGGCGAAGTTCGCGCTCGCGCGCGAGGGCGAGCCCGCGGCCGCGCCCGCGGCCGTCGCGCCTGGCCACGACGAGCTGCGCGAGATGGCCTTCGAAGTCCTGGTGAAGCAGCTCGGCCATCGTCCGTCCGAGGCGTCGCAGATGATCGCGGACGCGCTCCGCCGCCGTCCGGACATCATGAGCGCCGAGGATCTCTTCACCGAGATCTATCGCGCGAATCCGGCGAGCAAGCGGCCGTGACCGAGGACCGCGGGGCCGCGCTCAGTCCCACCGCGACGCCTGACGAAGCACAGTTCGAGCGCCAGCTCCGCCCGCGCTCGTTCGCGGAGTACGTGGGGCAGGACCAGGCGGTCGCGAGTCTGCGGGTCTCCGTCGAGGCGGCGCGCCAGCGCGGCGAGTGCGTGGACCACGTCCTCCTGTACGGTCCGCCGGGTCTCGGCAAGACCACGCTCGCCGGCATCCTCGCGAACGAGATGTCGACGAACCTGGTCACCACCTCGGGCCCCGCCATCGAGCGCGGCGGCGATCTCATGGGCATCCTCACCAACCTCGCCGACGGCGACGTGCTGTTCATCGACGAGATCCACCGGCTCGCGCGCGTCGTGGAGGAGCTGCTCTACCCGGCGATGGAAGACTTCGCCGTGAACCTGGTGATGGACAGGGGGATCCACGCGCGGAGCATCAAGCACCGCCTGAATCGCTTCACGCTCGTGGGCGCCACCACGCGGCCCGGGATGCTCTCGGCGCCCCTGCGCGAGCGCTTCGGCATCTTCCACCACCTCGATTTCTACGGCGAGCCGGATCTGATCCGCATCGTCACGCGCTCGGCGAGCATCCTCGGCGCCACCATGGACGCGGGCGGCGCCGTGGAGATCGCGCGGCGCTCGCGCGGCACGCCGCGCATCGTGAACCGGCTGCTGCGGCGCGTGCGTGACTACGCGCAGGTCAAGGCCGGCGGACCGATCACGGAAGGCGTCGCGCACGCCGCGCTCGACCTCGAAGGCGTCGACGGCCGCGGGCTCGATCGCCTCGACCGGCGCTTCCTCCTCGCGATCGTCGAGCACTACGGCGGCGGGCCGGTCGGCATCGAGGCGGTGGCCGCGACGATCAACGACGACGGCGAGACGCTGTCCGAGATGGTGGAGCCGTACTTGCTGAAGATCGGCTTCATCCAGCGCACGCCGGCGGGGCGCCGGGTGACACGCGACGCGTACGCGCACCTCGGCAAGCAGCCGCCGGCGAGCGCCCCGGGTCAGGTCGGCCTCTTCGAGTGAGACTCGCCGCAGCCCTCGCGCTGTTGGCGGCGTCGGCGGCGCCGGCGTTCGCCAGCGGAACGATCCGTGTCGCCATCGTCGAGCAGGCGCGTCTCGTCGAAGTCCGGGGCGGTGCCATCGAAGTCACCGAGAACGGGCGGTGCGAGCGGTGCGGCGCGCGCCTCACGCGCCTGGACCTCGTTCGAGCGGTCCCGAACGGCATCGGCGTGGACATCGATGGCGTGCGCGCGCAGGCGTTTCGGCTGACCAGCGATCGGCCGCTGCGCATCAACGGCCGGGAGTATCCGGCGCCGCTCGAGCTCGTGCGGAACGGCGACGGCATCGCTGTCGTGAACGAGCTGCCCCTCGAGGAATACCTGCCGGGCGTGCTGCGCGCGGAGATGGGGGAGAAGTTCCCGAAAGAGGCGCTGCGCGCGCAGGCGATCATCGCGCGCACGTACGCCGCGAACCAGCGGGTCGTCAGCGCGGGCAAGCTCTATCACATCCTCGCGTCGACCGCGCATCAGGTGTATTCCGGCCGCGTGCCGCCGAACTCGCCGCTGTGGGACGCGGTGCGCGAGACGGCGGGGCAGGTGCTGCTCTGGGAAGGCGAGGTGTTTGCCGCCTTCTATCACTCCGAGAGCGGCGGCTACACCGAGGATCCGCGCACGGTCTTCACGGCGAACAACATCCCCGGCCTGAAGCCGGTCGTGTGCCCGTTCTCGGTCGGATCGCCGCACTACCTCTGGAACCTCGACCTCCGGCTCGCGGATATCGGCGAGGCCCTGCGGCGCGGCGGCGTGGACGTCGGCGAGGTGCGCCGCATCGCGGTGGCCGAGCGGACGTCGTCGCTGCGGGCGGTGACGGTCGCCGTCGCGGGCACGCGCGGTCACGTGCACCTGCGGGGCAACGACTTCCGCCGCATGCTCGGGTACGAGACGTTCAAGAGCACGCTGTTCGCGGTCGCGATCGACGGCGAGCTCGCGCGCTTCGCGGGCCGCGGGTACGGCCACGGCGCCGGGCTCTGCCAGTGGGGCGCGAAGGGCATGGCCGATCGCGGCTACACCGCGCGGCAGATCCTCGAGTTCTACTACCCGGGCACGACGTGGGGCGCGCTGAATGGGGGGCTTGGGGGGCGCCCGGAGCCCCCCAATTTCAGGTGACCATCAGCTGGGCGGACTTCGAGAAGGTCGACATGCGGGTGGGCATCGTCCTCGACGCGGAGCCGTTTCCCGAAGCACGCCGTCCCGCGCTGAAGCTGCGCATCGACTTCGGCCCGCTCGGCGTCAAGCGCTCGAGCGCGCAGATCACCGACCGCTATCGTCCGGACGAGCTCGTCGGCCGCCGGGTGATCGCCGTGGTGAATTTCCCGCCGAAGCAGATCGGCCCGTTCGTCTCCGAGGTGCTGGTGCTCGGCGCCTACGGCGAGACGGGCGACGTCATCCTCTTGCGTCCCGATTTCGAGGTGAGCCCCGGCGCGAAGATCGGCTGAGCGCGCCTGTACACTACGCAGTCGTGGAGCTCACCGACCTCGACTATCCGCTCCCCCGCTCGGCGATCGCCCAGACACCCGCGGAGCCGCGTGACGCGGCCCGGCTCCTCGTCATCGATCGCGCCACGGGCGCGCTCGCCGATCGCGTCGCCCGCGACCTGCCCGACCTCCTGCGCGCCGGCGACTGCCTGGTCGTCAACGACTCCCGTGTGATCCCCGCGCGCGTGTTCGCCGAGGACACGCGCGGGCGGCGCATCGAGCTCCTGTTCGTGGAGCCGGTCGCGCCGGAGCGGTGGCGCGCGCTCGTGCGCCCGGGGCGCCGGTGTCACGCCGGCGTGGAGCTCCGCGCCGGCGGAGAGGACGGCGCGCGTCTGCGGATCGCCGCCGTCGATCCCGACGGCGTTCGCGTCGTCGAGCGGCTCGACGGCACCGTCGACGAGCTCTTGCGGACGCACGGGTTGCCGCCGCTGCCGCCGTACATCGAGCGGCACGCGAAGCCCGGCCCCGAGGACACCGAGCGCTACCAGACGATCTACGCGCGGACTCCCGGCTCGATCGCGGCGCCGACCGCGGGGCTCCACTTCAGCGACGACGTGCTCGCGCGTCTCCGCACGCGCGGGATCGAGATCCACGGGATCACGCTCCACGTCGGTCCGGGCACGTTCCGTCCGATCAAGAACGCGCGCGTCGAGGACCACGTCGTGCCGTCCGAGCGTGTCGTGATCCCGGAGACGACCGCGCGTGCGGTCAACACCGCGCGCGCAGAGGGCCGCCGCGTCGTCGCCGTGGGCACGACCGCGACGCGCACGCTCGAGAGCGCGGGCCATCAGACGGGCACCGTGCGCGCCCTGGATGGGCGCGCGGAGCTCACGATGCACCCCGGCCATCGCTTCCGCGTCGTCGACGCGCTCCTCACGAATTTCCACCTCCCGCGCTCGTCGCTGCTCTCGCTGGTGATGGCGTTCGCCGGCCGCGATCTGATCGTGCGTGCGTACGCCCACGCGGTGACGGCCGGCTACCGCTTCTACTCGTACGGCGACGCGACGCTGATCGAATGAGCTTCCACGTCATTGCCACCGACGGCGCCGCGCGACGGGGCCGGCTCGTCACCGCGCACGGCGTCGTCGACACGCCGGCGTTCATGCCGGTCGGCACGCGCGGGACGGTGAAAGCGCTCGGCCCGGACGACCTGCGCGCGGCGGGCGCGTCGATCGTGCTGGCCAACACGTACCACCTGTTCGAGAAGCCGGGGCACGAGCTCATTCGCGAGCTCGGCGGGCTCCACCGCTTCATGGGCTGGGACGGGCCGATCCTCACCGACTCGGGCGGCTTCCAGGTCTTCAGCCTCGCGAAGGTCCGGAAGATCACGGAGGAGGGCGCACGCTTTCGCTCGCCGGTCGACGGCCAGGAACGGATGCTGACGCCCGAGCTCGCGGTCGAAGTCCAGCACGCGCTGGGCGCCGACGTGATCCATCCGCTCGACGAATGCCTCGCGTACCCGGCCACGGCCGAGGCGGCGGAGCGGTCGCTCGCGCTCACGCTGCGATGGGCGCGCCGGTCGCTCGAGACGCATCGCCGGGCCGCCGTGCCGTCCAAGCTCTTCGGTATCGTGCAGGGCGGAACGGACGAAGGCCTCCGGCGGCGCGCGGTCGACGAGACCGTGGCGCTCGGCTTCGACGGGTACGCGATCGGCGGCCTGGCGGTCGGCGAGCCGAAGCCGACGATGTACGACCTCACCGAGCTGACGGCCCGCGTGCTCCCGCGCGAGCAGCCGCGCTACCTGATGGGCGCCGGCAAGCCCGAGGACCTCGTCGAGTCGGTGGCGCGCGGCATCGACATGTTCGACTGCGTGCTGCCCACGCGCAACGCGCGCAACGGGCAGGCGTTCACCGCGGAGGGCGCGCTGACGATCAAGCAGGCGCGCTTCGCGCGCGACGCGTCGCCGCTCGACGCCACGTGCGGCTGCTACACGTGCCGGACGTTCTCGCGCGCGTACCTCAGGCACCTCTTCGTCTCGGACGAGCTGCTCGTCCACCGCTTGCTGTCGCTGCACAACGTCTCCTTCTTCCTCGCGCTGATGGCGCGCATGCGCGAGGCGATCGCCTCGGGCGAATTCGGGGCTTTCCGGACTCGGTTTTTCGCGACATATCAGGTATCATCCGCCCTGATTCCGGATTGATCCCTCACGCGCGCCTGGAGGACCCGGCTCCCATGACCGTCACCCCCGCACAATTCGTGCTCGCCGGTATGGCGCCGCCCGGCGGGGCCGGCGGCAACGCCGTCCTCACCCAGCTCGTCTTCTTCGCCGCCATCTTCGCGATCTTCTACTTCCTCCTGATCCGGCCGCAGCAGAAGCAGCGCCGCGAGCGCGAAGCCCTGCTCGCGGCCGTCAAGCGGGGCGACCGGGTCGTGACGACGGGCGGCCTCCACGGCACCGTGACCGCGCTCGACGACTCGACGATCACCCTGCGCGTCGCCGACCAGGTCCGCATCACGTTCGACCGCGGCGCGGTCGGACGCGTGGTGGAGAGCCAGGGCGAGAAGGACAAGGATGCGTAGAAACCTCTGGCTGCGCGTCGGCCTCGTCGTCGTCGTCGTCGCCGTCTCGCTCTGGTACCTGTACCCGCCGAAGAAGCGCATCAACCTGGGGCTCGACCTCCAGGGCGGCATCCACCTCGTGCTGGGGGTCGACACCAGCAAGGCCGTCGCGAACCAGACCGAGCGAGCGGCCGACGACTTCAAGGCGGCGCTCGAGCGGAAGGGGATCGGGACCAAGCGCATCGCGCGTGAAGGCGAGCGTGCGTTCGTCGTCGAGCTCGCGTCCCCGACGTCGTGGAACGATGCGCTCACCGTCGCGTCGCAGTTCCAGACGTTCGAGGTGCGTAGCCGCGATCAGGCGGCCGGCCGCTTCGTGCTCGCCATGAGCGACCGCGAGGCCGCGCAGCAAGCGGACCTCGCCACGCGCGGCGCCGTCGAGAAGATCCGCAACCGCGTCGACAAGTTCGGTGTCGCGGAGGCGACGATCACGCGCCAGGGCGACGACCGGATCCTCATCCAGCTCCCCGGCGTGCAGGATCCCGACCGGGCGAAGGCGCTCATCGGGCAGACGGGTCTGCTCGAGTTCAAGCTGCTCGACGAGCGCACGGCAGTGGAAGAAGCGGTGGCCGGGCGCGTCCCCGAGACGTCCGAGGTGCTCTACCAGCGCCGGGTCGATCGCGAGACCAAGCAGGAGCAGAAGATCCCGTTCGTCGTGCAGAAGCGGACGCTGCTCACGGGCAGCGAGCTGACCGATGCCAGCGTGCAGGCCGACCCGAACTCGCCGGGCAACTGGCAGGTCGCCATCACCTTCAGCGCCGGCGGCGCCCAGCGTTTCGGCGAGATCACCGAGCAGAGCGTCGGCCGGCACCTCGCGATCATCCTCGACGGCACCGTGTACTCGGCGCCCCGCATCAACGAGCGCATCCCCGGCGGCCGCGCGGTCATCACCGGGCAGTTCACGGTGGACCAGGCGCGCGACCTGGCCATCGTGCTGCGCGAAGGGGCGCTGCCCGCCGCGGTGTCGATCCTCGAGGAACGCACGGTCGGTCCGTCGCTCGGCGCCGACTCGATCCGGCAGGGCGTCATCGCGATCCTGGCCTCGTCCGTGCTGGTCTTCCTCTTCATGCTGATCTACTACAAGCTCTCCGGCCTCATCGCCGACGTCGCGCTCGTGCTGAACCTCGTGATCCTGCTCGCGTGCATGGCCGCGTTCGGCGCCACGCTGACGCTGCCGGGCATCGCCGGCATCGCGCTGACCATCGGCATGGCCGTGGACACGAACATCCTGATCTTCGAGCGCATCCGCGAGGAGCTGAAGGTCGGCAAGACGCCGCGCGGGGCGATCGAGGCCGGGTTCAATCGCGCGTTCCGCACGATCATCGACACGCACGTCACCGTGCTCGTGACCGCGGCCATCCTCTACAACTTCGGCACCGGCCCCGTGAAGGGCTTCGCCGTCTCGCTCTTCGTCGGGCTGAGCGCGAGCCTCTTCACCGCGGTGTTCTTCACGCGCCTGCTCTTCGACGTGCTCTACATGGGCCGGCGCAAGGTCGAGCACGTCTCCGTATGATCGAGATCTTCCGCACCCCCAACTACAACTTCATCGGGCGGCGCCGGGTCGCCTACGTCGTGTCGCTGATCGCGCTGATCATCGGGCTCGGCTCGCTCGCGACGCGCGGGCTCCGCTACGACATCGACTTCACCGGTGGGACGCTCGTCCAGGTGCGGTTCGAGCAGAAGCCGGACATCGCCAGGATCCGCGGCGCGCTCGGACGGACGGGCGTCGGCGAGAGCATCATCCAGGAGTTCGGCGATCCGCGCGAGTACATCATCCGGCTGCCGCTCACGCAGGCGTCGTCCGAGGAAGTGACGAAGAAGATCGCGCGGGCGCTGGCCGGCGATCCCTCGCTCGGCAAGACGGAGATCCGGCGCGTCGAGTTCGTCGGCCCGCAGGTCGGCAAGGAGCTCCAGCTCCAGGCGATCTACGCGGTCCTGTTCGGCCTCATCGGCATCCTCATCTACCTCGCTGCGCGGTTCGACCTGAAGGGCGGGGTGGCGGCGGTCATCGCCGTCTTCCACGACGTCGTCGTGTGCCTGGGCACCATGTCGCTCTTCGGCAAGGAGTTCTCGCTGCCGGTCCTGGCCGCGCTGCTGACGATCATCGGCTTCTCGGTGAACGACACGATCGTGGCGTACGACCGGCTGCGCGAGAATCGCGGACGCGGCTCCCAGCGCGGCAAGACCTTCGCGGATCAGATGAACGACGCCGTCAACCAGACGCTCTCGCGGACCGTGCTGACCTCGCTGACGGTCTTCTTCTCGACGGCGATCCTGCTCTTCCTGGGCGGCAAGACGCTCGAGGACTTCGCGTTCGTGCTGTTCGTGGGGGTCATCACCGGGACGTACTCGACGATTTACGTGGCCGGTGCGCTGGTCGTCGACTGGACGATCTACGTCGAGGGACGGCGGCGCGGCAAAAAAGCGATGGCCAGAGCGTAAATTAGCAAGTAAGATCGTATGTTTAAGAGGCAATCGCCGCGTGACCCAGCTCGAGATTTTGATCGAGGCCATCCCGAAGTACCAGCCGGGTGCCGACCTGGCGGTGCTGGAGCGCGCCTACAGGTTCTCTGAGGCGTCGCACCAGGGGCAGCAGCGCGCCTCCGGCGAGCCCTACCTGTCGCACCCGCTCGAGGTCGCCCACCTCCTCGTCGACTTCAAGATGGACGTCACGACCGTGACGGCCGGGCTCCTCCACGACGTCCTCGAGGACACGCACGCCACCAAGGACCAGCTCGAGCGGGAGTTCGGCAAGGAGATCGCCGAGCTCGTGGACGGGGTGACGAAGCTCGGCAAGCTCGCGTTCTCGTCGCGCGAGGAGCGCCAGGCGGAGAACTTCCGCAAGATGCTGATCGCGATGGCGCGCGATCTCCGCGTCATCATGATCAAGCTCGCCGACCGCCTCCACAACATGCGCACGCTGCACTTCCTGCCGAACGACAAGGGGCGGAAGATCGCGCAGGAGACCCTCGACATCTACGCGCCGCTCGCGCACCGGCTCGGCATGGCGAACGTGAAGGCGGAGCTGGAAGACCTGGCGCTGCGCACGCTGCACGCCGACGACTACCAGGACCTCCAGCGGCGCGTGGCCAAGCGGCGCCTCGAGCGCGAGACCGACATCAACCAGGTCATCACGATCATCGAGAAGAAGCTGTCGGAAGTCGGCATCGAGTCGCAGATCCGCGGGCGGCCCAAGCACTTCTACTCGATCTGGAAGAAGATGCACGACCAGGGCCGCGAGTTCGACGAGATCTACGACCTCACCGCCGTGCGCGTGCTCACGAGCTCGGTCCGGGACTGCTACGGCGCGCTCGGCGTCATCCACTCCTTGTGGAAGCCGGTGCCGGGGCGGTTCAAGGACTTCATCGCGATGCCCAAGGTCAACATGTACCAGTCGCTGCACACGACGGTCATCGGGCCGAAGGGCGAGCCGGTCGAGATCCAGATTCGCACCTGGGAGATGCACCACATCGCCGAGGAAGGCATCGCGGCCCACTGGCTCTACAAGGAGAAGAAGACCACCGGCAAGGACAAGGTCGACGAGTCGTTCGCGTGGCTGCGCCAGCTCATGGAGACGCAGCAGGACACGAAGGACCCGAGCGAGTTCCTCGACAGCGTGCGCGTCGACCTCTTCCAGAACGAGGTCTACGTCTTCACGCCGAAGGGCGACGTGAAGGCGCTGCCCGAGGGCGCGACGCCGATCGACTTCGCCTACACCGTGCACACGAAGGTCGGCGAGCACACGGTGGGCGCCAAGGTGAACGGCAAGCTCGTGCCGCTGCGCTACGTGCTGCGGCAGGGCGACATCGTCGAGATCATCACGTCGCCGAGCCAGCATCCGAGCCGGGACTGGCTGAAGATCGTCAAGTCGACGCGCGCGCGCTCGAAGATCAACCAGTGGCTGAAGGTGGAGGAGCGGGCGCGGTCGATCGAGCTCGGACGCGAGATGTTCGACCGCGAGGCGAAGAAGTACCGTCTGAACGCGACGGCGCTGCTGACCGGCGAGGAGATCAAGAAGGTCGCGGCCGACCTCGGACACCCCACCGTCGACGACCTGATCGCCGCCGTCGGCTACGGCAAGGCGTCGATCCACCAGCTCCTCAACAGGCTCACGCCCGGCGGCCTCATCGAGCCCGTGGAGCGCCCGCGGCCGAGCGCGACGCGCCCCAAGACCGACCAGGGGGTGAGGATCCGCGGCGTCGAGGACCTGCTGGTGCGCTTCGCGAAGTGCTGCAACCCGCTGCCCGGCGATCCGATCGTCGGCTTCATCACGCGCGGCCGCGGCCTCACCGTCCACGCGCGCGACTGCCTGACCGTCGCCAAGAGCGTGCTCGACCGCGAGCGCATCATCGACGTCGAGTGGGACGTGGAGGAGCCGGCGAAGCGGCCGGTGCGCGTGGCGGTGTACATCGGCCGGGACCGGCCCGGACTCCTCTCGGAGATCACCGGCGCGATCGGCGGGAAGAACGGCAACATCACGAAGGCGGAGGTCACCGTCACCGACGACCGCCGGGGCATCAACAACTTCGTCATCGAGGTCGCCGACCTCTCGCAGCTCCAGGACATCATGACCGCGATCCGCGAAGTGCCCGACGTGATCAACGTCGAGCGCGTCCGCGGCCTCTGACTCGGAGGGGAGCTTCGCTCCCCTTCCGACGGTCGTCGCGCGCTGACGCGCGCTCCTCCCTGCCTCCCCTCAGCAACAGATTGCGGCGGCAAAGCCGCCGCTCGAAGCGTGTCACGCTGTTTCGCGAAGGGATTCGATGGCTACGGTCCCTGAGAGAGTTTGAGACTTCCTTCGTCGGCACAAGGGCAAGGCATATTGCGACGACTGCATCGACACGAGTGTCGGACTGGCCCGAAACAGGGCCCGCGAGATCACACTGACTCTCGCGGTGACAAAGGCGTTTCGGCGAGCGAGGGGGAAATGCGCGAGGTGGTCACTTCGGGGGGCGGCTTGTCACATCCGCGTGCTGCCCAGTCTGCGGTCGGCCGCGTTGATTCGCCGACACGCACCGCCTACGCTCCCGCTATGATGCGGCGGATGAGCCGAAGCGAGTTCGAGCGACTCGTCGACAAGGCGCTTCGCAAGCTGCCGCGCGACTTCAAGGAGAAGATCAAGAACGTCGCCGTCGTCGTCGAGGACTGGGCGGACGACGAGACGCTCGCCGAGATGGGCATCGAGCCCCCCGACACGCTCTACGGCCTCTATCGCGGCATCGATCTCACGCGCCGCGACTCCGGCTACGGCAACGTGCTCCCCGACACGGTCACGATCTATCAAGGACCGATCGAAGAGGATTGCGAGGACGAAGAGGAGATGGCGGAGCTCGTGCGCGAGACCGTCATCCACGAGATCGGGCACTACTTCGGTCTCGACGACGACACGATGCACAGGATCGAAGACAGCGACGACGCGTAGATGCCGGCGACGCCGGTACGCCGCGCGTCGAGACTTCCGTCAGCTGAAGACCGTTTCCTGGCGGAGCGCGTAGGTGAGGCGCGGGACGTCCGGCGCGGCGATCGGAAGATCCTGGAAGTCGCTCTCGCGGAGCCGCTTCCAGCAGTCCCATTTCGGATTGCGGTAGAGCGCCGCCCCGACGACGAGCGCCCCCAGTCCCATGAAGAGGTCGCGCAGGTGGCGCGCACTGGTCACGCGCCGGAACTGGCGCAGCACCATCCGCGGCCGCAAGTAGAACGACCGGAAGGCATACCGTTCGAACGCGTAGATCTCGTCCGGCGTGAGGTCCGGCAGGCGCACCAGCACCTTGCCCTGACCGTATTCGGACCAGTTCCGGTGGACGAGGAGCCCTTGCGTCGCGGCGTACCGGTAGAGCTGCGTGCCCGGATACGGCGCGCTGATGCTGAGCTGGAAGAGATCCAGATCGAGGTCCTTGGCGAACGCCAGCGTCCGGCGCATCGTGTCGTGCGTCTCGCCCACGTTGCCGATGATGAACGAGCCGCGCACTTCGATGCCGTGGGCGTGGGCGATCGTGACGGTCTCGGCGTAGCGCGCGGTGTCGATCGGCTTGCCGATGTTCCGCATGATCCCCGGATCGGCGGTTTCGATGCCGATGAGCACCTGGTGGCAGCCGGCGCGCTTCATCGCCGCCGCCATCTCGTGGTTGAAGCAGTCACCGCGGACGTAGGCGGTCCACGTGACGTCGACGCGCTGCTCCACCATCAACCGGCAGAACTCCAGGACGTTCTTCTTCGCGACGGTGAACGTATCGTCGTAGAACTGGATCTGGCGGATTCCGTAGCGGCGCCGGAGCAGCGTGATCTGTTCCACCATGCTCGCCGCGGAGCGCGACCGTAGCGTGGTGAAGGCCCGAGTTGCAGAACGTGCACTTGCCCGGGCAGCCGCGCGTCATCAGCATGTTCGTGGCGGGGAGATTGCGGTAGGAGCCGACGGCCGGGAAGTAGTTCTTGAAGTTCACGAGGTGGTAGGCGGGCATCGGGTACCGGTCGAGATCCATCTCGAGGGGCCGGGGGGGATTGTGGACCGCCCGAAGCCCGCGCCGGTGACTGAGCCCCGGGATCGAGTCGAAGGGCCGGCCGCTCATGATCTCCACCATCGCGTCCTCGCCGTCGCCACGGACCACCGCGCCGACGGCTTGGTTGGCCAGCATCGCTTCGGGCATGGCCTCCGCGTGGACCCCGCCGCACACGACGACGCAGTCCGGAACCGTTTGCTTGGCCAGCCGCGCGATCCGGTGCGCGGGAATCGCCATGTTGGTGAGGACGGAAATGCCGACGAACCGGGGGTTCGCCGCCCGGATCCTCGCCACGACCTCGGCGTCGTCGAGTCGTTCAGCGTGCACGTCCAGGACCTGGACCGTGTATCCGCACGCCTCGACGCACGCGGCGATCGACAAAATGCCCAGCGGAGGCAAGCAGTTCTGAAGGATCGCCCGCTTCTCGAGCACCGCCCACGGCGGATAGATCAGCAGGAGATCGACGCGATTGCGCGAGGGAGCGGGCGGCCTCGCCGGATCATAGCCTAGTCTTCCCCTGCGGGTCGCGCTCTGAAATGCCCCGCACCACTACGGAGTGATCGCGCAACTGCAAGTTTTTTATTGACAGGTAGTTTCAGTTGTCCTTAGAGTTTCAGCAGATGCTGAAAGCGGTGGAGTCAGAGAAACATGCTGAAATCCTCGGACATACGGCGACAAGCGGCCCAGCGGCTGAAGGAGCTGTTTCCGAGGGCCCAGGGCTGGGAGGAAGTCGCCGACCCGAAGATCGGCGCACAGAGCGCGGATTTACTGGTCAAGTTCCGGCTCGGCGGGCAGGAGCACGTCCTGGTGGTTGAGGCGGCCTCACTCGGGCAACCGCGCCAGATCCGGGCGGCGGTGACGCGGTTCGAGGAGATCAAGCGCGAGGTCGCCGGCGCCTATCCGGTCGCAACGGCTGTCTACATCGGGCCCCAGAGCGCTCGCATCCTCAAGACCCACGGCTTCGGCTACGTCGATCTCTCCGGCAACTGCCACCTCGCGTTCGAGAACGTGCTCATCGAAAAAGAGGGCAAGCGCAACGTGCGGCCGTCGACGCGCCCGTTGCGCTCGCTGTTCGCGCCGCGCGCCACGCGGGTGGTGCGCGTGCTGCTCGAGGATCCCGGGCGCGCGTGGCGGCTCGAGGAGCTCGGCAAGGGCGCCGGCGTGAGCCTCGGCCACTCGCACAACGTGGTGAAGCGCCTCGAGGACCTGCGCTGGGTCGAGCGCGACGGCAGCCAGCGGATCACGCTGAGCAAGCCCGCCGATCTCCTCGATGCGTGGGGCGACTCGTACACGTACCGGTCGAACGAGATCGCCGCGTACGCGGCGCCGGAGCGCGTGAGCCGCCGGCTGATGGCGGAGGTCGCGCGCGCGATCGGCGTCGAAGAGCGACGCTACGCGTTCACGCTCGCGTCGGGCCTCTCGCTCGTGGTCGCGGCCTCGCAGCGGCTGGCGACGATTCACGCCTACGTCGACGGCGACCCCGCCCCGATCGCGCGCGCGCTCGGGCTCAGGCCCGCCGCCGAAGCCGACGCGACCGTGCACCTGCTCACCCCGTATGACTCCGGCGTGTTCGACGGCGTCCTCGAGAAAGGCGGCCTCAAGGTCGCGGGACTGCCGCAGCTCTACGTCGATCTCCTCCACTACGAGCGGCGCGGGCGTGAGCTCGCCGAGCACCTGCGCCGGGAAGCGATGGGCTACTGACCCTCGATCTGCTGGGAAGGGAGGTGAACTCGAATGGCGAAGAAGAAGGCGGCGAAGAAGAAGAAGAAGAAGTAACGACGGCCGTCGAGGCCGACTGTCGTGACTCCACGAGAAGGAAGGGGGTGATGACCTCCATGGCGAAGAAGAAGGGCGGAAAGAAGAAGAAGAAGTAGGACGCGCAGCGACTGTCAGGGCGGGGGGTGGCGGCCTCCCGCCTCGTCAACAGTCGGGAGGGGGCTTGCGCCCCCTCCCGGTTGTGCCGCTATATGACTTTCGTGACCTTCCCGGCCTTCAGACAGCTCGTACAGACGCGCACGCGTTGCGTGCGGCCCGAGACGAGCGCGCGGATCGAGATGAGATTCGGCAGCCAGCGACGCTTCGTGTGCCGATTGGCGTGGCTGACCGAGTGACCGACCGACGGACCTTTCCCGCAGATGTCGCAACGCTGAGCCATGGGCCACTCTTAGCATAGTGCCTCCGACCAGGCAAACCGCGTCCCCCGGGCTCGAGACACCGCTGCAGTTCGTGAAAGGCGTGGGCCCGCAGCGCGCCGCGCTGCTCGCGCGCAAAGAGCTCCACACCGTGGCCGACGCGCTGTTCTTCGTGCCGCACCGCCACGAGGACCGCACGCGCCTGACGCCGATCCGCGCGCTCGTCCCTGGCGCCGTCGTCACGATCGAAGGAACCCTCGGTGGCGTGAGCCCGCCGCCGCCGGGCCGCGCCCGTCAGCCGCTGCAGGCGATGGTGACCGACCCGACGGGACGGATCATCGCGATCTGGTTCGGCCAGCGGTACCTCGTCAAGACCCTCCAGCGCGGACAGCGGCTCGTCCTGCACGGCAAGGTCGACCGGTTCCGCGGCGCGCTCACGCTTCGCGTGGAGGACTTCGAGATCGTCGAGAGCGACGGCGAGGACGATCGCCTCCACACCGGCCGGCTCGTGCCGGTGTACTCGACGACCGAGGGGCTCACGCAGCGGCCGCTGCGCCGGCTCATGTGGAACATCGTCGAGTCGTACGCGCACGAGGTGCCCGAGATGCTGCCGGAGCCGATCCGGCTCCGCCGGAAGCTGCCCGGGCTCGCGGACGCGCTGCGGAGCGCCCACTTTCCGGAGAGCGAGACGGCGCTGGCGGCCGCGCACCGCCGTCTCGCCTTCGACGATTTCTTCCTCCTGCAAATGGGGCTCGCGATCCTCCGCGCGCGGGTGACGCGCAGCCGCGGCATCGCGATGAATCCGCCCGGGGCGCTCGTGCGAAAGCTGCGCCCGTCGCTGCCGTTCGCGCTCACGCGCGCGCAGGAGCGCGTGTGGGGCGAGATCCGCGAGGACATGGCCTCGCCGTACCCGATGCATCGGCTCCTGCAGGGCGACGTCGGCTCGGGCAAGACGATCGTCGCCGCACTCGCGGTCCTCACGGCGCTCGAGGCCGGCCATCAGGCCGCGATCATGGCGCCGACCGAGATCCTCGCCGAGCAGCATTACGGCACGTTCCACCGCCTGCTGGAGCCGCTCGGGCTCGAGGTCACCCTGCTGACGTCCGCGCTCAAGCCGAAAGAGCGCGCCGCGCGCCGCGCGGCGCTCGCGGCCGGCGAGATCGCGTGCGCCATCGGCACCCACGCGCTCGTGCGGGAGGGCGTCGCGTTCAAGAACCTCGGCCTCGCCGTCGTCGACGAGCAGCACCGCTTCGGCGTTCACCAGCGCGCGCGGTTGCGAGGCAAGGGCGAGCGTCCCGACCTGCTCGTGATGACCGCGACGCCGATCCCGCGCACGCTCGCGCTCACGCTCTACGGCGACCTCGACGTGTCCGTGCTCGACGAGCTGCCGCCGGGGCGCCAGCCCGTGAAGACGGTCTCGCGCACGGAGACGAAGCGCGCCCAGATCTACACGTTCCTCCGCGACCAGATCGCCGCCGGGCGCCAGGTCTACGTCGTGTATCCGCTCGTCGAGGAGTCCGAGGCGATCGACCTGAAGGCCGCGACCGACATGGCGCGCCAGCTCCAGGAAGGACCGTTCCGCGACGTCCGCGTGGGGCTGCTCCACGGCCGGCTCGGCAGTGAGCAGAAGGACGAGATCATGCGGCGCTTCAAGGCGAAGGAGATCGACCTGCTCGTGTCGACGACCGTGATCGAGGTCGGCATCGACGTGCCGAACGCCGCGGTCATGCTGATCGAGCACGCCGAGCGCTTCGGACTCTCGCAGCTCCACCAGCTGCGGGGCCGCGTCGGCCGCGGGCCGTGGAAGTCGTACTGCATCCTGCTCACGTCGGGGAGCCCGTCCGAGGACGCGAAGCGGCGCGTCGACGCGATGACCGAGACCAACGACGGCTTCCGCATCGCCGAGGTCGACCTCGAGCTGCGCGGCCACGGCGAGTTCTTCGGCACGCGCCAGTCCGGGCTGCCGGAGTTCCGCGTCGCGAGCCTGCCGCGCGACACCGCGATCCTCGAGGACGCGCGCAAGGAGGCCGCGACGATCGTCGCCACCGACCTCGAGCTGCGGGTGCCGGAGCACCGCGAGCTGCGCCATCAGCTCCTGGCGCGGTGGCGCGGCAAGCTCGACCTCGCCTCCGTCGGCTGATGCGGGTGCTGGCGGGCGCGTTGAAAGGCAAGCGGCTCGTCACCCCGCGCGGGAGCACGACGCGGCCGACCGCCGATCAGGTGCGCATCGCGCTGATGGACACGCTGATGCCGCGGCTCCCCGAGGCGCGCGTGCTCGACCTGTTCGCGGGCGCCGGCGGCGTCGGGCTGGAAGCGCTCTCGCGCGGCGCCGCCCACGCCACGTTCGTGGAGCGCGACGCGCGCGCCGTCGCGGCGCTGCGCGCGAACGTCGAGACCCTCGGGGTCGCGGCGCAGACGCGGATCGAGCGCGCGGACGTCCGCGCGGCGCTGGAGCGGCTCGGACGCGACGGCGCCCGCTTCGACGTGGTGTTCCTCGACCCGCCGTACGACGAGGACCTCGTGCTCCCGACCCTCGAGCGGCTCGGCACCAGCCCGGTCGTCGACGCCGGCGCGCTCGTGATCGCGCAACATCTGACGAAGCGGCCGCCGCCCCCGGGCATCGGCCGCCTGCGCGCGTACCGCACGCGCCGATTCGGGGAGACGACCTTGACTTTCTTTCGAGCCGACGGCTACGATTCGCTCTGAAAATGGGCAAGCGCGCCGTGTACCCCGGCATGTTCGATCCGGTGCACAACGGGCACCTCGACCTCATCGAGCGAAGCCTCCGCATCTTCGACGAGGTGATCGTCGCCGTCGTCGGCAACCCGTCGAAGTCGCAGCTCTTCACCGTCGCCGAGCGCATGGAGATGATCGACGAGGCGACGACCGGCCATCAGAACTTCCGGATCGTGTCGTTCGACGGCCTCACCATCGACCTCGTCGCGCGCGAGCGCGCCGACTGCATCGTCCGCGGCATCCGCGCGGTGTCGGACTTCGAGTACGAGTTCCAGATGGCGCTCATGAACCGCAAGCTCCGGAACACCGTCGAGACGGTGTTCATGATGCCCCACGAGCGCTACACGTACATCTCCTCGCGCCTGATCAAGGAAGTGGCCAGCTTCGGCTCGCCGGTGACCGGCATGGTCCCGTCGGGCGTCGAGAAGCGGCTGGCCGACAAGTTCCGCCAGGCGTAGCCCGCCCGATGCTCGCCAAGCGCCTCGCCACGCTCGCGCCGTCCGCCACGCTCGCCGTCCAGGCCAAGGCCAAGGAGCTGAAGAGCCGCGGCATCGACGTCATCTCGTTCGGCGCCGGCGAGCCCGACTTCGACACGCCGGAGCGTGTGAAGGAGGCCGCCGTCCAGGCGATGCGTCGGGGCCAGACGAAGTACACGGAGGTGGGCGGCATCGTCGAGCTGCGCGCGGCGGCGTGCGCGAAGTTCAAGCGCGACAACGGGCTCGACTACGAGCCGGCCGACGTGCTGATCTCGTGCGGCGCGAAGCACACGCTCTACAACATCTTCGTGGCGCTGCTCGACCCGGGCGACGAGGTGATCGTCCCGAGCCCGTACTGGGTGTCGTACCCCGAGCAGGTCCGCCTGCTCGACGGCGTGCCGGTCACGGTGGCGACGCGCGAGGCGAGCGGCTTCGACCTCGATCCCGAGCGCGTCGCGGCCGCGGTCACGGCGAAGACCAAGATCGTCGTGCTCAACAGCCCGAACAATCCGACGGGCGCGGTGTTCTCGGCGGCGGCGCTCGAAGCGGTCGCGCGGCTGGCGGTCGAGCGCCGGCTCTGGCTCGTGTCCGACGAGTGCTACGAGGCGCTGACGTTCGAGGGGCGGCACGTCTCGGTCGCGTCGTTCGGACCCGACGTGAAGGCGCGCACGGTCGTCGTCAACACGTGCTCCAAGGCGTACGCGATGACCGGCTGGCGCATCGGCCTCGCCGCCGGCCCGCGCGCGCTCATCAAGGCGATGACCGACGTGCAGAGCCAGGTGACGTCGAACCCGTCCTCGATCGCGCAGTGGGCGGCCGTCGAAGCGCTGAGCGGGCCGCAGGACGAGGTCGCGAAGATGGCCGGCGAGTTCGATCGACGGCGCCGCCTCATCATCGAAGGCCTCAACGCGCTTCCGGGCGTGCGCTGCGTGATGCCGAAGGGCGCGTTCTACGCGTTCGCCGACGTGTCCGGTCTGTTCGGCCGTCGCCTCGCGCGCGGCGCGCCGCTCGCGACCTCGGGCGACGTCACGAGCTTCCTGCTCGAGGAAGCGCGCGTGGCGGTCGTGCCGGGCGCCGATTTCGGCTCCGACCGCCACGTCCGTCTCTCGTACGCGACGAGCGCCGAGCTGATCCGCGAGGGACTCGCCCGCATGGCGGCGGCGATCAAGCGTTTGACGTAGGGGGAGCGCTCTTCCGACGAAGGGGGGCGCACCGCCCCCCCCTTCACCCCCCAGTGCGGGGTGACGCGGGGCACGGTCTAATCGCCTCGTGGTCGATGATCGAACGGTTCAACGGCTCGAGGATCGTGTGCCCACCGCGTGGCGCGCCACTATCGATGAGTTGTCTCGCGCACGCGTGGTGCTGGTGATCGGTGCGACCGACGCGGGAAAGACCACGTTCACGGCATGGATCGCGAATGAGTGGTTCGCGCGAGGCCTGGACGTCGCGATCGTCGACGCCGACGTCGGACAGTCCGAGATCGGGCCGCCGGCCACCGTCGGGCTCGGCGCCGTGCGCCGGACGCTCACGCGCTCCGGTGACGCCGAGACCGTCGCGTTCGTGTTCGTCGGCGTCACGTCCCCGGGAAAGCGGCCGTGGCAGGTCGCCGACGCGACCGGCCGCCTGGTCGCCGCCGCGCGCGGGCGCTTCGAGCGCGTCATCGTGGACACGTCGGGGTTCATCGCCGGCGGCGTCGCGGCCGCGGTCAAGCAGCGCAAGATCGCCGTGACCGATCCCGACGTCGTCGTCGCGATCCAGAGCGCCGACGAGTGCGAGCATATCCTGCGCGGCTTCACCACGCGCGAGCGCCCGCGCCTCGTGCGTCTGCCCGCCGTGCGCGGCACACGGGCGCGGAGCGTGGCGGACCGCCGGCGTCACCGGGAAGCGGCGCTCGCGCGCTATTTCAGCGGCGCGCGTGAGGTCGCCCTGGACGCGAGACGCGTCGCGCTGCGCTCCGTGACCGGCGATTCCGTCGACATCGCGACGCTCGCCCCGGGAATGCTCGCCGGGCTTCACGGACCGTCCGGCGAGACGCTGGCGCTCGGCGTGATCGAGCGCGCGGAGCCGGCCGGGCAGACCGTGACGGTGACGACGCACGCGCGCGCCGCGGACGTCGCCAGCGTCACGATCGGGGAAACGACGCGGACGGGATGATCGGAACCGGCGCGCCGCATCCCGCGACGGCCGACACACCCATCGGCAAGCCCGGTGCCACGGACGTCGCGCTTGCCGCTACAATGCGGACACGAAGGAGGCCGGAATGAAGATCGAAGGAGCGCACGAGATCTCCGCGCCGCGCCAGCGCGTGTGGGACGCGTTCCTCGATCCGGAGCAGCTCCGGAAGGCGATTCCGGGCTGCGAGCGGCTCGAGGCGATCGGCGAGGACGAGTACAAGGCGACGATGAAGGTCGGCGTGGCCGCGGTGAAAGGCACCTTCGAGGGGAAAGTGCGCATCACGGACAAGAAGGCCCCCGATTCCTATCGCATGGCGGTCGAGGGCAGCGGCGGCCCGGGCTTCGTGCGCGGCGAGGCGGCGATCACGCTCAGTGACGCCACCGCCGGCACGCGCGTCGCGTACACCGCCGACGTGCAGGTCGGCGGACTCATCGCCGGCGTCGGTCAGCGGATGCTCGGCGGCGTCACGAAGATGATGGCCGACCAGTTCTTCAACCGCATGGGCGAGCTGCTGCAGGCGCCCTGATGGCGACCCGCCCGTCCTTCGGCCTCATCCTCGCGAACCGCGCCGTCGTCATCGGCGCGATCTCCACGCGCGATCTCTTCGACATCTCCATCGCGGCCGAGCGCGCCGGCGTGTTCGACACGCTGTGGGTGGGCGACAGCTTGCTCGCGAAGCCGCGCCTCGAGTCGGTCACGCTGCTGTCGTCGCTCGCCGGCATCACCTCGCGCATGCGTCTTGCCGTGGGCTGCCTCGCCACGTTCGTGCATCGGCACCCCGTGATGTTCGCGCACCAGTGGGCGAGCCTCGACGTGATGTCGAACGGACGCGCGTGGCTGGCCGTCTGTCTCGGCGGGCCCGACGAGATGAGCGCGGCGCAGGCGCGCGAGCACGCGGCGATGGGCATCCGCTCGGGCGAGCGCGTGGCGCGCCTCGAGGAAGGCATCGCGATCCTGCGCGCGCTCTTCAGCGGCAAGCCCGCCGCGCACAAGGGGGAGTTCTACGCGTTCGAGGACGTGAAGATCGAGCCGACGCCCGTGCAGCAGCCGTGTCCCATCTGGATCGCGAGCAACCCGACGGGGCTCACGTGGAAGGGCGGCGCGAGCGCGTCCGCCGCCGCGGTCGACCGCGGGCTGCGCCGCGTCGCGCGCCTGGCGGACGGCTGGATGACGAACAAGCTCAGCCCCGACGAGTTCCGCGAGCAGTGGCGGCGCGTCAGCGCGATGGCGCGCGAGGAGGGGCGCGATCCCGCGCGTCTCGGCAGCGCGCTCTACCACAACATCAACGTCAACGAGGACCGCGCGGCCGCGCTCGAGGAGAGCAAGGCCTTTCTCGACACCTACTATTCCTCGAAGTTCAGCCCGGCGTTCGTCGAGGGCTGGACGGTCGCCGGCCCCCCCGCGCGCTGCATCGAGGAGCTCCGCGCGTACTTCGACGCGGGCCTCGACCACATGGCCCTCCGGCTCACGTCGTGGGACCAGCACGGCCAGCTCCGCCGATTCCTGGAGGAAGTCGCGCCCGCGCTTCGATGAAGATCACGGCCGTCCGCGCGATCCCGCTGGCCATTCCGATCCGTTCCGGCTCCCCGTCGTCCGCGTGGGCGGGAGCGCTCGCGAAGCAGGTGCTCGTGCGCATCGACACGGACGCCGGGCTCACCGGCTGGGGCGAGGCGTTCGCGTACGGTGCGCCGCTCGCGGTCTGCAACGTCGTCGACGAGACGCTCGCGCCGCTGCTGCTCGGAGAGGACGCCACGCGCATCGAAGCGCATCTCGACCGGCTGCAACGCGTGCTGATGGTCTGGGGCCGGCGCGGCCTCGGCATGTTCGCGCTGGCCGGCATCGATCTCGCGCTGTGGGATCTCGCCGGCAAGGCGCTCGGCGTGCCCGTGTGGCGCCTGCTCGGCGGGCGCGCGCAGCCGCGCGTCCGCGCGTACGCGAGCATGCTGCGCTACGCGACGTCCTCCGAGGTTGGACACGTCGCGTCCGCGCTCGCCGCGGCGGGCTACACCGCGATCAAGCTGCACCAGACCGACGTGGAATCGGTCGCCGTCGCGCGGGACGCGGTCGGCTGGGGTGTCGAGCTGATGCTCGACACCAACTGCCCGTGGGCGGTGGAGGACGCGATCACGATGGCGCGCCGTCTCGAGCCGGCCGGGCTCAGATGGCTCGAAGAGCCGGTGTGGCCGCCGGAGGATTACCGTGGGCTCGCGCGCGTGCGCGCGGCGACGTCGATCCCGATCGCGTCCGGAGAGAACGAGGCGACGGCGTTCGGCTTCCGCGCCGCGTTCGACGCGGGCGCGATGGACATCGCGCAGCCGAGCGTCACCAAGGTCGGCGGGCTCTCGGAGATGCGCAAGGTCGCCGTCCTCGCCGCGAGCGTGAACGTCACCGTGGTCCCCCACGCCTTCTATTACGGGCCGGGTCTCGCGGCGAGCGTGCACTTCGCGCTCGCCACGCCCGGCGTGCCGTACGTCGAGTTCCCGGGCGCCGCGCTCGACGCGCCGCTCCTCGCGGAGCCGGTCCGTTGTCTCGACGGCTACGTGCAGATCGCCGACCGGCCGGGCCTCGGCGCCGATCCGGATCCCGCCGTCCTCGAGCGCTATCGCTACCAGCTCGGCGCCGGCCGCGCTTTCGACCTGACCTGAGCCTATTCGGCAGTCGCGGAGGCCCCGGATTCATTCCGGGGCCGGAGCGTGGGGGGCTTGGGGGGCGCCGGGAGCCCCCCGACTGAAACAGCCGAGCGAAGCAGGAGACAGAGCGGAATCGTGGCGAGGGCGACCAGTCCCACGACGGTCAGCGTGGTCCGGATGCCGACGGCGTCGCTCAGCACGCCGTAGAGCGTCGGCGCGATCGCCGACGTCGCGATCGACACCGTGTAGTAGAGCCCGTACGCGCGCGAGCGCCGCTCGGGCGTCACGAGCTCCGCGACGGTGCCGTAGAGGACGGACGACGTGCCGTTGAGCGCGATGCCGAGCGGCACGAGGACCGCGTACGCGAGGTGGAGCGGCGACGCGAGCACCGCGATGATCCCGAGCGTCGTGGCCGCCTCCGTGACGATCACCGTGCGCAGGATGCCGACGCGCTCGGCCATGACGCCGCACACGAACTTGCCGACCGCGCCGCCGGCGAAGAGCAGCGACATCGCCACGCCGACGCCGGCGAGCGTCGCGCCCTTGAACTCGATCAGCAGGAACGGCAGGAACGTGAGGAACGGCGACCGCGTCGCGTTGTCGATCATGCCGATGAGCGTGAGCGCCTGGAACGCGCGCGGGTCGCGAATGCCCCAGCCGCCGCCGGCCGCCGCCCGCTCCGCGACCTCGCGATGCGGCGGTCGCTTCCCGACGCCGAGGCGCGCGAGCAGCAGCCACATGACCACCGCCGCCCCGAGCCCGACGACGCCGTAGAGCATCGCGGGGACGCGCCAGGTTCCGTAGGCGGCGGCGACGAACGCGACGGCCGCGGGCACCGCCACCTTGCCGAGGTCGCCGGAGAAGTTGTACGTGCCGAGCGCCGTGCGGCGGCCGCCGGTCTCGTACGCCTGCGAGACGATCGATGACGCGAGCGGATGCTGCACGCCGGAGCCGAGCCCGGCCGCGAGCAGCACGAGCAGCAGCGACATGAAGCCGCCGACCGTGCCCGCGACGATGAAGCCCGCCGCGGTGACGAGCGTGCCGATCACGAGCACGCCGCGCTCGCCGGTGCGCTCGGCGATCAGCCCGGCGGGAATCTGGAAGAGCGCCATGCCGCCCGAGTACGCCGTGCGAATGATCCCGACCTGCGCGAAGGTCAGCGAGAACTCGCTCGCCCAGAGCGGAAGCAGGACGTAGACGAGGTCCGCATACCCGTCGTGGATGAAGTGGACGGCGGCGATCGTGACGAGCACGGCCGAGGCGCGGGCGGTCAAGGCATCACGTAGAATACCGCCGCGGAGGCGCCCATGACGATCAGCATCACCCGCGTCTACACGCGCACGGGCGACAAGGGCGAGACTGGCCTGGTGGGCGGCGCCCGCGTGCCGAAGGACTCCCCGCGGATCGAAGCCTACGGGACGATGGACGAGCTCAACGCCATCGTCGGGATCGTCCGCACGTTCAACGAGGAGCGCCTCGCCGACGGCGAGCACCATCGCTGGCTCGACGATGTGCTGAAGAAGATCCAGAACCAGCTCTTCGACCTCGGCAGCGAGCTCGCGACGCCGCCCGGTGCCGCGTACGAGGGCATGTTCCGGTTCACCGAGGCGGAGGTGAAGGGCCTCGAACAACTGATGGACCACTGCCAGAAGGACCTCGAGCCGCTGAAGTCGTTCACGCTCCCCGGCGGCGGGCGGATCAACGCGTTCATGCACCAGGCGCGGACCGTGTGCCGCCGCTTCGAGCGCCAGGTCCTCCGGCTCTCGCGCGTGGAGCCGGTCAACGAGTGGGACCTGAAGTACGTCAACCGGCTCAGCGACACGTTCTTCGTGCTCGGCCGCTGGGTCACGAAGCACATGGGCGAGAAGGAGTACCTCTGGGAGCGCGGCCTCTCCGCGCACCGGCGCCCGCGCGGCAAGCGCGCCTGACGCGTCTCACGACACCCGCGACGACGGGCGCGCGGTCGGCTTGGCGCGTCCCTGGATCACCGGGCGCTTGGGAAACGCGAGCGAGAGCAGCAACGCCAGCCCGAGAGTTCCCCCGATGATCCCGAGCGAGATCCCGATCGGGAACTTGCCGCCGAACGTCGCGTCGAGCCACACCATCTTCAACCCCACGAAGACCAGCACGGCCGCCAGGCCGTAGCGCAGCAGGTGGAAGCGCTCCACGGCGCCGCCGAGCATGAAGAACATCGACCGGAGCCCCAGGATCGCGAACACGTTCGACGTGAACACGATGAACGGCTCGTTGGTGAGCGCGAAGATCGCCGGCACGGAGTCGACCGCGAACACGATGTCGCTCGCCTCCAGGCACAGCAGCGCGATCATCAGCGGTGTCGCGGCAAGCTTGCCCCCCTGGCGGACGAGGAACTTGTCGCCGCGGTACCCGGTGACCGGGAGCACGCGCTTCACCAGCCGGATCAGCAACGTGCGCTCCGGGTCGGGCGCCTCCTCCGACGCCACCGCCATCCGGATGCCGGTGTAGACGAGGAACAGCCCGAAGAGCCAGACCACCCAGTGGAACTGCATCAGCACCGCGCCCACGCTGATGAAGATCGCGCGGAACACGAGCGCGCCGAGGATGCCGTAGAAGAGCACGCGATGCTGGTGCGCGCGCGGCACCCGGAAGTAGCCGAGCACCAGCAGGAACACGAAGATGTTGTCGACCGACAGCGAGTACTCGACCACGTAGCCGGTCAGGAATTCGAGCGCGACCTGCCACGCCGCCGCCTCGGGGTCGAACCCGGAGAGCGCGGCGAGCCGCTCGTCGCGCGGGAACCTCCAGAGCGCGTAGGCGTAGAGGCCGGCGTTGAACGCGAGCGCGAGCGCGACCCACCCCGCGCACCACGCCGCGGCCTCGCGGAACGTCACCTCGCGCGCCGTGCGGTGGAAGACGCCGAGGTCGAGGCCGAGCAGGATCAGCACGAAGCCGAGGAAGCTCGTGTAGAGCCACCAGTACTCGCCGAGCGGGAACAGCTGAGGTGTCACGGTCATGCCCGGTGCTCCGCGAGCGCCGGGTGGAGCACCGCCGCGACGCGCCGCTGCGCCCCGCCGACCGGGCGCCGCGAGGTCGCGACCACGACGGAGCAGGTCGCCAGCCGCACGACCCGCTCGTGGACGGGCCCCGGCTTGAGCCAGGAGCGCAGCCCCGGCGGCGGCGCGCCGACGATGAGGACGTCCGCGGCCCACGTGCGCGCGTGGCCGGCGATCGTCCGGGCGAGGTCGCCGCCCATCGCCGGCATCTCGACGACGTCGACCTGCGCCGGCAGGACGGGTCGCAGCGTCTCGACGGCGTTCTGGAGGCGGCTGCGCTCGATCGCGGTCCAGTGCATGCGCGCCGCGCCGTATGCGCGCCGCGCGGCCGGGGTGAGGGCCGTGAACGGTGGGCACGGCACGTCGAGGGTCGCGAGCACGCGGACGAGCGGCGCCGTCCAGGTCGCGACCAGACGTCCTGTCTCACGAACCCAGTCCGACGGTTCGTATCCGTGAACGGCGACGAGCACACGTAGCGATACGGTCATGGCTCTCCCTCCGCGATGGCGGTCGAATGTCTGCGATCGGCACGCGAACGCGGCGCGGCGTACGTCGACCGCGAGCGTGCCGATCAGGAACGAGCGGGCGCGGAGAGAGGGCTAGTGGGCTTCGGGTGCGGACGCGGAGTCGGTGATGCGGGGCGGTTGCTTGCGGACGACGACGTCGGCGAATGCCGGCCGTCGCCGCGCGACCGGACGTTGGAGCCGTGGGCGCGCGGCCACCGCGAGATCGCGCGCGCCCGCGGGTGTGACGGCCTCACGGCGGACGTGGGGCGCCCGGCGGGTCCCGCGGTGGCGATGGGCCGCTTCTTCGAGCTCCTCCACCGTTTCGGCGGCGTGCGGCGCCGGCAGCGGCGACGAGAAATCGAGCGCGATGGTCAGGATCAGCACGAGGAAGAGGCGCACGCGGCTCACGCTCGTATCCTAACGAGCCTTGGAGCGCGCGTCCACCTTCGCGAGGAAGTCGAGCGCCGCGCGGTTCCACGCCTCCGGCTGATCGCGGTTGGCGAAGTGGCTCGCCGGCGACAGCACGACGAGCTTCGCGCCGCGCACCTTCCCGTGCATGACCCGCATCGGCGCGAGCGACGGATCGCGGTCCCCGCCGATCAGGAGCGTGGGCACGCGGATCGAGCGGAGCTGATCCGTGATGTGATCCATCGCGAGCAATGCGCGGAGCGAGTTCGCGTAGCCGATCGGCGTCAGCCGCCGGTAGTACGCGTAGAACTCCTCCTTCGCGTTCGGATCGAGGGCCAGCCGCTCGCGCACGTTGGGATTCGTCGCCATCGCGAACTCGGCCATCGCGTCGAGCCCCTGCTCGAGCGTGACCTTGATCGACTGCGCGCGCATCAGGATGTGGTCGACGGAGAGCGGCAGGCCGGCGGCCGACGACGAATTGGTGACGAGCAACGAGCGGACGCGCCTGGGAAAGCGCAGCGTGAAGCGGGTGGCGATGCCCGCACCGAGCGAGAGCCCGCCGACGTGCGCCGCGCGGATCTTCAGGCGATCGAGGACCGCCGCCAGGTCCAGCGCCCAGCGCGCGAACGAGTACTTCGCCGGATCCTCGGGGCTGTCCGAGCGCGCGTGCCCGCGCGGCTCCCACAGGATGAGCCGGTGGCGGGCCGCGAGCGCGTCGCGGTTGGTGTCCCACAGGTCGGCGTTGCCGCCGATCCCGTAGGCGAGCACGAGCGGGGACCCCGTGCCGTGCGCTTCGTAGTAGAGCCTGACGCCGTCGTCGGTCCGGAGGTAGGGCATGCGGCAGTGTACTGCCGCGCTGCCCTCCCGACGGCTTCTCCGGCGATTACCGGCCGAAGAACAGCCAGAAGAGCACGAGCAGCGTCACGGGAACGCCGAGCAGCCACGCGATGATGTAGCCCATGTCACGCCTCCTTTCGTCCCCCTGGTGTGCAACGGCGCGGCCAACGACCGCCCGGGGAGCACGGCCGGCTTGACGCCCGGCACTCGATTCAGTATTTTTGAACCCGAGTTAAGCGTCCATAAACCCCGGTCGCCGGGAGTCCGCATGAAGATCCGCCTCGAGCTCACGGTCAACGAGGAGACCCGCGAGGTCCTCGTCGCCCCTCACAAGACGCTCCTCGAAGTCCTGCGCGAAGACCTCGGCCTCACCGGGACCAAGCACGGATGCGAGCTCGGGGAGTGCGGGACGTGCACGGTGCTCGTCGACGGCGCGCCCGTCCTCTCGTGTCTCGCGCTGCCCGCCGAGCTCCAGGGCCGCGCGATCGCGACGGTCGAGGGGATGGCGGGCGGCGGACAGCTCCACCCGTTGCAGCAGGCGTTCGCGGAGCTCGGCGCGGCGCAGTGCGGCTACTGCACGCCCGGCGTGTTGCTCACCGCGCAGTCCCTCCTGAGCGAGCGGCCCACGCCGACGCGCGAGGAGATCCGCGAGGCGCTCGCCGGCAACCTCTGCCGCTGCACCGGCTACACGAAGATCCTCGACGCGGTCGAGCTGGCGTCGCTCAGGATGGCCGAGGTCGCCCGATGACGAAGGATCGGTTCACGATCGTCGGCCGGCCGCTGCCGAAGATCGACGCGTGGGGGAAGGTCACCGGCGACACGAAGTACGCCGACGACCTCGTGCTGCCCCGCATGGCCTACGGCAAGCTCCTGCGCAGCGCGCACGCGCACGCGCGCATCACCGCGATCGACACCACGCGCGCCCGCGCGCTTGCCGGCGTCTACGGCGTGATCACCGGCGCCGACCTGCCGCGCGTGAAGTTCGGCATCCTCCCCGTCTCGCAGGACGAAGAGGCGCTGTGCGTCGACAAGGTGCGCATGGTCGGCGACGCGATCGCCGCGGTCGCGGCCGTCGACGAGGAGACGGCCGAGCGGGCATGCGAGCTCATCGACGTCACCTACGAGCCGCTGCCGTCCTTGATGTCGATGGAGGACGCGCTCGCGCATCCCGAGGTCCGCATCCACGAGTACGGCGACGGCCCGAACGTCCACAAGAACGTGTCGCTCCAGTTCGGCGACGTGGACGCGGCGCTCGCCGCCTCGCACCTCGTGCGCGAGGACGTCTTCTACTTCGAGGGCAACACGCACCTGCCGATGGAGCAGCACGCGGCGGTCGCGCAGTGGGCGGCCGACGGCAGGCTCACGCTCTGGTCGTCGACGCAGACGCCGCACTACGTGCATCGGCTGCTCACGAAGATCCTCGACGTGCCCGGCGCGCACGTCCGCGTGATCGCCACGCCGGTCGGCGGGGGCTTCGGCGGCAAGCTCGATCCGTTCGCGCACGAGATCGCCGCCTGCCAGCTCTCGAAGCTCACCGGGCGGCCCGTCAAGATCGCGCTCACGCGCGAGGAAGTCTTCTACGTGCACCGCGGCCGCCACCCGGTGTTGATGTGGATCAAGACCGGATTCACGAACGACGGCGACATCACGGGCTGTCACCTGAAGACGTGGCTCGACGGCGGCGCGTACGGCTCCTACGGTGTCGCGTCCACCTTCTATACGGGCGTCATCAACCCCGTCACGTACAAGATCCCCGTCTACAAGTTCGAGGGCGCGCGCGTCTTCACCAACAAGCCGCCGTGCGGGCCGAAGCGCGGACACGGCACGCCGCAGCCGCGCTTCGCGCTGGAATGCCAGCTCGACAAGGCCGCCGAGCAGCTCGGCCTCGACCCGGCCGACATGCGCCGGCGCATCGTCGCCGATCCGTTCACGAAGACGGCGAACCACCTGACCGTGACGACCATCGGCCTCGGCGAGTGCATCGACAAGGTCGTCGAGGCCTCGCAGTGGCGCGCGAAGCGTCCCGCGTTCGCGAAGGGCGTGGTCGTCGGCGATCGCGGGCTCGGCGAGCGCCGCCGCAAGGGGATCGGCATCGCGTGCTCGGCGTACATGACCGGCGCGGGCACCGCGATCTACTGGAACAACATGCCGCACTCCGGCGTCGTGCTCCGCGCGGACAGGAGCGGCGGGGTCGCGATCCTCTGCGGCGCGACGGACATCGGGCAGGGCTCGGACTCGATTCTCGCGTACCTGCCGGCGGAAGTGCTCGGCATCGAGCCGAAGGACGTCCACGTCCACCCGGCCGACACGAGCCTCACGCCCGTCGACCTCGGCTCGTACTCGTCGCGCGTCACGCTGATGTGCGGGATGGCGGCGATCCAGGCGGCGACGCGCCTGCGCCGCGCGATCGCCGAGGCCGTGGCGAAGAAGCTGGAGATCTCCGTCGACCGGCTCGCGTTCCGCGACCGCAAGGTCGGCGATCCGGACGACTGGGAGAAGGCGGTGCCGTTCGCGCAGGCGGTCGAGCTGGGCGAGGCGATGCACGGGGTCCTCGCGTTTCCAGGCGCGTACGCGCCGCCGAAGCGCGCCGGCAAGTACAAGGGCGGGGGCGTGGGGCCGTCGCCGTGCTACTCGTACTCCGCGTGCGTCGTCGAGCTCACGGTCGACGAGGAGACCGCGGAGATCCATCTCGACGACGTGTGGATCGCGCACGACATCGGCCGCGCGCTGAACCCGCTCCTGGTGGAAGGGCAGGTCGAAGGCTCGATCTACATGGGCATCGGCGAGGCGCTGATGGAAGCGCAGGTCTTCCGCCACGACCTGCACAAGGCGCCGTCGCTCCTCGACTACAAGAGCCCGACCACGCTCGAGACCCCGCCGATCCACACGATCCTCGTCGAGACCGACGATCCCGAAGGACCGTTCGGCGCGAAGGAGGCGGGGCAGGGGCCGCTGCTCCCGGTGATCCCGGCGATCGCCAACGCGATCTACAACGCCGTCGGCGTGCGCGTGGACGAGATCCCGATCACGCCCGACAAGGTGTTGAAGGGCCTCGACCTGAAGCGCCAGGGCAAGAGCGCACGCATCGGACCCGAGCGCATCCCGCTCTTCAAATTCAAGGAACCGCTGGTCGTCGAATCGGCGTTCGGTCAGCCGCTCGACGCGATCGCCGTGCGGCCGTTTGCGGATGCGCAGTCATGATGCGTTTGCCGCCATTCACCTACGTGGCTCCGCGCACCGTCCGCGACGCGGTCGCGGCGCTCCGCGAGCACGGCGCCGACGCGATGCTCGTGGCCGGCGGCACCGATCTCTATCCGAACATGAAGCGCCGCCAGTTCGAGCCGAAGGTGCTCGTCGGCCTCGGCGGCGTCGCGGAGATGCGCGGCGTGCGCGGCAGCGCGCGCGACGGGTTCACGATCGGCGCGGGCACGACGCTGTCGGCGCTCGCGCGGCATCCGGACATCGTCCGCCACTATCCCGGGCTCGCCACGGCGGCGGGCCTCGTGTCGTCGCCGCAGCTCCGCAACATGGGCACGATCGGCGGCAACCTCTGCGTCGACACGCGCTGCAACTACTACAACCAGAGCTTCGCGTGGCGGAAGGCGATCGGCTTCTGCATGAAGAAGGACGGCGAGATCTGTCTCGTCGCGCCGGGGAGCCCGCGATGCTGGGCGGTCTCGTCGTCTGACGTCGCACCGGTCGCGTGGAGTCTCGGCGCGAAGGTGCGTCTCGTCGGCCCCGCGGGCGAGCGGGTGATCCCCGCCGAAGCGCTCTACCGCGACGACGGCATCCAGTACCTCGCCAAGCAGCCGAACGAGATCCTGACCGCCCTGCTGCTTCCGCCTGCCGACGGGCGGCGATCCGCCTACATGAAGCTGCGGCGCCGCGGCTCGTTCGATTTTCCGGTGCTCGGCGTCGCCGTCAGCGTTCGCATGGACGGCGAGACGGTGCGCGAGGCGCGCATCGTCCTCGGCGCCGTGGCCTCGCAGCCGCGCGAGGCGACGAAAGCGTCGGCCGCGCTCGTCGGCCGGCAGCTCACGCCCGAGGCGATCGACGCCGCCGCCGAAGCCGCGGCGGGGCCGTCGAAGCCCCTCGACAACACCGACTTCACGCACCCGTACCGGAAGAAGATGACCCGCGTCTTCGTGGCGCGCGCGCTCCGCCGGATCGCCGGACTGCCCGTGAGCGGCCGGGTCGAAGAGGAGCTCGCATGACCGCGCTCGGGCAACGCATCCGCGCGCTCCGCGTCGAGCGCGAGCTGCAGCAGCGCCAGCTCGCCGAGAAGGCGGGCATGACGCCGAGCATGATCTCTCAGATCGAGTCCGGCCGGCTCACGCCGTCACTGCACACGCTCGGCAAGATCGCGGGGGCGCTCGGCGTGACGATCGCCGCGCTGTTCGACGGCCAGCCGGCGGGCGCGATCCACGTCACGCGCAGGAAGGACTATCCCGTCGTCTCGTTCGACGGCTCGTCGGAGCAGTGGTCGGTGCTCGGCGCCGGCCTCTTCCAGGGCAAGATCCGCGCGGTGGTCTCGACGCTGGACGCGCGCAGCAAGGGGATGATGACCGACAAGGTCGTCATCAAGCCCGGACAGATGAAGCTCTTCTACGTCCTCGACGGCAAGGTCGCGCTCCACTACGGCAGCGCGCGCCACGTCCTGGACGGAGGCGACAGCGCGCTGCTCGACGGCGGCACGCCGCACGGCTGGGAGAACCTCGGAACCCGCAAGGCCCAGGCGCTCTGGGTCATCCTCGGATGAGGGCACGCTGATGGATCACGTCGACTTCCGCACCGAGCCCGCGCGCTACAAGCACTGGAAGCTCTCCATCGACGGCGTCCCGCCAGAGGCGGGCCTGTGTATTGCGACGCTCGCGATGGACGTGCGCGAGGACGGCGGCCTGCGCCCGGGCTACGAGCTGAAGCTCAACTCCTACGACCTCGGCGTCGACATCGAGCTCTACGACGCCGTGCAGCGCCTGCGCTTCGAGCATCCCGAGGTCGGCGCGGTGATCGTCACGTCCGGCAAGGAGCGGATCTTCTGCGCGGGCGCGAACATCCGCATGCTCGGCCAGTCGAGTCACGCGTGGAAGGTGAACTTCTGCAAGTTCACCAACGAGACGCGCAACGGCCTCGAGGAAGCGGGCGCCGAGTCGGGACAGCGCTATCTGGCGATGGTCAACGGCCCGTGCGCGGGCGGCGGCTACGAGCTGGCGCTCGCGTGCGACTGGATCGTGATGGCGGACGACGGCACCACGTCGGTCTCGCTCCCCGAGGTGCCGCTGCTCGCCGTGCTGCCCGGCACCGGCGGCCTCACGCGGCTCGTCGACAAGCGCCACGTGCGCCGCGACCGCGCCGACTTCTTCAGCACGACGGAGGAGGGCGTCAAGGGCAAGCGCGCGGTGGAGTGGGGCCTCGTCGACGAGGTCGTGCCCCGCACGAAGCTGGAAGAGACCGCAAAGACACGCGCCCGGGAGCGCGCGAAGCGCACCGATCGGCCGCGGGACGCGAAGGGCATCGCGCTCACCCCGCTCGCCCGGACCATCGAAGGCGACGCCATCTCGTACCAGCACGTGCTGTGCGGCATCGATCGCGCGCGCGGCATCGCGGAGATCACCATCGAAGGCCCGCGCGACACGCTGCCCTCCGGCGGCGGCGTGCGAGACGTGCACGCGCTCGGCGCGGCGTTCTGGCCGCTCGCGCTCGCGCGCGAGCTCGACGACCTGATCCTGCACCTCCGCACGAACGAGGAGGAGATCGGCGTCTGGGTCGTGAAGACCGAGGGCGACGCGAACGTCGTCGAGGCCTACGACAGGCTCCTCGCCGACCACGCCGGCGACTGGCTCGTGCGCGAGATCCGGCTCTATCTCAAGCGGGTCTTCAAGCGGCTCGACGTGACCTCGCGCTCGCTCTTCGCGGTCATCGAGCCGGGGTCGTGCTTCACGGGCACGCTGCTCGAGCTGGTGCTCGCCGCCGACCGCTCGTACATGCTCGACGGCACGCGCGAAGGCGAGCACCGCCCGCCCGCCACGATCCGCCTGACGCCGATGAACTTCGGCCCGTACCCGATGGTGAACGGCCTCACGCGGATCGCGAGCCGGTTCCTCGGCGAGCCGGGGCGCGGCGAAGACCTCAAGCGGCGCATCGGCGAGGACCTCGACGCGCGTGCCGCGGCGGAGGCCGGGCTCGTCACGTTCACGCCGGACGACATCGACTGGGACGACGAGGTCCGAGTCGCACTCGAGGAGCGCGCGGCGTTCTCGCCCGACGCGCTGACGGGGATGGAAGCCTCGCTCCGGTTCGGCGGGCCCGAGACGCTCGAGAGCAAGATCTTCGCGCGGCTGTCGGCGTGGCAGAACTGGATCTTCCAGCGCCCGAACGCCGTCGGATCCGCGGGCGCGCTGCAGCTCTACGGCACCGGCAAGCGCAGCGATTTCGATCGCAGGAGAGTGTGATGGCCGGCATCGACTACATCTCGAAGATCCCGAACAACGTCGACCTCACGTCGAACCGGCGGCTGCAGCGCGCGCTCGAGGACTGGCAGCCGAAGTTCCTCGAGTGGTGGCAGGACATGGGGCCCGACGGCTTCCAGGCGAGGGAAACGTACCTCCGCACCGCGACGAGCGTCGACGCGCAGGGCTGGGCACAGTTCGGGTACGTGAAGATGCCCGACTATCGCTGGGGGATCTTCCTCGCGGACCCGGAGCCCGATCGGCGGATCGCGTTCGGCGACTACAAGGGGCAGCCGGCCTGGCAGGACATCCCCGGCGAGCATCGCGGCGCGCTGCGGCGCCTCATCGTCACCCAGGGCGACACCGAGCCCGCGTCCGTCGAGCAGCAGCGCCATCTCGGCCGCACGTGCCCGTCCCTCTACGACCTGCGCAACCTCTTCCAGGTGAACGTCGAGGAAGGCCGCCACCTCTGGGCGATGGTCTACCTGCTGCAGGCGTACTTCGGCCGCGACGGGCGCGAGGAGGCCGAGCAGCTGCTGCAGCGGCGCTCGGGCGACCGCGACAAGCCGCGCATCCTCGGCGCGTTCAACGAGCGCACGCCGGACTGGCTCGCGTACTTCATGTTCACGTTCTTCACGGACCGCGACGGCAAGTACCAGCTCGCGAGCCTGGCGGAGAGCGGGTTCGATCCGCTCTCGCGCACGTGCCGCTTCATGCTCACGGAAGAGGCGCACCACATGTTCGTGGGCGAGACCGGCGTCGGCCGCGTGGTGCAGCGCGCGTGCGAGATCATGCGCGAGCACAAGACGGACGACGTGCGCAAGCACGGCGGCATCGATCTGCCGATGCTCCAGCGCTACCTCAACTTCCACTACTCGGTCTCGCTCGACCTCTTCGGCTCCGAGGTCTCGACGAACGCCGCGAACTTCTACACCGCGGGGCTCAAGGGCCGGTTCGAGGAGACCAAGAAGGACGACGACCACCAGCTCAAGAGCGCGACCTATCCCGTCATCGCGCTGAACGGCGACGCCTTCGCGAAGCGCGACGAGCCGGCGCTGCCCTCGCTCAACGAGCGGCTGCGCGACGACTACGTGGTGGACTGCGACCGCGGCGTGCAGCGGTGGAACCAGGTCATCAAGCGGCACGGGATCGACGTCGAGCTGACGCTGCCGCACCGCGCGTTCCATCGCGCGATCGGCGCGTTCGCGGGCCTGCGCGTGTCGCCGGACGGGCGCGTGGTGAGCCAGGCGGACTGGGAGGCGCGCCGCGCCGAGTGGCTGCCGACGCCGGAGGACGAGGCCTACGTCGCGAGCCTCATGAAGCCGGTCGTCGAGCCCGGCAAGTTCGCCGGGTGGATCGCGCCGCCGGCGCGCGGCATCAACGGCCAGCCGGTCGACTTCGAATACGTGAGGCTCGGCTGATGTCTACGCGCGCTCGTGGCGCTCGTTCTCGGTGACGGGCCGCTGCGGCGGCGCGGCGGGCTGAGGCGGGTCCACCGGCGGCGTGTCGGCCGACGGGGGCTGCGGCCTGGGATGCGGCTTCGGGGGTGGCGCCGGATGCGCAGGGCTCATGCGCGGCTCCGACGCGGCCTCGCCGCCGGCCGGGTGCACGGCGCGGCGGCGAGGCCGGTCGAGAGGAAAGGCTTACAGCCCGCGGTCCCGGTCGATGTAGGTGGAGCTGCGGTTGTTCGTCATGGCGACGATGGCCAGGACGACCACGAGCAGCACGGCCACGCTGACGATGATCGCGGCGGTCGGGCTCAGCCCGAAGAAGCCGGTGCGCTCACCCCCGCCGGTGCGCGGAGACGCGGCGCCCGCCGAGTCCTCGGCCTTGCCCGAGTCGGCCTTGATGTCGGCGCTGGTCTTCGACTCGGTGGACGACTTCGAGTCGGCGGCCGTGTCCATCGAGCTCGAGCTTGAGCTCGAGTCGGCGCTCGGCGCCTTGTCCGCCGCGCCCGACTGCGCCGACGACTGCGACGAGGACGACGACTGTGGCGCGGACTGCTGCGACGAGGCATCCTGCTGGGCGAGCGCCATGGGGACGACGGCGCCGGCCATGAGGACGACCGCGGCGAGCACGATCGCAAGAGTCTTCATGGTGCTGAACCTCCTGGGTGACCCCTGGGGAGCAATCGGGGTGCCATGGAACGCGGCGTACGTAACTTTGACAAGGGGTTTGGGGTCCTGAGCTGCGGGGCCCCATGTCCAAGGAGTGTCCGATGATCGCTTCGGAGTTCCTGCCGCCGCAGTTCAACGTCGCGACGTGGTTCGTGGATCGCAATATCGACGAAGGACGCGGCGCCGCTCCCGCGTTCCACTGCGACGGGCGCACGCTCACGTACGCCGACGTGCAGGACCTCGCGAACCGCACGGGCAACGCGCTGCTCGAGCTCGGCGTCGGCATGGAGGACCGCGTGCTCGTGCTCTGCCTGGACACGCCCGCGTTCCTCGGCGCGTTCTGGGGCGCGATCAAGATCGGCGCGGTGCCGATCCCCACGAACACGCTCCTCCGCGCGCAGGACTATCGCTACTTCCTCGACGACAGCCGCGCGAAGGCCGCCGTCGTGTCCGCGCCGCTGCTCGCGGAGGCAGGCCCCGCGCTCGAAGGCTCGCGCTGGCTCCAGCACGTGCTGATCGCCGACGGCGCGCCCGGCCGGTACCTGTCGTTCGAGGACCGCGTCGCGAAGGCGTCGCCCCGCCTCGACGCGGCGCCGACGTTCCGCGACGAGCCCGCGTTCTGGCTCTACTCGTCGGGCTCGACCGGATTTCCGAAGGGCGCCGTGCATCTGCATCACGACATGGTCGTGTGCGCGGAGACCTACGCGAAGCAGGTGATCGGCTATCGCGCGAGCGACAGGGTCTATTCGGCGGCGAAGCTCTTCTTCGCGTACGGGCTCGGCAACGCGGGCTACTTCCCGATGGCCGTCGGCGCGCAGAGCGTCCTCTTTCCGGGCCGCCCGACCCCGGAGAGCGTCTTCGAGATCCTGAGCACGCAGCGCCCGACGCTCTTCTACGGCGTGCCGACGCTCTACGCGTCGATGCTCGCGCTGAAGGACGCGGACAAGCGGTACGACCTCTCGTCGCTCAGGCTCTGCATGTCCGCCGGCGAGGCGCTACCCGAGGAGCTCTACACGCGCTGGCGCGATCGCTTCGGCCTCGAGCTCATCGACTGCATCGGCACGACCGAGATCCTGCACTGCTTCCTCTCGAACGTGCCCGGCCGCTCGCGCCCCGGCTCGTCGGGGAAGGCCGTGCCGGGCTACGAAGCCATCATCGTGGACGACGAGGGCCGCCCCGTCCCGCAGGGCGAGATCGGCAACCTGCGCGTGAAGGGCGACTCGACGATGGCCTACTACTGGAACAAGCACGAGAAGACCAAGGAGACGCTCTACGGCGCCTGGATCCAGACCGGCGACAAGTACTGGCAGGACGCCGAGGGCTACTTCTTCTACGCCGGCCGCGCCGACGACATGCTGAAGGTCGGCGGCATCTGGGTCTCGCCGATCGAGGTCGAGGCCACGCTCATCAAGCACGCCGCCGTCCTCGAGGCCGCGGTGGTCGGCCGCGAGGACGACGACAAGCTCGTGAAGCCGCACGCGTTCGTCGTGCTCAAGGAGCCGTCGTCCGCGTCACCCGCGCTCGCCGACGAGATGAAGGGCTTCGTGAAGGACAAGATCGCGCCGTACAAGTACCCGCGCTGGATCGACTTCGTGCCCGAGCTGCCGAAGACCGCGACGGGCAAGATCCAGCGGTTCAAGCTGCGCGCCTAGTGACGGGATTCGAACACGGGTTCGATTCCGGCGAAGGTCAGGCGGGGCGAACGACCTCGAAGCCGAGCGCCTCGGCACCAGCGGCCTCGGCGCTGTTGTGAGTCATCAGGCGGCGGACGTTGAGCTCTTCCATCGCGGCGAGGTGAAGTCGGTCGAGCGTTCGGCAGTGGACGCGACCTGCGCTGCGGTCTTGCCGTTGCGCCGTCGCGAAGAGTGAGCCTGGAAGCGCCCGGAAGCGGAAGGGGTCGATCGCGCGGAAGGCGGAAAGCCGCGCGAGGTACGCAAGCGTTTGCGAGGCGGAGACGAGGCATCGATACGGACGAGCTTGGCGACCGGCTTGGCGTCGCGCGTGATGACGATCTCCTTTTCCTCTTGCAGGAGCGCCTCGGCGGCAGGCCAGCGGAGACGGAGGTCGCGCACCGTGATCGATCTCGTGCGCGCAGCATGACATGTGTCACACCAGCCCGACCTCCTCGATCCTCCGGCGGAATCTGCGATAATCGGCGGTCGATGAGCGCCCCACGCAACGGGCACCGCGCGCTCGAGATCGCCGCGATGGCGGTCAGCGCGGCGCTCCTGACGATGGCGGCGCGGCGTGTCCTGCCCGCGGTCGACGGCGTCACGACGACGGTCTGCTTCGCCGGCGGCGCCCTCCTGGGCTACCTCATCGCCGACTTCGTCTGCGGCCTCGTGCACTGGGCCGCGGACACCTACGGCTCGATCCAGACGCCCGTGCTGGGCCCGAACTTCGTCGGACCGTTCCGCTATCACCACGTCGACCCCGACGACATCACGCGGCACGACATCGTCGAGACGAACGGCAACTCGTGCATCCTCGCGGTGCCGGTGCTGAGCGCCATGCTGGTGACGCTGCCCGACCCGGCGACGCGGCCCGCGTGGCTCTTCGCGTGGAGCGTGCTGCTGTCGTTCGTCGTCGCCGGGATCGCGACCAACCAGCTCCACAAGTGGGCGCACATGAGCGCGCCGCCGCGCACGGCGCGTGTGCTGCAGCGGCTCGGCCTGATCCTCGCGCGGGAGCGTCACGCCATCCATCACGCCGCGCCGTTCCGCACGCACTACTGCATCACGTCGGGCTGGTTCAACGAGCCCTTGCGGCGGTGGCGCGCCCACGAGGCGTTCGAGCGCCTGCTGCGACCGCTCGCCGCCCCGACGCATGACACCGCCGCGCGCTGACGCCATCGCCGCGGCGGCCGGCCGCGCGGCCGCGGGGAGTGGCGCGAGCACCGAGCGCGAGCGCTCCGTGATGATCGGCATCGTCACCGGCGGCGCGCAGCTGCCGGTCAGCCTCGTCGCGGCGGTGGTCGGGACCGCGGGCTCCGTGTGGCTGTGGCGGCGCAACCACGCCATCGCGCTCCGCGCGGCGTCGCCGGTGATGGACGCGCAGTGGCGCCTCTACCGCAGCAAGACCGTGACGAACGGCACGGTCGCCGTGTCCGTCGGGTCGACGTCGCTCTGGGTGAACGACTCGAGCAGCGAGATCAGCGCGCGGTAGTGCCGCCGCGGAGCACCTGCGCCATCGAAGGCCTCGTCGAATCCCCTGGTCTCAGGCACCCACTTCACGGAGCGCCAAGCATAGCATCGCGCTTACGCGGACGGCAGCGGGGCTCGGACGGGCCTTGGCGCGCCGTGGGTCGAGCGGCGACTGGAGGACACGAGGCCGCGTCCCGCAGAGGAGCTTACCCGGGGCGCACGCGTGAAGACCTGCAGACCCTGATCGCTCAGGCGGCCGCGGCCGCCGGGGGCGATCCGGTAATTACGCGGGACCAACAAAACGCCGCTGAAAAAATCAAGCGGATCGGAGATCGAGCCGCACACGGCGAGCTCGCCACAGTCGAATCGGCGAAGGACGCGCTCGTGAACCTCCGGCGGCGTGTTCAGGCGCTTTACTCATAGGTGGTGAGGGACCACGCAGCGATCAACCGGTCGCAGGGTTTGTGCGGCCGGGGACACAGTTCACAGAGGCGCCCCGCGCGCCGTGGGTCAAGCGGCGACTGGAGGACACGAGGCCGCGGAGCGGCCTCGCAGTCCGAGTTCGGAGCCGGGGATCCACGGCGCGCGGGGCGCCTCTGTGAACCGTGTCCCCGGGCCGCGTAAGCGTTACGACCTGAGGGCCGCGCGCGGTTACTGGCCGACGATCTGCGGCTTCATCCCTCCGAGCGCTCCCAGCAGCTCGGTCTTCTCCGGCGCGGGAACCTTGAACTTGTCGAGCGACTTCACGAGATCCTCGACGAGCGCGCTGAACTCGGCATCGGTGATCTTCATGCCGCGATGCGAGTCGAGCATCGTGGCGCCCGTGTACTTGCACGGCCCGCCGCTCGCCTCGCAGATCTGTTCGACGAGCAGCCTCTTGAGCCGCGGGATGTCCGCGGTCGCGAACCGTGCGTTGATGCGGTGGTCCGCGGCGACGTTGCCGATGAAGTCGTCGACCACCGCCTGGATCGCGGGCCGGCCGCCGAGCCGGTCGTAGAGCGGCTTCTGCGTCATCATGGCGCCGCCGCCGCCGTCCATGCTCGCGCAGCCCGCCGCGCCGAGCGCCACCACCGTCAGGATGCCGGCCACCAGTGCTCGCATCGTGTCCTCCTCCTCGGGCGACATTACCCACGCGGCGGGCAGGCGGATCTTGCGAACCTCGGCGCGGGTCGCGGCGTTTCACCCCTGTCCAATGTGCGTTCTGCGCCTTGTTTCGCGCGCGTGGGTCTGCTAGTGAAGGGCGAGATGACGGGCATCGACCTCGTCCGGCGCATGGCGGAGGGCGACCGTGATGCGTTCGCCCGCTTCTACGATCGCCACGCGCGCCAGGTCTACCCGCTCATCCTCCGCATCGTCCGCGATCACGCCGACGCCGCCGACGTGCTCCAGGAGGTCTTTTGGGAGGCGTGGCAGTCCGCGGCAAGCTACGATCCGGGGCGTGGGACCCCGGAGGCCTGGATTTTCATGCGCGCGCGCACCCGAGCAATCGATCGGGTACGTGCCATACGTAGAAGAAGTGAGACCTTCGTCGCCCCGGTCGACGAACGGGTGGCCGCGGCGGCGGCGGACGCCGGAGGCGACGCCGCCGAACGCGCGGAAGACCGGGATCTCGTCCTCGGTGCCCTCGGCCAGCTCCCCGAGGCCCAGCGCGAGGTGATCGAGCTGGCGTACTACGGAGGGTTGACGCAGACGGAGATCGCGGAGCGGCTCACACAGCCGCTGGGAACAGTCAAGACACGGATTCGCCTCGGCCTCGAGCGACTCCGCGAGGTGCTGAATCGCTCGCCATGAGTCACGAACCCTTCGACACGCTGGCGGCCGTCTACGCGGTCGGCGCGCTCGACGGCGGGGACCTCGCGCGCTTCGAGGCGCACCTGCGCGAGGGCTGCTCCACGTGCGAGACGATCGTTCGCGAATCGTCCGAAGCGCTGGCCGGCCTCGCGCGCGAGCGTCCGCCCGTGATCCCGCCCGCCCACGTGCGCGAGGCGCTGATCCGTCGCGTCGACGCATCGTCGCGCCCGCGGACGTCGCGCCGTCGGTGGATCCCGTGGGCGCTCGGCACCGCCGCCGCCGCGGTGGCCGCCGCGGCGTTCACCGCCGGGATGGTCGCCTCGCGCTACGAGGCCCGCCTCGGCGTGCTCGCGCGCGAGACCGCGCAGGTGCGCGAGCAGCTCCGTCGCGAGCAAGCGCTGCTCCGCGAGGAGGTGGCCGCGGCGCGGGCCGTGGCCGATCTCCTGCGCATGCCCGCGACGCGCGTCGTCGCGCTCAACGGCCTTGCCGCCGCGCCGACGGCGAGCGGCCGCATCATCTGGCACGACCAGGCCGGGGGACGCCTCTACGTGAACGGGCTGCCGCCGGCGCCGGAGGGAAAGACGTACGAGCTGTGGACGATCGCCGGCGCGGCGCCGCGTCCCGCCGGAACGTTCGACGTCGACACGGCCGGGCGCGCGTCGCGTCCGGTCATGCCCCCCGACGACGGCCCGGTGAAGGTCTTCGCCGTCACGCTCGAGCCTGCCGGCGGCGTGCCTGCGCCGACGGGCCCGATGGTCCTCGCGTCGGCGAAGTAGCTCCTCCGCGCGTATACTCGGCGCCATGACCCTTCCCGAGCCCGTCGACAAGCTCTGGCACGCGCTCGAGCGCGTGCGCTCCGAGGTGCTGCAGGAAGTCGAAGGCCTGTCGCAGACGCAAGCCGACTGGAAGCCCGGCGCCGACGACTGGTCCGTCGGCGAGATCGTCCACCACCTGACGATCGCGGAGATCGCGACGGGCAAGCTCACCACGAAGCTCACGCGCGAGGCCGAGGCCGCGGGCGCGTTGAAGCCGTTCCCGGCCGGGCTGCGCGAGCTGCCGTCCCTGTCGGCCGCGCCCGCCGCGAATGCTGACGCGCCGCCGGTCGTGTGGCCGGAGCGCGGCCGGCCGATCGCCACGCTCATCACCGACATGAAGGCGACGCGCGCGCGGAGCCGCCAGTCGATCGAGAAGCTCGCCACCGTCGATCCGCGTCCGCTGATCTTCAAGCACTTCCGCCTCGGCGACCTCGATCTCTCCCAGTGGTGGCAGCTGCAGGCGCAGCACGACGGGATCCACCTCGCGCAGATCCGCGACGTCAAGGCGCGGCCCGGATTCCCCAAGTCCTGACATGAAGGTGGTGCTGCGCAACCCGCGCCGCGAGGTGGAGGTGGCGGGCGGCCGGCGGGTGAAGGACGTGCTGGCGGAGCTCCAGATCATCGCCGAGTCCGTGCTCGTCATCCGTGGCGACGAGCTGGTGACTGCCGATCAGGTCGTGCGCGACGACGAGACCATCGAGCTCCGGCCGGTGATGTCCGGAGGTCTCCGATGAAGTGCCGCAAGTGCGGCGAGCGCGCGTCGATCGAGCTGCGCCGCCACAACGCCGCGTTCTGCGCGCCGGACTTCCTCGACTTCTTCCGCCGCCAGGTGCGCGAGGCCATCCGCAAGCACCGCATGTTCGAGGCGGACGAGGCCGTGCTGGTCGCGGTGTCGGGCGGCAAGGACTCGCTCGCGCTGTGGGACGTCCTGATCGACGAGGGCTCTCGCACCACCGGCCTGTATCTCGATCTCGGCATCTTCGACTACTCGGTCGAGTCGAAGGCGAAGTGCGAGCGGTTCGCCGCCGCGCGCGGCGTCCCGCTCATCGTGTCGACGGTCGCGGAGGAAGTCGGCGCGCCCGTCCCCGTCATCAAGGAGGTCACCCGGCGGCCGCCGTGCTCCGGCTGCGGGCTCTCCAAGCGCTACCTGATGAACCGGGTCGCGCTCGAGCACGGCTTTCCCGTCGTGGCGACGGGCCACAACCTCGACGACGAGGCGGCGACGCTCTTCGGCTCGGTGATGCACTGGCAGACCGACGCGCTGCCGCGGCAGTCGCCGGCGCTGGCCGCCACCCATCCGAAGCTGGTCCGCCGGGTGAAGCCGCTCTATCGCCTCTCGGAGCGTGAGACCGCGGCCTTCGCGTTCCTCCGGAAGATCGACTACATCGTCGAGGAGTGCCCCTTCGCCAAGGGCGCCACCTCCATCGCGCACAAGGAGATCCTCAACCGGATGGAGGAGGCCTCCCCGGGCGCCAAGCACAACTTCCTCTTCGGCTTCCTCGACAAGGCGCGCCCGGCGTTCGAGCGCGCCGAGGCCGTCACGCTCAACGAGTGCGCGCGGTGCGGCCAGGTGACCACCGGCACCCTCTGCGCGTTCTGCAAGCTCGCCGACCAGGTCAAGAGACTCGGAGGGGGGCTGCGCCCCTCTTCCGACGGTCGTCGCGCGCCGTAGCGGCCTGCCGCTGCGGCACTGCCCGGCAACTTTTTCCTACCGACCTCTGGCGCGGACTCATGAAACCTCGCTCTCGTGCCGACTTGTGATGGGGGATGCCCCTGCGCATCCGACGATCACGGGAGGGGGTTTATGAGGGCGGCCGCACCGCTGGACATTCTGCTCGTCGAGGACAATCCCGATCACGCGGAGCTCACGCGCCGGGCGCTGAGCAAGGACGGCAACCACAACGTCACGTGGGTGAAGGACGGTCAGGAGGCGCTCGACTTCCTCGCGCGCGAAGGCGCGTGGGCCGGGCGCAAGGGCCCGTCGCCGTCGGTGATCCTGCTCGATATCGGGCTGCCGAAGGTCGGCGGCCGCGACGTGCTCCGGGCGATCAAGCAGAACGATCGCGTCCGCTTCATCCCCGTCATCATGCTGACCACGTCCGGCGATCCCGAGGACGTCGCGCGCTGCTACGACCTCGGCGCCAACAGCTACGTGGTGAAGTCGCTCGACTTCAACGACTTCATCGCGCGGGTGAAGGCGATCAAGGACTACTGGGCGCACACCAATGTCTTCCGCGAGGCCTTCTCGTTTGCCTCGGCTTGACAGTGTCAGCGCACGGCTGCTCGGCGCGTTCGTGCTCGTCGCGATCGTGCCACGGTGGACGAGACGCACGAGTGCGCCGCCTGCGGCGCGCCGAACGCGACATCCGCGCAGTTCTGCTCGAAGTGCGGTCGCCAGCTCGGCGACGCGTTCGGCGGCCGTCGCTGGAAGGCCGACACGCGCTAGCGAGGTGACCGCGATGCGAGACGACCCTGTCCGGTGGCTCGAGGACTTCAAGGCGCGGCGCATCCTCGCCGCGCTTCGCGAGCGTGCGCTGTGCGTGCCGTGCCTCGGCCGCGAAGTGACGCTCGCCGAACCCGACGTCCGGGACACGCTGAGCCGGGCCCCGCTGGAGTTCGCGATCCGCGCCGGTGAGCGCATCTGCGGACGCCGCGACATCATCCGCCAGACGTACGCGGTGCAGCAGCCACGCCCCGTCCGCGCGGAGCCCCGTCACTCGCCGGGCCCCGTCGTCCGCTGACCCCCCGTCTGGCCCGGAAACCTCACCGGTTGAGCTGGCGGCGCCAGGCGCCCAGGAGGCCCTGGGGGACGAAGATCACCATCAGCGTGAAGATCACGCCGACCGGGATCAGGTAGTACTCGTAGAAGACCCGCGAAAAGACTTCCTTCATGAGAAGGAAGAACGCCGCGCCGGCGACCGGGCCCACGAGCGTGCCGATCCCGCCCATCACGTTGAAGATGACGGCCTCGCCGGAGATCAGGAAGAGGACGAAGTCCGGCGCCGCGAACTTGTTCTGGATCGCGTAGAGCACACCGGACAGGCCGGCGAAGAGCCCGGACAGCATCACCGAAACGATCTTGTAGCGCTCCACGTGGTAGCCGATGGCGCGCGTGCGCGGCTCGTTCTCGCGGATCGACTGGAGGACCATCCCGAACGGAGACTGCGTGATGCGTCTGAGCACCAGATAGGAGACGACGACCACGCCGAGCACGAACCAGTGCAGGCCGTTGCGCGTGAAGGGGATCGTGAAGAGTCCCGGGATCCCGAGGGGCGGCTGGCGGAACGTCAGCCCGTTCTCGCCGCCCGTCACGTCGGTCCACGTGAAGATGATGACGTAGAAGATCTGCGAGAAGACGAGCGTGGTGATCGAGAAGTAGATGTCGCGCAGCCGCGTCGAGAAGAACGCGACGAACGCGGCGACGATGGCGGCCGCGACGAGGCCGACCAGCATCGCGAGCCAGAGGTTCGGCGGCCGCACCGCGAGCAGGGCCGCGGCGGCCCCGTACATGCCGAGCCCGAAGAACGCCGAGTGGCCGAACGAGACCATCCCGGTGTAGCCGATCAGGATGTCCGACGACATCGCGAAGAGCCCCCAGATCAGGATCTCCGTCGCGAACCGCTGCCAGAACTCGGGGAGCACGAAGGGCGCGGCGGCGAGCGCCGCCACGACGATCACGAAGCCCGTCCAGTAGCCCCGGCTCGGGCCCGTGGCGCGCGCGACCGTGCTCATTTCGGCGTCGGCGCGAAGATGCCGGTGGGCCGCACGAGCAGGGTCAAGATCAGCGCCACGAACGAGACGATCACCGCCTGCGCCGGACTCACCCAGATCGTGGCGAGCGACTCGAGCAGGCTGATGAAGATCGACGCGAGGATCGAGCCGCCGAGGTTGCCCATCCCGCCCACGACCACGACGACGAACGCGCGCAGCGTGAAGTCGAAGCCCATCGCGTGGTTGATGCCGACGGTCGGGCCGAACAGGACACCCGCGGCCGCCGCCATGGCGGCGCCGATCGCGAAGACCACGGTGTGGACCCACGGCACGGGAATGCCCATCGCCTCCGCCATCACGCGGTCCTGGGTGGTGGCCCGGATCCAGATCCCGTGCTTGCCGTACTTCATGAACAGGTAGAGCCCGCCGATGATCGCCGCCGACATCAACGCGATGACGAGCCGGTACCACGGGTACTCGACGTAGAAGAGCTGGAAGTGCCCGGTCACCGGCTCGGGCAGGCGGCGCGGCACCGGGCCGTACTGCCAGAGCGCGTAGTTCTGGATCACGAGCGAGATGCCGAACGTGGCGAGGATCGTGGTCAGCGGATCGCGCCCGAGCAGCGGGCGCAGCGCCGCGGCCTGGAAGACGAGGCCGAGCACCGCCATGCTCAGGACCGCCGTCAGCAGCGACACCCAGAAGTTGCCGGTCACGAGGAACGACGTCGTCCCCAGGTACGCGCCGAGCATGAAGAGGTCGCCGTGCGCGAAGTTCACGATGTCCATGATCCCGAAGATCAGCGTGAGGCCCGAGGCCACGAGCGCGAGGATCATGCCGTTCACGAGGCCGTTGACGATCTGCACGAGGATCTGGTCGAAGGGAATCATGCGGGCTCAGACCCCCAGGTATTGGTGGATGACCGTGGCGTCGGCGCGGAGGTTCGCGGCCGGCGCGTGGTGGCGGACCACGCCTTTCTCCATGATGTAGACGCGGTCGGACACGCCGAGCGTGAGCGGGACGTTCTGCTCCACGAGCAGGATGGCGACCTTCTCCCGGTGCAGGACCTCGATGATGTGACGGATCTGCTCGACCATGCGCGGCATGAGCCCTTCCGTGGGCTCGTCGAGCAGGATGATGCGCGGCTCCAGCATCATCGCCCGCGCGATCGCAAGCATCTGCTGCTCGCCGCCCGAGAGGGTGCCGCCCGCCTGGTCGCGGCGCTCCCTCAGGATCGGGAAGCTCGCGTAGATCTTGTCGAGCAGCGCCTCGCGCCGCGCCGCCGTGACCTCGGGGCGGTCGAGACCGGTCCGGAGGTTCTCGAGCACGGAGAGGAGCTTGAAGATCCGGCGATCCTCCGGCACGTAGCCGATGCCCATGCGCGCGAGGCGGTACGGCGGAACGCCCGCGATCGCCTTGCCCTCGAACGTGATCGTGCCTTCCGACGGCGTGACGAGGCCCATGATCGTCTTCAGCGTCGTCGACTTGCCGACGCCGTTGCGGCCGAGCAGCCCGACGACCTCGCCCGGACGCACCTCGAGCGACACCCCGTGCAGGATGTGGGACTTCGCGTAGAAGGTGTGCACGCCTTCCAGGGTCAGCATCAGGTCTTGAGGTAAACCTCCTGCACGCGCGCGTTGGCCTGGATCTCGGCCGGCGCGCCCTCCGCCAGGACCTCGCCGTAGTGGAGCACGGTGATCACCTGCGCGAGCCCCATCACCACCTCCATGTCGTGCTCGACGATGAGGATGGTGAGGTTCGCGGCGATGCGCCGGATCAGCTCCACGGTTGCGTGAGTCTCGCTCACGCTCATGCCGGCCGTCGGCTCGTCGAGGCACAGGAGCCGCGGCTCCGTGCCGAGCGCGATGCCGATCTCGAGGTTGCGCTGCTCGCCGTGCGAGAGGTTGGCGGCGAGCTCCTCTTCCTTCTCGGCCAGGCCGACGGAGGCGAGGACCGTCCGCGCCTCGGCGATGACGTCCTGGTAGGCGCGGTGGTGGCGGAACAGGGCCCACGAGTGATGGCGCGACTGCACGGCGACCCGGACATTTTCGAGCACGGTGGCGCCGGGCAGGATGTTGGTGATCTGGTACGAGCGCGCGATCGCCTTCTGCGAGATCCGGTGGGGCGGCAGCCCCGTGATGTCGTCGCCCTCGAACAGAATGCGCCCGCCCGTCGGGCGCAGCACGCCGGTGACGCAGTTGAAGAAGGTCGACTTGCCCGCGCCGTTCGGGCCGATGATCGCGCGGATCTGGCCGCGCGGCACCGTCATCGACACGTTGTTGAGCGCGGCGAGGCCTCCGAACCGCACGGAGAGGCCTTCGATGCGGAGGACGGTGTCGGACGCGGCCGTCCCGCCCCGGCCGGCAACGGCCGGGGCGGGCGACCCCTGGGTGGATCGGCTCGTCACGCCTTCGGGAAACTGCAGGCCGGCGGGACGACGACCTTGTCTCTCGAGACGACGTCGAGGAGGCGGTGCCTGACGTTCTTGATGTCGAAGATGAACTGGCGCAGGAAGGCCTGGTGATCCTCACGGCGGAGCAGCTTGTCGCCCTGGGGGAAGTCGTCGCTCTCCTTGACCTCCATGCCCTCGAGCGCTTCGATGAGCTTCATCGAGTCTTCGCGCCCGCGGAACCCCGACTTCTGGATGCCGAGCTTGAGGAAGTTCATCGCCTCGAAGTTCGACTGCACGTAGCGGTCGGGATCCGGTCCCGCGGGGTCCATCTGCTTCAGCAGGACCTTGGATTCATCGAAGAACTTCTTGTGGTACGGCGTGTCCAGCGGCTTGGTCAGCACGGGGATGTAGCGGTTGACGCCGACGAACCCCTCGATCTTGTTGCCGAGCGCGGCCAGGTGTGTCGACTCGGCGACCGCGCCGTCGCCCGCGTACTTGGCCTTCTTGAAGAGCCCGAGGTCGTAGGCCTGGTTCGTGAACGTCACGGCGTTGGCGCCGAACATGATCGCGAAGAGGCCGTCGAAGCTGCCGGTGATCTTCGAGATGAACGCCGTCATGTCCGCGGTCCCGAGCGGGATGCCCGTCGTGCCCTGGATCTCGCCGCCGTTCTTCTTGATCTGCTCGATGTACGCGTCGCGCGTCGACTGGCCCCACGCGTAGTCGAGGAAGACGATGTGCCACTTCTTGCCGAGGTTCTTCACGAGGTAGGGAGAGATCGCCATGGCCTGCGACGGCGCGTAGTCGAACGGCCGGAAGGTGTACCGGTTGCACTTGCTGGTCGTGATCGTGGTGTCGAGGCACACGCCGATCATGTAGACCGTCTTGTGCTCCTCGAACACGGGCATGCAGGCGAGGCACACGTTCGAGAGGTAGCCACCCTCGCCGACGTCGACCTTGTCCTCGACCACGAGCTTCTCGGCCTTGCGGCGGCCGACGTCCGGCTTCGACTCGTAGTCGGCGACGACCAGCTCGATCGGCCGGCCGTTGATCCCGCCCGCCTTGTTGATCCGGTTGGTGGCGAGCTGCGTGCCCACCAGCGCCGTCTTTCCGCCGGCCGCGGCCGCGCCGGTCAGCGGCTGGAGCACGCCGACCTTGTACGGCTTCGCCTGGCCGAACGCCTCGCGCCACGGCGCGGGGACGAGCATCGTCGCGCCGACGGCACCCGCCGCGGCGGCCGAGAGGCCCAGGAACTTGCGGCGCGTCGTCTTGCCGCTCCACCACATGTCGCGCGCCCACAGCTCGTCGTGCCACTTCTCGGTCAGCTTCATTCGTTCCTCCTTGGCCCCTCGTTGGACGTGGCCGGATATGCGCGGAAAGGTGCGTCGTTAATACACCACCGGCCGCCGAGGGCGCAAGGGCCGGCGGTTGATGCCGACCTGCCCCCAAGACCGACGAATCCCGCGCCGGGGCGGGGCCGTCCGAAGGACAATGGGGGAACCGATGACGGCCGACCACCTTCTTCCGTCGCGCGCCGATCTTGGCTCGATAACCCTGGCGGGCCCCGATACGTTTCCGTTCCAGCGTCACCTGAGCCTGCGCCCGCTCGTCAACTTCTGGCGGGGTGAAGGAGGGGAGTGCGGAGGCGCGGTGTGCGACGCGCTCGGCTCGGTCGTGCGCGAGGCGCTCGCGCGGGCGCCCGAGCTCGAAAAGCCGGTCACGGACCCTCGCCGTGCTCGAGCGGCATGCCGACGTGGTCGACGCGCTGATGGCGGCCGTGTTCGCCCCGGCCGCGTGGGACCAGTCCTACGGCGCCGCGCTGATGCCGCTCGACCTGCTCAGCGTGTACGAGACGCCCGCGTTCAAGCAGGCGCTCTTGACCGAGGACCGGCACGTGCGCGGCCGCGTCAACCTGGATCCGGAGAACCTCGGCCGCGCCCGCCTGCGCCATGCGTACACGGTCGTCCTCGAGCGGGTGTACGGGATCAAAAGCTCGATCTCGAGTACCCGTTGATCATCGCCGTGCGGGACGACGCCACCGGCCTCGAGCGTCACTTCCGCATCACCTTCGACTCGACGTTCCTCGACGTCCACGTGGTGGGGGACCGGCCGCCGTTCTCCGACGCGGACCGCGCCCGCCTCCACGATTACTTCTTCGACGTGGACCGGCTCCTCGAGCGGCTTCCGCCGGAGCGCTTCGTCATCGAGGGCTTCACGGTCGTCCGCGCGGTCGACGTCACGGACCAGGAGGTCCTCTCGTCGATCAAGCGCGACCTGATCGACCGCGAGTCCATCGTGTCGCACGCGAAGTTCCAGACGCTCCAGGCGAAGCTGCGCGCGCTGTTCCGCCGGCCCGATCTGCACTTCAGCCTGGCCGCCCTCGACGGCGACCGCGTGCTGCTGCTCAACGCCGGCCAGCAGCTCGAGCACTCCTGCATCTTCGCGGACTCGAAGCACCACGCGATGGCCGAGTTCATCGGCACGGTGTACGAGCGCACGGTCAAGGGCGAGCGGCCGATCATCATTCGCGACCTGGCGGAGCAGCGCGACCGTCACGTCATCGAGGACCACCTCGTGGCGAGCGGCACCCGCGCGCTGATGGTCGCGCCGCTGCACTACCAGAGCCGCGTGATCGGCACGCTCGAGCTCGCGTCGCCGAACCCGGGCGACTTCACCCAGATGCACCTGCCCAAGCTGGCGGAGATCCTGCCGCTCTTCGCGATGGCGGTGCAGCGCAGCATCGAGGAGCTCAACAACCGGGTGCAGGCGATCATCAAGGAGAAGGCGACCGCCATCCACCCCACGGTGGAGTGGCGCTTCCGCGAGGCCGTGCTCGACGCCATCGAGCGGCGCCGGGACCACTCGATCGACACGCACACGGAGATGGACGCGATCGTCTTCTCCGACGTGTTCCCGCTCTACGGCCTCGCCGACATCCGCGGGTCGTCCACCCAGCGGGCGCTCGCGATCCAGGCCGACCTGCTCGCGCAGCTCGGCCTCGCGGCCCCCGTCATCGACCAGGCGCACCGCGAGAAGCTCTTGCCCGCGCTCGACGAGCTCCGGTACCGCATCGCGAAGCGCGCCGCGCACATCGAGCGCGGCCTGAAGTCGGGCGACGAGGTCGGCGTCATCGACTTCCTGCGCGCGGACGTCGAGCGGCTGTTCCCGCACCTCGAGACGTTCGGGCCGCGCGTGCGCGAGCGCATCGACACGTATCGCGAGGCGCTCGACCCGCGCCTCGCGACCGTCCATCACGAGCGCCGGCGCTTCGAGGAGAGCGTGACCGGGCTCGCGGAGGCGATCTCCTCGTATCTCGACCTCGAGGAGCAGACCGCGCAGGCGATGTTCCCGCACTACTTCGAGAAGCAGAAGACCGACGGCGTCGACTACCAGATCTACGTCGGCGCCTCGCTCCTCGAGGACGGCGGCTACGACCCGCTCTACCTGAAGAACCTCCGCCTCTGGCAGCTCATGGTGAGCTGCGGGATCGCGCTGCGCGCGGAGCAGATCCGCGCGCGCCTGCCGGTGCCGCTCGAGACCACGCACCTCATCCTCGTCCAGCACGCGCCGCTCGCCATCCGCTTCCGCTTCGACGAGAAGCGCTTCGACGTCGACGGGGCGTACGACATCCGCTACGCGATCGTGAAGAAGCGCATCGACAAGGCGCTGATCAAGGGGACCAGCGAGCGCGCCACCCAGCCGGGCCGCATCGTGATCGTGTACTCGCAACCGTCGGAAGCGCTGGAGTACCGCGGCTACATCGAGTACCTCCAGTCGCTCGGCTACCTCACGCGGGGGGTCGAGGAGCTCGAGCTCGAGGAGCTGCAGGGGGTGCACGGTCTGCGCGCGCTCCGGGTGACCGTCGATACGACGACCGCGCGCGCGAGCGGGGCGCCGATGGCGTCGCTGCTCGAAACGTCGAGGTAGCCCATGGCGGGTTTCCGCTGTCCCAAGTGCGGCAAGGTCGCGATGGTGCAGAAAGTGTGCTGCGGCCGTCCCATGAAGCGGGCCTGAGTCTCGCACGTCGCGTGGCCCGCGAGCATCGGCTTGCCGCAGAGCGCGCACAGCCCGCGGATGTCGAGCCGGGGGCCCGGTTTGGAGCGCGGGCCGTTCACCGGTTCTCGCCGCGCGGCGGCTTCGGGGCGTCGGGGAGCAGGCTGGGCCGGACGAACTTGTCGTAGCAGATCCGGTGGACCGTCAGGCCCGCGGCCGTGGTCGTCGCGTCCTCCGGCCAGATGGTCCGCGAGCAAAGGAAGCATGTACCCGCCGTCTCCTGAATTTCAGAGGACACGGCCGCCCCTCATGGCGAAAACGTTCGCCAGATCATCGAGCACGATTCCCGGTTTCACGGCGTAACGCGGCGTTATTGCGCGCGTGCGTCGCTGGGGTACAAGATCCGGACCAGCTTTTCCGCGGGAGCGGCGTGTGGCACGCCGCCTGCTGTCCGGAAGCGCCGTGCTCCGCAGGCCTCGCGCGCGCGTGCTCGTGGTCGAGGATCACGACGAGACGCGCGACGTCGTCGCGATGCTGCTGAGGACCGAAGGCTACGAGGTCGTGCTCGCTCCCGACGGCGACGCCGCCGTGGCCGCCGCCCACGCGTCACGGCCCCAGATCGCGATCGTCGACATCTTCCTGCCGCGCAAGGACGGCGTCGCCGTGATCGAGGAGCTCGTGCGCGATCTCCCGTCGCTCGCCATCATCGCGGTCTCCGCCGACACGCGGGAAGACCGGCTCGGCGCGCTCATGCGCGCGCGCAGCGCGGGCGCCCACCTGACGCTGCGCAAGCCGCTGGAGCCGTGGGTCTTGCTGAAAGCGGTCGAGTCCGCGTCCGGGAGCGTCAGGACGGCGTAACGGCCCATGGTCACCGATCGAGGAGGTCGCGCACCGTCTTCGCGAGCGCGCGGCCGGTGAAGGGCTTCGCGAGGAACGACCAGCCCGGACCTTCGAGGTCGGTCTCGAACGTCGCGGGATCCGCCGAGTACCCGGAGATGAACAGCGTCTTGATGGCGGGACGCGCGCTCCGCACGATGTCGGCCATCACCCGCCCGTTCATCTGCGGCATCACGAGGTCCGTGACGAGCAGGGGGATCGGCTGCGGCCACTCCTCCGCGATGCGGACCGCGTCGGTCGGCAACGCCGCCTCGATGACGCGGTAGCCGGCGCCCTCGAGCGCCTGGGGCGCGAGCCGCCGCACCTCCTGCTCGTCCTCGACCAGCAGGATGGTCTCCGAGCCCGTCGGCCGCGGCGCCGCCGGCGCGGCGGGCGCCGCGACCTCGGCGTCCGCGCGCGGCAGGTAGATCCGGAACGTCGCGCCCGCGCCCGGGCTGCTGTCGACGGCGACGTGCCCGTCGTGCTGCTTGACGATGCCGTACACCGTCGCGAGGCCGAGGCCGGTGCCGCGTCCGACTTCCTTCGTGGTGAAGAACGGGTCGAACACGCGGCGGCGCGTCTCGGCGTCCATCCCGTGGCCGCTGTCGGTGACCGCCAGCAGCACGTATGCGCCCGGCGGCGCGGCCACGCCCGGCGGCGGCGTGTCGGTGACGTCGACGCGATCCGTGCTGATCGTCAGCCGTCCGCCCGACGGCATCGCGTCGCGCGCGTTGGCCGCGAGGTTCACGATGACCTGCTCCATCTGGCCGCGGTCGACGCGCACGCGCGCCGCGCCGGGCACGAGCGCGGTCGCGAACTCGATGTCCTCGCCGAGGAGGCGGCGCAGGAGCGAGGCGACCTCGTCGACGATCGCGTTGACGTCGACGACGGTCGGCGTGAGCGCCTGCTTGCGGCTGAACGCGAGGAGCTGCCGCGTGAGCGCGGACGCGCGCTCCGCGGCGCCGGCGATCAGGTCGAGGTCGCTGCGGCGCGGGTCGTCGTCGGACAGGTCTTCGAGGAGCGCGTCGATCCGGCCGATGATCACGGTGAGGAGGTTGTTGAAGTCGTGAGCGATGCCGCCCGCCAGCCGGCCGACGGCGTCCATCTTCTGCGCCTGCGTCAGCAGGTCCTGCGTGCGCGCGAGCTGCTCGTAGGCCTCGCGCGCTTCGCGATAGAGCCGCGCGTTGCTGAGCGCGATGGCCGCCTTGGCCGCGAAGATCTCGAGCAGATCGATCTCCTCGCGATCGAAGTCGCGCCGGACCCGCGTGGACACGACGAGCGCGCCGATCGCGGCGTCGCCGCCCACCAGCGGGACCGCGAGGTGCGACACGATCCCCGCCGCCATGAACCACTCCTTCTGGAAGATCAGCGGATCGGTGAGCAGGTCCGGGGCGGCGCGGCTCTTCCGCTCCTTCACGACCCAGCCCGCGAGCCCCGCGCCCGGCGGCAGCACGTCCACGCCACCGTCCGCCGGCATGTCGCCCCGGGCACGGCTCGATGCGCGGCGCAGGTGGCCGTCACTGCCTTCCACGAGCCAGACGCGCGCGAGATCGACGTGCAGCAGGTCGAGGGCCGCTTCGGTGACGAAGTCGAGCACGAGCCGCCGGTCGAGCGACGACCTGACGAGCTGGCTCAGCTCCGCGAGCCGGCGCATCTGGTGCAGGCGCGCGCGTCTCGCCGTGCAGCTCGGCGTTCGCGAGCGCGAGCGCCGCCTGGTCGGCGAAGCTCTGCACGAGCGCCATGTCCTCCGGCGAGAAGACGCGCCCCGCATGGTCGCCCACCGCGAGCGCGCCCAGGATCCGGTCGTGCGCGGTGAGCGGCACGGCGAGCACCGACTGGTATTCCGAGCGCTCGATGCGCGCCCGCGCTTCCGGCGTCAGGCTCACGCGCTCGTCTTCGAGGATGTTCACCGACGAGATGGGACGGCCCTCGGCGATGGCGCGGCCGACGAGCGCGTTGCCGCGCCGGAGGCGCTGGTTCCAGTCGACCGCGGGCCCCCAGCCCGCGAACAACACCAGGGCCTCGGAGACCTCCTCGACGAGGTAGAGGACGGACATCTGGGCTCCGAACATCGTGGTGAGGGCGCGGACGATGCGCTGCCCGACGTCCGCGGGCTCGAGCGACTCGGAGACGAGGCGTCCGACGCTGGCGACGCCTTCCGCCGCGCGGCGCCGCCGCTCGCTGTCCTCGAACAGCCGCGCGTTCTCGACGGCGATCGCGGCCTGGTTCGCGAAGCCGAGCAGCAGGCGCTTTTCCTCCTCCGTGTAGAAGCGGCCGGCCTCGTCGCCGACGACGAGCGCGCCGATCACGGTGTCGCGGCTGATGAGCGGCACGCCCAGCACGCTGCGATAGCCTTCCGTGTACGCGTTCGCCTTCGCCCACGCCGGCATCGGCAGGTCCGGATCCGTGGTGATGTTGGCGGACCACGCGATGCGCGCGCCCGCCACCGCGCGGCCGGCCACGCCCTCGCCGGGGCCCAGCACCGAGCCCACCCACGCGATGCCGTCGTCGCGACCCGCGGCGGCGCGACACACGAGCGCGCCCGAGGCCGCATCGACGCGGTAGAGCACCGCGCGGCGGACGCGGAAGAGCGCGTGGAGGCTGTCGACGATGAGCTGCATCGCGCGGTCGAGGTCGAGCGTGGCGGCGATCTCGCCGCCGACCCGCGCGAGCGCCGCCGCGCTCGCCTCGGCGCGCCGCCGCCCGGTGATCGCGCGGACGATGACCACGGCCTGGTCCTCGAGCAGCGGCACCACGCGCGCCTCGAACGCCGCCTCGCCGCCGCCCTCGGACGCCGCGTACTCGAAGCTCGCGCTGCGGCGCTGCAGGCGCACGCGCGCGCGGGTCATCTCGTACTCCGGCACGCTCGCCTCGGGCAGGAGCTCCTGGAACGGCCGCCCGAGCACGCGCTCGCCGCTCTCGCGCGTCATGCTGCCGCCGCGGTAGTCGCGCACGATGCCGCGCGCGTCGAGCCGGTAGAACTGGTCGGGGAACGCGCGGAAGAGCGCGCTCATGTCGGCGTTGGCCTGCAGCAGCTCCTGCGAGCTCAGGTCCAGCGAGCGCTCGAGCAGCGCGCGGTCGGTGTCGAACTGGCGATACGCCTCGTCGACGGCGTCGAGCAGCGGCGCCAGCTCCGGCGGGATCGGCCGCTCGCCGAACACGCGCTTGATCTGCCGCAGGAGCAGGGAGTGGCTCAGGTCGCCCACGCTAGCGCTCCGACAGCGTCGTGATCGTCATGGTCTGGTTGTGCAGCTCGCAGCGCGCGCTCGGCGTGAACGGCGAGATCTCGCCGTACGAGTAGAACCCCGTGAGCGGCGCCGCGCCCATGATGTCGCGCACGCCCTCGACCTCTTCCTCCACGCGCTGCTTGAGCACGAGCTTGCGCCCGACGCAGGAGATGAGGATCGCCAGGTCCGGGACCACGGAGCCGATGGCCTCGTAGCTCGTCCGCGCGGCACTGACCGCGCCGTCGATGAGGCGATCGAAGTTCGCCTTCATGAGCCGCACGTACGCGCCTTCCGGCACGTCGCCGGCGAACGTCATGCTCTGCGCCGCCTCGTCGACCGCGAGGATCGTGCGCACGACGCCCGAGCCGCCCCTGGTGCGCAGGCTCAGCGGAAAGAGCAAACCGGAGGCGGGCAGGTCACGCGCGTGCGTGCCGAGGTACGTCTTGTAGAGCGCCAGCGCCGAGCGGCCGTCGACCTCGTAGAGGACGTTGCCGCGCGAGCGCGTGACGACGCGCTCGGGGCCGAACGGGTCCCACCCGCCCCGCGAGCCGTAGCCCACGCGCAGGCGCGCGCCGTAGAACCCGAGCGCGGCGATGCGCCCGGGCGCCGCCGGCGAGCGCGGCGGCCTCTGATGCTGGCTGCCACCCTTCGCTGCGGGTCCAGCGACCCTGCTCCACCTTCACGCGCGCGCCGTGCGCCGATCTATGCGGTGATCAGCGGCTACGACAGCGCGAGCGAAGGCGGCGATCTCCATCGCACCGATATGTCAGGAGAGACCGCCAGCCGTGCGATGAGTAATGTGCTGACGCAGGCCGAGCTCGAGCCCGAGGACATCGACTACATCTGCGCCCACGGAAACGCGATGGTCGACTACGACGTCGCCGAAACGACCGCGATCAAGCGCACGTTCGGGCGCTACGCGTACAACTTCCCGGTGTCCTCGTTGAAGGCGATGTGCGGGCAAGCATTTGCTGCGAGCGCAGCGATGCAGGTGGTCGCGACGTGTCTCGTCATTCGCGACGGGATGGTGTTCCCGACGATCAATCTCGAGTACCCGGACGCACGGTGTGATCTGGATTACGTCCCCAACAAGGCACGCAAAGCCAGGGTTCGCCGAACGCTCATCCATTCGCACGCGATGGGCGGATCGCACTCGGTGCTGGCGCTGGCGAGAGAAGACTCGATCAGGTGACGCAAGGGGCAAGCCTCCCGCTGCTCGGGGTCTTCCTGGCGGGCCTCAGCCTCTATATCTGGCGCGCTGACCCCCGCAGCTCCGTCCATCGCTGGTTCGGCGCGTACACGTTCAGCATGGCGCTGTGGGTCCTCGCGATCGCTGGCCTTCAAGCGCTGTTGTGGCCCAATTTCTCGAGCAGGCTCACGTTCACCGGTGCGAGCCTCATTCCCGCGTCGTTCCTCGCGTTCACTCGCGTCTATCCTGGTGCTGGTGAGCGGTGGCGTACTCCGTATGTCTATGCCGCGCTCGCTGTCGGAACGGTCCTCGCTGCGTGCGCGCTCGGTACCGACCTTCTCGTCCGAGACGTCGCGATCGTCGAGAACCGGCTGCGTCGGGAAACCGGACCTCTCTATCGCGTCTTCACCGTGTACTTCTTGGTCGTGTGGCTCGGCGCACTGGCGACCTTTTCGAACAACTGGCGGCGCGCGAAGGGTCTGGCGCGTGTCCAGCTTCAGCATCTCGGCGTCGGCATCCTCATTTCGGGCGTGGGCGCGATCACGACCAACCTTCTGATCCCGGCATTGACGGGATCGTCGGCATATAGCGGCGTAGGTCCGTACTTCCTCCTTCCGATGGTCGGGCTCGTTGCGCACGCGATCGTCCGCCATCGACTCCTCGATCTCAGGCCCGTCATTCATTACGGACTCGCGTACATCGTGGGTATCGGGGGCGTCTCATTCATCATCATCGCCCTCGCTCGCGAGGCGGATGTGGTGACGGTGCAGGCTCCGATAGCGGTGCTCATCGTGCTCGGCGTGATCGCCGCGACGCTTTCCGCTCCGGTGTTTCCAGCTCTACGGCGAATGGTCGATCAGTATCTCCTCAGCGACGAACCCGACATCGAACGCACGCTCGTTGACGCAACGACGCGTCTGACGCGCGTCATGCCCCGCGAGAACCTCGCCGCGGAAGTCGTCGCGATCCTTCGACGCGCCGTTCAGCCGGAAACGATCACCGTCATCGTCGGCGAAGCCGGCACATCACAATGGGACATTCTCCATCGCGATCACCGGGCTCCGGAGTTCGATGACGTTCCCGGTCAGGTATGGCGGCTGACGGATTCGCTCGGGCCAGGCGTTCAACTGCTGGAGGGATCGGAACAAGACTCGCGCTTTGGCGCTCTCTTTGGAACGCTTCGCGATGCCGGCGTCGACATATGGTTCGGGATCCGCCGGGACGCGGCCGCGGGCGTCGTGCTGCTCGGTCCCCGGCGGCTCGGACGAGCGTACTTCGCTCAGCAGCTCGAGCTACTCGAGTCCCTCAGCCCGATCATTGCCGCCGCTGTCGAAATCGACATCCTCCATCGACGTCAACTGGCAGTCGATCGCGCTCGGGAGCGTGACGCGCATCTCGCACGCACCGCTCATCTCTGCGCCACGCTGGCTCACGAGATTCGGACGCCGCTGACGACGATTTCGAACTTCGTCTCGGTGTTGCCGGAGCGTGTGGATGATCCCGAGTATCGCGAGCTTCTCATGCGTCTCGTTCCGGCCGAGGTCGAGCGAATCGTGGGCCTCGCTGAGAGGCTCCGAGGGTTGGGCCCGGCGGACCGCACCTCACAGCGCATCAACCTCATGGGCATCCTCAACGACGTTGCTGCCCTGGAGCGCGCCGCGACGCCGCGCGACGTCAAGGGGCTCCTAGAGGAGAGTGAGGTTCCTCCGCTCGTCGGTGATCCGCAAGCGCTCACTCAGTTGTTTGGAAACCTGCTGCGGAACGCCATCGAGGCTTCACCCGATGGCAGCCGTGTACGAATCAGCGTCCGCACGACCGGAGTGGCAGTGACCGTGGAGATCGAGGATGAGGGCCCGGGCAGTCCGGGTAGTGTGCGTGACCGCGCGTTCGAGCCATTCGTGACGACAAAGCCGCGCGGGCTCGGCCTCGGACTCTCGATTTGTCGCGAGATTGCCGAAGCTCATAATGCAGAGCTCCGGTTTGAGACCGGCTCCGGCGGAGTTGGGACGTTGGCAATAGTCAATTTCCCGCTGTGATCGTCTCCACAGCGTGCAGTGTCACCGTGAAAACAGCTCCGCAAGGATGAGCGTTGGCGGCAGTGAGTCGACCTCGGTGACGCTCGACAATCGCATGACAAATCGCGAGCCCTAAGCCGGATCCGCGCGACTTCGTACTCACGAAAGGATCGAACATTCGATCCATGACCTCGGCAGAGATGCCTGGTCCACTGTCCGACACCTGGGCAACGACATGATCCGTCCCGACGTGAAGCGAGGACCGCACGCGACGCGAATCCCGGGGCATCTCGACGACGGCTTCCAAGGCATTGGTCAAGAGGTTGAGGAAGAGTTCTTCGATTTCAGTAGAGTCACCGAGCACCAGAACCTCGTCGGACGGGAGATCGATCTCCAGGTGTGTCTCTTGCTCCGCCGCCGTCGCTTCGATGAGCTCGAGCGCGTGGCGCAGCGGAACACGCAGATCGACAACCGAGTAATTAACCCCGCTCGAAGGCGCGACGCGCCGAAGACGCTCGACGAGTCGCTCGATTCTTTCGATCTCATGTGACACGATCCGCGACACCCTCTCGGCAAATGCGGGGTTACCCACGCGTTCCGGCAGGAGTTTCGTCAATGTCTTGATTGGAACGAGCGGATTGCCGATCTCGTGTGCCAGCGCCTGCGTCAGGCGTTGCAGGCCCGAAAGGTGTTCCGCACGAGTCCGCTGCTTCGCGAGCTCCTTGAGCGGCGTCACGTCACTGAAGACGATGACAGCTCCCGGGCGCTCGCTCTCGTGCGCGGGTAGGATGGAGGCCGTGCAGAGCAACGCACGTGGCGTGACGTCATCGTGAGACCACGTGACCTCTCGCGTGACGCCTTCCCGGTGCTCGGTGAGCACCTCCGCCAGGCTGTCGCGCAATGGCGCCGGCAGGTCGTCGATGTTCAGGAGGACGTCCTCGGGCAATCGCAGCGCATCCCTCGCGGCAGGATTGATCAGTGTGACGGTCCCTGAGGCGTCAAGCACCACGACCCCGTTCTGCATTGCGGTGACGATCCGGTGGACGTGCTCGTTTGCCAAGACCACCTGCGCATGGAGCTGAGCGTTCCGTACCACCGTTCCTGCGTGATTCACCAGCGTGGCTAGCGCGTCAACGTCTTCCGAGAAGAACGGATCGCCGGATCGCTTGGAGCCGACCGCAATGATGCCCACGAGTCTCTGATCTGCGAACAGCGGTAGTATCAGAGCCCAACCGGCGCCCGTAAGAGCCTCATGGAGTGCCGCGTCCCTCGGCATTGTCAGTTCATCGCGCAACACCGGCGCCGCCTGCACGATCACGGCGTCGATGACCGGGCGCGCCGGCTCGGCGGGAGCACTGAAGCCGGTATCTCGAGCAGCTTCGTTCGAGGTCGACAGTCGAAGTGCGCCAGAGTGTTCGAGATAGACCGCGACTCCATGAGGGGGCGCGGCGACGCGGATCGTTTCCGCAATGATCGCCAACACTCGCTCGAGATCCAGCGTTTGCGCCAATTCGTTGCTCGCGCGCCGGAGAAGTCGCTGCGGGCTTTCGCGACCGCGGTAGACATACCGATCGATGAAGCGTTCCGCAACATCTGCGGTCACTGGGATCAACAGTGCGACCGCCAGAAACGCTCCTCCAATCAAAAGCGCCTCGACGACGGTAACATCGATAAGCATCGAGCCGCGTACCAGGGTGGCCAGGATGAGGATCGGCAACAGTGAAATCGTGACCGCAATACCGATGGTCAGGCACCGATGGACGACCAGACGCAAATCCATGAGTCGGTCACGAAGCGTTGCGTGCGCCGTCAGGGCGATCAGCACCGATCCGAAGTACGGGCCGAGATGGCTCACGTCGGACCTTCCGGTGACGGCGGGAATGATAAGGTTTGCAGTGACCGCACCGACCAACGCGAACAAGAGCCCAACCCCGTAGTAGCTGAGCTGGATGCGTCGCCATCCCTTCGCGGACCACCATTTCCGCACGAACACTCCGACCGCAGCGGGAAGCGCAAGCGCGACATACACGGTGAACCACGGATACAGAGGACCTGGGCGGCGAGACAGGACACCCGCGGTCCAGCGGGTGTCGTACACGATCGAATCGGTCATGACCGAAGCAATAGCGAAGAACGCGCCGACCGCGAGAACGAGAAGCTGTGGGGCTCGCCAAGATGATTTCTCGGCATCGGGATAGTGAATCGTGAACAGCAGGAGAGCGGCTGGGACGAGTGAGGCGCTGGCGAACGTCAGTTTCGCGCCCCCTTCTATTCCCACCCCGCTCTGTATCCACGCAATCCCCGATGTCCAGCCCATGAACATCAGCGCATGGAACGCGTAGAAGCGATGGGCGGGCCTTTTGGGATTCGCGCGCCATACCACCACGACGAGCGCGAGATGCAGGATCGCGATGACTGACAAGATGAACGCAGACATCGTGCACCTCCCGCGCTCAGGTGCAGCAGGGCCGCTACGATAGCGCCATAGTTCCCGAGAGGTCCAGCGGCAAAACCGCTGTGTCCGAATGGTTACAGGAGGGCCAAACGCAATGTGACAACGCCGCCCCCGCGCGCGCCGTTCGCCGCATCGATCCGGCCCCCACCATCGACGCGCAGATGGGCGGCCCGGGCCCCGAGCCCTGCGGCTTCGCTCCCCGAGCTCCGCGGGATCGCCCGTAACCGCGAGCTCGGCGGTGCGTCGACCAGAGCCAGCGGGGGATGTCCGACGAGCCCGCGGGGAACACGCGCGTGAACGCGAGGAACGCCAGCGGAAGCAACGCCGCGCTCGCGAGCGTCCACTGCCCCAGAACTCCAGCAGGACCCCGTTATGCGAAGCGGCGACGCCGCTGACCCGGCGAACGTGAAGGCCTGACAGCCGAAGCACCTATTGACGTTACGGTGCGGACGGTCGCGCCAGACGCGATAGCCGAGGGTGACGAGCAGGGTCGCCGGCACGAGCAGCGGCCCAGCGCGGCGTCATCGGCAAGGGGGCCTACGAATAGGCCGCCCGCCGGACGGAATACAATGCGCTCGGCATGACCAACGGCGGCCACGACCTCGTCACGCTCGGCGAAGTGCTGCTGCGCCTCGCCGTGCCGTCACCCGGGCGGTTCGAGACCGCGCGCCAGCTCGACGTGCAGATCGGCGGCGCGGAAGCGAACGTCGCCGCGGCGGTCGCGCGGCTGGGTGCGCACGTGGCGTGGCTCTCGGCGGTGCCCGACAACGCGTGGGGCGAGCGCGTGCTGCATGAGCTCACCGGGCATGGCATCGACTGCAGCGCCGTCCGGCGCATCGAAAGCGCGCGTCTCGGGCTCTACTTCCTCGAATACGGAGCGCCGCCGCGACCGATTCGCGTGCTCTACGACCGGCGCGACTCCGCGTTCGCGCGCCTCAGGCCCGACGACATCGACTGGCAGGTGGTGCGGCGCGCCCGGATCCTTCACCTGAGCGGGATCACGCCGGCGCTCGGCGCCACGCCCCGCGCGCTGTTCGAGCGCGCGCTCCACGAAGCCGGAGAGGTTTCCTTCGACCTCAACTACCGCGCCACCCTCTGGAGCCCGGCGGATGCCCGGGTCTTCACGGCCGGGGTGCTGCCCCGGACGCGCTACCTCTATATAGGAGCGGAGGAGGCCCGGGCGGTCTTCGGCTTCGATGGCCCGGCGGAGGCGGTGCTCGAGCAGCTCGCGCGCTTCGCCCCCAAGGCGACCATCGCGCTGATGCAGGGCGCCGACGGGTGCACGGTCCTGGAGGGCGGCCGGCTGCTGCGTCCCCGCTATCGGTGGGATGTCCAGGTGGTGGATCCCATCGGTGCGGGCGACGCCTACGTCGGCGGCTTCCTGTGGGCGATCCTGCAAGGCCGCTCGCTGCAGGATGCGATCGACATCGGCCAGGCGGTGGCCGCGATCAAGTGCTCCACGTGGGGCGACATCGCGCTCGTCAGCCCGCGCGACGTCGACGATCTGCTGGCCGGCGGCCCCTCCGTCCAGCGTTGACCATGGTCCTCGCCCGAGGGCTCGCCGTGTGCGCGCTCTACGTCGCGGCGGGCAAGCTCGGCCTCTCGCTCGCGCTCGTCCACGCGAGCGCGACTCCCGTGTGGCCACCGACGGGCATCGCGCTCGCCGCGCTGCTCGTCTTCGGGATGCGGATGTGGCCCGCGGTGTTCGTCGGCGCGTTCCTCGTCAACGTCACGACCGCGGAATCCGTCCCGACCTCGCTCGCGATCGCCGCGGGGAACACGATCGAAGCGCTCGCCGGCGCGGAGCTGACGGGGCTCTTCGCGCGCGGGCGGCACTTCGTCGACCGCGCGTGGGACTTCGTCAAGTTCTCCGTCCTCGCCGGCGTGCTCAGCACGGCGGCGAGTGCGACGATCGGCGTCACCGCGCTCGTGCTGAGCGGCTCCGCGGCGTGGACGAGCTACACGATGATCTGGTTCACGTGGTGGCTCGGCGACGGGAGCGGTGCGCTGATCGTCACGCCGGTGCTCGTGCTGTGGGCGGCGCGGCCGCGGCGCGTCGATCGGCGCCGGTCCCTGGAGGCGACGGTCCTCACCGTCGTCCTCATCGCCACGTCGATGGTGGTGTTCGGAGGCGGATGGCTGAACCTTCCCGTGCGGAACTATCCCCTCAGCTTCCTCACGCTCCCGCCGCTGATGTGGGCCGCCTTCCGCCTCGGCCCGCGCGCGGCGGCGACGTGCACGCTGCTCCTCGCGGCCATCGCGGTGTGGGGCACCGTCCACGATTTCGGCCCGTTCGTGCTGCCGACGAACCACGAGTCACTGGTGTTGCTCCGGGGGTTCCTCGCCACGATCGCGGTCACGACGCTCACGGTCGCGCTGGTCGTCGCCGAGCGGGCTCGGGCCCGGGCGGAGGTCGAGGCCGCGAACCGTGCGAAGGACGAGTTCCTCGCCATCGTCTCCCACGAGCTCCGCACGCCGCTGAACGCGGTGGTCGGCTGGACGAGCATGCTCCGCTCGGGCGAGCTCGACCCGGCCACGACCGCCAAGGCGCTCGAGACCATCGAGCGGAACGCGCAGCTGCAGGCCAACCTGATCGAGGACTTACTCGACGTGTCCCGCATGGTCCTGGGCCAGATGACGCTCGACCGCAGCCCCGTGCCCCTGGCGCCGATCGTCAATGCCGCCGTGGACGGGCTACGGCCGGCCGCCGAGGCCAAGAACGTCACCCCCGGGAGTCGCATCGACGCGAATCCCACGGTCCTCGGGGACGTGACCCGATTGCAACAGATCGTCTCGAACCTGGTCGCCAACGCCGTCAAGTTCACGCCGGCGGGCGAGCGGGTGCACGTGAGCCTGACCCGGTAGGGCAGCGTTGCCCGACTCGAGGTCACGGACACGGGCAGGGGCATCGATCCGGCCTTCGTCCCCCACCTTTTCGAGCGTTTCCGGCAGGAGGACGCCGGGCCCCGCCGCGGCTACGGCGGGCTCGGCATCGGGCTGGCCATCGTCCGGCACCTCGTCCAGCTGCACCACGGATCGGTCCGCGCCGAGAGCCCGGGCGAAGGTAAGGGCGCGACGTTCATCGTCGAAATTCCTTCCGACAAAGGTTGACGCGCACCCACCGCCCACCTAAAGTAAGCTACCTGCTCTCATCCGAAAGGACACCGCCATGCCCTACCAGCCCCTCACAGGACAGCGAGCCCTTGTCACCGGCGCGAACTCCGGCATCGGAGAAGGCGTCGCGAAATGCCTCGGCGCCGCCGGCGCCAAGGTCGTCGTCAACTACGTGACCGCGACGGACGCTGCGGAAGCCGTCGTGAAGGAGATCGTCACGAACGGCGGCCAGGCCATCGCGATCAAGGCCGACGTCTCGAAAGAGGCGGAAGTCGAGGCGATGTTCCAGCAGATGTTCAAGGAGTGGGGTGGCATCGACATCCTCGTGAACAACGCGGGGTTACAGCGCGACGCCGCGTTCACCGAGATGACGCTCGAGCAGTGGAACTTCGTGCTCGCCGTCAACCTCACGGGCAACTTCCTCTGCGCTCGCGCGGCGGCGCGCCAGATGATCAAGCAGGGCGTCACCAAGATCTCCAAGGCCGCGGGCAAGATCATCTGCATGTCGTCGGTCCACGAGCTGATTCCGTGGTCCGGGCACGTCAACTACGCGTCCTCCAAGGGCGGGATGCGCATGTTCATGCAGTCGCTCGCGCAGGAGCTGGCGCCGTTCAAGATCCGCGTGAACTCCATCGGCCCGGGCGCCATCGCGACGCCGATCAACCGGCCCGCGTGGGAGACGCCGGAGGCTCTGGCGAGTCTCTGCAAGCTCATTCCTTACGGACGAGTGGGCGTTCCGGATGACATCGGCAAGGTGACGGTGTTCCTCGCGTCCGATGACGCGGACTACATCCAGGGGCAGACGATCATGGTGGACGGTGGCATGACCCTCTTCCCGGAATTTGCCCATGGCGGATAAGTCTGCGGCGACCACCGAGGGCAAGCGGCTGACCGACTCGACCGGGCGGTCCGCTCACTGGAAGCGGTGGGGGCCATACCTCTCCGAGCGGCAGTGGGGCACGGTCCGCGAGGACTACTCGGAGTTCGGGACGGCGTGGGACTACTTCGGCCACGACCAGGCACGCTCGCGTGTGTACCGGTGGGGTGAAGACGGTCTGCTCGGCATCTCGGACAATCACCAGCGGCTCTGCTTCGCGCTCTCGATGTGGAACGGGAAGGACCCGATCCTCAAGGAGCGCGCGTTCGGGCTGACGGGGTCCGAGGGCAACCACGGCGAGGATCTGAAGGACTACTTCTTCTTCATCGACTCCACGCCCACGCACTCGTACATGAAGGCGATCTACAAGTACCCGCAGGGCGAGTTCCCCTACGCGTGGCTCGTGGACGAGAACCGGCGCCGGTCGCGGACCGAGCCGGAGTTCGAGCTGCTCGACACCGGCGTCTTCAACGAGAACAAGTACTTCGACGTCTTCGCCGAGTACGCGAAGGGGTCGCCGTCCGACATCCTGATCAAGATCACGGTGGCCAACCGCGGGCCCGAGGCCGCGACGTGCCACCTGCTGCCGACGCTCTGGTTCCGCAACACGTGGTCGTGGGAGAAGGATGCGCAGCGTCCGCGGCTCCGCGGCTCGAAGGGGCCGGGCGACCACTACACGATCGCCGTCGACAACCCGGCGCTGCCGGGCAAGTACAACTTCTATATCGAGAACGCGCCGCCGGTGCTCTGGACCGAGAACGAGAGCAACTACCGCCGGCTCTACGGCACCGAGAATCCGGACCTCTACGTGAAGGACGCCTTCCACGAGTTCGTGATCCGCGGCAGGAAGAACGCCGTGAATCCCGTGCCCGAAGGCACGAAGGCGGCGCCGTACTGGCAGCTCAACATCCCCGCCGGCAAGGAAGTCGTCGTGAAGATGCGGCTGGCGGACGGCGAGCTGAAGACGCCGTTCGGCGCCGAGTTCGAGAAGACGTTCGACGCGCGCACCAAGGAAGCGGACGAGTTCTACGCGACCGTCATCCCGTCCAAGCTGAGCGACGACGCGCAGATGGTCATGCGGCAGGCGATCGCCGGCATGCTCTGGTGCAAGCAGTGGTTCCACTACGACGTGGCGCGCTGGCTCAACGGCGATCCGACGGGCCCGCCGCCGCCGCAGAGCCGCAAGCACGGCCGGAACAAGGAGTGGACGCACCTCTACAACGACGACGTCGTCTCGATGCCCGATATCTGGGAGTACCCCTGGTACGCGGCATGGGACATGGCGTTCCACACGATCGTGCTGGCCCTCGTCGATCCGCAGTTCGCGAAGGAGCAGCTCACGCTCTTCCTGCGTGAGTGGTACATGCACCCGAACGGGCAGATCCCGGCGTACGAGTGGGCGTTCGGCGACGTCAACCCGCCCGTGCACGCCTGGGCCGCCTGGCGCGTGTACAAGATCGACCGCCGCATCACGGGCAAGGCCGACCGCGAGTTCCTCGAGCGGACGTTCCACAAGCTCCTGCTGAACTTCACGTGGTGGGTCAACCGCAAGGACCCGGACGGCAAGAACGTCTTCCAGGGCGGCTTCCTCGGCCTCGACAACATCGGCGTCTTCGACCGCTCGGCACCGCTGCCGACCGGCGGCACCATCGAGCAGTCCGACGGCACGGCGTGGGTGGCGATGTACTGCCTCAACATGCTGGCCATCTCGATGGAGCTCGCGAAGGAGAACCCGGCGTACGAGGACGTGGCCTCCAAGTTCTTCGAGCACTTCGTCTACATCGCGCGCGCGATGAACAACATCGCCGGCGAGGGCATCGAGCTCTGGAACAAGGAGGACGGGTTCTACTACGACGTGCTCCACCTGCCGGACGGCAGCGCCAAGCCGCTGAAGGTCCGGTCCATGGTCGGCCTCATCCCGCTCTACGCGGTGGAGTCGCTCGAGCCCGAGGCCCTCGCGCGCATGCCGAAGTTCGAGCGGCGCATGAAGTGGTTCCTCGAGAATCGGCCCGAGCTGCGCAACCACGTCGTCGAGCACGACATGGGCAAGGGTCAGGTGCGTCGCCTGCTGTCGCTGGTCAACGGAGTACGCCTGGCCAGCGTGCTCAAGTACATGGTCGACGAGAAGGAGTTCCTCTCGGAATACGGCATCCGGGCCATCTCACGGTTCCACAAGCAGCACCCGTACATCATGAACGTCGGGGGTCACGAGCACCGGGTCGACTACGAGCCGGGCGAGTCCTCCACCGGGCTCTTCGGCGGCAACTCGAACTGGCGGGGTCCGATCTGGATGCCCGTGAACTACCTCTTGATCGAGTCGCTCCAGAAGTTCGACCACTTCTACGGGCCGCGCTTCCAGCAGGAGTACCCCACGGGCTCCGGCAAGATGCTGTCGCTCTGGGACGTGGCGGCCGAGATCTCGCGGCGCCTCACGCGCATCTTCCTGCGTGACGCCGAGGGCGAGCGGCCGGTGCACGGGCAGCAGGAGAAGTTCCAGACCGATCCGCACTGGAAGGACCTGATCCTCTTCCACGAGTACTTCCACGGAGACACGGGCGCCGGCGTCGGAGCCAGCCATCAGACGGGCTGGACCGGTCTCGTCGCCAAGCTTCTGCAGCAGAGCGGCGAGTAAGGAGGTCACCCATGGCGCTGGCGTGGGGCCGGGAAGTCTGTGGGCACCTCGGCTCTGCCGAGAGCCGCGAGTGGCTCTGCACGAACGGAATCGGCGGGTTCGCCTCCGGCACGGTGGCGGGCCTGCTGAGCCGTCGATATCACGGGCTCCTGGTGGCGGCGCTCGCGCCGCCGCTGGGGCGCACCGTCCTCGTCACGAAGCTCGACGACACCGTCGAGTACGACACGATCCGACGGCCGCTCTTCGCCAACCGCTGGGGTGACGGCAACGTCGATCCGCACGGCTACATCGACATCGAGACGTTCCGCCTCGAAGGGACGACGCCGGTGTGGACGTTCGCCGTCGCGGACGCGCTCATCGAGAAGCGCATCTGGATGGAGCAGGGCGCCAACACCACCTACGTCCAGTACAAGCTCGTGCGCGGCCAGAAGCCGGCGAGCATCGAGCTGAAGGCGCTGGCGAACTATCGCGACTACCACGGCACGACGCACGCCAACGGCTGGCAGATGGGCGTCGAGCGCGTGGCGAACGGCATCAAGGTCACCGCGTACGACGGCGCGCGCCCGTACGTCCTGCTCGCGCAGGGCGTGGAGGCCGAGCCGGCGCACACGTGGCATCACGGGTTCTCGCTCGCGGCGGAAGCCGCGCGCGGCCTCGACTTCATCGACGACAACCTGCACGTCGGCACGTTCCGGGCATCGCTTTCGCCGGGCAAGTCGCTGACGGGCGTGCTCTCCACCGAAGCGTCGCCGTCGCTCGACGGCGAGGCCGCGTGGAAGCGGCGCCAGGCGCACGAGGCCGACCTGCTCTCTCGCTGGAGCTCGAGCCCGCCGACGGCGAAGGAAGCGCCGGACTGGATCCGCCACAGCGTGCTCGCGTGCGATCAGTTCATCGTGGCGCGGCCGACGCCGGGGGAGCCGCAGGGCGCCACCGTCATCGCCGGCTACCACTGGTTCGGCGACTGGGGCCGCGACACGATGATCGCGCTGCCCGGGCTCGCGCTGTCGACCGGGCGGCCCGAGATCGCGCGGCGCATCCTCACCACGTTCGCGAAGTTCGTCGACCAGGGCATGCTCCCGAACCGCTTCCCCGACCAGGGCGAGGCGCCGGAGTACAACACCGTCGACGCGACGCTCTGGTACGTGGACGCGATCCGCGCCTACGTCAAGGCCACCGACGACGACGCCACCCTGAAGGCGCTGTTCCCGGTGCTCGAGGACATCGTGCGCTGGCACCGCCAGGGCACCCGTTACGGGATCAAGGAAGACCCGTCGGACGGGCTCCTGCGCGCGGGCGAGAGCGGCGTGCAGCTCACGTGGATGGACGCGAAGGTCGGCGACTGGGTGGTGACGCCGCGCATCGGCAAGCCCGTCGAGATCAACGCGCTGTGGTACAACGCCGTCCGCTCGATGAGCTGGTTCGCGAAGCGGCTCGGCCGCCCGACCGAGGCGTGGGACGCCCAGGCCGACCGCATCAAGCGAGGATTTGATCGCTTCTGGCACCCGCGTAAGCAATACTGCTACGACGTGCTCGACGGACCGACCGCGTTCGACGATGCGCTTCGCCCGAACCAGATCTTCGCGGTCTCGCTCCCGGAGAGCCCCCTCTCGGCGGACCGCCAGCGCCGGGTCGTGGACGTCTGCGGGCGGCACCTCCTCACCTCGTACGGGTTGCGCAGCCTGGCCCCCGGCGAGCCGAAGTACTGCCCGCGCTACGGTGGCGACGTCGGCAGTCGGGACGGCGCGTACCACCAGGGCACGGTGTGGGCGTGGCTGCTCGGGCCGTTCGTGCGCGCGCACTTCAAGGTCTACGGGGATCGGGCCGCCGCCCTCGCCATGCTGGCGCCCCTCGCCGACCACCTCGGGGATTACGGGGTGGGCAGCATCGCCGAAGTGTTCGACGCTGACCCCCCGTATCTCCCGGGTGGGTGCATCGCACAGGCCTGGAGCGTGTCCGAGACGCTCCGGGCGTGGGGCGACATCGCAGCTCTCCGTTGACAGGTCACCACGGGTGATTTAGGGTCATGACCATCGAACCTCGACTGAGGACGCGCCGCCTGCTGTTCGGTTCGCTGTTCGCGCTTGCCGTCACCGCTGCGGGTGCGCCGGCTGCCTCCGCCCAGACGCCGGCCACCTCGGACATCCTGCCCGAGATCAATCGCTGGCGTTTGCTCGAGCCCCAGGGGGTCGGCGAGAAGCCGCGCAGTCCCCTCTACGATCCCTACGCCCCCAGCGTGGTCAAGGGCGACATCCCGGTCTTGGGCGACAAGATCTTCTTCTCGCTGACCGGGGTGCTCGACAACTTCGTGGACGGTAAGCGCAACCTGGACTTCTTCACCGGCGGCCGCTTCCGCAACGTGCCGTATCACGAGCACAACATCCTCGGGCAGATCACGGCCGTCGCGTTCCTGGAGATCTTTCACGGCGACACCGTGTTCACCCCGAAGGACTGGGCGCTCCGCGTCGCCCCCATCATGCGGTTCCGCTGTGGCGACAACAACGCCACCGACCACGGCTGCGGCGAGTACATCACCCTCCAGGAGGCGTTCGCCGAGGTCAAGCTGTTCGAGATCGGCCGGACGTTCGACGCCACCTCGGCCCGGGCCGGTATCCAGGGCTTCAACTCGGACTTCTTCGGGCTGATCTACAACGACGTCCAGAACGGCGCCCGGGTCTTCAGCGAGCTCGAGCGGAACCAGTTCAAGGTCAACCTGGCGCTGTTCGACCGCTTCAACAAGGAGAAGCTCTCGGGGCTCAACGAGCTCACCAAGCGCCGCGAGCACCAGGTGTTCGTCGCGAGCCTGCAGTGGGACGACTTCATCCTCCCCGGCTTCAACGTCCTGCCGAACTTCGTGTACAGCCGCGATCAGGCGCCCGGGGTCGCGGCCGGCGGTGACCTCAACGCCTACTACATCGGCTTCACCACCAACGGTCACATCGACCGGTTCAACGTCGCGAGCGCCTTCTACTACGTGACGGGGCAGACGGCCCGCAACACGCCGACCCGGGACAACCTCGAGATCAGCGCGGGGATGGCCTTCGTGCAGGTGGCCTACCCGATCGACTGGTTCAACCCGCGGTTCGCCATCGCCTACGCGACCGGCGACGACAACCCGAACAACCGGTCGGCCAAGGGCTTCGACTCCGTGTTCGACAACACGGCGTTCGCGGGCGGCCAGTTCAGCTACCTGTTCGGCGAGAAGGTCCAGCTCGGCGGCATCACGGTGCTGCGCGGCAACAGCGTGTTCCCGTCCCTCCGTGGCGCGAACGCCACGTCGCAGTACGTGAACCCCGGCGTGCTCGCTCTCAACGCCGGCATCGACCTCACGCTGACGCCGAGGACCATTTTCGAGGCGAACTACGCGTACGTCCGGTTCGACGACACCTCCTCGCTGGTGGCGGTCGCCGGCGGCCGCGATCCTTCCAACGACGTCGGCCACGAGCTCAACGCCGGTATCACCTGGAAGCCGTTTCTCAACGAGCACCTGCTGATCTTCGCGGGCGGCGCCGTGTTCCTTCCAGGGCGAGCCATCAAGGATACGTTCGGCAACGACGACCCGGTCTACAAGGGCATCGTTCGCCTTGTCCTGACCTTCTAGTAGCCAGGGAGCCCTCACGATGAGCGCAACTACCCGAAGCTGGCTGGCGGCGGCGAGCATCCTCGCCGCGGTGTTCTTGACGGCAGTGGCCGTCGGCGGAATGCTTGCGGGCGGCGCCTCCGCCCAGGCGCCGGCCACCCCGGCGAAGCCTGCTGCTGCACCCTCGAGCGCGTCCTGCGAGAGCTGCCACGCCGGCATCGAGCCGATGCACCAGAACGTGGACCTCGGCTGCGTGGAGTGCCACGGCGGTGACGGCACCGCGAAGGAGAAGGACAAGGCGCACGTGCTGCCGCGCCAGAAGAACATCTTCAAGAACGCGGCGAACCCGAGCTCGGTCTACGGGTCGATCAACCACGAGTCGCCCGAGTTCATCCGGTTCATGAACCCGGCGGACCTCCGGGTCGCCGACAAGTCGTGCGGCGACTGCCACGGGCCCATCGTCGACGCCGCGCGGCGCTCGGTCATGGCGACCAACCCGGTCGTGTTCCACGCGGGCCTCTACAACAACGGGCACGAGCCGTCGAAGATCCCGATGCACGGCGAGGCATTCGCGCCCGTGACCGACAAGAACGGCCAGACGTCGTACAAGCCGGCAAATATCAAGAGCCTCGGGGAGTTGACGCCGAAGGACATCGCGAACGGCGTGGTGAAGGAGCTGTTCGCGTTCCCGCGGTGGGAGATCTCGCAGCCCACCGACCCGTTCCGGGTCCTGGAGCGCGGCAATGTCGGGGCGAGCACGCGCGGCCGTGGCACCGAGTTCAAGGTCTCCGGCGTCTATCTCACCATCCAGAAGACCCGTCTGAACGATCCCGGCCTCTGGATCATGGGCCCGAACGACGTGGGGGGTGACTTCCGCCAGAGCGGCTGCGCGGCCTGCCACGTGCCGTACGCCAACGACCGCGAGGAAGCGAACTCCGCGCAGTGGGCGCAGTACGGCAACAAGGGCTTCTCGTTCTCGGGCGACAAGAGCATCCCGAAGAATCGGCCCGGCCACCCGATCAAGCACCAGTTCACGCGGAGCATCCCGTCGGCCCAGTGCATGACCTGCCACCACCACCAGGGTAACGGCGGGCTGGGCATGTACCAGGGCATGCTCTGGTGGGACCAGGAGTCGGACTACGACACGGTGACCAAGCTCGGCATGGGCTACCCATGGTGGGATCCCGACAAGAAGGTCCTCGGCGTCGACCCGCCGTACAAGGCCGCCGCCGGGCCGGACGGCGTCCCGAAGATGGCGGAGCTCTACTCGCACAACAAGGACATGAAGAACGTCCAGTTCAGTGACGCCCACGGGCATCGCTGGCACTTCGTGAAGGTCTACAAGCGCGACCGCTACGGCAACCTGTTGAGCGAAGACAACAAGCGGGTCGCGGACAACGATCCGGCCAAGTTCGACAAGGCGCTTCACCTCAAGGACATCCACCTCGAGAAGGGCCTGCAGTGTATCGACTGCCACGGCGCCCAGGACGGGCACGGCGGCGGGGACGCGAAGCTCTACACCCAGATGCGCGACGTCATCGCCATCCGGTGCTGGGACTGTCACGGCACGCCGGCCAAGCGCGCGACCTTGAAGACGTCAGGGCGCACCGCCGAGGTCGACCTCTCGAAGGAGACGACCCCCTTTGGCAAGCCGTGGATGGAGCTCAAGGGCGGCAAGGTCATCCAGAACTCGAAGATGAAGGACGGCCTCTCCTGGGAGGTCAAGCAGGTCGTCGATTCCATCAACCCCGCCCACCCCGCGTACAACGCGAAGGCGGCGAAGGCGATGGGCCTGCGCAAGGATGGCTCCGTGGGCCCCGTGGCCAGCGAGGACACCCTCGCCCACAAGACCGACGTGATGGAGTGCTCGTCCTGCCATGCGTCGTGGAACAGCGGCTGCTACGGCTGCCACCTGTCCGTGCGCGTGAACACCAAGACCCCCGAGATCCACATCGCGAACGACATGACGCGGGCCTACACCGACTACTACCCGCAGCTGCTCAAGGCCGAGAACATCATGATGGGCATCGGCAGCAGCCGAGGGGGGAGCAAGATCTCGCCCTTCCGGCCCGCCAACCCGGTGTTCATCACGCTCGCCGAGCGCAACCGCAACACAGCCGTGCACGAGCAGCCCACGATCTCGTCGCCGGGCTTCTCGGGCTTCGCCTACACGCCGAACCCACCGCACACGATCCGCAACAAGGAGACGCGTGACTGCGAGGACTGCCACGCTTCGAAGAGCGGGGACAACAATGCCTGGCTCTCGAGCGTCCTCGGCATGGGCGCGAACGGCGCCAACATGATGGGCGACTACATCTACGTGGCCCAGGGCGGCGGCGGCCTCCAGGGCATCCGCGTCGCCGAGGGGTACGAGCCGCGGCCGGTCATCGGCAGCTGGCTGCACCAGCAGTCCTACCCGGCCGACTACAAGAAGTTTGTCGACGGCGGGCGCAAGCTCGATGAGGCGCACGCGGCGGGCGGCAACGCCGTCCGGTCCATCGTGCGCCGCGGCGAGTTCCTCTACGTCGCGGACGGTCCGGGCGGGTTCCGCGTCTACGACATCTTCGCGATCGCCAACAAGGCGGTCGCCCAGCGCATCATCCCGGCGGCGATCTCGCCGCTCGGCCAGAACGTGCAAGTGAAGACGACCGACGCTACCGCGGTGGCGCTGGCGGCGAACAACCCCATGGATCTCGGCCGGAAGTCGCGGCCCGAGAACCAGGAGCAGCCGATCTCGCCGATCTTCCGGTACGCGTTCGTGACGGACAGCGCGGAAGGCCTGATCGTCGTGGACGTCAACACGTTCAGCGACGGCGAGCCGACCAACAACTACATCAAGCGTGACGCGACGTTCAACCCGAACGGCGCGCTGACCGGCGCGCAGTACATCACGATTGCCGGCAACTACGCGTACATCGCCGCCAAGAGCGGTCTGAACGTGGTCGACATCTCGACGCCCACGGCGCCGAAGCTGGTCGCCACGGTCGGCGCGCCCGCGGTGGTCGATCCGCGCAGCGTCCAGGTCCAGTTCCGCTATGCCTTCGTCCTCGACCGCGAGGGTATGAAGGTGATCGACATCACCAATCCGAACCGCCCGCGCGCCACGGCCGGCAAAGTCGCGCTCGCCGACGCGCGGGACCTCTACCTCGTGCGGACCTACGCGTACGTGGCGGCGGGGCCGCAGGGCCTCGCGATCATCGACGTCGAGCGGCCGGAGGCCCCGGGCCCGGCGCAGTTCTTCAACGCCGGCGGCTCGCTCAACGACGCGACCGGCGTCACCGTGGCCGCGACCTACGCCGGCCAGTACGCCTACGTGGCCGACGGCAAGAACGGCCTCAAGGTGGTGCGGCTGATCGATACGGGCACGCCGGGGTATCTCGGATGGAGCCCGCAGCCCGTCCCGGAAGTCATCGCTACGATAAAGACGCGTGGCCCGGCGCTCAAAGTGGCGGAAGCCTACAAGCGCGATCGGCCTAACGACGAGAGCGGGAACCAGATCGGGATCTCGAACCGGCTGGGCGCGCGGCCGTTCAACCAGAGCGAGCTCGCGCGGTTCTACCTGAAGAACAACGAGCTCTTCACGGTCGAGAACCTCACGCCCAGAGTCAAAAAGTAGCGAGCCAGGAGGGATGAGATGAAGCGGACGTTCCTGACGGCAGCACTGGTCGCGGTGGTCGGCATCATGGGGCTCAGCGCGGGCGACGCGTCGGCCCAGGACGCGAAGGCCATCTATGCGAAGGAGTGCGCCAAGTGCCACGGCGACTCCGGCGCCGGCGACGGGGCCATGGGCCAGAAGCTGAAGGACAAGCCGAGCGACTGGACGAAGGGCGCGGGGCTTTCGGGGTTGGACGACGCGAAGCTCGCGGAGTCGATCGCGAAGGGTGGCGGCGCCATCGGCAAGTCGAAGGCCATGCCGGCCTATCCCAAGCTCTCGGACGCCGAGGTGAAGGCGCTCGTCGCTCACGTCAAGTCCCTGAAGAAGTAGGCGGTGGGCTTCGTAGGGGCGGCAGAAGCAGCCAGCACCGCGCCCGGCGGGGAGGTCGTCCGCTGGGGCTCGGCCGTCGACTGGGCGATCGCGCTCACGGCGGGGATCTCGGCGATCATCCTCGTCCTGATCGTGGTGTCCCTGGTGATGTTCCGGGGTCGCCAGACGGAGGGGAGCGCGCTCTGGGTGCATCTGCTGTCCCTCGGCGTCCTGCCGCTCGTCCTGCTCGGTGTCGGCCAGTTCGCCACGCTCGAGTACGCGACCGAGGTGGTGTTCTGCGGCTCGTGCCACCTCACGATGAAGGCGTATGTCGACGATCTGCGGAACCCGAAGAGCGCCTCCCTCGCCTCGCTGCACGCGCAGAACCGCATGGGGCCCGGCACCGAGTGCTACTCGTGCCACGCCAACTACGGAGTGCACGGCACGATCACGGCGAAGCTGACCGGCCTGCGGCACGTGTACAAGTACAACACCGGCTCGTATCACCTCCCGCTGAAGATGCCGGAGCCGTTCGAGAACACGCTGTGCCTCAAGTGCCACAACGGCGCGAAGCGGTTCATGGCCCAGGACATCCACCTCGAGAACGGCAAGGTCTCGGACGAGCTGCGTACCAACAAGACCGAGTGCATCTCCTGCCATGGCCCCGCGCACGACATCCCGGCGGTCAAGAAGGCAGCTTCGGGAGGGCGCGGCTGATGCTGGGACGCTTCAAGGTGATGCCGGCAATCGCTCGCGGTGACTGGCGGACGCGCGTGCTCCACCTGGCCCAGCTCTGTATCGGCGCCGTGGCGCTGCTGGGCTTCCTCGCGTTCACGCTGAAGTGGCCGCTCCTCCTCCTCGGCTTCGCGTCCGTGATGGGCCTGCTCGCGGTCGGCGTGGCGCTCTACGCGGTCGTCGCGCTCTTCGCGCAGCGCACGCTCGTCGAAGAGGAGTTCGCCCAGGGCGACACCATCTTCAAGCAGGGCGAGCCGGGCCAGCACGTGTACGTCGTCAAGAGCGGCAGCGTCGAGGTCGTCCACATGAAGCCGGGCGGCCAGCACGAGGTGCTCAAGGTCCTCGGCCCCGGCGACCACTTCGGCGAGATGGCGCTCCTCGGGAAGGCCCCGCGCAACGCCACGATCCGCGCGGTCGCCCCCACGCGCGTCTTCAAGATGAGCAGCGGCAACTTCGCGGCCCTCTACACGACCCTGCCCGGCGTCCGGGAACAGTTCACGAAGGTCATGGAGTCCCGTCTAGAAGAGCTCCGCCGCTCCGAGTCCGCCTCCTAACTAACCCCATGGCATCCGGCGGCCGGACTCGCATCCTGATCCTCGGCGGTGGCTTCGGCGGCGTCTATACCGCCATGGAGCTCGAGAGGCTCTTCAAGAAGGACCCCAGCGTCGAGATCGGGCTCGTCAGCAAGGACAACTACCTCGTCTTCCAGCCCATGCTCCCGGAGGTGATCTCGGGCAGCATCGGCATCCTCGACGTGATCACGCCGATCCGGCGCCTGTGCCCGCGCACCAACCTCTACACGCGGACGGTCGAGTCGATCGACGTCAAGAACAAGGTCGTCACGATGAGCTCGGGCTTCCGGCCCCGGCCGTACGTGCTCGAGTACGACCACCTCGTCATCGGGCTCGGCAACCAGACGAGCTTCACGGGCCAGCCGGGCCTCGCGGAGAACGCGCTCCCCTTCAAGTACCTGGGCGACGCCCTCGTGCTGCGCAACCACCTGATTCACGCGCTCGAGGAAGCGGACATCGAGCGCGAGGCCGAGGTGCGGCGCGCCCTCCTCACGTTCGTCGTCGCGGGCGGCGGCTTCTCGGGCGTGGAGGCGATCGCCGAGCTGAACGACTTCGTGCGCGAGGCTTCGCACCACTTCCGCAACATCGACCGGAACGAGATCAAGACGGTCCTGCTCCACGCGGGCGACGTGATCCTCCCCGAGCTGCCCAAGACGCTCGCGGAGTTCGCGCAGAACCTCCTGCGCAAGCGCGGGGTCGACATCCGGCTCAACACCCGTCTCGCGGGCGCCACCGCCGAGACCGCGCTCCTCGCCGGCGGCGAGCGCATCCCGACCAAGACGATCGTGAGCACGGTGCCCTCGGCGCCGCACGCGATCGTGGCCGCGCTGCCGTTCAAGATGGAGCGCGGCCGGATCGTGGCGAACGAGTTCCTCGAGGTGCCGGACTTCCCCGGCCACTGGGCGCTCGGCGACTGCGCGATCGTGCCCGACGTGACGAACGCCGGCCAGCCGTGCCCGCCCACCGCCCAGCACGCGCTGCGCCAGGGCACGCGGCTCGCCCGGAACATCGCGGCCACCATGGGCCGCGGGCAGAAGCAGCGGTTCGAGTTCAAGACCCTCGGCAAGCTCGCGGGACTCGGTCACCGGTCCGCGGTGGCGGAGATCCTCGGCCTCAAGCTGTCCGGGGTCCTCGCGTGGTTCATGTGGCGGGTGATCTACCTGATGAAGCTTCCGGGTCTCGATCGCAAGATCCGGGTGGCGACGGACTGGTTCCTCGACCTGCTTCTCCCCGCCGACATCGTGCAGCTCAAGGTCGATCGCGGGGCCGGCATCGCGCGCCAGCACTACGAGGCGAACGAGGTGGTGTTCCGGGAAGGCGACAAGGGCGACCGGCTCTACGTCGTCGTCAACGGCAACGTCCAGATCGTGAGCGAGAAGCCGGGGCAGGCGCCGGTGTTCATCGCCGAGCTCGGGGCCGGCGACTGCTTCGGCGAGATGGCGCTGGTCTCGGATCAGCCCCGGAACGCGACGGCGCGCACCGCAGGCGCCGTCGACGTGCTCACGGTGGATCGCGAGGCGTTCCACCAGCTCTTTGCTCATCTGCCCCCGCTGCGGAATCTATTCCAGCAGCTCATTGCGCAACGTATGAAAGGCTCGAACGGAGGCGATAAGAAATGACAGCTTCATACGACGTGGCCATCATTGGAAGCGGTGCCGGTGGCGGCACCCTTGCCTACGCCCTGGCGAACGCGGGCAAGAAAGTTCTGCTCCTCGAGCGGGGCACGTTCCTCCCGCGCGAGAAGGAGAATTGGGATCCTCACGCCGTGTGCCACGAGGCCCGGTACAACACGAAGGACATGTGGCACAACCAGTTCGGGGAGAAGTTCAATCCCCACAACCACTACTGGGTCGGCGGCAACACGAAGATGTACGGCGCCGTCCTCTTCCGTCTCCGCCAGCAGGACTTCGGCCAGATCAAGCACCACGGCGGGATCTCGCCCGCGTGGCCGCTGAGCTACCAGGACTTCGCGCCCTGGTATACGAAGGCCGAGCGCCTCTACTCGGTGCACGGCGAGCGCGGCATCGATCCGACCGATCCGCCCGGCGAGCCCTACGCGTACCCGCCGCTCAGCCACGAGCCGCGGATCCAGGAAGTCGTCGACGGCATCAGGAAGACCGGACTGCACCCATTCCCGCTTCCGGTGGGCATCCGGCTCGATGAGGCGCATCCCGAGACGAGCCAGTGCATCCGCTGCAACACGTGCGACGGCTTCCCGTGCCTCGTGCACGCGAAGGCCGACGCGCACACCACCTGCGTGATGCCGGCCATCGCCACGGGCAACGTCACGCTGCGCACCAACGCGAAGGTCCTGAAGCTCCACACGGACGCGTCGGGCCGGCAGGTGACGAAGATCGAAGCGGAGGTCAACGGCCGCCACGAGGAGTTCCAGGCGGACATCGTGTCCGTGTCGTGCGGCGCCGCCAACTCCGCCGCGCTGCTGCAGATGTCCGCGAACGACAAGCACCCGAAGGGCCTCGGCAACAACGGCTCCGGGCTCCTCGGCCGCAACTACATGTGCCATCTGAACTCGGCGGTGGTCTCGATCGGCAAGAAGCCGAACCCGACGAAGTTCCAGAAGACGTTCGGCGTGAACGACTTCTACTTCGGCGGCCCGGGCTTCGAGTACCCGATGGGCCACTTCCAGATGCTCGGCAAGATGTCGAAGGAGATGATCGCCGAGGGGGCGCCGTTCTTCGCGCCCGGCATGGCGCTCGACTACATCGCGCACCACTCGATCGACTGGTGGGTGACCTCCGAGGACCTGCCGGATCCGAACAACCACGTCGAGGCGGGCAAGGACGGCGGCATCACGCTCCACTACACGCCGAACAACGACGAAGGCCACACGCGCCTGCTCGATCGCCTGAAGCGGCTCACGCACGAGATCGGCACCGACATGGTCGTCATGCCGAAGCGCGGCTTCCTCTCGGCGCGCATCCCGCTCGCGGGCGTCGCGCACCAGATCGGGACCTGTAAGTTCGGGGCCGATCCGAAGACGTCCGTGCTCGACACGAACTGCAAGGTGCACGACATCGACAACCTCTACGTCGTGGACGGCAGCTTCTTCGTCTCCAGCGCCGCGGTGAACCCGGCGCTGACGATCATCGCGAACGCGCTGCGGGTCGCGGAGCATCTCGTTTCGCGGCTGAAGTAAATTCCTCGGAGGGGGGCTTCGCGCCCCCCTTCCGACGCCAGACAAAGAGCGAGCCATGCGGCTCGCTCTTTGTCTGCCTCCCCCAGGGCCGGATTGCGGCGGCACAGCCGCCGCTCGGACTGTCATCACGGGGCGATCGTCACCTTCGACGTCGGGCCGTCGACCACCACCAGGGCCGTCGAGCTCGCGCTCGACTTCGTGATCGTGCCCAGCGACGGGTTCTTGATCGCGCCCGCGCCGATGTTCACCTGACCGCTCGTCGCCCCGCCGGTGAGGAAGACGGGGATGCCGTTGAACGTTGAACGACGGGCAGGTGCTCGCGCAGAGGCTGTTCGTGACGTCGACCATGTTGCCGCCGCCCTCGAACGCGATCAGCGCGCCGCTCACGTTGACGACCGAGGTGCCGCTCGCGAAGAGGAGCGGGCCGTTCGAGAGCGTGAGCCGCGCGCCGTTGACGAGCTGCACGAGATCGCCGGTGACGCGCAGCAGGCTCCCCCCGCCGACACGCACCAGCGCGCCACCTCCGACGGTCAGCGTGGCATTGTCGAGCTTCACGACCGGCCCCACGCTGGTCAGCTTCACGCGCTGGATGAGGTCGATCGCCTCGAATCCGGTCGTGAGCGTGCTGCTGTTGTTGAGGCTCAGCAGCGGCGCGGTCGCCGCGAGCAGCGCGGTGTCGACCGTGATCGCCTTGTGCGCGGAGACGGTGGCCCCGGAGGCCTGGATGAGGGCCCCGTTCGTCTTCACGGGCTGATCGGTTCCGAGCGTGAGGCTGACGCCGTCCGCGGTTTCTGTCGCGGTCGCCGTCGAGCGGCCGGCGAGCCGCACGATCTCCGCCCCGATCGCGACGCCGTTCGAGGCGAACTGGATCAGCGAATCGGTCGTCGTGCTGGTGATGCTGCCCCCGGCGGCCACGGTGAGGAGCGGCGCGCCGAAGCTCACGTCGACGGCCACGACGGTCCCGCTCGTCGTGTTCCGGACGACGAAGGCGCGTGTGCCGTCGCTGTTCACGGCGACGTCGAACGGCGTGGTGCCGATCGTGATCGTGGTGAGCACGGCGAGGCTGGCGGTGCTGATGACCGAGACCGTGTTGGTGCCGCTGTTCGTGACGAGCAGCCTCGTGCCGTCGGAGGTGAGGGCGAGGCCCTTCGGCGACGCCGACACGCTGATGGTGCGCTCGACCGTGTTGTTGCCGGTGTTGCTGACGGACACCGTGTTGCTCGCGGTGTTGGCGACGTAGAGGCGGGTGCCGTCCTTGGAGACCGCCAGGCCGAAGGGGTTGTCGCCGACGCTGATGGTCGTCAGGACCGTGTTCGTGGCGGTCGAGATCACGGCCACGCTGTCGCTCGCCCCGTCTTGCGACACGTAGACGCGGGTCCCGTCGGGCGAGGCGAGCGCTCACGGACGGTGACGACCGCCTTGCCGCCGAGCAGCATGCGGGCGAGCGACTTGTCGCCGGTGGCGACGGTGTCCTGAAGGAAGATGTCGTCCTTGAACTTCAGGTGCACGCCGCCCGGCGGCGCCGCGCGCCGGGCCGTGACCTGACCCTCCAGGGTCGTGACGATTCCGGCCTTCACGGTCTGAGCGCCCGGTGATTCCGTCCAGAGCAGGGTGGCGAGTACCATCAGCGCGATCGGGCTCGGTCGACCCATAGGGCATAATCATCAACAATCACACGATGTTGCGAATCACCAGGGCGGGGATGCCCCGTGCGGAAGTGGGACCTCGGCGACGTCCCAGCACCATCGAGAGGGCCGTATGGTAGCCGCTCGCGCCGATCATGTCGACCACGCCTTGCTCGCCGAACGCCGGTTCAGGCGGTGGCCAGGAACTCGCGCACGACGTTCAGGAACACGTCCAGGCGATCGTGGTGCAGCCAGTGGCCGGCGCCGTCCACGCCGACGACCTTCGCGTGCGCGAAGAGGCTCGCGCGTCCGTCCTCTTCGGGGTTGCCGGCCCGGCTCTCCTTGCCGTAGAGCAGGAGCGTCGGGCAGGCGATCCGCGACCACAGGAGCTGGATGTCGCGCAGGCGCATGTCGTAGGGCGGAAACGCGCGGACGTAGTTGTCGAACTTCCAGGAATAGGTACCGTCCTCGTTCTGGTTGACCCCGTGGACGGTGAGATGGCGCGCCTGCTCGGCGGTGAGATGCGGGTTCTCGTCCTGCATGCGGTGGAACGCGTCCTCGATCGACGCGTACCGGCGCGGTAACCGCCCGGCGATCGCGCGTTGCTCGCGGATCCACTCGTCCATGCGCACGGCGATGTCCTTCCTGCCGCGCTCGACGAGCGACGCGGGCGAGGGGCCGAGGCCCTCGATCGCGATCAGTCGGGCCACGTGCTGCGGATAGATGCCCGCGTAGCGCAGCGCGATGTGGCCGCCGAGCGAGTGCGCGATGATCGTCACCGGCGCGAGCTGCTGCTGGTGAACGAGCTGCGCGAGGTCGTAGAGGAAGCCGGCCATCGTGTAGCTGCCGTCCGGCGACCACTGGCTGTCGCCGTGGCCGCGCAGGTCGGGCGCGATCACGTGCCAGTCGTGGCGCAGCGCGGCCGCCGTCCAGTCCCAGTTGCGGCAGTGGTCGCGGCCGCCGTGGATCATCAGGAGCGGCGGCTTGCCGGCGTTGCCCCAGTCCACGTAGTGCAGGCGCAGGCGCTGGGAGAAGTACGTGTGTGACGTCGGGCCGGGCGTGTCCGCGGTCATCGGGATCGGCCCCAGTATAGGCGGCGGAAACGGACGGCCCACGGCCCCGCATGTGGGGCCCCCGAGCGCCGGAGGCCCATAGTATAGTGGCCGCGTGGCGGAGAGCCTCGACGGCCTGAACGACGCGCAGCGACGGGCCGTCGTGCACGACGGAGGTCCGCTGCTCATCGTCGCGGGCGCGGGCACCGGCAAGACCACCGTCATCACCCGCCGCATCGCGCACCTCATCACCGAGGGCAAGGCGCGCCCGCACGAGATCCTCGCGCTCACGTTCACTGACAAGGCCGCGGCCGAGATGGAAGCGCGGGTCGACGAGCTCGTGCCCTACGGCTACGCCGACGTCGAGATCTCCACCTTCCACGCGTTCGGCGACCGCATCCTGCGCGAGCACTCGCTCGAGGTGGGGCTGAAGCCGGACTTCCGCGTGCTGAGCCGCGCGGAGCAGGTGATCTTCGTGCGCGATCGCTTGTTCGAGTTCCCGCTCGATCGCTATCGCCCGCTCGGCGATCCGACCCGCCACGTCCAGGCGATCATCAGCCTGATCAGCCGCTGCAAGGACGAGGACATCTCGCCGGCGGAGTATCACGCGTGTGCCGAGCGCCTGCGCCTGGACGCGACCGACGACGAGGGGCAGGACCGCGCGGCGCAGCAGGCCGAGCTGGCGGCGACGTTCGCGCGCTACCAGGAGCTGATGGCGCGCGAGAGCGCCGTGGACTTCGGCGACCAGATCGTGCTCGCGCTGAACCTCCTGCGCGCGCGGGCGCACGTGCTCAACGCGTACCAGCGGCGCTTCCGCTACATCCTCGTCGACGAGTTCCAGGACACGAACCACGCGCAATTCGAGATGGTGAAGCTCCTGGCCGCGCGTCATCGCAACATCGCGGTCGTATTCGACGACGACCAGGCCATCTACAGGTTTCGCGGAGCGGCGCTTTCGAACATCGCGGAGTTCATCGCCGAGTATCGCGACGCGCCGCGCATCGTGCTGACAGAGAACTATCGGTCCCACCAGGCGGTCCTCGACGCGGCGTATCGCCTGATCCGCTACAACGACCCGGACCGTCTGGAGGCGCAGGACCCTGAAGTCTCGAAGCATCTGACCGCCGTGCGCGAGCGCGGCGGTCCCGAGCCGGTGCACCTGCACTACGAGACCGCGACGCAGGAAGCCGACGCCGTCGCCACGATGATCCACGACACGGTCGGGACCGGCGCGTGGCGCTACGAGGACGTCGCGGTGCTCGTGCGGTCGAACGGCGACGCCGACGCGTTCCTCCGCTCGTTCAACCTGCGCGGGATCCCGTGGACCTTCTCGGGCAACGCGGGACTGTACGGCCGGCCGGAAGTACGGCTGCTGATCGCGTTCCTCCGCGTGGTGGCGTACCCCGACGAGTCGGTGAGCGTGCACTACCTCGCGTCGTCCGACATCTACAACGTGCCGATCGTCGACCTCACGTGGTGCTCGACGTGGGCGGACCGCAAGCACCGCCCGCTCTTCGAGGTCCTGCGGCGCGTGGAGGAGCTCGCGGAGCTGCGCGACGCGCTGTCGGAGGACGGACGCTTCGCGATCCGGGGCTTCGCCGCCGACCTCGAGCGGTTCATGGAGCGCGCGCGCGAGATGCCGACCGGCGAGCTGCTCTATCAGTTCCTCGTCGACTCCGGGCGCCTCGCGAAGATGTCCATCGCGACCAGCGTGCGCGACGAGGCCGAGGTCCAGAACATCTCCAAGTTCTTCCGGCGCATCGAGGACGCGGCGAAGGCGCTTCGCTACGACAACGTGCGCGAATTCGTGAAGCACCTCGACGCGCTCATCGACGCCGGCGACGATCCCGCCGTCGCCGAGGCGGACGTCGAGACGCCGGCCGTGCGCGTGCTCACCGTGCACAAGGCGAAGGGCCTCGAGTATCCGGTCGTCTTCCTCGTCAACCTCGTGCAGGACAAGTTCCCGTCACGCGCGCGCTCGGAAGCGCTCGAGCTGCCGCTCGAGCTGCGGCCAGACGCGCGGCCGCCTGCCGACTTCCACAGGAAGGAGGAGCGCCGGCTCTTCTACGTGGGGATGACGCGCGCGCGCCGCGAGCTCTATCTCACGAGCGCGCGCGACTACGGCGGCACGCGGGAGCGCAAGGTCAGCCAGTTCGTGCTGGAGGCGCTCGACCTGCCGAAGGACGCGGCGAAGCCGTTCAAGGGGAAGCCCGTCGAGGAGATCCAGCGCTTCGCGCCGCCCGCGGACACGGGCTCGCTCGAGCTGCCGCCGATCGGGCCCGACGAGGAGCTGGTGATCAGCCACAAGCAGATCGAGGAGTACAAGAGCTGTCCGCTCAAGTACCGCTACTCCTACGTGCTGCGCGTGCCGCAGCCGCGCCACCACGCGCTCGTCTACGGCGCGACGATCCACGAGGTCGTCGAGTTCTATCTCCTGCGGCGCGCGGCCGGCAACTACACGTCGCTCGAGGACGTGCTCGCCGAGTACGAGAAGAAGTGGGTGAACCAGGGCTTCCTCTCGTGGGAGCACCAGGAAGCGCGCAAGGCCGCGGGGCGCGAGACGCTCACGCGGTTCTGGCAGCAGGAGGAAGCGGACGGCGTCCGGCCGTCGTTCGTCGAGAAGGACTTCGGGTTCACGCTGGGCAACGACAAGGTCCGCGGCCGCTTCGATCGCGTCGACGAGGAGCTCCTCGGTGCCGCGATCGTCGACTACAAGACCGGCGAGGTCGCGACGCTCAAGCTCGCCGACAAGCGCGCGCGCGAGAGCCTGCAGCTGAAGATCTACGCGCTCGCGTGGCGCGAGATGACCGGCGCGTTGCCCGAGCGCGTGGAGCTTCGCTTTCTGGAGTCGCACACCGTCGGCCGCCACACCCCGACCGCCGCCGACGTGGAGGAGGCGACCGCCGCCGTCAAGGAGGCGGCGGCGGGGATTCGCGCGCGCCGCTTCGACGCCGCGCCGTCGTACCGCGCGTGCCGCTACTGCGCGTACCGCCAGATCTGCCCGTATACCGCGACGAAGGAATGAGCCGGGTCAGGACAGCGGACGGCCGTTGAGCAGCGACCGCGTCGTGACCGCGACCGGGCGGAGCAGCGCTTGCATGACGAAGCACCCGCGCTCGGCGTTGCGGATCACCCGTGCGACACGCTCCGGCTCGGCCTGAGACTCCAGCTCCAGCGTCGTCTCGGCCCCAAGCATCTCCCCCTGGATCGTGTCCTTGAGCACCGAGCCTTCGACCCTGAACCGCGCCGTCACGTGCATCGTCATACGCGTCACGTCGACCTTCAGCATGTGCCCGTACCGGGACACCTGGGTCATCAGTCAGAACGCGAGCGCGGCGCTGAAGTACATGAGCGGGGTCGGCGCCGAGCCGAGGCCGCCGAGATTCGGGCCCTCGTCGCAGGCGAACGTCATGTGACCGCCGCCGTTCCTGTGCGCGGTGGCAAGCTTCAGGAACGGCGTCACGGAGCTCACATCGGCCTCGAACGTGATCTGCCGGCTCTCGACCGAGGGATTCAATCCTTCCGGCACCTGATCCGCCATGCGTGTCCTTTCCGAGCCCCCTTCGGCCCACCGTCGCGGCCTCCGCGAGGTCTCGCATCAGGACGATACACCCGGCGCCGGTGATATGGTGCCGGGGATGACGGGAGGAGCGTCGTGACGACGATCCCACTGCCCGATCCCGACCGCGCGGCCGGGAAGACGCGCGAGATCTTCGACGCCATCCTCGCGCGCGAGCAGCGCGTCTTCGGCGCCACCAGCGTGTCGAACATCTGGCGATGCATGGGGCACCTGCCGGCCCTGCTCGAGTCCAACTGGAACCGCTCGCGCGCGCTGATGCAGCGTGGCCGGTTCACACCGCTTCAGCGCGAGCTGATCGCCACGGCCGTCTCGGTCGCGAACGCGTGCCACTACTGAATCGACTCCCACGTCGCCGCCGTGATGCGGCTCGGTGTCGACGAAACGGGCGTGACGGAGGTGATGGGCGTCACGGAGCACGCGAAAGCCATGGCGACGACGGCGGGTGCGCTCGGCCTCGACACGCGAGGCTCGCCGTTGATCGCGCCGATCGAGGTCAAAGAGAGCGACGGCACCGTGCGCGTGCTCCTCGACGAGATCGCGGCATGGTGGCGCACCGCGAGCGGCGTGGCCGACGTCCCGGTGCTCTGGCGGATCCTGGCGCGCAACCCGCACTACCTCGAAGCGACCTGGCGGAAGGACCGCGCGTTGATGAGCGACGGTGCCCTTTCCGCGCGTGACAAGCGGCGCACCGCGCTCGGCGTGTCGATGGCCGGGCGCGGCCGGTACATGATCGACCACCACGCGGAGATCCTGCGCCACGCCGGCGATACCGATCAGGACCTTCTGGAGGTGCTCGGCGTCGTCGACCACTACACGACCTTGAACACGCTCTCCGAGGGCATGCAGATCGAGTCGGACATCCGTCCTCCGCAGTGAGGCTCAGGACTGCGCGGCGAAGAACCCCTGCGCAGCCGGCGCGAAGACGAAGGAGTCGCGCCTATGCGCCCAGGCCGCGGAGCACCGCCACGGTGGCGTCGGGCTCGGGCCGCTGCGTGTAGTCCGGGTCGGCGTCCACCGAACGTACGATGCCCGCGCGATCGATCACGAAGCGGGCGGGCATGGGCAGGGTCCAGGTGCCGTCGCCGTTGATCGCGGGGAGATCGATGTTGAACTTGCCGTAGGTCTCCCGGAGGTCGTCGGGGAGCTCGTGGACGATGCCGTGGCGCCGCGCGACTTCGTTGCCGCGGTCACGCAGCACCTCGAACGTCACCGCGGGCTCGTTGCCGGTCTCGCGTCGACTACGTTGAACCTGCGGCGAGATGACCACGAGACTCGCGCCGGTCGCGGCGATCGCCGGAAGCGCGGCCTGCAGAGCTGCCAGCTCTGCATTGCAGTACGGTCACCAGCGACCTCGAAAGAAGCTCAGAACCACGGGGCCCTTGCCCAGAAGAGTCGAGAGGCTGGTCTCGTGCCCCTCGGTGTTCGGCAGCGTGAAGTCCGGCGCGCGTTGCCCGGTCTTGACCACGCGGTCCAGGATGCCCGAGGCCCGAACGTCCTCGATGGCTCGCTGCATGACGGCCTGGGTCTCCGGGGGAATGCGCGCCTTGCTGGCGGCTCTCATCCCGTCGAGCGTCTCTTTGAGGGTCATGCGTTCCTCCGGCGGCCGAATCGGCAACGCGCTTCATTCTGCCTCAAAGCGAAGCGGGCACGATCTTTTCCAGCGCCGCCGGGTGCAACTCGCGTCGACGCGCGCGCGACCGGGAGCGCTGCGGCGCGCCCGTGGCATAATTCGCCGGATGCCGCTGCGCGGCATCTCGCCGTCACGACGCGCGAAGAGCCGGCATCTGTCGAGGAGACCTGCCATGGCGACCATGTACCGCTACCAGCTGCCGGTCGAGCAGACGCAGTGGACCCTCCAGGGGGAGACCCAGACGTCGTTCACGTGGGAGTACGAGGACGAGCGCGAGAAGCTCCTGGCGCTCTACGACAAGGGCAAGAAGCAGCAATGGGACGCGGCCGAGCGGATCGACTGGTCGATCGATCTCGATCCCGAGAACCCGCAGGAGCTCGACGACCGCGCGATCCCGATCTTCGGCTCCGCGCTGTGGGACCGGATGACGAAGCAAGAGCGGGTCAAGCTCCGTCACCACCAGCAGGCGCAGTCGCTGTCCCAGTTCATGCACGGCGAGCAGGGCGCGCTCATGGCCGCGGCCCGGATCGTCCAGACCGTGCCGGACCTCGACGCGAAGTTCTACGCGGCCACGCAGGTCATGGACGAGGCGCGGCACGTCGAGGCGTACGCGCGCCTCCTTCACGACAAGCTCGGCCTCGCCTACCCGATCACTCCGGGACTGAAGGCGCTGCTCGAGGTCGTGCTCACCGACCGTCGCTGGGACATGACGTACCTCGGCATGCAGGTGCTGATCGAAGGCCTGGCGCTCGCCGCCTTCCAGCGCATCCGGGACCAGGCGAAGAACCGGCTCGCCGCGTCGGTGAACGCCTACGTGATGCAGGACGAGGCGCGCCACGTGGCCTTCGGCCGGCTCGCGCTGCGCGACTACTATCCGCAGCTCACCGACGCGGAGCGCGACGAGCGCGAGGAGTTCGTGGTCGAAGCCTGCTACCAGATGCGTGACCGCTTCAACCAGAAGGAGCTGTGGGAGAACCTCGGGCTACCGGTGAAGGAAGCGATCGAGGCCGCGATGAGCTCGCAGCAGATGGCGATGTTCCGTAAGCGGCTCTTCAGCCGCATCGTGCCGACCGTGAAGGACATCGGGCTCTGGGGGCCGCGCGTGCGAAAGGCGTTCGACGACATGGGCGCGATCGAGTTCGCGACGGTCGACGCGCAGGCCCTGCTCGAGAACGATCAGCGCGTGGCCGAGGAGTTCGACGCCACCCGGTTCGTCCGGCAGCAGTCGTCGTTGTGAACCGCCACGCCGGTCCCGCATCCCCGTCCGATACGCCGCCCGTTCCCGAGCCCACGTACGCGGAGCGCGCGCGCACGCTCGTGCATCTCGGACGCGCGGGCACGCTCGCCACGCTCTCGCGCCGCCATCCCGGGCACCCCTTCGCGTCGATCATGCCGTACGCGGTCGACGCGCGCGGTAACCCGCTGCTGCTGATCAGCACCATGGCGATGCACACGCAGAACCTCCAGGGGGACGCGCGCGCGAGCCTGCTGGTGGCGCAGCCCGACTGGGCGGGGGATCCGCTCGCCGCCGGACGCGTCACGCTGATGGGCGAGGCGCGCCCGGTCGCCGCCGACACGCGCGCGGCCGCGCGCGCGGCGTACCTCGCGCGCCACGAGAGCGCGCGCTACTGGGTCGACTTCGACGACTTCGCGTTCTGGCGGCTCGACGTCACCGACGTGTACTTCGTCGGCGGCTTCGCGGCGATGGACTGGGTGACCGCGGCGGGCTACGCGGCGGCCGAGCCGGATCCGCTCGCCGACGTCGCGGGCGGCATCGTCACCCACATGAATCAGGACCACGCCGACGCGCTCGTCGCCTACGCGCGCGTGTTCGGCAATGTCGAGGCCGACGAGGCGGTGATGACGAGCGTCGATCGGCTCGGGTTCAAGCTGCGCGTGACGCACGGCGACCGGCGCCACAGCGTGCGGATCGCATTCCCGCGGGAGGTGACGACGGCCGGCGAGAGCCGCACGGTCCTCATCGAGATGCTGCAGCAGGCGCGCGCGAAGGGCGGCGCATGAGCCGGCTGGCGACGGACCGCACGGGCTTTCCCGCGACGACGACGGCGCCGTACGCGCCGCGCGTGCAGGCGCGCGTCGTCGCGATCGCGCTGGCGCTGCTGCTCCCGGGCGCGGCGGCCCTCGCGGGCCCGTATGGCTGGCGGCACGCGGCGCTGTTCCTCGTCGGCGGGGCGCTCGGCCTCGTGCTCTACCACGCCGCGTTCGGGTTCACCGCCGCGTTCCGCGCGTTCGCCAGCGTCGGCGACACGCGCGGCCTGCGCGCGCAGATGCTGATGCTCGCGGTCGCAACGGTGCTCTTCGCGCCGATGCTCAGCGTGGGGACGGTCTTCGGCACCGAGGTCGCGGGCGCCGTGGCGCCCGCCGGCGTGGGCGTCCTGCTCGGCGCCGCCGTGTTCGCCATCGGCATGCAGCTCGCGGGCGGCTGCGGGTCCGGCTGCCTCTTCAACCTCGGCGGCGGCGCCACGTCGATGATCGTCGCGCTCGTCGGCTTCGCCGCCGGATCGATCGTCGCGACCTTGCACGCCGATCTCTGGCGCGGGCTGCCGTCACTCGGGCCGATCAGCCTCGGTGACGCGCTCGGCTGGCTCCCCGCGGTCGCGCTCCAGCTCGCGGCGTTCGGCGTCATCGCGCTCGTGGCGAAGCGGTGGGAGCGGCGCCGGCTCGGCGACGTGCGGCCCGTCGCGCCGCCGGTGAGAGGCTGGCGGCGTCTCCTGCACGGCCCGTGGTCGCTCGCGGGCGGGGCGATCGCGCTCGCCGCACTCAACGCGGTCGTCGTGGTGCTCTCGGGTCACGCGTGGGGGATCACATGGGGCATCACGCTCGCCGGCGCGAAGGCGCTGCGCGCGCTCGGCGTCGACGTCGCCGCGATCGATTTCTGGAGCGACGGCTTCCCGGCCGACGCGCTCGCCGCGTCCGTGTTCGCCGACGAGACGGCGATGATGGACGCCGCGATCGTGCTCGGCGCGCTGCTCGGCGCCGGGCTCGCCGGGCGCTTCCACGTCGGGCGCGTCACCGTCCGGCGCGGCGCGATCGCGCTCGCGGGCGGACTGCTGCTCGGCTACGGCGCGCGTCTCGCGTTCGGCTGCAACATCGGCGCGTACTTCAGCGGGATCGCATCGACGAGCCTGCACGGCTGGCTCTGGCTCGCCGGCGCGCTCCTCGGCACGCCGATCGGCGTTCTCCTCCGCCGCCGCGCCGGCCTCGATTGATTGACACTGGGGGCCGCCTCGAGCGGCCCCCAAGCCCCCACGCTCCGGGCGTGGAGTGAATCCGCGCCCTCCGCGAGTGCCGACGGGCTGGCCGCGGTAGGATAGCGCCCACTCCATCGCCAGGAGGCGCCGCCATGATCCGCGTGACCGTGCTCTATCCCAACGAAGCCGGCAAGAAGTTCGACGTCGACTACTACAAGAACACGCACATGAAGCTCGTGGGCGACCGCCTGAAGAGCTTCGGCTTCGTGCGCGCGGAGGTCGACAAGGGCCTCTCGAGCGGCGCGCCCGGATCGGCGGCGCCGTTCGTCTGCATCGGCCACGTGTACCTCAACTCGCTCGCCGAGTTCCAGAAGGGCATGGGGCAGCACGGCGCCGAGATCATGGCCGACATTCCGAACTACACGAACATCCAGCCGACAATGCAGATCAGCGAGATCGTCTAGCCCTTCGGGCGCGTCGGCGTCGCGAGGACCAGGAGCCCCCAGTCGCCGACGCGCCGGTAGCCGATCGCCGCGTACGCGCGCTGCGCGGGGATGTTCTCCTCGCCCGTGAACAGCACGCTCCGCGGCACGCCTTCGGCACGCGCTGCGAGCAGCGACCCCGCGACGACGGCGCGCGCGTACCCGCGGCGACGCCACGGCGGCGGTGTCCACACGCCGCCGACCTGCACCACGTCCGGCAGCGCGGCGTTGAACTGCTGGTAGGCGACCGGGCTCCGTCGGTCTCGAGGACGAATCCCGTGCGCTCCGCCAGACCCGTCTCGATCTCCTCGCGGCTCCACGCGCGCACCTGGGGATCGTCGGCCTCGTGATTCGCTTCGACGGTGTACGCGACGCGCCAGTCGACGAGGAGGTCCACGTCGTCGCGGCTCGAGCGGCGACAGCGCCACCGGCCGCTCGCGAGCATCTCGGGGACCACCAGCGCGTCGAGCGACAGCGCGTACAGGCCTTCGTGGCTCTCGACGCGCATCGGCACGCCGTCGAGCCCGAGCGCCGTGCGGGCCGCGCCCACTTGCGTCCACGGCCCGACGAAGCCGCTCACGGCGCGGCCGCTCGCACGGGCCGCGAGCGACGCGACGGCCCCGACGTGCACGGGCGCCTGCACGAGCACGGTGCCGAAGCGCGTGTGCTGCGCGACCGCGACGAGCCGCCCGGTCTCGAACGCGCCGGCCCAGCTGCCGTGATAGCGCGCTTCCCGGTCGACCACACCACCCGCCGCGAGGTTGCGCCGGAGGAAGAGCGAGCTGTCGGGGTGCCGCGCGAGCAGGGCCTCGACGTGCGTTTCGTCGCCCGGCGCGAGGAGACGAACGACGGCCTCGCCGCTCACGCGCGCGCCTCAGGCGTGCCCGCGGGCCTTCGCCGCGCGCAGCGCCGGCTCCGCGGCCTCGCGGAACCACGCGGGAAGCAGCGGACGGTAGCGCTGCACGAAGCGCGCGAACTGTCCGTCGAGGATGTACGTGACGCCGTGATCGTCCGCGTTCCGGCACGAGCGGCCGTACGCCTGGACGAGCGCTTTCGCCGTCTCGAGCGCGTACCACCGCGGGTCGCGCGCCTGACGCGCGGCGGTCCACGGATCGCCGAGGTCGGGATACGGCATCTTGGTGACGATCTGGAACCGCAGGAAGTCGTCCGGCAGGTCGACACCTTCCCGCAGCGCCGGCGACAGGAGCACCGTCGGCAACGGCGAGGCGCGATGGTGCTCGAGCGCACGCGCCTTCGCGTCGGACGACTCGACGAAGATCACGCGCCGACGCTGCTCGGGCGCGTGGTCGGCGAGGTGCGCCAAAAGCCGCCGCGCCGCGACGTACGAGGCGGCGTGGACGAGGCCTTTCTCGCTGCGGTGGCGGCCGAGAATCGCCGCGACTTCCTCGAAGAGCGCCGGCTCGAGCTCCGGCAGCGTCGCCTTCGACAGGATGCCGACCGGCAGGTACTCGATGCGCCGGTGCTCCACCGGGAACGGGGAGGGGCTCGCGAGCGTCCGCACGTCCCGAGGGTCCAGCCCGAAATAGCCCGCGATGACCTCCGCGCGGCCGAGGAACGCCGACGAGAGCACGACGATGTCGGCGGCATCCCACAGCAGCGCGGGCGCCATGGCGCTGACGGTGAGCGGAGCGAGCTCGAGCGTGGCGCCGAGGCCGGCGTCGGGATAGCGCACGACCCACTCCGTGTCGGCGGCGTCGAGGAAGACGTGCATGCGTGCGAGCGCGCCATCGAGGAGATCGCGCTGGGCGAGCAGCTCCTGCTCCTCGGCGGTCAGGGGATAGGTGAGCAGGTCTTCGGCGCCGAAGCCCGGCGGGCGCAGGCTCTCGAGCCGGCTGTCGATGAGCGAGAGCTCCGCCTCGAGCCGCGCGAGCTGCTCCTCGAAGAGGATCCGGTACTCCCCCGCCGACGCGAAGCGTGGCAGCGGTCCGCCGAACCAGGCCTTCATCTGATCGGGCGCGAAGCTCACCGTGAAGACGCGGACGAGCTGGGCTTCGAGGTTGTGCGCCTCGTCGACGATCAGCAGCCGGCGGCGCCGGAGCTGCTCGCGCTGCCACTGGCGGAGCGTGAGGAAGTACGCGGTGTTCGTGCAGAAGATCGGTCCGTTGAGGGCGGCCAGCTTTGCGCGCGCGTACGGGCACTGGCAGAGCGGGCCGCGCGGCCGCCGGCAGAGGCCCTGCGCGGTCGTCGCCCGCGCCGGCGGCGGCACCCGCTCGCACAGGTAGTTCTCGCGGCCCTTCACGAGCTGCAGCGCGTCGCCGAACTCGCGCTCGTACTGGCCCTGGAGCAGCTTCTGGGACGTGAGGAGGTATGCGTCCCCGCTCCAGCGCGCGAGCGTCATCGCGAGGTGGCTCTTGCCGACGCCCGGGGGCGCTTCGATCAGGACGACGCGCGGGCCCTCGCCCTCGGCGGGGAGATCGGTGAGCGCCTCGTCGAGCCCGTCCAGGAGACGGACCTGCTCGGGACGCGGGATCGCGCCGGGTGGGAAGTGCGCGAGCAGGTCGTCTCGCATGCGATGACCCGAGGGCCCGGGTTCCAACCAGTCGTATCATGTCGTGATGGCAGAGCGTCGTCCCATCTTCGAGTTCTCCGCCGGCGGCCTCGTGGTCGACGACGAGGGCCGGGTTCTCCTCATCCGGGCGCGCGATCTCCGCAATCGTCCCGTGTGGACCCTGCCCAAGGGCACGCTGATGACCGGCGAGACGAGCGAGCAGGCGGCGCTGCGCGAAGTGCGCGAGGAGACCGGCTGGCGCTGCGAGCCGGTCCGCGAGCTGGAGGCGGTGACGTACTGGTTCCAGCGGGGGGGCGCGCGCATCCAAAAGACCGTCCGCTGGTTCCTCATGCGTCCCGTCGAGAAGGAAGGCGACCACGACCACGAGGTCGACGAGGTGGCGTGGGCCGACCGCGACGAGGCGTTGAACCGCCTCCGCTACCACTCCGACCGCCGCCTCCTCACGACCTACTACACGAACGCCGCGAGCTGATCATCGAGGGGGGCCTCGACGGCCCCCCTCGAAACTCCCCCCAAGATTCGAATGCGGCGGCGAAGCCGCCGCTCGACCGGAGGTTACTCGCCGCGCGGGAATTCAGAGGAGATGGGCGAGAATCTCAGCAGGGACCTGGGCACGCAGCAACGGGAACGCTTCGAGTAGTCGCGCGATATCCGCGAGGTCTTTTTGGCGCTCACTCGGCCGGCGCGTCGGATCACCTGCCGCCCAGACCTTCCCCCGAAGCACGTCATCGGCACGGGCGACCGGTAGGCGGATACCCAGGACCTCGCGCTGGCTCGCGCGTGGCACGAATTCGGCGTAACGCGAATCGCTCTGGAACTGAACGCGGAGATCCGACCCCGTCTCCGAGACGTTGAGGCCATGTGCGAACCGCTCGACCGTGAACCGGGGCGCGCGAGGTCGTCGTCGCCGACAATTCGCGCGGCGAAGTCGTGGTCGACATCGAGCCGGTCGGCCCGGCGAAGATGATCAAGAGCGACGACGGCGCAGAAATGCTGCTCGTATCCGCGGGCGAGTTCACGATGGGAGCCGACCAATACGACGACGAGAAGCCGATCCATCGTGTCTATCTCGACGCGTTCTACATCGACAAGTACGAGACGACGAACACGCTCTACGAGCGTTTCATGCGCGCGACTGGTCGGTCGGAGCCGACCTACTGGACAGACACCGCATTCAATGCGTCATCCCAGCCCCGTGGTCGGGGTCAGCTGGCACGATGCCGACCTTTATTGCAAGTGGGCGGGCAAGCGTCTTGCGAGTGAAGCAGAGTGGGAAAAGGCGGCGCGCGGAACCGATGGGCGCGAATACCCATGGGGCGCACTATGGGACGCGAGCCGCGCGAACTCGGGGCAGAGCAAGGTCGGCAAGCCGACGCCCGTCGGCTCGTATCCGAGCGGCGTCAGCCCCTATGGCGCGCACGATATGGCGGGCAATGTGTGGGAGCGGGTCGCCGACTGGTACGCGAACGACTATTACTCGCGCAGTCCGAATCGAAACCCGACGGGCCCCGACGCCGGTACCAGGCGCGTCCTGCGCGGTGCCTCCTGGGGTGGCATCGTGTTCGGCCCGCGAACGATGCTGCGCTACGACTACCCACCTGACTCGCAGAACGCCATCATCGGGTTCCGTTGCGCGAAGGGGGCCGCTCAGCGCTGACAGACCTTGCACGGGCGGTAGCCCACGCTGCGCGCGTCGTCGAGCGACGCGAACACCACGCGGTGCCGCTCGCTGATCCGCTGCTCGTGGGCGCAGCCCTTCCGGCACACGATGCTGGTCGTCGCCGAGCCCACGAGCGCCGGCGTCGTGCGCTCGAGCCGCAGGAGCGCGGTCTTCATGTCGCCGCCGAACGCGTAGTGGCCCCAGCTCCCGTCCCCGCGGATGATCCGATGGCAGGGGACCACGATGGGCACCGGATTGGCGCCGAGCGCGTTGCCGACCGCGCGCGAGGCGCGCGGGTGCCCGATGCGCCGCGCGAGCTCCGCATACGACGTCGTCTCGCCGTAGGGGATGAGCGCCGCCTGCGTGAGGACGCGGCCCTGGAAGTCGCCGACCTCCAGGTCGACCGGCACCGAGAAGTAGGTCCGCGCGCCCGCGAGGTACTCCGCGAGCTCCTCGCGCGCCCGCGCCAGATGGCGCCGCGCCGCCGCCGTCGCCGCGGTGTCGTGGCCGCGGCCGTACACGAGGCGGCGGATGCCGCGATCGCTCGCCTCGAGATGAAACCGCGCGGGATCCGCAACGACCGTCGCGCGTGCCGCCGGCCGCGCGAGCCGCGTCGCGAGGCGCTTCGGCGCGACGGCCGGGTTGAAATACTCAGCGAGGAGATCGTCGAGCTGGTCCATGAGGTCCTCTCTCGAGCCGGACGCGCAGGATCTGCTTGCCGCGCGCGAGCTGGCTCTTGACGGTGTTGACGGAGATGCCGCGGATCTGCGCGAGCTCGCGATGCGAGAGCCCGTTGACGTAGTGCAGGGCGAGCAGCACACGTGCTTCACGCGGCACGCTCTCGAGCGCGCGCGCGACGTCGATGCGCGCCCCGATCGCGCCCGCCGGCGATGGCGTCGACCTGTGGGCGTCGTCGATCTCACTCGTCGGCCGCCGCCGGCGCAGCTCGTCCACGCAGACGTTCGTGAGGATGCGGTAGAGCCACGTCGACACGGCCCATTGGGGGGAGTACGCGGCGCGCGCGGCGAACGCCTTCATGAGGGCGCGCTGGACGGCGTCCTCGGCGTCGGCGCGGTGGCCGAGCAAACGGAAGGCGACGGCATAGAGCCGCGCCCCGTACTCCTCGGCCACTTTCGTGAACGCCCCTTCGTCCATCTCGGAAAGGTATACGGCCGGGCGGCGGGAAGGGGTGGAACGGCTCTCGGCGCTCAGCCCTCCAGCCGATACACCGACGCGTCCGGTTTGAACGCGCGCGGCAGCCATAGCGGCCGGCGTAAACTACCCGGCCCCGGCGCGGGGCGCGCCAGCGCGAGCCACTGGCGGTACATCTCGAACGATTTGCGCGTGTCGACGAAGATGTCGCCGTACCGCTCGCCCTCCGCCGGCTTCGTGACCGTGACCTTCTGGTGCCAGCAGTGCTGGCCGCTCACGGGATCGGGCTGCACGGGGAACGTGAGGTTCTGGTTCACGCCGGCCTCTTCCCACCAGACGCGCTCGGAGTCCGGATCGTCGCTCGGGAACGGCCTGACGCCGTGCACCTGCCGCATCCGCCACTGACCCGGTGATTCCTGACGAAGGTCCACCAGCGCGGTGGACCACCGCTCGCCGCCGATCGCCTCACGCAGACGCCACCGGCCGATGTGATGCGAGCACGCGAGGATGCCGGGGCGCATGCCCTCGGTCACCCACACGCGGTCGACGAAGTAGCCGATCGCCGTCTGGACTTTCAGGAGATCGCCGGTGACGACGCCGAGGCGCGCCGCGTCTTCCGGATGCACCCACAGCGGGTTCGTGTGCGAGATCTCGGCGAGCCACTTCGCGTTCCCCGAGCGCGTGTGAATGAGCGTCGGCAGCCGGAAGGTCGGGAGCAGCACCATCTCGCCGCGCGCACGGTCGATCTTCGAGAAGTGCACCTGGCTCTGGATGTAGCGCGGAACCGCCTGCTCGGGCCACTTCCACTCCTTCAGCGTGCGCGAGAAGAACTCGAGCTTGCGCGACGGCGTGGGAAAGCCCGTCCGCGCAACGCCGTCTACCTCGACGCCGATCGCGGCGCCACCGCGCGAGACGACCTTCGTCTGCGGATCGACGCTCGCGCCCTCGAGGTCCTTCGCGCCGAGCGCCTTCTCGTGCGACTCGTACACGTTGTCCTCGACGAGGAACGCGCCGTACTTGCGCATGTACTCGAGCGGCGTGAGCCCTTCCTTCGCCGCCGCCTGCGGCAGACCGGGCACGCTGTGCTCGAACATCCACTGATAGAACTCGGCGATGCGGAGCTTCTCGCCGGCGCGATACGGCGACTCGAAGTACTTGCGGATCCCGAGCGCGCCGTCGGGGTCGATACGCCACGAGAGCTCGATCCAGAACTCGTCCTCTTCCCAGACTTGCCCGATGCCCGCGGCCTCGTGCGCCTGCCACGTGGTGTCGAACACCTTGCCCTGGCGCTCGAGGGCCAGCCGCAGCACCGGCTGCCGGAACCCGATCCAGCGCGCGGCGTGCGTCTCCTGCGACATGAGGTCGTGGCGCTCCGAGGCGTGGCCCATCGGCAATACGAAATCGGCGAACCACGCTGTTTCACTCCAAATCGGAGTCAGACATGCATGCCGTTCGACTTTGCTTTCATCCGTCAGCATCTCGATCCACGCCATGCCGTCCGGGTTCGTCCACACGGGGTTGTAGACGCGCGTGAAGTACATGGAGAGCTTGCCGCGGCCTTCCTCGAGCAAGTGCGGGAGCAGGAAGCTCATCTCGAAGAAGGCGAGCGGGTACTCCTTCGGCATCAGGAGCTCGCTCCACACCTTCGCGGGCGGCGGCATCATCGGCGGCGCGGGAATCGCCTTGTTGTAGGCGTTCGGCGCGGTGCCGCCCGGCGTGCCGACCGAGCCCGTCAGCACGACGAGCAGCTCGAGCGCGCGCGCGACCTGCCAGCCGCCGAGGTTCCCGGCGGCGGTGTTGCGCCAGACGTGCGTGGCGAGCGCGCCGCGCGCGCCGGCGACCGCGCGCGCGATCTCCACGATCTTCGCGGCGTCGACGCCGCTCTCCTTCGCGGCGAAGGCCGGCGTGTACTCGGCGTAGAGCTCCTCGAGCGCGCGCTCGAAGCCTTCGAACGTCTGCGGAAGATCGGGCCGCTCCTCGCGAAGATACTCCTCCCAGTTCACCCAGCGGCGGACGTGGTCGCGGTCGTAGCGCCGCTCGGTGACGAGGATGTTCGCGATGGCGAGGAGGACCGCGGCCTCGGTGCCCGGCCACGGCGCGAGCCACCAGTCCGCCATCGACGCGGTGTTGCTGAGGCGCGTGTCGACGACGATGACCTTCGCCCCGCGCATCTTCCCTTCGATGATTCGCTGCGCGTGGGGATTGAAGTAGTGGCCGGTCTCGAGGTGCGACGAGAGCAGCAGCATCACGCGCGCGTTCGCGTGATCGGGCGACGGCCGGTCCATCCCCATCCAGAACGCGTAGCCGGCGCGCGCGCTCGCCGAGCAGACGTTGGTGTGGCTGTTGTGGCCGTCGATGCCCCAGGCGTGGAACACGCGCTGCAGGTAGACCAGCTCGTGGCCGGGCCGGCCGAGGTGGTACATCACTTCCTTCTGCCGGCCTTCGACGAGCGCCTTGCGGATGCGGCCGGCGATGTCGTCGAGCGCCTCGTCCCAGCTCACGCGCTCCCACTCGCCGCTGCCGCGCGCGCCCTTGCGGCGCAGCGGGTAGCGGATGCGCTCGGGGTCGTCGACCTGGTTGAGCGTGGCCGGGCCCTTCGCGCAGTTGCGCCCGCGGCTGCCGGGATGCACCGGGTTGCCTTCGAACTTCGCGATCTTTCCGCTGTCGCGATCCACGTAGGCGAGCAGCCCGCACGCGGCCTCGCAGTTGAAACAGATCGTCGGGATCAGCGAGTACCGCTTCGTGACCTTCCGCGGCCACGCGACCGGATCGTATTCCTCCCAGTCGTCCCAGCGCTCGACGGGCGGGAAGCTCGCGAGACCGCCGGTGGGCGGCGGCAGCTCGCGCGCGGACGGATGCAGCGGCTCGGAAGGCGTCACCCGGATCTCCTAACTCAGCGGAATGCTCTGGCCGGCCTTCACCCAGATGTCCTCGTAGATCGCGAGCCCCAGGAGCGCGAGCACGGCGGCGACCGAGGCGGCGGCCGCGTGACCGGGTGCCCCGCCGAGGAGCAACAGCGGCACGCCGATGCCGGCGCCGACGACGCCGATCCAGAACCGCGCCGCGTAGTGTCCGCGCGTGATCAGCCGCGCCGCGCGGGTGACGTCGACGTTCGCGTGCGTGGCGCCGAGCTCGGCGAAGAGCAGCACGGCGTTGCCGACGAGCGACGCGCCGAGCAGCCACCCGAGGCGCGTCAGCGCCGAGGGCGCGGCGCCGCCCAGCGCGCCCACCACGAGCAGCGTGGCGGCCCCCGCGGCGACCGCGGCGATCAGGAGCTGCGGCAGCAGCAGCGGGCTCTGCCAGAAATCACGCCCCTCGGCCTGGCCGAAGAGCATCGCGCTGTACCCCGCGGCGCCCGCGGCGAGCACCATCGTGGGGATCGCGAGCGCGCGCAGCAGCCCCGGCGTGCCCGTGGCGCTCGCGAGGAGCCAGACGACCGCGATGATCCCGTAGGCGATCAGGATCCACGCGCCCAGCACGAGCCACGACCGGGGATTGCCCTTGAGCAGGATGTAGTGGAAGCGGTCCGGACGCTTGAGGTCGAGGACGAGCAGCGCGGTCGTGATCGCGAGGAACAGCAGCGCGATGACGGGCGGTGCGAGGCCGAGCAGCGGGCTTGCCGGCGACGCGCCGAGCAGCGCGGCGAGCGCCGCGACGAGCAGGCTGCCCGCGGCGACCGATTTCGTCCACAGGTACGCGGACACCTTCGCGCCCCACGGGCGCGTCAGGTGCGGGGCGTCGTAGACGGGACGGCTCGCCGCGCCGTCGGCGCGCGGCTCCATCCGCTGGACCTCTTCGACCATGCGGACGAGATCCACCTCGGCCTGCGGCCGGGTGGCGAAGACGTAATGCGCGGTCGGCGACTGCATCGAGGGGGTCAGCGCGGCGGTGTCGGCGCCGAGGTAGAAGACCTTCGGTCGCGTGCCCTGCTCGGCCTTGCGGACCTGCACCTGCTCCGTGGCGACGAGCCGCGCGATCCGCGTCGTCGGATCGTCGAGATCGCCGGCGATGATGGCCTGCTCGGGGCAGACGATCACGCACGCGGGCTCGAGGCCGACCTCGATACGGTGCGCGCAGTAGTGGCACTTCGCGGCGGTCTGCGTGGCCGGATCGATGTAGAGCGCGTCGTACGGGCACGCCTGCATGCAGGACTTGCAGCCGATGCAGCGCGCGCCGTCGAAGTCCACGATCCCGTCGTGGCGGCGGTAGAGCGCGACGGTCGGGCAGATGGTGACGCACGGCGCGTCGTCGCAGTGGTTGCAGCGCAGGACCGAGAAGTAGCGGCGGGTCTCGGGATAGCGGCCGCGCTCGACGTATTTCACCCACGTGCGGAAGGCGCCGAGCGGCACGTGGTTCTCTTCCTTGCAGGCGACGGTGCAGGCGTGACAGCCGATGCACTTCCGCTGATCGATGACGAACCCGTAGCGCACGCGCGTTCCTCTCCGGCTCTCCCCGCTTTGGATCTACGGCAGGCGCGGGCTGATCGTATCATTGGCCCGACAGACGCGGGGAGGCTGGCATGGGATTTCGCGCGATCGAGTCCTGGGGGCGTTTGCCGGACGGCTGGTCGTTCGTGGAGGCGACGAGCGTCGCCGTGGATGCGCGCGACAACGCGTACGTCTTCAATCGCGGCGAGCATCCGGTCATCGTGTTCGATCGCGAGGGGACATTCCTGCGGTCGTGGGGCGAGGGCGTGTTTCGCCGGCCGCACGGGATCACGATCGGCCCGGACGACACGCTCTGGCTGACCGATGACCTGCATCACACCATCCGCCAGTTCACGGCCGACGGGAAGCTGCTGCTGACGATCGGGAACCCGGACCAGGCGTCGACGCTCCACGGCGGCAAGCCGTTCAACCGCCCGACCCACGTCGCGCTCTGCCCGCGGACCGGCAACGTCTACATCTCCGACGGCTACGGCAACTCGCACGTCCACAAGTTCGATCCGAAGGGCCGGCATCTCCACTCGTGGGGCGGACCGGGCACCGATCCGGGACGCTTCAACATCCCGCACAACATCGCGACCGACCGCGAGGGCCTCGTCTACGTGGCGGACCGGGAGAACAGCCGCGTGCAGATCTTCGACGGCGAAGGGCGCTACCTGGCGCAGTGGAACAACCTCCACCGGCCCTGCGGACTTCACATCGATCGCGCCGCCGGGCTCGGCTACGTCGGCGAGCTGCCGTCACACCTGCCGGTGAATGCCGAAGTCCCGAACATCGGCGCGCGCGTGTCGGTGGTCAGCATGAAGGGCGATCTGGTCGATCGCGTCGGGGGCACGTTCCGCGGCGAGAAGCCCGGCGAGTTCATCGCGCCGCACGGCTGCGTGGTCGATTCGCGCGGCGATCTCTACGTGGCCGAGGTGTCGTGGACCGCGCAGGGCAAGGACGAGAAGCCGCCGCGCGAGATCCGCTCGCTCCAGAAGCTGACGCGCGCATAGCCATGCCCGGGGGCCCCCGCCTTCCCGAGGACGTGCTGGCGCGCGAGCTGGCGACCCTGCCCGAATGGACGCGCGACGCCGACGCGATCCAGCGCACGTGGCGCTTCGCCGACTTCAAGACGGCGATGATCTTCGCGAATGGCGTGGCGGCGCTCGCCGAGAAGGCCAACCATCACCCGAACATCACGGTGCACGACTACAACCAGGTGACGCTGCGTCTCTGGAGCCACGACGCCGGCGGGCTGAGCGCGCGCGATGTCGATCTCGCGCGCACGATCAACGCGACGCTGTAGCGCTAAGACGCGAGCGCCGAGGCGCCGAACATGATCGCGGGGATCAGGCGGCGCTGAATGGGATCCACGCCCAGGCCGAACCCTTCGAGGGTGTAGGCGCCGAGCCCTTCCAGATCCCCCGGCTGACCGACGAGGCAAAGCGTGTGCAGCGTCTGCGCCTCGAGGGTCATCACGACTTCCGCCATGTCACGCTCGGACAGCGAGCCATCGATCGTGACGATTCGTCGGCGCGTGAAGGGCTCGACGCCGAGCGTTTGCAACACGGTCGTCGAGATCCAGCTGTACATCGAGCCCGTGTCAACGAGGAGCTTGAGGGCTTCTCGCCGCGTCGATGCGTGCGGGGCCGCAACGAGAGCGTCGACGTAGAACGTTCCCATGCGCGCAGACTACGCCGCACGTTGGGGCTCGTTCAATGTCCAGAGAACGATACAGGGGCGGAGGCCGTACGAGCCCTCCGCCCCGTCCCATAGTACTACTGTGTTACTAAATATCATCCCGTCTCCGGGAGCCGTCCACACGAGCGACAGGGCAATCGTTGCAGCAGGGCCCGGGCCAGGAGCTCGTACGCCGTGGCGATGGACGTGGGGACATGAC
>Ga0194121_10000159_pt1 | contig 114076 bp, 121 predicted proteins | sample TA2MahCa50mmetaG_FD_148609 | JGI IMG/M metagenome (GOLD analysis project Ga0194121, IMG submission 148609) | Freshwater microbial communities from Lake Tanganyika, Tanzania - TA2015020 Mahale Deep Cast 50m | ecosystem: Environmental > Aquatic > Freshwater > Lake | place: Tanzania: Lake... | reverse complement strand
TCGAGCGCTTCTTCAACAAGCTCAAACACTTCCGTGCCATCGCCACGCGCTACGACAAGCACGACGCCAACTACCTCGCCCTCATCAAGCTCGCCGCAGCACGACTCTGGATGCGTGCTTATGAGTCGGTGACCTAGATCATGGCCACGTCGTATCCGCTGACCGATCACACCTGCGATGTCGTCGTCGTCGGCGCCGGCGGCGCCGGGCTGCGCGCCACCTTCGGCATGGCGGCGGCCGGGCTCGACACCATCTGCCTGACCAAGGTCTTCCCCACGCGCAGCCACACGGTGGCGGCCCAAGGCGGCATCTCGGCCGCGCTCGCTAACATGGGCGAGGACGACTGGCGCTTCCACTTCTACGACACGGTCAAGGGCTCCGACTGGCTCGGCGACCAGGACGCCATCGAGTACATGTGCCGCGAGGCGCCCGCCGCGATCATCGAGCTCGAGCACTACGGCGTGCCGTTCAGCCGCACGCCCGAGGGCAAGATCTACCAGCGCGCTTTCGGCGGCATGACCACCCACTACGGCAAGGGCCAGGCCCAGCGCACCTGCGCCGCCGCCGACCGCACCGGTCACGCCATCCTGCACACGCTCTACCAGCAGTCGTTGAAGCACAGCGCGCGCTTCCTGGTGGAATGGTTCGCGCTCGACCTGATCATGGGGCCCGAGGGCGACTGCCGCGGCGTGCTGGCGTGGAACCTGGACGACGGCACGCTGCACCGCTTCAATGCGCACCTGACCGTGCTGGCCACCGGCGGCTACGGCCGCGCCTACTTCAGCTGCACCTCGGCGCACACGTGCACGGGCGACGGCAACGCCATGGCGCTGCGCGCCGGCATCCCCTGCCAGGACATGGAGTTCGTGCAGTTCCACCCGACCGGCATCTACGGCTCGGGCTGCCTGATCACCGAGGGTGCGCGCGGCGAGGGCGGCTTCCTGGTCAACGCCCAGGGCGAGCGCTTCATGGAACGCTACGCCCCCTCGGCCAAGGATCTGGCCAGCCGCGACGTGGTCAGCCGCGCCATGACCATGGAGATCCGCGAGGGACGCGGGGTGGGCCCTGACAAAGACCACATCCACCTGCGGCTCGACCACCTGGAGCCGAAGATCCTGCACGAACGGCTGCCCGGCATTAGCGAGACCGCCAAGATCTTCGCCGGCATCGACCTGACCAAGGAGCCGGTGCCCGTGCTGCCGACCGTGCACTACAACATGGGCGGCGTGCCGACCAACTATCACGGCGAGGTCGTCACCCTGAAGAACGGCGACCCCGACCACGTGGTGCCCGGGCTGATGGCGATCGGCGAGGCGGCGTGCGTCTCGGTGCACGGCGCCAACCGGCTGGGCTCCAACTCGCTGCTCGACCTGGTGGTGTTCGGCCGCGCCGCGGCCTTGCGCGCGCGCGAGGTGGTCAAGAAAGGCGGCCGGCCGCGCCCGCTGCCCAAGGGCGCGGGCGCGGGCACGCTCGACCGCTTCGATTGCTTGCGCAACGCCAAGGGTTCCGAACCGACGGCGGCCATCCGCCTGGCCATGCAGCGCACCATGCAGAACGACGCGGCCGTGTTCCGCACCGGCGAGACGCTGGCGCAAGGTGTCGCGAAGATGAAGGACGTGTTCGCGTCCTTCGCCAAGGTTGGCGTCAGCGATCGAGGCTTGGTGTGGAACAGCGACCTGGTTGAGACGTGGGAGCTTGACAACCTGCTGCGCCAGGCGCTGGTCACCGTGGTCTCGGCCGAGAACCGTAAGGAAAGCCGGGGCGGCCACGCGCGCGAGGACTTCGCCGAGCGCGACGACGCCAACTGGATGAAGCATACGGTCGCCTGGATCGACGACGCCGGGAAGGTGTCCCTCGACTATCGCCCCGTGCACATGACGACGCTGACCGCCGAGGTCCAGACCATCCCGCCCAAGCCGCGCGTGTACTGACGGCGCACGCCCGCCGCGCCAGGAGACACCATGGTCGAGTTCCGCCTGCCGCCCAACTCCCGCCCGACCAAGGGCCAGAGCCACGCCGCGCCCGCCGGCGCGAAGCAGCCTGTGCGCTTCGAGATCTACCGCTACGACCCGGATGCGGGCGGGAACCCGCGCATCGACGTCTTCGAGATCGACTTGGCGGCGTGCGGGCCGATGGTCCTGGACGCGCTGATCAAGATCAAGAACGAGATCGACGCGACGCTGACCTTCCGCCGCTCGTGCCGCGAGGGCATCTGCGGCTCCTGCGCCATGAACATCGACGGCACCAACACGCTCGCCTGCACCAAGCCGATCGAGGAGGTGAAGGGGACGGTGCGCGTCTACCCGCTGCCGCACATGGCGGTGGTCAAGGACCTGGTGCCCGACCTGAACCACGTCTACGCCCAGCTCGCCTCGATCGAGCCATGGCTGAAGGCCGACAGCCCGCCGCCCGCGGGGCGCGAACGCCTGCAATCGCCCGAGGAGCGTGCCAAACTCGACGGGATCTACGAGTGCATCCTGTGCTTCTGCTGCTCGACGAGCTGCCCGAGCTACTGGTGGAACAGCGACAAGTACCTGGGCCCGGCGGTGCTGCTGCAGGCGTACCGCTGGCTGGTCGACAGCCGCGACGAGGCGACCGGGGAGAGGCTCGACGATCTCGAGGATCCGTTCCGGCTCTACCGCTGCCACACCATCATGAACTGCACCAAGACGTGCCCGAAGGGCCTGAACCCGGCCAAGGCGATCGCCGAGACCAAGAAGATGATCCAGGCGCGAAGGGGGTAAGGGGCGCGTCGGGGATCAGACGAGGATGACCCGCGCGCGATGTCCGGCCGCCGCGGCGATGCGTCGATCGCGTGTGACGAGGGGAGCATCGAGCGCCTCCGCCAGGGCCACGTAGACCGCGTCTTAGGCCGTCAGGTTCCCACGCAGCTCCCACACCCGCCCGACCAGTATGTCGTGGGGATAGCGGTTCAACGGAAGATCCATGAGATCGCCGAGCGCCTCGCGGCCCTGGTCCGGTGCGACCGCGCCGGTCAGGGTGTGGCGACGCAGGACTTGCGCCACCTCAACGTCCAGCAAGTGCGGCGCATGCAACGTCTCGCCGGACTCGAAGAACAGGGTATCGAGGGCGGGCGCCTGATCGCCGATGTCACGGGCGCCACCAAGGTCGTCGTGTTCGACCACACCGTGCGGGCCGGCTCGCGCGCGGTCGAGCGCGGCCTGTGCGCGCCGGTCCACATGGTGCACAACAACTACACTGCGGACTCCGCGCCCAGGCGCGTACGCGACCTGTTGCTGCCCGAGAAGGCCGAGTCGCGGCTCGCGCGCCGCTTCGTCAAATCAACGTGTGGTGGCCGATCAAGGGCCCCGTGCGCGCCGAGCCGCTCGGCCTGGTGGACGCCTCGACCCTCGGCCCGCGCGACTTGGTCAAGGCCGACCTCGTCTACGCCGACCGCACGGGCGAGATCTACTACGGCGCCTACAACCCGGCGCACCGCTGGTACGCCGCCCCGTTCATGACTCCCGACGAGGCGATCCTGATCAAGTGCTACGACTCGGCGCGCGACGGCCGGGCGCGCTTCTCGCTGCACTCGGCGTTCCCGGACCCGACGACGCCGGCGGACGCGCCGCCCCGCGAATCCATCTAGACCCGCGCCTTCGCGTTCTTCTGAGCGGCGGCGCGGGGTCGCGCGTCACCCAGATTTCCCTTGCGCCGCGCGCGGTAGGGCGGTTTCTTGGGCTGCTCGGCAACAGGGAAGCTCGCATGGCGACGGCGCTGCATCAGTGGATCGACGGCAAGAAGGCCGAAGGCACCGGCCAGAAAGTCGGCGACATCTACAACCCGGCCACCGGCGAGGTTCAGGCCACCGTCCGCTACGCCTCGGCCAAGGACACGCGACGCGCCATCGAAGCGGCGCTGAAGGCCCTGCCGGGCTGGTCCGCGACCACGCCGATCATGCGCGCACGCGTGCTGTTCAAGTTCAAGGCCCTGGTCGAGCAGCATATGGACGAGCTCGCCACCCTGGTCGGGCGCGAGCACGGTAAGGTGCTGTCGGACGCGCGCGGTTCGGTCACGCGCGGGCTCGAGGTGGTCGAGTTCGCCTGCGGCATCCCGCAGTTGCTGAAGGGCGAGTTCACCGAGAACGTCGGCACCAACGTCGACAGCTATTCGATGCGCCAGCCGCTCGGCGTCGTGGCGGGCATCACGCCGTTCAACTTCCCGGCCATGGTGCCCATGTGGATGTTCCCCATGGCGCTGGCGTGCGGCAACACCTTCGTGCTCAAGCCCTCGGAGAAGGTGCCATCGGCGAGTTTGCGCATCGCCGAGCTGCTCAAGGAGGCGGGTGTTCCCGACGGCGTGTTCAACGTCGTCATCGGTGACAAGGAAGCGGTCGACGTGCTGCTGACCGACCTGGACGTGCAGGCGGTCAGCTTCGTCGGCTCGACGCCCATCGCCGAATACGTCTACCGCACCGGCACAGCGCACTGTAAGCGCGTGCAGGCGCTGGGCGGCGCCAAGAACCACATGATCGTCATGCCCGACGCCGACCTGGAACAGGCGGCGGACGCGCTGATGGGCGCGGGCTACGGCTCGGCCGGCGAACGCTGCATGGCGGTCTCGGTCGCGGTCGCGGTCGGCGACAAGGTGGGCGATGCGCTGCGCGACCGACTGTGCCCGCGCGTCGAGGGGCTCAAGATCGGTCCCTACAACGACCCGGACGCCGAGATGGGCCCGCTGGTCACCAAGGAGCATCTGGCCAAGGTCGCTGGCTACATCGACAAGGGCGTCGCCGAGCGCGCCAAGCTGGTGGTCGACGGCCGCGGCTTCAAGCTGCAGGGCTACGAGAAGGGCTATTTCCTGGGCGGCTCGCTGTTCGACGGCGTGACGCCGGCCATGACCATCTACAAGGAGGAGATCTTCGGCCCCGTCCTGTCGATGGTGCGCGTCGCCGATTACGAAGCGGCGCTCGGGCTGGTCAACGGCCACGAGTTCGGCAACGGCACGGCGATCTTCACGCGCGACGGCGACGCCGCGCGCGACTTCCAGACACGCGCGCGCATTGGCATGGTTGGCGTCAACGTGCCGATTCCGGTGCCCGTGGCGTACCATTCGTTCGGCGGCTGGAAGCGGTCGCTGTTCGGCGACCACCACATGCACGGACCCGAGGGCGTACGGTTCTACACGCGGCTTAAGACGGTGACCTCGCGCTGGCCTTCGGGCATCCGCAAGGGCGCCGAATACGTCATGCCCCTGATGAAATAGCAGCTTACGGATAGAGGAGACGCGGCGATGGCACGGAACAAGATCGGTCTGATCGGCGCGGGTCAGATCGGCGGCACCCTGGCGCTGCTGGCCGGCCAGCGCGAGCTGGGCGACGTCGTGGTGTTCGACATCGTCGAAGGCATGCCCCAGGGCAAGGCGCTCGACATCGCCGAGGCCTCGCCGGTCGCCGGTTTCGACGCCGGCTACCGCGGCACCAACAGCTACGCCGACCTAAAGGACGCGGCGGTCGTCATCGTCACCGCCGGCATCCCGCGCAAGCCGGGCATGAGCCGCGACGACCTGCTGGCGACCAACGCGGCCGTCATGAAGGCCGCCGGCGAGGGCATCAAGGCCCATTGCCCCAACGCCTTCGTCATCTGCATCACCAACCCGCTGGACGCCATGGTGTGGGCGATCCAGCGCTACTCGGGCCTGCCGCACAACAAGGTCGTCGGAATGGCCGGCGTGCTCGACTCGGCGCGTTTTCGCTACTTCCTGGCCGAGGAGTTTAAGGTCTCGGTCGAGGACGTCTCGGCCTTCGTGCTGGGCGGCCACGGCGACACCATGGTGCCGCTGGTGCGCTACTCCTCGGTCGCCGGCATCCCGCTGCCCGATCTGGTCAAGATGGGTTGGACCACCCAGGAGCGGCTCGACAAGATTGTCCAGCGCACGCGCGATGGCGGCGCCGAGATCGTCGCGCTGCTCAAGACCGGCTCGGCGTTCTACGCCCCGGCCATGTCGGCGATCGAGATGGCCGAATCCTACCTGCGCGACAAGAAGCGCGTGCTGCCGTGCGCGGCGCACCTAAGCGGCCAGTATGGCGTCAAGGATATGTACGTGGGTGTGCCTGTGGTGATCGGTTCGGGCGGCGTCGAGCGCATCGTCGAGATCCCGCTCGAGGCGGCCGAGAAGGCGGCGTTCGACAAGTCGGTCGCGGCGGTCAAGTCCCTGATCGACGCGATGCCTAAGTAGGTCGAGCCAAGTTCCTGATTCCGCGTAGGTTTATGGCTCGTTAACCAAACCGTAAGTGTTGCGTGCCTATGGTTAAGTGCTAGAGTACCCGCGGCGCGAGGGGGGGCGTTCCCCGGACGTTTCAGGCCGTATCGGCTGCCATCGGTGGCACGCCCATGAACTTGCACGAGTACCAGGCCAAGGATGTCCTTGCGCGCTTCGGCGTGCCGGTACCGCGCGGCAAGGCCGCCGCGACGCCCGAGGAGGCGCGTGCCGCCGCCCAGGCGCTCGGCACGCCCGTGGTCGTGGTCAAGGCCCAGGTCCACGCCGGCGGCCGCGGCAAGGCCGGCGGCATCAAGGTCGTCAAATCGGTCGCCGAGGCCGAGACGGCGGCGCGCGCGCTGCTCGGCACGCGCTTGGTGACGCACCAGACCGGCCCCGAAGGCCGGCCCATCGGGCACGTCTATGTGGAGGAAGGATCGCAGCCCGCGCGCGAACTCTACCTCGCGCTGCTGGTCGACCGAGTTCGCGGCTGGCCCGCGTTCGTCGCATCGACCGAAGGCGGCATGGACATCGAGAAGGTGGCCGCCGAGACGCCGCGCAAGATCCTGACGCTGGCCGTCGACCCGGCCACCGGCTTCCAGGCGTTCCACGGGCGCCGGCTGGCGGTCGCGCTCAAGCTGAAGGGCGAGCACGCCAAAGCGATCGGCAAGTTCGGCGCGGCGCTCTACCGCGCGTACCACGAATGCGACGCCAGCCTGATCGAGATCAACCCGCTGGTCGTGACCAAGGACGGCCGGCTGATCGCGCTCGACGCCAAGATCAACCTGGACGACAACGCGCTGTTTCGCCGCGCCGAGTTGGCGGCCCTGCGCGACACCAGCCAGGAGGACGCCTCGGAAGTCGAAGCCTCGGCCGCTGGGCTCAACTTCATCAAGCTGGACGGCGACATCGGCTGCCTGGTCAACGGCGCCGGGCTGGCCATGGCGACCATGGACATCGTCAAGCTCGAGGGCGGCAGCCCGGCTAACTTCCTCGACGTGGGCGGCGGCGCCACCAAGGACCAGGTGGCCAAGGCCTTCCGCATCATCCTGTCGGACCCCAAGGTGCGCGGCATCCTGGTCAACATCTTCGGCGGCATCATGCGCTGCGACGTGATCGCCGAGGGCATCGTGGCCGCCGCGCGCGAGCTTCGCCTCAAGGTTCCCCTGGTCGTGCGGCTGGAAGGCACCAACGTGAAAATCGGCAAACGCATCCTGGCCGAATCGGGCCTGGCCATCACGGCGGCGAACGATCTGGGCGACGCCGCCAGGAAGGTCATCGCCGCCATCGGGAGGGCCGCCTGATGGCGGTCCTGGTCGATCGCGCCACGCGCGTCATCTGTCAGGGTTTCACCGGCGCCCAGGGCACGTTCCACTCCGAACAGGCGATCGCCTACGGCACGCGCATGGTGGGCGGCGTGACGCCGGGCAAGGGCGGCGAGACCCATCTGGGCCTGCCCGTGTTCGACACCGTGGCCGAGGCGGTGCACAAGACCAAGGCGGATGCCTCGGTCATCTTTGTGCCGCCGCCGTTCGCCGCCGACGCGATCCTCGAGGCGATCGACGCCAAGGTGAAGCTGGTGGTCGCCATCACCGAAGGCATCCCGATCAACGACATGGTGCGGGTCAAGCGGGCGCTGGGCGGCACGGCCACCCGGCTGATCGGCCCCAACTGCCCGGGCATCATCACGCCCGAGGCGTGCAAGATCGGCATCATGCCCGGCCATATCCACCGGCGCGGCAAGATCGGCATCGTGTCGCGCTCGGGCACCCTGACCTACGAAGGCGTCGGCCAGACCAGCGCGGTCGGCCTGGGCCAGACGACCTGCATCGGCATCGGCGGCGATCCGGTCAACGGCACCAACTTCATCGACTGCCTCGAGCTGTTCCTGAAGGACCCCGAGACCGAGGGGATCATCATGATCGGCGAGATCGGCGGCTCGGCCGAGGAAGACGCGGCGGCGATCCTGCGCCGGCGCAAGAAGGGCAAGCCCGTGGTCGGGTTCATCGCCGGGGTGACCGCGCCGCCGGGGCGGCGCATGGGCCACGCCGGGGCGATCATCGCCGGCGGCAAGGGGCGCGCCGGCGACAAGATTGAGGCCCTGCGCGGCGCCGGCGTCACGGTCGCCGACTCGCCCGCGACGCTGGGCGTCACCATGTTGAGAGTGATGGAGGGCAAGGCCTGAGCGCCCGCCCCAAGAACCAAGAAGGAGCGGCGCGAAGGCGCCGCCGCGAACGATGACACGTTTGGACGATTCGGCTCTGCTGCTGGGCGCCAACTCCAGCTTCCTGCAAGACCTCTACGCCCGCTTCCTGCGCGATCCCCAGGCGGTCGACCCCAGTTGGCGCAGTTTCTTCGCCGAGCTCGGCGACGACGAGCGCGAGTTGCTGGCCGAGCGCGAAGGCGCCGCCTGGGCACCGCCGTCGCTGGGCGACGACGAGGCGGTTAATGGCCAGCCGGCGGCTCACATGGCACCGGCCCGGGTCACGCACGCCGCCACCCCGACCCGCCCGATTGACGCCTACGCGGTGGCGCGCGACAGCATCCGCATCCTGATGTTGATCCGCGCCTACCGGGTGCGCGGCCACCTGCTGGCGAACCTCGACCCGCTCGGTCTCGACGGCGAAAAGCACCATCCCGAACTCGACCCCGCCACCTACGGTTTCACCGAGGCGGACCTCGACCGCGAGTTCTTCGTCGACGGCGTGCTCGGCCTGCAGACGGCGACGCTGCGCAAGGTCGTCGAGGTGGTCAAGAAGACCTACTGTCGCACCGTCGGCGTCGAGTTCATGCACATCCAGGACCCGCAGGAGAAATCCTGGCTGCAGATGCGCGTCGAGCATTCGCGCAACCGCGCCGAGCTCAGCGACGACGACAAGAAGGCAATCCTCAGCGACCTCTACGAGGCCGAAGGCTTCGAACGCTTCCTCGGCATCAAGTACCAGGGCGCCAAGCGCTTCGGACTGGAAGGAGCCGAAAGCCTGATCCCGCTTCTGGAAACCATCATCGGCCACGCCGCTGCCAACGGCGTCGAGGAGATCGTGATGGGCATGCCGCACCGCGGTCGGCTCAACGTTCTGACCTCGATCATGGGCAAGTCCTACACCAAGGTGTTCTCGGAGTTTCAGGGCCAGTCCGCCAACCCCGAGGAGGTGCAGGGCTCGGGCGACGTCAAGTACCACCTGGGCGCCTCGTCGGACCGCACGTTCCCCGACGGACGCAAGATCCACCTGAGCCTGACCGCCAACCCGTCGCACCTGGAGGCGGTCAACCCGGTGGTGCTGGGCAAGGTGCGCGCCAAGCAGGCCCACATCGACGACAAGAAGCGCACCCGTATCATGGGCCTGTTGATGCACGGCGACGCGGCGTTCGCCGGCCAGGGCCTGGTTGCCGAGACGCTGGGCCTGTCCGAACTGAAGGGCTACCGCATCGGCGGCACGATCCACGTCATCGTCAACAACCAGATCGGCTTCACCACCAGCCCGAAGTTCTCGCGCTCGTCGCCCTACCCGTCGGACGTGGCCAAGATGGTGCAGTGCCCGATCCTGCACGTGAACGGCGACGATCCCGAGGCGGTGGTCCACTGCGCGCGCCTGGCGGTCGAGTTCCGCCAGCGCTTCGGCCGCGACGTGGTGATCGACATGTTCTGCTACCGCCGCCACGGCCACAACGAAAGCGACGAGCCGGGCTTCACCCAGCCGATCATGTACCGGCGCATCGCGCAGCAAGCCTCGGTGCGCCAGCTCTACACCGAGAAGCTGATCGCCAAGGGCGTGCTGAAGCCCAAGGAAGCCGAACAGCTCATCACCGCGTTCAACGCCCGCCTCGAGGAACACCTGGACGCCGCCAAGGCCTACAAGCCGAACAAGGCCGACTGGCTGGAAGGCAAGTGGGCCGGGTTCGAGCCACCGACCGAGATCGGTCCCCGGCGCGGCGAGACGGCGGTCGCGCTCGAGACGTTGCGCGAGGTCGGCCTGGCCATCGCCCAGACGCCGAAGACGATCGATGTCCACCGCAAGATCGTGCGTCAGCTCGAGGCGAAGAAGCAGGCCATCGACGCGGGCGAGAACATCGACTGGGCGACCGCCGAGGCGCTCGCCTTCGGCACTCTGCTGGTCGAAGGCACCGGCGTGCGGCTTTCCGGGCAGGACAGCGGTCGCGGCACCTTCAGCCAGCGCCACGCGGTGATGGTCGACCAGAAGGACGAGCGCCGCTACACCCTGCTCAACCACATCCGCAAGGACCAGGCCAAGTTCGAGGTCATCGACAGCATGCTGTCCGAGGCCGCGGTGCTCGGCTTCGAGTACGGCTTCAGCCTGGCGGACCCCGACACGCTCGTGCTGTGGGAGGCGCAGTTCGGCGATTTCGCCAACGGCGCCCAGGTCATCATCGACCAGTTCCTGGCGGCGGGCGAAAGCAAGTGGCTGCGCATGTCGGGCCTGGTCATGCTGCTGCCCCACGGCTTCGAGGGTCAGGGGCCGGAGCATTCCTCGGCGCGGCTCGAGCGCTACCTGCAGCTCGCCGCCGAGGACAACATGCAGGTGGTCAACTGCACGACGCCGGCGAACTACTTCCACGCGCTGCGCCGGCAGATGCGGCGCACGTTCCGCAAGCCGCTGATCGTCATGACGCCCAAGTCGCTGCTGCGTCACAAGGCGTGCGTCTCGACGCTCGCCGACATGGGGCCCGGCACCTCGTTCCACCGCGTGCTCTACGAGAACGCGGCACCGGCGCCGGCCCAGGACGTCGAGCGCGTCGTGCTGTGCTCGGGCAAGGTGTTCTTCGACCTGGAGGAGGCGCGCAACGCCGCCAACGCCCATCACGTGGCGATCGTGCGGCTCGAACAGCTCGCCCCCTTCCCCGAGGAGGCGTTGGGCGAGGAGCTGGCCAAGTACCCTAAGGCCGACGTGGTGTGGTGCCAGGAGGAGCCCAAGAACATGGGCGCCTGGACGTTCGTCGATCCGCGCATCGAGGCGCTGCTCGAACGCCTGCGCCATCGCGCCAAGCGGCCGATCTACGCCGGCCGGCCCGAGGCCGCGTCGACCGCGACCGGCTACCTGAAGGTGCATCTGCAAGGGCAGAAGGCCCTGGTCGGCGAGGCCATCGCCGCCTAGGCCGTAGGGAGATCAAGCCATGAGCGTCGAGATCAAGGTTCCGCCCATGGGCGAGTCGGTGACGGAGGCGACCGTAGCCAAGTGGTTCAAGGCCTCGGGCGACGCCGTGGCCCAGGACGAGGCCCTGTGCGAACTGGAAACCGACAAGGCCACCATGGAGGTCTTTGCGCCCGCCGCCGGTTGGCTGGGTCAGATCCGCGTACCCGAAGGCGGTGACGTGGCGGTCGGTGCCATTCTCGGAGTGATCGAGGCGGCCGACGGCACGGCGGCACCCGCGCCCAAGGGCGAGGCGAAGGTCGAGGCCGCACGCCCGGCGACGCCGGAGCTGGCGCAGGCCCCGTCCGTGCGGCGCCTAGCGGCCGAATCGGGCGTCGCGCCCGAGGCGATCGCGGGCAGCGGCAAGGGTGGCCGTGTCACCAAGGGCGACATCCTGAAGGCGATCGAGGGCGGCGCCGCGCCGGCCCCAACGGCCGCCCCCGCCCCGAAGGCGGCGCCAGCTCCGGCGCCCACACCGCGGCCGAGCGGGCCGCGTGCCGACGAAGCGCGCGAACAGCGCGTGCGCATGACGCGGCTGCGCCGGCGCATCGCCGAGCGGCTCAAGGAAGCCCAGTCGACCGCCGCGATCCTGACCACGTTCAACGAAGTCGATATGACCGCGCTGATGGACGCGCGCGCGCGCCACCGCGATGCCTTCGAGAAGAAGCACGGCGTGCGGCTCGGCTTCATGTCGTTCTTCGTCAAGGCGGCGATCGCGGCGCTGCGCGAGATCCCGGGAGTCAACGCCGAGATCGACGGCGAGGACATCGTCTACAAGAACTACTACCACGTGGGTGTCGCGGTCAGCGCGCCGCAGGGTCTGGTCGTGCCCGTGCTGCGCGACGCCGACCGCATGGGCTTCGCCGAGATCGAGAAGGCGATCGCCAGCTTCGGCGCCAAGGCGCGCGACGGCCGGCTCGCGGCCGAGGACCTGGTCGGCGGCACATTCACCATCTCGAACGGCGGCGTGTTCGGCTCGCTGCTGTCGACACCTATCCTCAACCCGCCGCAAAGCGGCATCCTGGGCATGCACAAGACCCAGGAACGGCCGATGGTCGTGAACGGGCAGGTGGTGGCGCGTCCGATGATGTACGTGGCGCTCAGCTACGACCACCGCATCATCGACGGGCGTGAGGCGGTGACGTTCCTGGTGCGCGTCAAGGAGTGCATCGAGGACCCCTCGCGCCTGCTATTCGAGATCTAGCGCGGGCGCCGGGACCATGGCCGAGGAGTCGTTCGATCTTGTCGTCATCGGCGGCGGGCCTGGTGGCTACGTCGCCGCGATCCGCGCCGCGCAGCTCGGGCTCGGCGTCGCCTGCGTCGAGAAGCGGGCCAGCCTGGGCGGCACGTGCCTGAACGTCGGCTGCATTCCGTCCAAGGCGCTGCTGCAGTCCTCCGAACTCTACGCCCAGGCGGGGCACGAACTCGGCGATCACGGCGTGACGGTCGGCCAGGTCGGGCTAGATCTGGCGCGCATGATGGCGCGCAAGGACAAGGTCGTAGCCGACCTGACCAAGGGGATCGCCGCGCTTTTCAAGAAGAACAAGGTGGCCTACATCGCGGGCACGGGCCGCATCGTCGGCAAGCGGAGCGTGACGGTGCGCGGCATCAACGGGGAATCGCGCATGCTCGCGGCCAAGGCGATCGTCATCGCCACCGGATCGGAGCCGACGCCGCTCAGGGACGTGCCGATCGACGAGGAACGCATCGTCTCCTCGACCGGCGCCCTCGCCTTCGCCACGGTGCCCAAGCGCTTGGTCGTGATCGGCGCCGGCATCATCGGGCTCGAGCTCGGCTCGGTCTGGCGTCGGCTCGGCGCCCAGGTCACCGTGGTCGAGTTCCTCGACCGCGTCGTCCCCACCATGGACGGCGAGGTCGCCAAGGAGTTGAAGCGCGTGCTCGAGCGTCAGGGCCTCGCGTTCAAGCTGGGCCACAAGGTCACCGGCGCCGTCGCGGCCAAGAAGGGTGTCACCCTGACCGCCGAGCCCGCCGCCGGTGGCGCGGCCGCGACGTTGGAGGCCGATGCGGTCCTGGTTGCCATCGGCCGCCGCCCCTACACCGAGGGGCTCGGCCTCGACGACGCGGGCGTCGCACTCGACAGCGCCGGGCGCATCATGATCGACGATCATTTCCGCACCAACGTCGAAACGATCCATGCCATCGGCGATTGCGTGCGCGGGCCCATGCTGGCCCACAAGGCCGAGGACGAAGGCATCACGGTGGCCGAGCTCATCGCCGGCAAGGCCGGCCATGTGAACTATGACGTGATCCCGGGCGTGGTCTACACCAACCCCGAGGTCGCTTCGATCGGTCGTGGCGAGGAGGAGCTGAAGGCCGCCGGCATCGCCTACCGCGCCGGGCGGTTCCACTTCATGGCCAACAGCCGCGGCCGCACGTACGGACAGACCGTTGGCTTTGTGAAGATCCTGGCCGACGCGGCGACCGACCGGGTGCTCGGCGTCCATCTGATCGGCCCGGCGGCCGGCGAGCTGATCGCCGAGGCGGCCGTGGCCATGGAGTTCGGTGCCGCGGCCGAGGACATCGCGCGCACCTGCCACGCCCACCCGACCTTCTCGGAGGCCCTGAAGGAAGCGGCCCTGGCGGTAGACGGCCGCGCGATCCACAGTTGAGATCGATGATGGAGTCCGGCGTGGGGCACGGTGTTTGCTCGCCGGCCCGCACGGCCCATGGAGTGCTTCGCCATGCGACACTTGCACGCTGAACCCTTCCTGGCACGCCTGTTGGGCGCGCTGGCCCTGTTCGTCATCGCGCTGGCCGGGCCCCACGCGGCGCACGCCCAGGTCAACATGGAGACGCCGGTCTACTTCGAAGGCACCAAGAGCTACTACACGCTGGTCAAGGTCGGCGCGAAGAAAGAACTGGGCTCACCCACCCGGATCTGGGCCGAGATGAACGGAATCGCGCTCGGCCTGACCCACAAGGGCGCGCGCGGCCGCCTGGCCAAGGTGGACTCCAAGGAACTGCACGCCTTCCTGCGCAAACACTTTGCCGCCCAACAGCGGTCCAAGGCGTGGATCGGGCTCCGCTACTACTGCAACTACCACGTCTCCATGTGGAACGATGGGACCCGCCTGACCGGCACCGACTTCCAGATCTGGAGCCGGCACTGGGCCGCGGGCACGTACGCCCAGTGCACCGGCGACGAGAACTTGGGGGCCGAAGGGGTACGCCCGCGCGCATCGATTTCGTCGGAAAATCATGATTGATTCGTTCGAGATGCTGCGCCCTCGAGGCCGAGGCGCGCCGCGAGCGCCTCATCGCGCGGCACCGTCACCGGGAAGCGGTCCAGGTCGACTGCGTTGGGGATCACGGTGATGCGCTCGGCGGGCAGGCCGCGCGCGATCATGTCATTGCGCAGGCCCTCGCAAATTGTGGTGATCGCATCGGCACGGCACAGCGCGTAGGTCTCGAGGGCCTTGGTCGCGGCGTAGCGCAGGCCGCCCGGCTGGCTGGTGCCGTGGCTCGCGGCCGCGTCCTCCCAGAAGGCGCGGACCTCGTAGACGACGGGGACGCCGCGCCGCCGACCGACGCGCAAGGCGGGCAGGGCGTTCAGCACCGGCGAATGGGCGTGCACGATGTCGGGCCGCTCGGCCGCGACCAGGGCGTACAGGCGCCGCGCCGTCTGGCGCATCTCGAGCGGTTCCCGGACCACGGGCAGGCCGCCCGGTCGCCGTGCCGCCAGGGTCGAGCGGTGGAAGACCAGGCCGTCCACCGTCTCGTCCATAGCCGTCGCGGCGCCATGGCGCGGCGTGGTCATCTGTACCGTGCGCCAGCCGCGCGGGCGTGCTGGGCGCGCAGGATCGCCAGGCTGCGGAACGTGTAGCCGCTCTGCAGCGGCGCCGAATGATCGAACACGTGCAGGATCTTCATCGGGTCCCGTTGTAAGGTCGGCGGCGGCGGCGCGTCACGCCGTGGGCATTGTCCGTGGGCCCGGTTAATGTCCACCGACCGCGTACGCCAGCCTCGCTCGGGATCGACCATGCACATCGCCGCCGTTCGCGCCTTCGCCCTCTACCGCCCCGGCACGGTCGGGCACTACGGTGGCCCCTACGCCGCCCTGGTGCGCATCGAGACCGACGATGGCCTGGTCGGCTGGGGCGAGGCGGACAGTTCGCCGGTCGTCATCAAGGCCATCGTCGAGGCGCCCTTTCAGGACGAGCTGATGGCCGGCCTGGCCAGCCTGCTGGTTGGCCAGGACCCACGCGAGCCGGCCGCGCTGTGGCCGCGCATGCTGCGCGGTACCAGCCAATTCGGCCGGGCCGGCGCTGCGCTGCAGGCCATGGCCGCGTGCGACTTGGCGCTCTGGGATATTGCCGGCCAGGCGGCGGGCGTGCCGGTGCACCGGCTGCTGGGCGAGACCCGGCGCTCCCGGCTCGAGGTCTACGCCACCCATCCCCTCGGGCCGACGCCCGAGGCGAGCGCCGCGCACGCGCGCACCCTGGTGGCGCGCGGCTTCACGGGCATCAAGATGGGCTGGGCGCCGCTCGGCCCCGACCCCGACCGAGACGAGGCGTTCGTCCGCGCCCTGCGCGACGCGGTGGGGCCGCGCGTCCGCCTGCTGATCGACGGCGGCAACGCCTGGGACGCACCGGCCGCGCTGGAGCGCTGCCGCCGCTTCGCGCCCTACGACCTGACGTGGCTTGAGGAGCCGTTGGCGCCCGAGGACACCGACGGTTACCGGGAGGTTACCCAGGCGGGACCCATGACGATCGCCGCCGGCGAACTCTGTTCGACCGCGCGCGAGCTGGACGCCCTGTCCGAGGCGGGGGTCGGCGTGATCCAGATCGACATCTCGCGGGTCGGTCTGACCCAGGGCCTCGCGCTCGCGCGGCGCGTCGCGGCGCGCGGTGGCCGGATCGTCAACCACACCTACACCCACGCGCTCAACCTGGTCGCCTCGCTGCACCTGATGGCCGTGGCCCCGGCGGTCTCGCTGTGCGAGGTCCAGGCCAACCCGAACGCCCTGGGGGCCGCGCTGTTCCCCGACACACCCCTGGCCGAAGCGGGCTATGTCAGGGTGCCGACCCGGCCCGGCCTGGGCATCGCGCCCGATCCCGCCGCGCTCGCCTGAGCGGGGGAGCCCGGCGGCAAGGTTTTCTTCACCAAGCGGCGGTTACCCTGGCCACTGAATGACCACAGGTAGCGCGATGTCCCAGAGCGCGTCCAAGCTCAGGAACTTTGTTGACTTGGCGAAGGAGCCGTCGAGCGATCGCCGGAGCGAACTGCTGCGCGAGGTCACGGACCTGTTCATCGACGCTTCCGATTCGTACAATGAGCGAGAGCGCGACCATTTCAACGCGATCATGATGAACATCGCGCGCGCCATGGAGCAGAAGGTGCGCCGGGACCTGGTCCAGCGCATGGCGCTGGAGCCCGACGCGCCGCGCGGCATCATCACCATGCTGGCCAACGACGACATCGAGGTGGCCGACCCGGTCCTGCAGAACTCGACCGTGCTGGAGGACGTCGACCTCATGGAAGTGATCCGCCGCCAGGGCCAGGGTCACCTGCGCGCCATCTCGGCGCGCGCCACCGTCAGCGCGCGCGTCACGGACGCCCTTGTCGCCAAGGGCGACGACACGGTGCTGGAAACCCTCGTGCGCAACGAAGGCGCCACCAGCAGCCGCGTCTCGATGGAGCGCATCGTTGCGCGCGCCGAGGACAACAAGGCGTTGCACGAGCCGCTCGTCGAGCGCCCGGACCTGACGCCCGAGCTGCTCAACAAGATGTTCTGGTTCGTCTCGTCGAACCTGCGCCAGCACATCGTGGAGAAGACCTCGGCGATCGATGCCGAAGTCGTCGACCGCATGATCGCGGAATCCCAGGAAGCGGTGATTGCCGAGCTGGACGCCGCCAACAGCGCCATGAGCGAGGCCGAGCGCTTCATCGTAAACAAGAAACGGCTCGGCCAACTCGACGAGGAACTGCTGGTCGACCTTCTGAAGAACCGCCAGTACCGCGAGTTCATCTTCGGCCTGGCCTATTTCGTCGATGTCGACATCCGCACCGCGCAGCGCATCTTCTACGATTCGGGCTGCGAGGCGCTGGCCATCGCGTGCAAGTCGAGGAACATCAGCGGCGAGAATTTCGGCGTGCTGCTGGCCCACACCAAGCGGCAGGGCGGCTCCAAGGGCATGGATACCGTCGAACTGCTCGAACTCTACAGTCAGCTCACGGTCGATTCGGCCCAGCGCACCATGCGCTTCTGGCGTGTGCGCGAGCAGGCGCAGGGCCAGACCGCGAAGCCCTTGGCGCTCAGCGCCTGACGCTCAGGGCGTTACGCGCCAGGGCGCCAGATCCTCCTCGCGCAACACTAGCCCTAGGCCCGGCCGCTCGGTCGGCGCGGCGAAGCCGCCCTCGATCGTCCAGGCCGGTTCGACCAGCAGGCTCTCGCGCCAGGGCATGGGGTCCTGGTCGCACTCGAAGAACGCCCCGTTCGGCACGGCGTACAGCAGGTGCAGGCACGCCGCCGCGCTGACCGCGGTCGAGTAGTTCTTGGCGGTGAAGGTCAGGTGCCGGGTTTGCGCGTAGGCCGCGATCTTGCGCCCCTCGGTGATGCCGCCGACCTGGATGACGTCGGGTTGGACGACCTGGATCGCGCCGGCGTCGATCAGGCGCGCGAAGGCGTCGCGCCCCGTCTCGGTCTCGAACCCGGCGATGGGGATGCGCGTGCGCGCGGCCAGCGCGGCGCAGCCGGCGACATTCTCGGGCTGGGTGGGCTCCTCGAACCAGCGGGCCTCGACCTCCTCCAGCACCCGCGCGTAGCGCAGCGCCAACCCCAAATCGAGCGAGGTGGTGGCGTCACACATCAGCCAGCGATCGGGGCCCAGCGCCTCGCGCGCGGCGCGGATGCGCGCCACGTCGTCGGCGAAGGACCGGCGCAGCGGCACGTCGGCCAGCACGCCCTGGTGGACCACGCCGGGCACGTTGCCGATCTTCATCTTGTAGCCGTGGAACCCGGCGGCACGCGCTGCCGCCACATCGGCCGCGAAATCGCCAAGCCCGTAGTCGCGCCGGTAGTAGCCGGCCGAGGCGTACGCCGCCACAGGGCGGCCGAAGCCGCCCAGCAGGCGCCACAGCGGCAGGCCAGCGGCCTGGCCCAGGATGTCCCACAGCGCCACGTCGACGCCCGACAGGCACGCCAGCAGAATGCCCTTGCGGCCGTGGTAGTACGTGCCCTGGAACACCTTCTCCCACAAGTACTCGGGCCGGCACGGATCCTCGCCCAGCAGCAGGGGCGCGATCTCGCGTTCGATCACGGCGCTGGTCACCGCGAACGGCCCGCCCCACATGGCCGCCTCGCCCCAGCCGGCGATGGTGGGATCGTCGGTGCGCACGCGAACCAGCAGCGCCTCGCGTTCGCCGTATTCGCCACGGGCGTACGTCAGGGCGTACGGCATGACCCAGCGCAGGGCGAACGTCTCGATCGAGGTGATGCGCATCGCTTCCCGTCCTCTCGCCGTCGACCCCGATCATATACCAGACCTGGACAGCGCCGCGGCGCCGGTGCCACTGTTCGCGCGCACGCGCGGAGGGGACCATGGCGGCCAAGGGCGGCGGGACCAAGCTGGGCTTCTGGCTGATGAGCGACAACCGCCAGGCGCTGGAGATCGCGCGCCTCGCCGGGTTCGAGCTGGTCATCCTGGACATGGAGCACGGCGCCCTGTCGGCCGAGGCGGCGGACGTCCTGATCCCCTTCGCCAAGGGCCTCGGCCTCGCCGTCATGTCCCGCGTCGCGGCCGCCGAGCGGGTACCGATCCAGAAGGCACTCGATTCCGGGGCCGACGGCGTGATCCTGCCGCAGATCCGCGACGTCGAGCACGCGCGCCTCGCCACCGCGTACGCCAAATATCCGCCCTTGGGCACGCGCGGCCTCGGGCTCAGCCGGGTCGACGGCTACGCCCGCGACATGAAGGACTTCGTGCGGCGCGAGAACCGCCGCACCCTTTGCCTGCCCATGGTCGAGACGCCGGGCGCGCTGGCGGACGCCGAGGTCATCGCGCGCCTGGACACGGTCGACGGATTGTTCCTGGGGCCGAGCGATCTGTCGCTGACGCGCGGTCGAGGCCTCCTGAAGCTCGACGCCGCCGATTTCCGCGATGCCAAGCGGGTGGCCGACGCCGCCAGGAAGGCCGCCAAGCTGTTCACCCTGTCGGGCGGGTCGGACACGTCGCGCCGCTTCGCCGTGCGCCAGGGCGCGGCGTTCATCGGCGCCGCCGACGAGCTCAGCGCCATGACGGCCGGCTTCACCCACGCCGCGCGGCCGCTGCCCAAGGCATGAGCACACCGCTCGATGGCCGCGTCGCCCTAGTCACCGGCGGTGCCTCGGGCATGGGCCGGGCGATCGCCACGGCGCTCGCGGCCGCCAGCGCCAACGTGGCCATCGGCAGCTACCTGGGCGACCGGCCGTGGGCGACCCAAGCCTACACGCACCAGCCGAGCGCGGCCGACCTGGCGTCCGCGCGCGCCGCGATCTGGGCCACGGGGCGCCAGGGCTTCGCGCAGCCGCTCGACGTGCGCTTCGACGACGAGGTCGAGGCCTTCGTGGCGGCGGCGACCGCCGCGTTCAACGAAGCTTGGTGGCTCCTGGTCGCGCTCGGCGTCGCCGCGTCGCTCGCGCTCGGCCCTACAGGATCTCCTGGCCGAAGCGGCGATAGACCCCGGCTTGGCGCGGCCTGAACGGCCTGTCGTCGTGCGCCTCGCGCGCAAGTGGCTCGAGGGCCACGTAGTCCGCCACCGTCCACACCGCCATGTCGCCGAGCGGCCCGCCGATCAGGCCGACGCGGCGGATCACGTGGTTCAGCCGGGCGTGGCCGTGGCGCGCCGCGCGTGCCGCGAAGTGATCGGCCAAGGCCGTGTCCGGCACCGCGCGCGGCACATCGAGATACTCGATGTACTGCAGGCCGCCCTCGGCGCGCGGGCCGACGACCACCTCGTCGAAGCAGCCGGCGTGGATCAGGTGGATCGCCCGGTGGGTCGCCATTTCGTAGGCGTCCGCCATGCCGGCGTCGGAGCGGAAGTGCGCCTCCCACTCGTCCAGGCGCGCCATGCCCCTGCAGCGCCAGTAGGCCAAGTACGCCGGGTGCGGACCCAGGCGGAGCGTGCGCCCGACGTTGAGCACCAGTTCGTCCTCGGGGTCGACCCACGACGCCTGGTCGCCCAGCGCGCGGAAGATCTCGATGGGCATGGGCCGGTCCCGCTCGATGAACTCGACGTAGATCACGGGGGTCCTTCCTAGCCGCGGTAGCGGCTGAGCCTGAGCGCAAGGACGGTCGAGGCGATGGTCAGCGCCAGCAGGATCGTGCCGATGGCGTTGATCGAGGGGTCCAGGTACGTGCGCACCTTGCCCCAGATGTACGTGGGCAGGGTGTTGCCGCCGCCAATGGTGAAGAACGTGATGATGAAGTCGTCGAGCGAGATCGCCATGGCGATCAGCGCCGCGCCGATCACCGTGGTCGACACCATGGGGAAGGTGACGGTCCAGAACGCGACCCACGGCGAGGCGCCCAGGTCGCGCGCGCTGTCCACCGCCGCGTAGTCGAACCCAACCATGCGGGCGTAGACGATCAGGATCACGAACGGCTGGGTGATGACCAGGTGGCCCAGGATCACGGTGGCCAGGCTGAACGGCACCCCGGTCTTGTTGAAGAAGACCAGCAACGCGATACCGATGACCAGCGCCGGCAGCATGACCGGGAAGCACAACGTCACGAGCGCCGCGTTGGCCAGCCGCTCGCCCAGGCGCGCGAGCGCCAGCGCGGCGAGCGTGCCGACCACCGACGAGATGACCGCCACCGAACCCGCGATGGTCAGGCTGTTGCCGAACGCCTTCCAGAACTCGGCGCGCTCGAACAGCGTGCGGAACCAGCGCGTCGAGAAGCGCTCGATGGGAAAATTGGTAAGGGCGTTGTCGGTGAACGAGAACAGCACCACCAGCGCCAAGGGCGTCAGCATTAAGGCGACGACCAGCGCGCCAAAGGCGCGCCACAGCGCGTTCGACACGGCGGTCATCGCGGCCGCGCCAGGCCGAGCAGCGCGCGCGAGACGGCGACGCACGCCAGGCACGCGCCCAGCATGGTGAACGCCATGGCGGCGCCCGACGGCCAGTCGAACTTGAGCGAGAACTGCCCTTCGATGAAGTTGCCGATCATCGAGGTGTACGGCCCGCCCACGTAGCGCGGCGTGACATAGTCGCCGGCCGCGATCAGGAAGCAGAAGGCGAACGCGGCGGTCACGCCGGGCAGGCACTGGGGCAGCACGACGTCGAGGAACACGCGCGCCGGCCGGGCACCCAGGTCGCGCGCCGCCTCGAGCGTGATGTCGCGCACGCCGCGCAAGGACCCGTAGATCGGCAACACCGCCAGCGGCAGCAGGAAGTGGGTCAGCGTCACCACCACCGCGCCCGGGTTGTAGATGAAGATCGTCAGGGGCTCGCGCACCAAGCCGAGTGCCAGCAGCGCCGAGTTCAGGATCCCCTCGGTGCCCAGGATCGTCTTCCAGGCGTAGATCTTGACCAGGTAGCCGCCGAACAGCGTGACCAGCGTGACGACGAGCAGCGCGTTGCCGTGGCGCCCGGCCTTGAAGCGGATCACGTACGCGAACGCGAAGGCGAGCGCCGTGGTCAGGGTCGCGATGGCGAAGCCGATCGCCATGGTGAAGACCAGCGGCTCCAGGTACTTGGTGAACGTGTCGGCGTAGTTGTCGAAGGTGAAGTCCGGGCGCAGCTTGAATGTTTTGACGCGCCAGAAGCTGACCACGAACAGGAACGCGAACGGCGCCACGAAAAGTACCGCGAACACCGCCGCCGCCGGGGCCAACATGGCGGCCTGCCGCGGCCGCATCACGAACCCTGCACCAGGCGCTGGCGGTCGCGCCGCCAGCCGACCGCGACGCGCTCGCCCACCGCCTGGCCTGCCGCGTCGCCGGCGTGGACGACCACCTCCTCGCCGCTGTCCAGCACCACACGGTAGCGCGTGTAGGGACCCAGAAACACCACGTCCTCGAGCCGCCCGTCCAGGCGGATCTCGGCGTCCGCGCCGGGATCGAGCCGCACGTCCTCGGGCCGCACGACGACGCTGACCGTGCCGTCCGCTCCGGCCTCGGCGAAGCCGGCGCCCGCGCCCAGCGTCACCACGCCGGCGCGGCGCTCGCCGGCCAGCACGTTGGCCTCGCCGATGAACGACGATACGAACCGTGTCTTCGGCTGGCGGTAAATCTCCTCAGGCCCGCCCTCCTGCACGCACGACCCGGCCTCCATGACCGCGATGCGGTTGGCCAGGCCCATGGCCTCGCCCTGGTCGTGGGTCACGAACACGAAGGTGCCGCCGATCTGGCGGTGGATGCGCCGCAGCTCCTCCTGCATCTGCTTGCGCAGCTTCAGGTCGAGCGCTGCCAGCGGCTCGTCGAGCAGCAGGACGCGCGGTTCCATGACCAGCGCGCGCGCCAACGCGACACGCTGCGCCTGGCCGCCCGACAGCGCGTCGGGCCGGCGCTCCGCCAGCTCGGCGATGCGCACCAGGTCCATGATGCGCTCGACGCGCCCGGCCCGCTCGGCTACCGCCACGCGCGCCAGGCGCAGGCCGTAGCCGATGTTTTGGCGCACGGTCATGTGCGGGAACAGGCCGTAGCCCTGGAACACCATGTTGGTCGGGCGCTTTTCGGGGCCGAGCCGCGTCACGTCGACGCCGTCGATCGCGATCGTGCCGCCGCTCGGCTCGGTGAAGCCGCCGATCATGCGCAGCAGCGTCGTCTTGCCGCAGCCCGACGGGCCCAGCAGGGCGAAGAAGTCACCGGCGTATATGTCGAGGTCGAGCGGACGGACCGCGACCACCGGACCGAACGACTTGGTCAGGCCTCGCAGTTGGACGAGCGGCGTGCGCCCCCCGTCCGGCCGCTTCGCATCAGCCGCCATCACGCCTTGAGCAGACGGTCGTACTCCTCGAGGAAGTCGTCGTAGGTGGCGAACTCGCCTTCCTCGGTCGGTGGCATGGGCTCCATGCGCGCCTTCTGCAGCAAAGCGTCGATGTTGTCGTACGAGTAGATCGCCTGGTGCTCGGGCGCCGTGGTCTTGATGGCCTCCAGGTTGGTGATGCCCTGGGTCAGCACCTCGACGATCTTCTGCTGGCCTTCGATGGACAGGCAGTGGTTGGCCAGGCCGTAAGCCGCATCCGGGTTGGGCGAGCCCTTCGGGATGCACAGGCAGTCCATGTAAATGGCGGTGCCTTCCTGGGGGATGACGAAGTCGATGACCTTGCCCGCGGCCGCCGCGAACCCGACCATGGCTTCCCAGCCCAGCGCCGAGATGACCACCTCGCCACGCGCGAACATGTCGGACGCCTCGCCGTAGCTGGTGGCAAAGGCGCGCGCGCGGTTCTTCTTGATGTCGATCATGAAGTCGATGGTCTTGACCAGCTGCTCGTGGCTGAGTTGGGTGGCGTGCGCCACCTCGGGGTTGACCACCTTGCCCCACACCATCAGGTTGCCCAGCGGGTCGTGGATCATGACGACCTTGCCCTTGTGCTCCTCCTTCATGACGTCCATCCACGAGGTCGGCGTCGCGATCGCCGCCGGGTCGTACATCATGGGTAGGAAGCCCCACGTCCACGGCACGCCGTAGAGATCGCCGTTCCAGCGCAGCGGTTCGGCGTTCTTGAACTGCGGGATGACGTTGGCTGCGTTCGCCGCCTTGGCCGCGTCGAACGGCTCCAGCAGACCGGCCTCGGCCATGATCGGCAGGTAGCCGAAGTACATGGTGATCAGGTCGATCGAGCCAATGCCGCCGCCCTGGAGCTTGGTGATGATCTCCTCGTTGGCGTTGATGTACGTCTTCTCGAGCGTGATGCCGTTGTCGGCCAGGTACGAGCCGACGCCGTAGCACTCGTCGTAGCCCTGCCAGCCCATCCACCGGAGCGTCGTATCGGCGCGCGCCGGGCGGGCGCCGAGGCCGGCCAGGCCGAGCGCGCCGGCGCCGGCCAAGCCGAGCGACGCCTGCCGGCGCGTCATGGCGGCGAAGGGCCCGTCGACTGGCCCGTGGGAACCGTAGCGGAACATGTGCCAACCTCCCTTTACCTGGCGCCGCCCTGGCTCGGGCGGGTTCGAAGCGGCGAGGATACGGGCCAACGTGGTGGCCCAGCAAGCGGCAAGCGCTATTCGCGTGTGGCCTGGACGCGAACGTAGCGGGTGCCGACCGTCCTTGCCGCGCGGGCCATGGTCGCCTCGCACGGCAGAGCGGCCAGGATCGCGAACGCGCCTTCGTCCGGCGCGTGAATGGGGATCGGCACGATGCCCGGCGCGGTGGCTGCGTTGCCATCGGCGATCAGCAGCACCGAGGCGCCGCGCGCGGCCGCGTCCCGCGCGAGGCCCAGGCTGAGCTCAAGCGCGCGGCGCCCGGCGGTGATGATCAATCGGTGGCCAGACCCTACGTCGAGCAGCGGGCCGTGCCGGAAATGCCCGGCGGTCATCCAGCCAGCGCGCCAGCCCAACAGTTCGCGCAGCACCAGGCCGCCGAACAGCGCCGTGCCGAAGCCCGGCCCGCGCCCGACGATGTCGAGGGGTCCCGGCGCCGCGATGAAGGCTTCCACCCAGGGTGCTACCGCGCCGTCCACGGCCGCCATCGTCGGGGTCATCGCCCGGGCAATGACCTCCAACCGGTTCGGTTCTCCCCGCGCGGCCACGGCGTCGCCGAGGCGCAGCAGAAGCCCGAGCGTGTTGGTGAAGCTCTTGGTCGCGGTGGCGCGCTCGACCCCGCAATGCAGCGGCAGCGCCAAGGCGCACGATGTGGCCAGAGAGCTGTCGGTGCCCTCGGTGACCAGGATCGTTGGCGCGCGCGCGTCGTGCCGCCGCGCCGCGATGGCGACCGCCTCGGCGCTCTGGCCCGAGTACGTCACGACGACCACGCCAAGGCCGGGGTCGTCGAGGCGCGGGTCGTAGTGCAGGAACTCGCCGGCCTCGGGGGCCTCGACGGCCAGCCCGACCAGGCGCCAGGATGCCGCGGCGGCGACGCAGGCGGCGTGACTGGCGCCCGAGCCGACTAGGGCAACAGTCCGTCCGGCGAGGTGCCGGGCGGCCGCCGCCAGACGCTCGGCGTCGGTCCCGCCGGGACCGTAGGCGCGTGCCAGGCGCTCGAACGCCGCCGGCTGGTCCGCCACGTCGGCCGCGAGGCCTTCGACCATGGGCATTTCGATCACGGCCGGTCCTCCCAGGTCATGGCGAAGCGGGCGGCGCCCAGCGCGCCGGCGTGGCCGCCCAGGCGCGCCGGGCGGATGGCGACGCGATGGCCGTTCGGCCGCCATTCGACCTCGTCCATCACCGCGTCCAGGGGCCCCAACAGCGCGTCGCCCGCCTCGGCGACACCGCCGCCGATGACCACCACCTCGGAGTCGAGGATGTTGACCAGGGAGGCGACGACGCAGCCGAGCGCGCGGACCGAGCGCAGCCAGACCGCCGCCGCGTCCGTGTCGCCGGCGCGGTAGGCCGCGACCAGCGCGCGCGTGTCGGCGAAGCGGCCGTTCGAGCGGCGCGCCACCGTGGCGTTGCCGATCAGGTCGTCGATGCCACCGGGTATGAAGCACACGTCCGGCACGCCGAACGCATCGGCCGTGACGTGGCCGACATGGCCGGCGCGTCCGATCGCGCCGGTCAGCAGACGGCCGTCGACCATGATGCCGCCGCCGACCCCGGTGCCCAGCGTGATCATCACCGCGTGGCGCACGCCCTGGGCGGCGCCGAGCCAGGCCTCGCCCAGCAGCGCCGCCTGGCCGTCGTTGACGACGGGCACGAAGCGTTCGCGACCTAGGAACGCGGTCCATTCGAAGCCGACGGTCGCCTCCATGCGGTCGATCATCCAGGCGACGGCGCGGTGATCGGTGCGCACCAGGCCGGGGCCGCACACGCCGATCCACGCGGCCGGCCCGTGCGCCCGTTCGATTGCCGCGATCAGGTCGCGCACGTTGCCAGCCCAGCGCCGGTGCGGCCCGTCGTCGGTTGCGATGGCGCGCTCGTCAGCGACGCGCCCGTCGGTCTTTACGGCCAGCGCCTTGGTCCCGGTCGCGCCCAGGTCGATGCCGATGGCGTAGTCCACGCCCTTTTCCTCCGGTCCCGCTCTACATACCATCCGCGGCCGTGGGTTCAAGGCCATGGAATGGGGGAGCGGCGGTGTCCGATCGGTATCTGAAGGGGCGTGCGGCGATGGTGACGGGGGGCGGCTCGGGCCAGGGCCGCGCCGTCGCGCTGGCTCTGGCCGCGGCCGGAGCCGACGTCGCCATCGGCTCGCTGACGGCGGCGTCAGCCAAGCCCGACCCGCGCGAGGACACCTACTTCCCGCCGGCCGACGAGCTGGAGGCCGTGCGCCGCGAGATCGAGTCCAAAGGCGTGCGTGCCATCGCGTGCGACCTGAACGTGCGCTCGGACGACTCGGTCCAGGCGTTCCATGACGCCACGGTCGCCGCGTTCGGCAAGGTCGACATCCTGGCCAACGTCGCGGGCGTGTCGCTGGAACGGCCCATGGTCGGCCATCCGGATCACCTGTGGCACGCCATCATCGACGTCAACCTCAACGGCTACTACCGCACCATCAAGCGCTGCCTGCCCGGCATGATCGAGCGCCGGTGGGGCCGCATCATCTGCGTCGCCTCGACCTCGGCGTCGGTCGGCGCCGCATACAACGCCGCCTACGCTGCCTCGAAGGCCGCGGTGCTCGGGTTGATGCGCTGCGTCGCTCTGGAAGGGGCACCCCACGGCGTCACCTGCAACGCGATCAGCCCGGGTTTCGTCGAAACCAAGATGATGCGCAAGGCGTTGGTCTCCATGGTCGAGGCCGAGGGCCGCCAGCGCACGCCCGAGCAGCTCATCGCCGAGGTCAAGAACACCTATCCGCAGAAGCGCATCATTGAGCCGGAGGAGATCGGCAACCTGGCGGCGTTCCTGTGCCGCGAGGAAAGCTGCGGCATCACCATGGAGGACATCACGGTCGCCGCCGGCGCGCTGTGGTAGGGCGCGGCGGCGGTCTGCCCGCCTACACCGCCAGGGCGTGGCGGCCCGTGCCGGACCTCAGGTAACGGTCGAACGCCGGCGCCGCGACGCGCACGAACGGCCGGCCCTCGAGCGTCAGGCGACGGTTGAAATCGACCCACAGGGTGCCATCATCCGATTCACCCGAAGGGTGGCCCATCGCGCCATCACCAAAGCAGCCTCAACTTATTGAAAATATAACAGAATTCCACCGATTCGAGCCGACAAGATCGTGGTCATCCGGGAAATCCGGGTTGATACGGATCAAGGTGCTCGCAGCCTTGTTCTGTAGTCTATTGGCAATCTTTGTGTTTGCTGTTAGACATCATCCATGACCGCCGTCGCCACGCACCTGCCGAGCGGACGCCGGGTCCGCGTGCTCGGCCTCACAGGCCCCGAGGTCGCAGACTTGGTTCTGCTGCCGCGCGCCGCCTACGAGGCGCTGCGGGCGGGTGCCACGCCGACCGCAACGCCAAGGCCCATGCCGCTGCGCGCCTGGCGCCGGGACCGAGGGCTCGGCGTGCGCGAACTCGCGGCCGCGGCCGGGATCGACGCCGGCTATCTCTCGCAGATCGAAACGGGTCGGAAGCCAGGCAGCGTCAAGGCGCTGCGCGCGCTGGTGAGGGCGCTCGGCGTGCCGATCGAAGCCATAGAACCGGTGGCCGAAGGCGCTGGCGGTGGTTGACGGGCCGGGGGCGCGCCGAGGAGCATGCCGCCCGCGCAAAGCTGGGTTTCTGGTGCGAGGGTGTCGGCATGGGTCGGTCGGTGGTGGTGGTGGGCGCCGGGCTCGGCGGCTTGTGCGCGGCCATCCAGATGCGCGCGGCCGGCCATGACGTCGTCGTGCTCGACAAGGCGGCGCGCGTCGGCGGTACGTGGCGCGAGAACACCTACCCCGGCTGCGCCTGTGATACCGAGGTTGCGGTCTACCAGTTCTCCTTCGCGCCCTCGCTCGAGTGGAGCCACTTCTACCCGCGCCAGCCCGAGATCCTGGCCTACGCCGAAAACCTGGTCGAGCGGTTCGCCCTGGGGCCGTGCCTGCGCCTCGGCGACGAGGCGGTGGAAGCCCGCTGGGACGACGCCGCCGCGCACTGGGACGTGACGACACGCTCCGGCGCGCGGTACCGGGCGGACGCGCTGGTGCCGGCGCTGGGCCAGCTCAGCCGGCCCGTGCCGCCCGCGATCCCGGGTCGCGCGAGCTTTGCCGGCCCGGCGTTCCATTCGGCCCAATGGGATCACGGGGTCGACCTGACGGAGCGGCGCGTCGGCGTCATCGGCTCGGGCGCCTCGGCGATCCAGCTCGTCCCCGAAGTGGCCGAGGCGGCCGGTCACCTGACCGTGTTCCAGCGCAGCGCGAACTGGATCGTGCCCCGGCAGGACTACCCTGTCTCCACGACGCACAAGGCCCTGCTGCGCAGCGCGCCCCAGGTGGCGGTGGCCGAACGCGAGTATCTCTACCAGCGCGCCGACCAGTGGCTGTGGCAGGCATTCGAGTGGACCGCCGAGGGCCGCGCGGCCTACACCGCGTTCGCACTCGATCACCTGCACGCCCAGGTCGCCGATCCGGTGCTGCGCGCCAGGCTGACGCCCGACTATCCCATCGGCTGCAAGCGCATCCTGGTGGCCGACACCTACTACCCGGCGCTGCAGCAGCCGAACGTCGAGCTGGTCACCCAGCCGATCGCGTTGATCGTGCCTAATGGCGTGGTGACCGCCGACGGGCTAGAGCATCCGCTCGACGTGCTCGTCTTCGCCACCGGCTTCGAAACCACCGGCTGGCACTGGTCGCTAGATGTCGCGGGCCGCGCCGGCCGGCGCCTCGCGGACGCGTGGCGCCCGGTGCCCGAGGCGTACCTGGGGATCACCGTGGCCGGTTTTCCCAACCTGTTCATGACGTACGGGCCCAACACCAACCTCGGGCACAACTCGATCACCTTCATGATCGAGCGCCAGGCCGAGTACGCGGTGAAGGCGTTGGCGGCGCTCGAAGCGAACGACGCGACGGCGTTGGAGGTGACGGCGGCGGCGCAGGCGCGCTTCAACGCGAACCTGCAGGCGGCGCTAGCGCGCTCGACCTGGGCCGACCCGGGCTGCACGTCCTGGTACAAGACCACCGACGGCCGCATCGTGCAGAACTGGTCGTCGCACACGCGCGCCTACGCCCAGGCGACGCGCCACGTGGACTTGGCCGACTACACGTTGACGAAGCGCCGGCCGGTGGCGGCGTGAGCCCTCGGACGACGCCGTAGGCGAACCCTCGAAAGGGGGGATAGAGTCCCGCGTCATTCGCGATACTATGACGGCGACTCTAGAAACCGACAGGGAGCCCGAAGGATGAGTTACCAGCGCATCATCGACGAGATTCGCAACGGCACGGCCGACCGCCGCACGGTCGCCAAGGCCATGGCCTCGCTCGGCCTGGTCATGGGTGCCGCGCCGATCATGGCGCCAGGGGTGCGCGCCGAGATCCGCCAGCCGCTGCTGTTCACCTGGAGCGGCTACGAAATCCCCGAGCTGCACCCCGACTATATCGAGAAGTACGGCCGCTCGCCCGACTGGACGAACTTCGCCGACACCACCGAGGCCTACAACAAGATGCGCGCCGGTTTCCAGGTCGACATGTTCCATCCCTGCACCGAGGACATGACGCGCCTGCGCGACGCCGATCTGGTGATGCCGCTGGATACCAGCCGGCTCGCGCACTGGGACGACCTGTTCCCGGTCATGAAGACCCAGGCGGGCGTCATGTACGACGGCGAGGCCTACTTCGCGCCGACCGACTGGGGCAATTCGTCGGTCATCTACCGCACCGACCTGGTCGATGCGGAAGAAAGCTGGGCGATGATGTTCGACGAGCGCTACGCGGGCAAGATCTCGCCGCCGGACACCACGTCGATGATCTACGCCGCGGCGGCGATCCTGGGCTACGACATGAGGAACGCGCCGCAGGACGCGCTCGACGGTCCGATCGCGGACATGCTGCGCAAGCAGCGGTCGTTGGCGCGCGTCTACTGGTCGACCGCGACCGAGCTCGACCAGGCCATGGCCTCGGGCGAGATCGTCATCGCGTACGCCTGGAACGAGACGTACAAGCGCCTGAAGGAACAGGGCGTGCCGGTCGCCTACGCCCGACCCAAGGAAGGCATCTGGGGCTGGTGCTGCGGCTTGGTGCGCATCCGCGGCGGCGAGGGCGACGAGCAGGCGGTCTACGACTTCATCAACGCGTGGCAGTCGCCGACCGCCGGCAAGTACCTGATCGAGGGCTACGGCTACGGCCACTCGAACATGAAGTCCTTCGAGGTCGCGGACCCGGCGGTCGTCGCATCGCTCGGCCTGACCAACCCCGAGGACCTGATGGCCAACAGCGTCTTCTTCGGCCCGCTCGATCCGGCCGTCGAGGACCGCTACCAGAAGCTGTGGGAGGAGATCCAGGCCGGTTCGTAACCATCCGACGAAGGGCCGCTGGCCGTGGAGTCAGCGACCCTTGGCGTGATAGGCGGCGTTGGGCCGCATGTCGACCGCCGAGGCCAGGCGGTTCGACATGTTGTAGAAGCCGGCAACCTCGGCGATGTCCCAGATGTCGGCGTCGCTGAACCCGGCGGCGCGCAGGGCGGCGCGATCGGCCTCCTCGATGGTGTGGCTCGCCTCGGTCAGCTTCCAGGCGAAGTCGAGCATGGCCCGCTGGCGCCGGTCGAGCGGCGCGACGCAGTAGTTCATGACCAGCATCTCGCCCAGCGCCGCGTCGCCGGAGAGTTCGCGCACGGCGGCGCCGTGCGCGACCAGGCAGTAGAAGCAGCGGTTCACGCTGCTGACCACCACGGCGATCATCTCGCGCTCGAGCTTCGAGAGACCGGACTCGCCCAGCATGACCTCGTTGTAGAAGCGGCCGAAGCGGCGCAGCTTCTCTGGCCGCAGGGTGTAGGCGCGCAGGACGTTGGGCACCAGGCCCAGCTTCTCCTCGCACGTGGCGAACAGCGCCTTGATGTCGTCGTCGAGCCGGCGCTGATCGGGCAGCGCCAGCGCCATGACATCGTGCCCGGCGCGCCTGGCGCGCCGGACGGTCTTGCCTTTCGCCATCACACGCCTCCTTGGGTGAAGAAGGTCTCCAGCATCGCTGCGGTCGCCTCGGGGTTCTCCTCGGCTATGTAGTGGCCGCTCACGATCGGCGCGCCCTCGACCGGCCCGCTCGCCTCAGCCCGCCACACGGCGAGCATGTCGTAGGTGCGCCACATACGGTTGCGTTCGCCCCACAGCACCAGCAGAGGGCAGGCGATGCGGCGCCCGGCGGCACGGTCGGCGCGGTGATGGTTTAGGTCAATGGTCGCGGCGGCGCGGTAGTCCTCGCACAAGCCGTGGATCGTCGCCGGGTCGGCGTTGATGCGTTCGTACTCGGCCCCGCACGCAGGGTCGAAGAAGCGCGTGTCGAACGGCGACGCGCCGTCCCAGCCCAGCATCGCGGCGCGCAGGTGGTACGACGAATCGGCGCCGATCAGACGTTTGGGCAGGGGCGCCGGCTGGGCCCACAGGAACCAGTGGAAGTACGCCATGGCGAACGCCATGTCGGTGCGCTCGAACATGGTGAGCGTCGGCGCGATGTCGAGCACCGCCGCCCGGCGCACCCGCGCCGGCGCGTCCAGGCACAGGCGATGGGTGGTGCGCCCGCCACGATCGTGGCTGGCGATGGCGAAGGTCGCGTGGCCCAGCTCGTCCATCAGGGGGAGCTGATCGGCCGCCATGGCGCGGAACGAGGACGCGGCGTGGCCCGCCTCGCCCGTCGGCTTGTCGCTGTCGCCGTAGCCGCGCAGGTCGCTCATCACCAGGGTGAAGCGGCGGGCGCCAGGCGCGGCGCGACCCTGGCCCACATGACGTGGCTTTGCGGCGCGCCGTGCAGCAGCAGCAGCGGGCCCTCGCCCATGATGCGGTACGCGATGGTCACGCCCGTGCCGACGCGGCGCCGCACCAACGGCACCGCGCGCAGCAGGTCCGCCGGCGTCACGCCGGCCCGACCTGCGCCCGGTGGCGCAGCAGGTGGTCGGCCAGCACGCACGCCATCATCGCCTCGCCCACAGGCACGGCGCGGATGCCGACGCACGGGTCGTGGCGGCCCTTGACCACGACCTCGATCTCTTGGCCGTGGCGGTCCACGCTCGGGCGCGGGATCAGGATCGACGAGGTCGGCTTGACCGCGAAGCGCACCACCACGTCCTGGCCCGTCGCGATGCCGCCCAGGATGCCGCCCGCGTGGTTGGACAGGAAGGCGACCCGGCCGTCCCGCATGCGCATGGCGTCCGCGGCGTCCTCGCCGGCCAGCGCGGCGGCGGCGAAGCCGTCGCCGATCTCGACACCCTTGACCGCGTTGATGCTCATCATGGCGGCGGCCAGGTCGGCGTCGAGCTTGCCGTAGATCGGCGCGCCCAGCCCGGCGGGCACGCCCGAGGCGACCACTTCGACCACGGCGCCGGTCGATGACCCCTTCTTGCGCACGCCGTCGAGGAACGCCTCCCACGCGCGCGCGGCCCCGGCGTCCGGCGCGAAGAACGGGTTGCGCTCGACTTCGTCCCAGTCCCAGCGCGCGCGGTCCACGGCGTGCGGGCCCATCTGGATCAGGGCGCCACGGATGCGCACGGCCTGTCCCAGCACCTTGCGCGCGACGGCGCCGGCGGCCACGCGCATGGCGGTCTCACGCGCGCTCGATCGTCCGCCGCCCCGGTGGTCGCGTCGGCCGTATTTTGCGATGTAGGCGTAGTCGGCGTGGCCGGGGCGGAACTGGTTGCGGATCGCGTCGTAGTCCTTGGACCGCTGGTCCTCGTTGACGATCGCCAGCGCGATGGGCGTGCCCGTGGTCACGCCCTCGAACACGCCGGACAGGATGCGCACCGTGTCCGTTTCCTTGCGCTGGGTCGTGTGGCGCGATTGCCCCGGCCGGCGGCGGTCGAGGAACGGCTGGATGTCCGTCTCGGCGAGCGGGATGCCCGGCGGCGTGCCATCCACGACGCAGCCGATCTCGGGCCCGTGGCTTTCGCCCCACGTGGTGACGCGGAACAGATGCCCGAAGGTGTTGTACGACATGGCGGTCCGCCGCCGCCCTAGACGACCGAGATGTCGGGGGCGTCCGGGTTCTTCATCCCGACGATGTTGTAGCCGCAGTCCACATGGTGCACCTCGCCGGTCACGGCGGTGCCCAGGTCGCTCAGCAGATAGACCGCGGCGCCGCCGACCTCGTCGATGGTCACGTTGCGCCTGAGCGGCGAATTGTACTGGTTCCACTTGAGGATGTAGCGGAAGTCACCGATGCCCGAGGCGGCCAGGGTCTTGATCGGGCCGGCCGAAATGGCGTTGACCCGGATCGCGCGATCGCCCAGGTCCGCCGCCAGATAGCGCACGCTCGCCTCCAGCGCCGCCTTGGCGACGCCCATGACGTTGTAGTGCGGCATCACCCGTTCGGCGCCGTGGTAGCTCAGCGTCAGCAGCGAGCCGCCCTGGTCCATGAGCGGCGCCGCCCGCCGGCAGACGGCGGTGAACGAGTAGCACGAGATCGCCATGGTCCGCGTGAAGTTGGCGAGCGACGTATCCAGATACTTGCCCTTCAACTCCTCCTTGTCCGAGTAGGCGATGGCGTGGACCAGGAAATCCAGCCGGCCCCAGCGCTGGGCGATCGCGCCGAACACCCGATCCAGGCTGGCTTCGTCCGACACGTCGCAATCCTCGACGAAATCCGAGCCGACACCCGCCGCCAGCGGCCGCACCCGCTTCTCCAGCGCCTCGCCCTGGTAGGTGAACGCCAGCGCCGCGCCGTGCGCCGCGGACTGCGAGGCGATACCCCACGCGATGGACCGGTCGTTGGCGACCCCCATGATCAGGCCGCGCTTGGCCGCCAACAAACCGGCCGACGTCATGACCGATCCCCCCCCCGCATCCGCCCTTGCCGGGCCGCGAGTCGCCATCCTACACGACCCGGACCGGGCCGGGGCAAGCGGGTCAGGCCGCGGGCCAGGCGAAATCCTTGTAGTGGGCGCGTAGCGTCGTCTTCTGGAATTTGCCGGTCGAGGTGCGCGGGATGGCGTCGATGTAGACGTAGGCGTCCGGCAGCCACCAGCGCGCGAAGCGTCCCTCCAGGTGGGCGCCCAGCTCGGCAGGCGTGGCCGTGCGTCCTTCGCGCAGGACCACCGCGGCCAGCGGCCGTTCCTGCCACTTCGGGTGGGCGACGGCGATCACCGCCGCCTCCTTGACCGCCGGGTGATCCATCAGCGCGTTCTCCAGCGCCTGCGAGCTGATCCATTCGCCGCCGGACTTGATCAGGTCCTTGGCCCGGTCGGTGAGCTGGATGTAGCCCTCGGGGTCGATGGTCGCCACGTCGCCGGTGCAGAACCAGCCGTCGGCGGTCCATTTCTCGGCGTCCTCGCCGCCGTGGTAGCCGGCGGCGATCCACGGGCCGCGAAGCTGCAGCTCGCCGCTGGCGACGCCGTCCCACGGCGCCTCGCCGGCATCGTTGACGATACGCATGTCGACATAGGGCAGCGGCAGGCCCTGTTTCATGAGCAGGGCGTAGCGCGCCTCCCCCGGCGTCTCGGCCTCGGCCATGTGGCGCTTGATCATGGTGCCCGAGCCGACCGGCGTCGTCTCGGTCATGCCCCAGCCGTGGAAGCCGCGCGCGCCCATGGCTTCGATGTCGCGCCACAGCGATTCCGGCGCCGCCGCGCCGCCGGACACCACGCGCAATCCCGGCGCGAGCGGCCAGCGCCCCGGCTCCTCCTTGAACTTCTGCACGACACCCAGCCAGATCGTGGGCACCCCGGCGGCCAGGTTCACCTGCTCGCGCACCATGAGGTCGAGCAGGTTCTCGGGGTCCAGGTATGGCCCGGGCATGGCCAGCGTCGCGCCCACCATGGTGGCGGTGAAGGGGATACCCCAGGCGTTGACGTGGAACATGGGGACGATCGGCATGATCGTCGCGCGGTGGCTGTGCCCGACGCAATCGGCCATGGCCGTCGCCATGGAATGCAGCACCAGCGCCCGGTGGGAGTAGACGACGCCCTTCGGGCGCCCGGTGGTGCCAGACGTGTAGCACATGGCCGCCGCGTCGTTCTCGGCCAGCGCCGGGGGCGCGAAGTCCTCGCCGGCACCGGCCAGCAGGTTCTCATACCCAATGGCGTCGGCGGGCAGGGGCTCGGCGCCGATCGAGACGACGATGACGTGGTCGAACGACACACGCTCGCGCACCTTGGCCAGCAGGGGCAGCAGCACGTCGTCGACGATGACGATGCGGTCGCCCGCGTGACCCACGATATAGGCGATGTCGTCGGGGCTGAGCCGCAGGTTGAGCGTGTGCAGCACGCCGCCCGCCCAGGGAATCGCGAAATACGCTTCCAGATGCGCGTCGTGGTTCCACATCAGGGTGGCGACGGGCTGGCCGGGCTTCAGGCCCAGGCCCACCAGCGCCGCCGCCAACCGGCGCGCGCGGCGATGGATCGTCGCGTAGGTCGAACGGTGCAGCGAACGGTCGGCCCGCCTTGAGACGACCTCGACCGTGGGAAACAACCGCGCCGCCCGCTCCAGCATGGGCGGCACGGTCAGCGGGACATCCATCATCGTGGCGCGCAGCATCGGGGCCTCCCCACGGCAGGCCCCATGCAACGCCCGGCCGCGCGCCGGGTCAAGCGCGCGGCGGAAGCGCGCTCGCTAGTTGACGACTTTCCAGGATCCGTCGGGCTGGCGGCACGCGGTGCCGTAGGCGGTCTGCGTCTCGCCATTGACCATGACGGTCTGCTGGTACTCGCGGCAGTACTGATCCGACGCGGTCTGGTACGTCTTGGTCGGCGTGAAGGTGCCCGAGTTGCCGCTGTTCGGGTTGGACCACGTGCTGGTCGTCCCCGTGGGCGCGGTCTCCAGGCTCTGTTGCGCCGTCTGGTTCGCCGCCGCCTCGTCCGCGCTGTCGAGCGACGAGCCGATTTCCTTGCCCAGGAAGGCGCCGAGCAGCGTACCGCCCGCCACCGCGGCGAGCTGGCCCGAGCCGCTGCCGATCTGCGAACCCGCCAAGCCGCCGAGGCCAGCGCCGAGCAGGGTGCCGATCGTCTCCTTCGGGCCGGAATCCGAAGCGCACGCCGCGAGGGAGAGGGCGACGAGCCCCGCCATCGCCGTCTTGCCGAGGGTCATCATGACTTGCCTTTCCTTGCCGTTCGCCGGGCGCGCCGCACCGGCACGCCCGACCCTCACAGGCTACATGATACCGGATGGTGGCAGAACCATGGCGGCATCGTGCCCACTCCGCGACGCCCTTCGTCCGCGCCGCCACTTGTCCTATGGTGTCGCCCGCGCGCCGGCGCAAGGGGCGCCGCCATTCAGGGGAGTGTCATGGCCGCCGACGAGGCCGATCCGTTCGTTCGCTTCGGGACCTGGTACCAGGCGGCGCAGACATGTGGCCTGAAGGAGCCGACCGCGGTCGCCCTGGCCACGGCGGACGCGGCCGGGCAGCCGTCGCTGCGCATGGTGCTGCTGAAGGGTTGGGATGAACGGGGCTTCGTCTTCTACACCAACCGCGAGAGCCGCAAGGGGCGCGAGCTGACCCAGAACCCGAAGGCGGCGCTGTGCTTCTACTGGATGCCGCTCGGGCGCAGCGTGCGTGTGGTCGGGTCCGTCGAAGGCGTGACCGAGGCCGAGGCCGAGGAGTACTTCGCGTCCCGGCCGCGCAACAGCCAGATCGGCGCCTGGGCCTCGCAGCAGTCGCGCCCGCTGGAATCGCGCCATGCGCTGGAGAAGCGCGTGGCCCAGTTCGCGCTCAAGCACGCCATCGGTACCGTGCCGCGCCCGGCCTATTGGACGGGCTTCCGCGTGGTGCCAGGGACCATCGAGTTCTGGGAGGAGCGACCGTTCCGCCTGCACGACCGGCTGGTCTACGTGCGCGACGGCGCCATCTGGCGGACCGAACGGCTGTACCCGTGAGCCAGGCGACGACAGGCGGCGGCGGGTTGGCCGGCCATCCGCTGGCCGCGCGCCAGGCCAGGCTGATGCGCCTGGCCACCGTCGCGTCCGTCTCGGTCGCTTCGGTGCTGATCGCGGCCAAGCTGGTCGCGTGGTTCATGACCGATTCGGTCAGCCTGCTGTCCAGCCTGGTCGATTCCCTGATGGATGTGGCCGCGTCGCTGGTCAACCTGGTCGCCGTACGCCACGCCCTGCAGCCGCCCGACCGCGAACACCGCTTCGGCCACGGCAAGGCGGAACCGCTGGCCGGCCTGGGGCAGGCGGCGTTCATCGCCGGCTCGGCGGTGTTCCTGATCGTCGAATCGATCGACCGGCTGATCGCCCCGGCGCCGGTGGTGGCCGGGACGGTCGGCATCGCCGTCATGGCGGTGTCGATCGCGCTTTCCGTCGCCCTCGTCGCGTTCCAGAACTTCGTGGTTCGGCGGACCGGCTCGACCGCCATCGACGCCGACGCCCTGCACTACCGCAGCGACATCCTGGTCAACGGTGCCGTGATCGTCGCCATCGCGCTGTCGGCCAACCTGGGCTGGTCGTGGGCGGACCCGGTGTTCGCCTTGGTGATCGCCGGCTACATCCTGTACGGGTCGTATCAGATCGCGCGCCGATCGCTCGATCTGCTCATGGACCGCGAATTCAGCGACGACGACCGCGCCCGCATCCGCCAGATCGTCCTGGATCATCCGGAAGCGCGCAGCATGCACGACCTGCGCACGCGCTCGTCCGGCGTGCAGCCGTTCGTGCAGTTCCACCTTGAACTCGACGCGAACCTGACGCTCCTGCGCGCCCACGAAATCGCCGACGCGATCGAGGCACGCGTCAAGCAGGCGTTCCCGGGGGCCGAGGTCATCATCCACCAGGACCCCGAAGGCTACGAGCCCCCGCCGCTGCTGCTGCCCAGCGGCCGCTGATCGTGGCTGCCCGGGCTTCGCCGGGGCCCGAATGTATGCGATCATCGCCGTTGGCATGGCTGACGACCGCACGCGGCGCAAGGCGACGGTGAACAAGGACGGCATGATCGGCGAACGGGCCGCGTCCGTGGGCGAACACTGGTTCGCGCCGGCGCCGTTCGGACTCCTGGTGTGCGATGCCGCGGACCGGCTGGTGGCGGCCAACCCGGCCGCCGAGCGCGCGTTGGCGCCCGTGGAGGCTCGCCCCGGCGAGGCCTTCGAGGCGCTCCTGGACGCGCTCGGGGCTTCGGGCGCGGTGGACCTGGCCGGGCAGGCGGCCGCGGACTGGGCGCGGTCCCTCGCCGGGCGGCTGGGCCAGGCCGTGGCGACGTGGGAGATCGCGCGCGCCGATGGTCGCGTCTTCCGCGTCCAGGAGCAGCGGCTGGCCGACGGTGGGCGGTTGACGGCCCTGGCCGACATCTCGGACGCGCGCGAGGACGAACGGCGCATGCAGCGCCTGGCCACCATCGGCATCGCCCTGTCCGCCGAGAAGGACCTGGGCGGCCTGCTCGAGATGATCCTGCTCGAGGCCAAGGCCATCGCCAACGCCGACGGCGGCACCATCTATCTGGTGCGCGAGGCCGCGGCGGAGAACCGGCCCGACGGCCCGATCGACCGGCGGACCGGTGGCGCGCGTCGGCACCGCGACCGGCGCGTCGCGGCGGCGACCGCGCCGGAGGGCATGGCCGAGCGGCGCGTCGCCCAGCGGCGTGGACCCCGCGATCGCCGGCGCCCGCGCCAGCAGCTCGAATTCGCCATCGTGCGCAACGATACGCTCGGCGTGGCGCTCGGCGGCACCACCGGCGAGTCGATCGCGTTCCCGCCCATCGCGCTCTACGATCCCGGCACGGGCGCGCCAAACTTCGGCAACATCGCGACCTACGCGGCGATCACCGGCGAATCCGTTAACATCCCCGACGCCTACAACGCCGCCGGATTCGACTTCTCGGGCACGCGCCGGTTCGACGCCATGAACGGCTACCGGTCCACGTCGTTCCTGACCATTCCCATGCGCAACAAGGGCGACGAGGTGATCGGCGTCCTGCAGCTCATCAACGCGCGCGACCGCGCGGCCGGCCAAGTCGTGCCGTTCGACTCACGCCACCAGCGCATGATCAAATCGCTCGCGTCCCAGGCGGCGGTGACGGTCGACAACAAGCTGCTGCTCGATGCCCAGCGCCGCCTGTTCGAGGCGCTGATCAAGCTGATCGCCACGGCGATCGACCAGAAATCGCCCTACACGGGCGGCCACTGCGCCCGCGTTCCCGCGTTAACCGAGATGATTGCCGAGGCCGCGTGCCGCGCCGAGAGCGGCCCGTTCCGGAGTTTCGATCTGACGCCCGACGAGCGCTTCGAGCTGCACGTGGCCGGCTGGCTGCACGATTGCGGCAAGATCACCACGCCCGAGTACATCGTCGACAAGTCGACCAAACTGGAGACAATCTACGACCGCATCCAGACCGTCGATGTGCGCTTCGAGGTGCTCAAGCGCGAAGCCGAGATCGCCTACCTGCGCGGCCTGGCCGAGGACGGCGCCGATCCGTCGGCGCAGACCACCGCGTTCGAGGCGCGCCTCGTCCAGCTCGACGAGGACCGCGCGTTCCTGCGCGAGGCCAACATCGGCGGCGAGTTCCTCGACCCCGCGAAGGTCGAGCGGATCAAGCGCATCGCGGCCGAACGCTGGCGCGGGCCCGACGGCATCGAGCGCGAGCTCCTGAGCGAGGAGGAGGTCTACAACCTCTCGATCAGCCGCGGCACGCTGACCGCCGAGGAACGCCACGTCATGAACGAGCACATTACCTTGACGATCCAGATGCTGGAGCAGCTGCCGTTCCCGCGCGGCCTGCGCCGGGTGCCCGAGTACGCCGGCGGCCACCACGAGAAGATGGACGGCACCGGGTTTCCGCGCGGCCTGCGCCGCGAGCAGATGTCGATCCCGGCGCGCATCATGGCCATCGCCGACATCTTCGAGGCCCTGACCGCCGGCGACCGTCCCTACAAGAAGGCCAAGACCCTGTCGGAATCCATGGCGATCATGACGCGTATGCGCGACGCGGATCACATCGACCCGGACCTGTTCGCCCTGTTCGTGGAAAGTGGCGTCTACCGCGACTACGCCACGCGGTTCCTGCGCTCCGAACAGATCGACGAGGTCGACCACGGCCGCGTCCTGGCCAAGGCGACCGGTCGTGGCGGATAAGCCGCCCGCCGTGTGCCCCGTGCACGAACGCGCCGCGCCGGTGGCGGAGGAGCGCACCGTGCTGCTGACCGGCGCCAGCCGGGGCATCGGCCACGCCACGGTGCAGCGCTTCGTGCGCGAAGGCTGGCGCGTCATCAGCTGCTCGCGCGACGACGTGCCGCCCGAATGCCGGGTGCCGCAGTCGCGCCACGCCCACATCGCCGCCGATCTCGCCGATCCGACCGGGGTCGCGCTCCTGGTCGAACGCGGCAACCAGGCGCTGGCGGGCCGGCCGTTGCACGCCCTGGTCAACAACGCCGGCGTGTCGCCGAAATCGGTGACGCGCGAACGGCTGGGCTGCCTCAACGGCGACCTGGCCGATTGGCGCCGCGTGTTCGAGCTCAACTTCTTCACGCCGCTGGCGCTCGCGCGCGGCTTCGCCGCGGCGCTGCACAAGGGCCAGGGCACGATCGTCAACGTCACCTCGATCGCCGGGCACCTGATTCATCCGTTCGCGGGCAGCGCCTATTCCACGTCCAAGGCGGCACTGTCGTCGCTCACGCGGGAAATGGCGGCGGAGTTCGCCCACCTGGGTGTGCGCGTCAACGCGGTGGCGCCGGGCGAGATCGAGACCGCCATGCTGTCGCCGGAAACCGAGGTGCTGGTGCCGCGTATTCCGCTGGCGCGCCTCGGCGTGCCCGACGAGGTGGCGGGCACGATCTACTACCTGTGCTCGGGCGACGCCCGCTATGTCACGGGCACCGAGATCATGATCACGGGCGGCCAGCACCTGTTCTGAAAACACGCGATCACCGAGGACCAGCCATGAACGACCTGACCAAGTACCACGGCCTGACGCCCGGCGCCTTCGAGGGCCTGACCGAGACCGACTTGGCCTTCAGCCGGGACGAATACATGGCGCGCATCCGCCGCGTGCGCGCCCTGATGGCCGAGGCCAGGATCGACGTCCTCTACGTCACCACGCCCGATCACGTGTGCTGGCTGCACGGCTTCTTCGCCTCTTGGTACAAGGCGAACAGCCCGATGCGCTACCCGCAGCTCTACGGCACGGTGATCCACGTCGACTCGGACGAGTTCATCCACTTCGACAACCCGACCGAGCTGCCGGTGCTGGCCAAGACGTCGGTGTCCACCGACAACCGCTTCTTCCCCTCGCGCGAGGCCGAGGTCGCCATCCCGTTCATCGTCGACGAGCTGCGCGCCAAGGGCTGGTTCCGTGGCACGCTCGCCATGGAGCAGTGGAGCTACGTGCCCAACCCGGCGGTCAGCCGCATGCTGGAGGGCGCCTTCCTGGCCGCCGGCGCCCGCGTGGTCGACGGCTCGACGCTGGTGCGCCGGGCGCGCCGGTCCAAGTCGCCGGCCGAGATCGCTTGCATCGAACGGGCGATGGCGATCGCCGACATCGGTCACGAAACGATCCGCAAGAACCTGCGCCCCGGCATCACCGAGCTCGAGCTGTTCGGCGAGGTGACGCGCGCCATGATGGCGGCGGGCGGCGAGTTCCCGGCGCTGATCCCGATCTTCAACGCGGTGCCGGTGCGCGACGGACGCACGGTTTCGGCCGGGCACGCCATGGCCGGGCGCAAGGTGATCCAGAAGGGCGAGGTGCTGACCGCCGACCTGTGCGGCGTCTACAACCGCTACCACGGCAACCTGCTGCGCGCGTTCTATCTGGGCGAGCCGACCAAGGCGATGGTCGAGCAGTACCGCAAGGCCGCCGGCGTCTTCCCGGTGATCGAGCGCGAGGTGCGTTCGGGCATGACCGTCGCCCAGGTCAACACGGTGCTCCGCCGCTACTACGAAGGCGTCGGGCTGTGGGACCAGCCGGGCTGGGCGCTCGGCTACGAGCTCGGGCTCAGCCTGCCGCCCGATTGGGTGGGCGAGTTCTACTTCCACGCCCACGACACCAAGTACCTCGACCGGGTGTTCGAGGACAACATGGTCACCAACTTCGAGAGCCTCTACAACACCGCGCTCATCGACACGTGCGTCTACACGCGCAGCGGCACGCGCTTCATGGGCAAGACGCCGTTGGAGCTGATCGCCGTTTCGTGACCACGCTGCCCAGTTGCGCGGCGCCCCGGCCGGGCGGACAATGACGTTGGCGGGCACCGCGCCGCGCCGACAACAACTGGGAGGTCGAGGACCATGAAGAACCCACGTATCATGCAGGACGTGCTGCGCCACGTCGGCTTCAGCCGGCGCGACGTGACGCGCTGGCTGCCTGCCGCCGGCCTGGCGCTCGCCGCCATGCCCATGGGTCACCGGGGCGCCCGCGCCGACGGCAAGCCCGTCGTGTTCGAGTGGAGCGGCTACGAACTGCCGGAATTCCACCCCGCCTATCTTGCCAAGCACGGCGAATCGCCCGATTTCGCCTTCTTCGCCGGCCAGGACGAGGCGTTCAACAAAATCAACGCCGGCTTCGCCGCCGACTTGGTGCACCCCTGCGCGTCCCAGGCGTGGAAGTGGCGCGACGCCGGGTTCCTCAAGCCGATCGACACCGCGCGCCTGAGCAACTGGGCCGACGTGTGGCCGACGCTCCAGACCATGCCCGGCGTGGTCTCCCCCGACGGCAACGATGTCGTCCTCGTGCCGTTCGACTGGGGCAACACGTCGTTCTGCTACCGCAGCGACCTGGTCGACATCACGCCCGAGACCGAGAGCTGGACCGCGATCATCGACCCGAAGTACGCCGGCAAGATCTCGGTCGACGAGACCGAGGACAACTTCCGCGGCGTTGCCCTGGCGATCGGCGTCAAGGACGTCACGGCCATGACCCCGGACGACCTGCAGCGAGTGAAGGCGGCGTTGCTCGAGCAGAAGAAGATCGTCCGCTTCTACTGGGAATCGGCGACCGACCTGGCCAACGCCATGGCCAGCGGCGAGATTCTCGTGGCGAGCTGCTGGAACGAGACCTCGGCGACGCTCAAGAAGCAGGGCATCCCCGTCCAGCTCGCCAACCCCAAGGAAGGCGTCATCACCTGGGTGTGCGGCCTGGTCCATTGTACCAAGGGTTCCGCCGATGAAGCCCTGGTCTACGACTTCATCGACGCGTTCCTCGATCCCGAGGCGGGCCGCTACCTGATCGACGAGTACGGCTACGGCCACGGCAACCACAAGTCGTTTGCGCTGGTCAGCCCCGAGCGGCTCGCCGAACTCGGCATCAGCAACCCCGACGAGATGATCTCGCGCAGCATCCTGTCGGGCGGCGGCCAGGACTTCGATTCGATGATGAAGATCATCACCGAGGTCCAGGCGGGTTCGTAGGCCTGGACAAGGCTGATTCGATTGTAGGGGCGGGTCCCGGACCCGCCCCTCCCTCTTCGCCCACACAGTGATGCCGGTGTTGAAGTGGTTCCATTTTGGTGCCAAAATGGCGCCAGATTGGAGCCAGAACGATTCCGATTTCCCTGTCGATCAAGAACGTGCCCGACGATGTCGCGGCACGGCTCAGGGCCCGCGCCGAGCGCAACCACCGATCCCTGCAAGGCGAACTGATGGCCATTCTCGAGAATGCGACGGCTGAATCCGGCCGTCTCACGCCGGCGGAGGTTCTGGCGGCGGTACGGGCGTTGGGCCTGAGCACGCCGAGCGAAGCGGTCGACATCGTTCGCCGCGCCCGCGATTCGCGCTAATGCCAGTCGCAACTCGACGAGCCTGGGCGCCGGTGGGCGAACAGGCGTTCGCTGCTTACCGCGCTTCTCCCGGCACGCCGTAGGCGGGAGCGGAGCGGGGGTCGATCGCGCGGGTCATGTACTGCGCCATCTGCGGCTCGTACAGCGTCCATACGCGGCGGAGTTTGGCCACCGGCGTCTCGTGCCAGTCCACGCGCAGGTCGGCGACCGGCCAGGGGTGGCGGTCCACCACATGGACACCCGCCGAATGGACCGGGCCGACCTCGCCGCCGGCGGCGAGCCCGGCCTCGAGCCCCTGCAACAGCCGCTCGGCCAGGTGCGCTTCGGCCGGCGCCGCCAGGTAGCCCTCGACCATCGCGACCGGCACGCGGTCGGTCTTCAAGATGTTGCCGGCGGCGACGCAACCGGGGCCGGTGTGGACACGGTGGGTGCCCAGCGTCCTGGCGCCGCTGTAGTGCGCCACGTCGCCCCATGAATCGACCACGGCGATCTGGCGGTACTCCGGGTAGGGTCCGGCCTTGACCAATTGCTCGATCACCGCGCCCGCGCCATGGCCGCGCGCCATGAGGTCGAGCCCGAGCGAGCCCAGCCGTGGATCGGTGATGTTCTGGGTCGCCACCGCACCCACATGGGCGCGCGCCCACACGCAGCGCGCCGCCACGCAGATGCTCGACGTGGTGATCGCGATGCCGAACATGCCGGTGCGCGCGCAGCGCGCGGTGATCGAGAAGGTCATGGTCAGAGCTCGTCGTCGGGGATCACGGCGGCGACATCGATCTCCATCACCCACTCGGGCCGCGCGAGCCCGTTCACGATCAGCCCGGTCGAGCAGGGATAGACGCCTTTCAGCCACTTGCCGATGGTCTGGTAGACCGGCTCGCGGTAGGCGCGGTCGGTGATGTAGACCGTGATCTTGCAAATGTGCTCGAGCTTCGAGCCCGCCTCCTCCAGAAGCTGCTTGACGTTGCGCATGGCCTGGTCGGCCTGCGCCGCGGGGTCTCCGATGCCGACCATCTGGCCGTCCAGCGACTGGCCCACCTGGCCGCGCAGGAACACCTGGTTGCCGGCGCGCACCGCCATGCACAGGTCGTTGTCGAGCTTCTGTTCCGGGTAAGTCTGCTTGGTGTTGAACTTGCGGAACCGCTGGTGCGCCATGCCGTTGCTCTCCCCCTCGTCGTCTCGTCAGGCTAGACCGCGCGACGGCGGAACCATCCCGGTTCCGCCACGTCGGGTCAAGATGCCGCGCCGGTCGTCCGGACCGTCCTAGCCCTGCTCCATCACCCGGTCGCTCAGGCCCGCGGCCTTCTTGACCAGGGTCATGGCGGGCTTGAAGTCGAAGTTCATGTAGACCGCGTTCAGGTGCGCGTACGGCGGCGACTGGGCAAACAGCTCGAACGTCACCATGTGGCCGGCGCGGTCCGAATTCACGAGGTCGCGCGCGAAGGCCAGCAGCTTGCGGCGGTCCTCGGCGGCCCAGAAATCGTTGACGTTGTAGTACTTGGCCAGCCAGTCCTTGATCTCCGGATCGTCGAAGGCGGCCGAATCCGGCGTCACGCAGATCTGGCCGCCGGTCAGCTCGCGCGCCACGTGCATCATCGCCGGCAGGCGCGAGCACGCGTGCACCCGGCCCGTGTACAAGAGCGACTGGTTCGGCATCAGCAGGCCGTTCGGGCTCTTCTGGCCCATGGCGATGGCGGCCGTCAGGTGCGCGTTGATGCCCTCGCGATAGCACGCCAGCTCGGCCAGCTTCTCGCGCACCGCCTGCTGGTGGTGCAGGCCGGTCTGGCGCGCGTTGAATAGCGCCGCGCCGATCAGCATGTCGGCGATGTAGAGGAGGCGCAACACGAAGGGGAACGCACTGTAGCGGTGCAGCGTGCCGCGGATGAACGAGGCTGCGCGCGTGTGCCGGTAGAACAGGAGATTCTCCCACGGTACGAACACGTCGTCGAACACCAGGAGCGTGTCGATCTCGTCGAACCGGCTGGCGATGGGGTAGTCCTGGCCCTTGACGCGCTGGGCGAAGCCGGTGCGGCAGATGTGCTTCAGCCCCGGCGCGTTCATCGGGCAGATGAAGCCCAGCGCGTAGTCGCTCAGCTTGTCGTCGCCCCAGTTGGCGATGGTCGGCTTGACGAACGCCTGGTGGGCGTACGCCGCGGCGGTTTCGTACTTGGCGCCGCGCACCACGACGCCCGCGTCGGTCTCCTTGACCACGTGCAGCAGCATGTCAGGGTCCTGGTCCTGCGGCCGCTTGGACCGGTCGCCCTTCGGGTCCGTGTTGGCCGAGACGTGGAACACGTCGTTGCGCAGCACGTTCTGGATGTGCTTCTCGATGTTGGCCGACCAGCTGTCGTCGACCTCGTTCAGCACGTCCTTGCCGTCCCACAACGACCACATCTCGCCGACCGTTTCGTCGCCGATGCGGATCACCACGCCACCCAGCTCGCGCATCACCGTGTCGACCCAGCGGCGCTTGGCGTGCCAGTCGCCCTGGGTGTAGGGCAGCTTGTAGGAAACGGGGTACTGCTCGTTGGCCTGGCTGTAGGCCATGGCGTCGCGGAACTTGGCTTCGTGCGCCATGTCGTAGATGCGCGCGCGGGCATCGATGATCGGCGTGAACGCCGGGTGCTGGGTCACGTCCTTGACCCGCTCGCCGTTCATCCAGACCAGGCGATCGTCGCGGATCGAATCCCTGTAGGCGGCGCCGGTCATCAGCATGGTCGCGATCCTCCGTGGTCGGCCTCGGCGTCGGATTTGACGCGCCCGCCCTGCACATGAAAACTATTATTTTCCGTATCAAAGGATAGGCAATTCCTATGACTTACACCCTGCGGCAGCTGCGCTACTTCGTCGCCGCGGCGGATGGCGGATCGGTCACCGCAGCGGCGCGCGCCTGCCACGTGGCGCAGCCCTCGGTGTCGACCGCGCTGGCCCAGCTCGAGGCCGGGCTCGGCGTGCAGCTCTTCATCCGCCACCACGCCCAGGGCCTGTCGCTGACCCCGGCGGGCCGCCGCCTGGTGGGCGACGCGCGCAGCCTGCTCAGCCACGCGGACGGGCTGCGCGCCGCCGCGCGCGGCCTGGGCGAAGGCCTGGCCGGCACGCTCGACATCGGCTGCTTCGTGACCTTCGCGCCGTTCGTGGTGCCGGCGCTGCTCGGCGCCGTGGCGCGCCGGCACCCCGAGATTCGTGTCGTGGTGCACGAGCGCGATCTCGACGGTCTGCGGGAAGGGCTGCGCTCGGGCCGCCACGAATTGGCGCTCACCTACGGGCTCGGTCTCGACGAGGACGTGGTGTTCACGCCGTTGGTCGAGGTGCCGATCCACGCGGTGCTGCCGGCCGACCATCCGCTCGCCCGGCGCCCGAAGGTGTCGCTGCGCCGGCTCGCCGCCGAGCCCATGGTGCTGCTGTCGCTGCCGCGCAGCCGCGACTACTTCCTGTCGATCTTCCACGCCCACGGGCTCGAGCCGCTGATCGCCCACGAATCGCCGTCCTTCGAGATGGTGCGCAGCCTGGTCGGCAACGGCCACGGCTACGCCCTGATGCATTCGCGGCCCGTGAGCGAGGAGGCGCTGGACGGCAAGCGGCTGGTCTACCGGCGGCTGGCCGAGCCCCTGGTGCCGGAACGGCTTGGCCTCGCGCGCATGGCCGGCGTGCGCCCGACCCGCATGGCCGAGGCGTTCGCCGCGGCGTGCGCGGCGCATCTCGCCGGCCGCTGACGCCACGACACCGGCCGCAAACGCCATCGGGCGGGTTGCCCCGCCCGATGCCGTCGTTCCGTGCGGCCGCGGTCTAGCCCTTCCAGAGCTTCTCGCGCACCAAGTCGTCCTGGGTCAGCTTGATCGCCTCGCGCAGCGTGCCGACGAAGAAGTCGATCTGCTCCTTGGTCAGGATCAGCGGCGGCGACATGATGTTCAGATGGCCCAGCGGCCGCACGATCAGGCCGCGTTCCTGGCAGTGGCGCGCGATGCGCCCGCCGACGTCGGCCTCGGGCGGCAGCAGCTCCTTGGTCTGCTTGTTGGCCACGTTCTCGATGCACATCATGAAGCCCTTGCCGCGCACGTCGCCGACCAGCGGCAGGTCGAGCAGGGTGGCGAGCTGCTGCTCGAAGTACGGGCCGACTTTGCGCACGTGGCCCGGGATGTCCTCGCGCTCCATGATCTCGATGTTCTTGAGCGCGGCGGCGCACACCACCGGATGGCCCGAATAGGTGTAGCCGATGGTGAACAGGGCACCCTTGGCCTGGGGCGTCCGCAGCGCGTCGTAGATCTGGTCCGAGATCAGCGTCGCGCCCAGCGGCAGATAGCCCGACGAGATGCCCTTGGCCGAGGTGATGATGTCGGGCGTGACGTCGAACACCGGCTCGGACGCGAAGAAGTGCCCGAGGCGGCCGAAGCCGGTGACCACCTCATCCGAGATGTAGAGCATGCCGTACTTCTGGCACACCTCCTTCATGCGCCGGTGATAACCCTGGGGCGCCACCAGCACGCCGCCGGCGCCCATGATCGGCTCGGCGATGAACGCGGCGCAGTTGTCGGGCCCGAGCTCCTGCACCTTGGCGTCCAGCTCCTTGACCAGGTGGTCGAGGAACTGTTCCGGCGTCATGCCGGCCGGGCGCCGGTAGGTGTAGGGCGCGCTGACGTGGCGCACCACGCTCTCGGCCGTGTCGAAGCCGATCTTGTCGAACGCCACGCCTGTCAGCGCCGCCGACAGGTAGGTCATGCCGTGGTACGCGTCGACCCGGCTGATGATCAGCTTCTTCTTCGGCTTGCCGATCTGGTTGAAGTAGAAGTGGACGATGCGCACGGCGGTGTCGTTCGCGACCGACCCGCTGTTGCTGTAGAACACGTGGTTGATGTGCTTGGGCGCCAAGTCGGCCAGCTTGTCGGCCAGCAGCGCCGCGGGCGGGTTGGTCTGGTGCCCGAACGGCGAGAAGTAGGGCAGCCGGCGCACCTGCTCGGCGATCGCCTCGGCCATCTCGTCGCGGCCGTAGCCGATGTTGACGCACCACAGACCGCCGATGCCGTCCAGGTACTTGGTGCCGTTGGAATCGTAGATGTAGGCGCCGTCGCCCGCGGCGATCACCTCGCTGCCCTGGTCGTTGAAGGTGGCGAAGTTGGTCCACGGGTGGATGAAGTGGTCCTTGTCCTTCTGCCAGATCTCCTTGGTGTCGTACGCGACGTTCGAGCGCGCCATGATGGCCCCCTTGGCTGGCGACCGCGCGCGCCGATGCGCCGCGCGTCGCTGTTCTCGGATGAATACAGTCTGGCTGTTCGCTGAGCGCCGGGCAAGCGGCATCGTCGCGCGCACCCTTGCGAGCCGTTCGCGGATGCCGCTAGATCGCCGGCCGAAAGGCGGGCATCGGACAGGCCCGTGGGTGACGTGCCTATGGTCGACGTGTTCAAGGACCCGCGCAAGGCGGCCTATCTCAATCCCGAGGGCCGCGACAAGCCGATGAAGAGCCCCATTCCGCTGGCCACGCTGAAGCGCGCCCGCGCCTTCCGGCAGCAGCGGCTGCGCGCCGAACTCGCGCGCCACGATTGCGCGGCGATCCTGCTCTACGACCCGATCAACATCCGCTACGCGCTCGACGTGGTGAACATGCAGCTGTGGGCGACCCACAACATGTTTCACTACGCCTTGGTGTGCGCCAACGGTCCGGCCATCGACTTCCAGTACAAGGGCGCCGAGCACCGGGCCAACGGGTTGGAGACGATCGACGAGGTGCGCCTCGCGACGACCTGGTTCTACATGTCCTCGGGCGGCCGGCTCGAGGAGCGCGTCGAACGGTGGGCCGACGAGATCGCCGACGTTCTGCGTGAACACGGCGGCGCCAACCGGCGCCTCGCCGTCGACCGCATGGAGCCCATGGGCGTCGACGCCTTGCGCAAGCGCGGCATCACCATCGTCGAGGGCCAGCAGATCACCGAGATCGCGCGCTCGATCAAAGGCGAGGACGAACTCGAGATCATGCGCTGGACCGTGCGCGTGTGCGAGGCTGGCCTGGCGCGCATGTACGACAGTTCGTTGCCCGACAAGACCGAGCAGGAGATCTGGGCCGACCTGCACTACGAGAACATCCGTTCGGGCGGCGAATGGATCGAGACCCGGCTGCTGACCGTCGGTCAGCGCACCAACCCATGGTTCCAGGAAGCCTCCGATCACGTGGCCGAGCTGGGCGATATGCTGGGCGTCGATACCGACTTGATCGGACCCTACGGCTACTGCGCCGACATCTCGCGCTCGTGGACCATCGGCCACACCAGGATGACCAACGCGCAGCGCACGCTCTACGCCGCGGCGCTCGACCAGATCCGCCACAACTGCGCGATCCTGCGCCCCGGCCTGACGTTCCACGAGTTCAACGCGAAGTCCTGGCGCATCCCCGACAAGTACGTGGGCGGCCGCTACTCGGTGGTGCTGCACGGCGTCGGCATGGCCGACGAATGGCCGGGCGTGCTGCTGCACCCGGACTTCGACGCCATGTACGAGGGGCGCTTCGAGGAGAACATGACCGTGTGCGTCGAAAGCCTGATCGGCACGCCCGGCGAGCGGGAATCGGTCAAGCTGGAGACCCAGGTCGTGATCCGCGCGGGCGGGGTCGAGCGGCTCGACAGCTTCCCCTGGGAGGAGATCTGACGCGCCGCGCGAGGACACGGTTGTCGGCGTACCAACGCCGTTCGCCCTGAGTAGACGCGAAGCGTCGTATCGAAGGGCCCCTCCAGCGTTGGCGAACACCGACCGCGTGTATACGATCCCAGCAAGAATCGCCGTGGAGGGCCCAACCATGAGGTTCAACACCATCGAGGCGATCGTCGATCTCGATCGCTATCCGCTGCACCGGCCGGACGGCGTGGCGGTCGCCGATCTGCTGCGTGAAGGCCAGGCCACGCTTCAACGGGACGCGCTATACACGCTGCCCGGGTTCGTGCGGCCCGAGGCGGCGCGGTACATGGCCGAGGAGCTGGAGGTCCGCGTACCCATCGCCAGCCGGCTCGACACCGAGGGCGGCAGCTACAGCTACGCCGACAAGGACACCGCTTGGCCGGCCGGCCACCCGCGCACGGTGCGCCACCGGTTCAGCTACCACCAGGTGTTGAACCACCAGATCGCCAACGACTCGCCCCTGCGCCGCGTCTACTGCTGGGAGCCGCTGCGCGAGTTCCTGCGCCAGTTGATGGGCTACGCCACGTTCCACCGCAGCGAATGCCCACACCTCGCGCTCACCGCCAAAGTTGCCGGCGAGGGCGACACCGACGGCTGGCACTTCGACGGCAACGACGTGGTGTTCTCGGTCCTGCTGCGCGCGCCCGAGGATGGTGGCCTGTTCGAGTACGCGCCCAATATCCGCAGCGAGTCGGACGAGAACTACGAGGGCGTCGCGGCCGCCTTCGCCGGCGCATCCGACGTGGTGCGCCGCGTCAAGCTCGCGGTGGGCGACCTCAACGTCTTCCAGGGCAACCGGACCCTGCACCGCGTCAGCCCGGTCAAGGGCGCGACGCGGCGCATCGTCGGCCTGTTCAGCTACGACTGCCAGCCGGGCACCAACTTCGGCGAGCCCTACATCGCCAAGCTGCGCCAGCACACGCCGGGTGCCGTCCAACTGGTGTAGCCGCAGGAAATCGCCGTTGGGGCGCGCGATCCGTTGATCGCGGTGCCCCTCGGGCGCACAATCGCCCCATAAACGCGCTTCGCCTGGGGGGACGGGCGCCGGTCGCCGCGCTGGTCGCGGCGGCGGCGCCGGGCCTCGCGCCGGTCACCCTCGCCGACGTCAACGATGGCCTGCACGCCTACCAGCAGGGCGATTACACCGCCGCCTACGAGGAGTTTGCCGCGGCGTCCGCGGCCGGCATCCCCGAAGGCCAGTACAACCTGGGCCTGCTCTATCTGTTCGGGCTGGGCACCATCCAGAACCACGCCGCCGCGCTCGAATCGTTCCAGCGTGCCGCCGCCGCCGATTACGCGGCGGCGCAGTTCATGCTGGGCGCGATCCACGAACGCGGTCAGAGCGTGGCGCCGGACCTGGGCGTCGCCCTGCTGTGGTACGAGGTCGCCGCCCAGAACGGCCATGTGGATGCCCAGTACCGCGCCGGCATGCTGGGCGCGCTCTCGGAGGCGCACGTCGTCGGCATCCGTGGGCTCGTCTGGGTCATGATGGCCGCCGCGCGCGGCCATGCCGACGCCCAGGCGAACATCGCGACGTTGAGAAATGGCCTGTCCCAGGCGCAGGTCGCGGCGGCCAGCCAGATTGCCGCCGTTGTGGAAGGGCGCCAGCGCGCCCGGGGCGCGCCGTGACCGGCGCAAGGAACGGTTAACCCTGGCGGGGAACAATGGCCGCACGGCATGGCTGTGACCGGGCACACTGACCCGGTGCCGCCATCGCCCTAGCGTTTTATGGGGCCGTCAGTGCCTCGACGATCGAGGAGACGACCATGCTTAGCGACAAGGACATGCTGACCCGGGCGGCCATGGCGCTGCGTTCGCCCGTGACGGCCCTGCGGACCTTCGCGGTCGACCGGCGCGGCGTGACGGCCATCGAATACGGCCTGATCGCGGCGTGCATCGCCGTGGCGGTCGTCGCCGCCGTGGTGCTGTTCGCCGACGACGTGGGCAATCTGTTCGAAACCGCGTCCGACGCCACCGGCCAGGTCGCCGGCGGCTGACTGTCAACGCCTGGACCCGCCTCGGCCCGCGCCCAGAGCAACGTCCGATCGGCCTGAACCGCCGAGGTCCAGGCTGATCGGAAAATGTTGCTCGCGATTCAACGATCCAGAGCGGGCGCCCCGCTCGTGGCGCGACGAATCGTGGGCAACGGAATCCGAGCAAATCGAACCTAAGTGGTGTGGTCCGACCGGTTGTTGCTCTATTGTCCCGGGCGATATGGGACAGGCGTCGTGACCAACCGCTTCCAGGCCCTGCTGGCCGAGCGCCGTTGCCTGCTGGCCGACGGCGCCATGGGCACCAACCTGTTCGCCCTGGGCCTGCCCAACGGTGCCTGTCCCGAGTTGTGGAACGTCGAGAACCCGGACGCGGTGCTGCGCGTCCACCGCGACTTCATCGCCGCCGGCTCGGACATCATCCTGACCAACAGCTTCGGCGGCACGCGCAGCCGCCTCAAGCTGCACGGCGCCGAAGGCCGCGTGGCCGAACTCAACGCTGCGGCGGCGCGGCTCGCCCGCCGCGCGGCCGACGAGGCCGGGCGCCTGGTCGCCGTGGCCGGGTCGATGGGTCCGACCGGCGAGCTGTTCGAGCCGCTCGGGCCCCTGACCCACGACAAGGCGACCACCGTCTTCGCCGAACAGGCGCACGCCCTGGCCGAGGGCGGCGCCGACGTGCTGTGGGTCGAGACCATGTCCGCGCGCGAGGAGGTGGCCGCCGCCGTGTCCGGCGCGCGCGCGACCGGGCTGCCGATCGTCGCGACCATGACGTTCGACACCAACGGGCGCACCATGATGGGCATCGCGCCCGAGGACGCCCGCGTCTTCTTCGACGGCCTTGACCCGCGCCTCGCCGCGTGCGGCGCCAATTGCGGCAACGGCCCGGGCGAACTGGTGGCAGCCGTGCTCGGTCTGGCGCGCGGCGGGCCGGCCGAAGCCACGCTCGTCGCCAAGGGCAATTGCGGCATCCCCGAGTACGTCGACGGCCACATCCACTACACCGGCACCCCCGCCGTGATGGCCGAGTACGCCCGGCTTGCCAAGGCGTCGGGCGCGCGCATCATCGGCGGCTGCTGCGGCTCGACCGCGGCCCACGTCGCCGCCATGGCCCATGCGCTCGCCGAGCCCGGGGTCCAGCCGCGCCCGACCGTCGATCTGGTCGCGGCCCGGCTCGGGCTGCAGCGCGCTGCGCCCCCGGCCGAAGGCACGGGCGCGCGCCGGCGCCGGCGCGAGACAAGCCGCGCGTCCTGACGCCGCGCCCAGGGTTCCTCAGGCTTCACCATCGTTACGGATCGTTAAGCAGCCTTCGTCATCGTGCGCTGTTCGAACCATCCACAGGGCGCGCTCGGCCGTAGCCAGCGGGATGCCATGGACGCCACGGTCGCCCACCCGCCCGCCGATACGGGATCCGGCCCGCAGCACGATACCGAACGGCGCAAGGTCAACCTGCTGCTGCTCTACCGGCAGGGCCTGCGCCACGGCCGGCCGTTCCCGGCGCTGGACGAGGTCGACGCGACGGCGATCAACAACCTGTGGCGCTTCTGCTTCGTGGCCGCAACCGCGTCGGCGGGCTGGCGTTTCGACCATCTCGGCCATGCCCTGCGCCGCGGCTACGGCATGGACGAAGGCACTGGCGCCAATGGCGTGCCGCCGCGCCTGCGCGATCTGCTCCACGCGCCGTGCCGCGAGGCGCTGCTACGGCGCGCGCCGCTGCTCAGCGACGGCCTGACGCCCAACGCCCTGGGCGATGAGCTGCGCTACCGCGCCTGCGTCTGCCCGCTCAGCGACGATGGCCTCGCGATCAGCCACCTGCTAGGGCCGGTCGATTACGTGGAACTTCGGCGGGAAATCGTCCAAGGGGTCCGAATCGAGATACGCATCGGCTGATCCCGTGGCCCCGTCCTTGCTTGCCGTCCGATCGGGGTCGGTGCAACGCAGCAAAATCGTTGACGGGCCGTATCGTTGGCCTTGAGAGGGTGTGGACGATGACCTATAGTGCAGCGCAACAAAAGAGCGGCTCGGCCGCTCGCGAATGCGGTAGGACCATGGACGAGTTGCACGGGTTTTTCATCGAGGACCTCGCCGTCGGCATGACGGCGATGTACGCGAAGACCATCAACGCCGCCGACATCACGCTGTTCGCCGGGGTCTCCGGCGACATAAACCCGGTGCACCTGAACCAGGAGTTCGCCGCCGGCACCATGTTCGAGGGCTGCATCGCCCACGGCATGCTGACCGCCAGCCTGATTTCCACGGTGCTCGGCACCAAGTTGCCGGGTCCCGGTTGTGTCTATGTGGGCCAGAACCTCAAGTTCCTGGCCCCGGTGCGCGCCGGCGACACGGTTCGGGCGCGCGCCACGATCACGGAGATCATCACGGAACGGCGCCGCGTGACGCTCAAGACCACGTGCAGCGTCGGCGACAAGGCGGTCATCGAAGGCGAGGCGGTGGTCGTCGTGCCGACCCGCGCCGCCAAGGCCGCGACCAGCGCCGCCACGCCCCGCGTCGTCGTCGCCGGCTGATTCCCGCCCGTTGAGTCGGGGGCCTGTTCTGCGCTAAAGGCGGCCCCATGAGGATCGTGCGGCACGCGCCGACACCGGCGCCCGTGCGCGGCGCTGTGGTCGCGCTTGGCAACTTCGACGGCTTGCACCGCGGCCATCGGGCGGTCATCGACGAGGCGCGCCGCCTGGCTGGCGCCACCGGCCGGCCGCTCGGCCTGGTGACGTTCGAGCCGCATCCGCGCGGCTACTTCCAACAGACCAGCGTGCCGTTCCGCATCACGCCGTTCCGCGCCAAGATGCGCCTGCTGGCGGACTTGGGTCTCGACGTGGTCTTCGCGTTGCGCTTCGACGCCCGCCTCGCCGGCACGCTCGCCCAGGATTTCGTCGCCGGCACGCTCGTGGACGGCCTGGGCGTCAGCCACGTGGTCACTGGGCCCGGTTTCGTGTTCGGCAAGGGGCGCAAGGGCAGCGGCACCGTGCTGCGCCAGATGGCGGCGATGGAAGGCTTCGCCTACAGCCAGGTCGCCACCGAGAGCTTCGCCGGGACGACGTGCTCGGCGACCGACATCCGCGTGCTGCTGCGCCGGGGCCAAGTGGACGAGGCGGCGCGCCGGCTCGGCCGGGTGTGGGAGTTCGAAGGGCGCGTCATCCACGGCGCCAGGCTCGGCCGCACGCTGGGCTACCCCACCGCTAACCTGGCGACCGAGGGGCGGCTGGTGCCCAACCACGGCATCTACGCCGTGCGCGCCGGCATGACAGAGGGCGGGCGGCTGGTGTGGCGCGACGCCGTCGCCAGCCTGGGCACCCGCCCGACCTTCGATGGCGTGGGTACGCTGCTCGAGGTGTTCGTGTTCGACTGGCGGGGCGACGTCTACGGCCGGCGCGTCCGCATCGCCTTCGTCGAGCGCATCCGGCGCGAGGAACGCTTCGCCGACGTCGACGCGCTCAAGGCGCGCATGGCCGTCGACTGCGCTGAGGCCCGCGCGATCCTGGCGCGGACGCCCGCGAATTGATCGACGGGCCCCGGGGCGCCTGCTAAAAGCCCCTCGGCCCGTCGTCGTGACGGGTTCGGTGCGTTGGTACCGCTCGTCGTGTCATGCCCGGGCCGGCCAGGGGCCGGAACCGGGCATCCAGGGACCATCGCGCGCGCGACCCTGGCTCCCCGGTTCGCCGCTACCGCGTCGCCCGGGGATGACATCGGGGTGGTACGGACGCGATCGGTTCAGGGCCTCACCACGAAGTTTCAAGGCGCATCATGGCGACCGACTACAAGTCCACCGTCTTCCTGCCCAAGACCGACTTTCCCATGAAGGCGGGCCTGCCCCAGCGCGAACCGGTGCTGCTGGAACGCTGGCGCACCATGGACCTCTACCGGCGCATGCGCGAGGTGGCCAAGGGGCGCGAGCGGTTCATCCTCCACGACGGCCCGCCCTACGCCAACGGCCACATCCACCTGGGCACCGCGCTCAACAAGATCCTCAAGGACGTGGTTAACCGCAGCCAGCAGATGCTGGGCAAGGACGCACCCTACGTGCCCGGCTGGGATTGCCACGGCCTGCCAATCGAATGGCAGGTCGAGCAGCGCTACCGCGAAGCCGGGCGCGACAAGGACGCCGTGCCGATCGTCGAGTTCCGCAAGGAATGCCGCGAGTTCGCCGAGCACTGGATCGCCGTGCAGTCGGCCGAGTTCCAGCGCCTCGGCGTGGTCGGCGAATGGAGCAACCCGTACCTGACGATGGCCTTCGCCGCCGAGGCGCAGATCATCCGCGAGCTCGGCACGTTCCTGATGAACGGCGGGCTCTACAAGGGCGCCAAGCCGGTCATGTGGTCGGTGGTCGAGAAGACCGCGCTGGCCGAGGCCGAGGTCGAGTACCACGACAAGACCTCGACCACGATCGACGTGCGTTTCCCGGTGTCCAAGGCGTCGGACCCGGCGCTGGCCGGCGCGGCCATCGTCATCTGGACCACGACGCCCTGGACCATCCCGGGCAACCGGGCGATCGCCTACGGCCCCGAGTTCACCTACGTGGTCGTCGAGGTCACGGCCGTGGCCGAGGGCGCCCGCGCCAGGCCCGGCGAGCGTCTGGTGGTCGTGGCCGACCTGCTGGCGGCCGCGCTCGGGCGCGCGCGCATCACCGAGCACCGCGAGATCGCACGGCTGCCAGGGACCGCGCTGGCCGGCACCACTAGCGCGCACCCGTGGCGCGGGCGCGGCTACGACTTCGACGTGCCGCTGCTGCCGGGCGATCACGTCACCACCGAACAGGGCACCGGCTTCGTCCACACCGCGCCCGGCCATGGCGCCGAGGACTTCGAGCTCGGCCAGGCCCACGGTCTCGAGGTGCCCGACACGGTCGACGACGACGGCGTCTTCATGGCCCACGTGCCCCTGGTGGCCGGCAAGCGCGTGCTGACGCCCCACGGCAAGACAGGCGATGCCGACGCGGCCGTGGTCGCGCTGCTCGACGCGGCCGGCGCGCTGCTCGCCACGGCCAAGCTCGTCCACAGCTACCCGCACTCCTGGCGTTCCAAGGCGCCGGTCATCTTCCGCAACACGCCGCAGTGGTTCATCAGCATGGCGACGAACGACCTGCGCGCGAAGGCGCTGAGGGCGATCGGCGAGGTGCGCTGGGTGCCCAGGACCGGCGAGAACCGCATCCGCGGCATGATCGAGACACGGCCCGACTGGGTGCTGTCGCGCCAGCGCGCCTGGGGCGTGCCCATCGCGGTCTATGTGGAGAAGAAGACCGGCCAGGTGCTGCGCGACCAGGGCGTGATCGACCAGGTCGCCCAAGCGGTCGAGCAGGCGGGCGCCGACATCTGGTTTGCAGGCGACGACGCCCAATTCCTCGGGCCGGGACGCGATCCCAAGGACTACGACAAGGTCACCGACATCCTGGACGTGTGGTTCGAGTCCGGCACCACGCACTCGTGGGTGCTGGAACGGAGACCGGACCATCACTGGCCCGCGACGCTTTACCTGGAAGGGTCGGACCAGCATCGCGGCTGGTTCCATTCCTCGCTGCTCGAGGCGTGCGGCACGCGCGGCCGCGCGCCCTACGAGACCGTGCTGACCCACGGTTTCCTGACCGACGGCGAAGGACGCAAGATGTCCAAGTCGCTCGGCAACGTCATCGCGCCCGACACGATCATCCAGAAGTACGGCGCCGACATCCTGCGGGTGTGGGTGGTCAGCACCGACTACACCGAGGACATGCGCGCCAGCGAGGAGATCTTCGCCTACCAGGCGGACACGTACCGGCGCCTGCGCAACACCCTGCGCTATCTGCTGGGCGCGCTCGACGGATTCGACGAAGCCGAACGGGTCGAGCGTGGCGCGATGCCCGAGCTCGAGCGCTGGGTGCTGCACCGCGTGGCCGAGCTCGACCGCCATGTCCGGCGCTCCATCGACGCCTACGACTTCCACGGCGCGTTCAACGCGGTGCACGCGTTCTGCGCCTCCGACCTCTCGGCGTTCTACTTCGACGTGCGCAAGGACGCGCTCTACTGCGACGCGCGCACCAGCCCGCGCCGGCGCGCCGCGCGCACGGTCATGGACATCCTGTTCGAGTGCCTGGCCACGTGGCTCGCGCCCGTGCTGTGCTTCACCGCCGACGAGGCCTGGCTCGCGCGCCATCCCGGGGCCGACGGCAGCGTGCACCTGCGCACGTTCCCGACGATCCCGGCGGACTGGTTCGACGCCGAACTCGGCCGGCGCTGGGAGACCGTCCGTCGCGTGCGGCGCGTCGTCACCGGCGCGCTCGAGATCGAGCGCAAGGAGAAGCGCATCGGCGCCAGCCTGCAGGCCGCGCCGATCGTCCACGTGACGGCGGAACAGCGCCAGGCGCTGGACGGGCTCGACCTGGCGGAACTGGCGATCACGTCGGGCATCGCGCTCAGCACCGAGGCTCCGCCGGCCGGCGCCTTCGCCATGGACGACGCGCCCGGCGTCGCCGTGGTCAGCCTTCTGGCCCCCGGCGCCAAGTGCGGGCGCTGCTGGCAGGTGCTGGCCGAGGTCGGCACGGACGCGCGCGCCGCCGACTTGTGCCGCCGCTGCGCCGACGTGGTGCACGGCTGACGCGCCGGCCATGAGTGGCTATACCCCTCACCCTTCCATGACCCTACGGGTCATGGGCCCCTCCCTCTCCCGCAAGGGGAGAGCGGTCTCAGTCGCCCTCTCCCCTTGTGGGAGAGGGGGGACCCAAGGCGGAGCCTTGGGGGGTGAGGGGGGCTGCCGCCCTAGGTCGCCATCCGTGGGCGCCTGACATGCGGCGCGGCCTTATCGTTGTGGCGCTGGTGCTGCTGGCCGACCAGGCGAGCAAGGCGTGGCTGATCGGCGTCATGGCGGCGCGCGGCGACGCGCCCCTGCCGCTGACCGGCTTCTTCAACCTGGTCATGGTGTGGAACCGGGGCATCAGCTTCGGCCTGTTCAACACGCCCGAGCAGGCGGCCCTGCAGCGCTGGCTGCTGGCGGCGGTCGCGCTCGCGGTGGTGGCGGCGCTGCTGCTGTGGATGCATCGCGCTCGGCCGTTCATCGCCATCGTGCTCGGCGCCATCGTCGGCGGCGCGCTCGGCAACGTGATCGACCGGTTTGTGCACGGCGCGGTCGCCGACTTCTTCGACGTTCACGCGGCCGGCTGGCACTGGCCCGCGTTCAACCTGGCCGACGCGGCCGTGTCGCTCGGCGTGGCCGCCCTCCTGGCGGACAGCTTGCTCGGCGCCCGCCGCGCGGATCATAATCGGCCCCCACGGCCATGATGGAAGCCCGCCCGCAGACCCGCCGTCCGGTCCGTCTCGTCGCCATCGTCGCGCTGGCGGCGCTGGCGCTGGCCGGCTGCGAGCAGACCAAGCGCTCGCTCGGCATCGGCAAGCAGCCGCCCGACGAGTTCCAGGTGGTCAGCCGCCCGCCGCTCAGCGTGCCGCCCGATTTCGGCCTGCGCCCGCCGCAGCCCGGCGCGCCCCGGCCCCAGGAAGGCGAGACGCGCGACCAAGCCGCGGCGATCGTGTTCGGCACCGCTGGGGGCGCGGCGTCGGGCAGCCCGGGCCTGACCGATCTCCTGACCCGGGCCGGTGTCGAGCAGGCCGATCCGTCGATCCGCCAGCTCATCAACGAGGACAACGCGCTGCTCGCCGAGGACATCTCGCTCGCCGACCGGCTGATCTTCTGGCGCCCTCGGGCCACGCCGGTTGTCATCATCGACGCCGAGGCCGAGGCCCAGCGCCTGTCCGAGGCGGCGGCCACCCGCGCGCCGCCCACCACCGGCGCGACGCCGGTCATCGAGGAACGCAAGAAGGCGATCTTCGAAGGAATCTTCTAGGCGCGCCATGCGGGGCCGCGCCGCGCCTCCCTACCATCAGGATCACGCCGGCGCGCTCGGCCCCCATGGCCTGGAACCCGCTCGCTTCGACGCCTGGCTCGCCCGTGCCGCCGCTGCGCGCGGCCGCCTACGCGACGCCGCGTCCCTGCCGCCGCCGCTCGCGCTGGCCCGCCGCGCTGACGATCTCGACGCCATCGCCGCGACGGCGCGCGAACTCGCCGCGCGCGTCACCGACGTGGTGGTGCTGGGCATCGGCGGTTCCAGCCTGGGCGCCCAAGCCCTGCTGGCGCTCGCGCCGGGCGGCACGCCCCGCGTCCACACGGTCGAGACCATCGACCCGTGGTCGTGGCAGCGCGCCGCGGCGGAGCTCGACCCGGCGCGCACCGCGTTCATCGCCGTCTCGCGCTCGGGCTCGACGCCCGAGACCGTCGCCCAAGCGCTGATGGCGGTGGCGCTCCTGCGCGCGACCGTCGGCGAGGATCGGCTGGCCGAGCACATGCTGGTCCTGGCCGGCCCTGGCGAATCGCCCCTGCGCACGCTGGCCCGGCGTTTCGGCCTGACGACGCTGGATCACGATCCGGCGCTCTCGGGGCGCTTCTCGGTGCTGTCGAACGTCGGGCTGCTGCCGGCGGCGCTCGGCGGCATCGACGGCGCGGGGTTGCGCGCCGGCGCCCGCACCGTGCTCGACCACACGCTGGCCGCCACGGATGCACGCGACGCCGCACCGGTGGTCGGCGCTGCGCTGCAGGTCGGCCTGGCGCGGGAGAAGGGCGTGGCGACGTCGGTCCTGCTCGGCTACGCCGATGCGCTCGCCCCGTTCGGCGCTTGGTACACCCAGCTCTGGGCCGAAAGCCTGGGCAAGGCCGGCCACGGCACCCAGCCGGTGGCGGCGCGCGGCCCGGCGGATCAGCACAGCCAACTCCAGCTTTGGCTCGACGGCCCCGCCGACAAGCTGTTCACCGTCGTCGTGCTCGACCGCGCCGCCACGGGACCGCGCCTGGACCCGGCGCTCGCCGGCGATCCGTCGATCGGCTACCTGGAGGGACGCACGCTCGGCGACCTGCTGGAGGCCGAGCAGCGGGCAACCATCGAGACGCTGATCCGCGCCGGGCGCCCCGTGCGCGTGCTGCGCACGCCCGCCCTTGACGCGGCGACGCTGGGCGCGCTCCTGATGCACATGATGATCGAGACGATCCTGGCGTGCGATCTCCTGGGCGTCGATCCGTTCGACCAGCCGGCGGTCGAGCAGGGCAAGGTGCTGACCCGGCGCTGGCTTGCGCGCGGCTAAGCCATGGCGATCCGCCGCCTGCCCGAAGGGCTGATCAACCGCATCGCCGCCGGCGAGGTGGTCGAGCGCCCGGCCTCGGTGGTCAAGGAACTGGTCGAAAACGCGCTCGACGCTGAGGCGCGCCGCGTCGCGATCCGCATCGAGGCGGGTGGCCGCGCCCTGGTCATGGTCGAGGACGACGGGCGCGGCATGACGGCCGACGACCTCGCGCTCGCGGTCGAGCGCCACGCCACCTCGAAGCTGCCCGACGGCGACCTGACCGCGATCGGGACCCTTGGCTTCCGCGGCGAAGCACTGCCCTCGATCGGCGCCGTGGCGCGCCTGACCGTGACCAGCCGCACGCGCGGCGGCGCGGGCGCGGCGATCACCGTGGACGGCGCCCGCAAGGACGGGCCGCGCCCGGCGGCGGCGGCGCCCGGCACCCGCGTCGAGGTGCGCGAGCTGTTCCACGCGACGCCGGCGCGGCTCAAGTTCCTCAAGGCCGAGCGCACCGAGGTGGAGCGCGTGCGCGAGACGGTCGAGCGCCTGGCGCTCGCCCATCCCCACGTCGCCTTCTCGCTGGAGGTCGACGGGCGCGCGGCGATGCGGCTCGACGCCGAGGCGGCGGACCTGTTCGAGGCGCGGCGTGCGCGCGTCGGCGCCGTGCTGGGGCGCGCCTTCATCGAAAGCGCCGTGCCGGTCGACGCCGAACGCGAGGGCGTGCGGCTCGCCGGTCATGCCGGCCTGCCCACCTATCACCGCCGCACCACCGAGCAGCAGCACCTGGTGGTCAACGGCCGGCCGGTGCGTGACCGCCTGCTGCTCGGCGCGCTGCGCGGCGCCTACCGCGATCTGCTGGCCCACGACCGCCACCCGGCCGTGGCGCTGTTCCTGACGCTGCCGGCGGACGCCGTGGACGTCAACGTGCACCCGGCCAAGGTCGAGGTGCGCTTCCGCGATCCCGCGCTGGTGCGCGCGCTCATCGTCACCGGCGTGCGCGCGGCGCTCGACCGCACCGGCCACCGCGCCGCCACGACACCGGCGGCCACGTTCCACCAAGTCGCGCGGAGCTATGGGATGCCCGTGGTCGGTCCGGCCGCGCGGGCGGCGCTGGCCGAGGCCCAGGCGCCCTACGCCACGGGCAACCTAGCGATGGACCTGGCGCGACCATCGGCGCGCCTCCAGCCGCCGGCTGACACGACCGCCGTCGATCATCCCCTGGGCGCCGCGCGTGCCCAGCTCCACGGCACCTACATCGTCGCCCAGACCGCCGACGGCCTGGTCCTCGTCGACCAGCACGCCGCGCACGAGCGGCTGGTGCACGAGCGCATCAAGCGTCAGCGCGCCGGCCAGGGTGTCGCGCGTCAGCCGCTGCTGATCCCCGAGGTGGTCGAGCTGACGCCGCCCGAGGTCGAGCGTCTGGCCGCCCGCGCGGCTGAACTCGCCGATCTTGGCCTGGTCGTCGAGCCTTTCGGTCTCGGCGCCGTGCTGGTGCGCGAGGTGCCGGCGGCGCTGGGCGCGGCGGACGCGGCGGGGCTCGTGCGCGACCTGGCCGAGGACCTGGCGTCGCTCGGCGACGCCGTCGCGCTCGAGGACGCGCTCGACCGGGTGTGCGCGACCATGGCGTGCCACGGCAGCGTGCGCGCCGGGCGTGCGCTCTCGGCCGCCGAGATGGACGCACTGCTGCGCGAGATGGAGGCGACGCCCCATTCCGGCCAGTGCGGCCACGGCCGCCCGACCTACATCGAACTCAAGCTCGCCGATATCGAAAAGCTGTTCGGCCGGCGCTGAGTCGCGGCCCCACCCCGACCCTCCTCCATCGAGGGGGAGGGGGCGTCAAAGGCCCCGGCCCAACCCCTCCCCCCTCGCGGGGGAGGGGTTGGGCGGTGGCCGAGAAGGCCGATCGGGACGGTTGGTTACGGCGCCGGCAGGGGCGGCGGGGCGGTGGTGACGCTGCCCAGGTAGGCCAGCAGGTCGGCGCGATCCTCGGGCTTCTTGACGCCGGCGAAGGTCATCTTGGTGCCGGGCGCGTAGTCCTTCGGGTTGGCGAGGAACGCGTCGAGCTCCTCCCAGGTCCAGGTGCCGGCCAGACCCGTGATCGCCGCCGAATAGGCGAAACCCGCCGCGTGCGCCCGGTTGGCGCCGACGATGTCGTGAAGGTTCGGGCCGACCTTGTTGGCGCCGCCGGCGTCGAAGGTGTGGCACGCCGCGCACTTCTTCGCGACCTTCTCGCCGTTGGCCACGTCCGCCGCCGCCAGCAGCGCGCCCAGCGACGCGGCGGGCGCGCCGGCCTCGGCCGTCGCCTCGGCGCCGCCTTCGCCCTCGGGCACGCTCACCGCGTAGTGCAGCACGCGCTCGGCCTCGCCATGGCCTTCCCCGCTGTGCATCGGGTAGATCGAGTCGCCGATCATGCTGACGGCCCACAGGATGAGGGCTGAGCCCAGCACGGCCCCGGCAATCTTGTTGAACTCGAAGGCGTTCATGCGGCGTCCGTCCGTCCGGTTGGGGATCAACGAGCGGCGCGAGAGTAACCACTTCACCGGGCCCTGTCCAACGACCTATAAGGGTCCGGATTCAGAGTCTTAGAGGAATCATGGCGGCTTTCGAGGGCGACGCTCTAGTGCTCATCCCGGCCCGGCTGGCCGCCAGCCGGCTGCCTGACAAGCCGCTCGCCACGATCCATGGCGAGGCGATGATCGTGCACGTCTGGCGGCGCGCCGTAGCGGCCGGCGTCGGCCCCGTCGTGGTGGCATGCGCCGACGCGGCCATCGCGCACGCCATCGAGCGGGCCGGCGGCCGCGCCTTGCTGACCGATCCGGCGTTGCCCTCGGGGTCGGACCGCATCCACGCGGCGCTCGCAGCGGTCGATCCCGACCGGCGCCACGACGCCGTCGTCAACGTTCAGGGCGATCTGCCGACGCTCGACCCCGCCCTGCCGGGCGTCGCCCTGGCGGCGCTCGCGGCCGGCGGCGCCGACATCGCGACGCTGGTCGCCCCCATCGCCCGGTCCGAGGAGGCCGACGACCCCAACGTGGTCAAGGCGGTGGTCGCCTGGCCCGATGGCCCCGGCCTGGGCCGCGCACTGTGGTTCAGCCGGGCCCGCGCGCCGTGGGGCGAAGGGCCGCTGTGGCACCACATCGGGCTCTACGCCTACCGCCGCGCGGCGCTGGAACGCTTCGTCGCCCTGCCGCCGAGCCCGCTCGAACGGCGCGAGCGACTCGAGCAGCTGCGGGCTCTCGAGGCCGGCATGACCATCGCGGTGGCCCGCGTTGACACGGTTCCGCTCGGTGTCGATACTCCGGCCGATCTCGAGCGCGCGCGCGCCCTGCTGGCGCCCGCGCCGCCCTCCACCTAGGAACCGGACCGTTGCCGACCGTCGCCTTCCAGGGCCAGCCCGGCGCCTACTCCCATCTGGCGTGCCGCGAATCCCTGCCGGACCACACGACGGTCGCCTGCGAATCCTTCGAGGACGCCTTCGAGTCCGTGGTTCAGGGCCGCGCCGACGTGGCCATGATCCCGATCGAGAACTCGGTCGCCGGGCGCGTCGCCGACGTCCATCACCTGCTGCCCGAGACCGACCTCAACATCGTTGCCGAGCATTTCCAGGCGGTGCGCCATTGCCTGCTGGCGCCGCGGGGCGCGCGGCTCGACGGCGTGCGCACCGTGCACTCCCACGTCCAGGCGCTCGGCCAGTGCCGCAGGTACCTGCGGGAGCACAAGCTGAGGCCGACGGTCCACGCGGATACCGCCGGCGCGGCGGCCGAGGTGGCGCGCCTGGGTGATCCGACGCGCGCCGCGATCGCCTCGTCGCTCGCCGCCGAGTTCTACGGCCTCGATATCCTGGAGCAGTCGATCGAGGACGCGCACCACAACACCACGCGCTTCGTGGTGCTGGCGCGCGAGCCGGCCGACCCGGACCCCGAGTCGGGGCTGGTCATGACCTCGTTCGTGTTCCAGGTGCGCAACGTGCCCGCCGCGCTCTACAAGGCGCTCGGCGGTTTCGCCACCAACCGCGTCAACATGGTCAAACTGGAAAGCTACATGCTGGACGGCAGCTTCTCAGCGACGCAGTTCTACGCCGACATCGAGGGGCACCCGGCGACGCCCTCGGTCCGGCTCGCGTTCGAGGAGCTCGGCTTCTTCTCGCGCCGGGTCAAGGTGCTGGGCGTCTACCCGGCCAACCCGTTCCGGAGCCGCGGAGGATAGGCCGGCGCGGCCGGACTCCACGTACCGCAGGGAGGCGCTGCATGAGCAGGCTCTACTCCAAGGCCCATCGGGCGCTGCAGGATCAGTTCGGCACCCGGCGCATGGCCGACCTCAACGAGGCCAGCGACTGGCGCGACGCGGTCGGCGAGCGCGAGCGCGCGTCCATCGAGTCGCGCGACATGGTGTTCCTGTCCACCGTCGACGACCGCGGCCGCCCGACCGTGTCCTACAAGGGCGGCGACCCGGGCTTCATCAAGGTGCTCGACCCCAAGACCCTGCTGTTCCCGAGCTACGACAACAACGGCATGTTCCTGTCCATGGGCAACATCGCCAAATCGGCGCTGGTCGGGATGCTGTTCATCGACTTCGAGAAACCCCTGCGCCTGCGCCTGTAGGGCAGCGCCGCCATCACCGCCGATCCCGCCCTGCTGGCCGATTGGACCGAGGCGGATCTCGCCGTGCGCGTGACCGTCACCGACATCTGGGTGAACTGTCCGAGTTACGTGCACCGCTACCAGAAGGTCACGCCGTCGCGCTACGTGCCGCGCCCGGGCAAGGCCACACCGTTCGCCGAATGGAAGCGCATCGACGACCTGAGCGAGGGCCTGCGCGAGCACGAGCGGCGCGAGGTGGAGAAGCGCGGCACGATCACCGAGGCGGAATTGATCGCCCGCATCGACGCCGGCGCCGAGGACGCGTAAGCGGGGACGCGGCCCAGGAGGCTGTTGAAAGACATGACCCGGCGTCATCGACTCAGATCGCGAGGAGGGCGAAGCCGGACCCTTCAACACAGCCTGCGGCGTCGCTCAGGCCAGGCGAAGCAGTCCGTGAAACCGTGAGTTTTCCGGGCTCCCTGGATCACCGCGGCCACGGCGTGGCCTTGCGATGACGACTCCGGCGACGTCCGCAGCGCCCTGCTATCCGAGCTGAAGTGCGCGACGGACGGCCTCGGGCTCCCGGTCGATGACGGTCAGGAAAGCCCGCGCGGGGCCCGATGGCGCGCGGTGACCCTGCTCCCAATCCTGGACGGTCCGCGGGCTGACACCGAAATGGGCGGCGAAGGTGGCCTGGCTCATGCCCATGCGGCGCCGCACGGACCTTACGTCGATATCGCGCGGGATGTGGACGACAAATCCGGCGCGACCGGGCTTGCCCTGCGCATAGGCCAGCGCTTCCTTGGCACTCTTCAGCATTCTCCGTCCGGCGTTCGACACGCTTGCGTGCTCCTTGTCTGTAGGCGTCGATGATCGATCCGAGGGTGTGGCGCAGGTCGTTGCGCTCGCTCTGAGTCAGGTCGACGCGGTCGCCCTTGCCGAAGACGTTGAGCATGAAGATCGGAACATCGCGGCCCGCGTGGTACGTGATCACCCTGTAGCCGCCGCTCTTGCCCTTGCCGCGCCCGGCGAAACGAACCTTGCGCGCCCCTCCCGTACCAGGGATCAACGAGCCGGCCATCGGATCGCGCGCGATCCGCTCGATGATCGCGCTCCGTTCATCGTCGTCGAGTCCCGCCGCCTTCGCACCCCAAACGAAGGTCGGTGTTTCGATGACGACGTGCATGCCGAGACTATACGGCAATGCCGTAAGATGTCAACGGGCCGCGCTCACTTATGGCTCCAGCGCCAGCCAGTCGTCCACCAGGTGGCGCGCGATCGAGAGCTTGCGCGGCAGGCGGAAACCCAGCGACTCGGGGTCGCGCAGCTCGGCGCGGGTCAGCCACTTGGCGTCGGCGATCTCGACATTGTCGATGACCAGTCGGTCGGCCGCGGCCTCGGCGGTGAAGCCCAGCATGATCGAGAGCGGAAAGGGCCACGGCTGCGAGGAGTGGTAGACCACGTTGGTCAGCGACACGCCGACCTCCTCCATGACCTCGCGCGCCACCGCCTCCTCCAGGCTCTCGCCCGGCTCGACGAAGCCCGCGAGCGTCGAATAGACCGGCTCGGCCCACGACTTCTGCTGCCCCAGCAGGCAGCGGTCGCCGTAGGTCACCAGCATGATGACCGCCGGGTCGGTGCGCGGGAAATGCACCGCACCGCAAGCCGGGTCGGTGCAGCCGCGCACGTGGCCGGCGTCGCGCGGTGCGGTCGGCGCCCCGCACGCGCCGCAGAAGCGGTGCCGCGCGTGCCAGGTGACCAGGGCGCGGGCGTGCGCCAGGATCGCCGCATCGTCCCGCTCCAGCGTCGCGCCGATCGCCCATAGGTCCGCCGCCTCGGCCGCGTGGCCGAGCGCGTGCACCGCGTCCTCGTTCAGGTGCGACAGGTCGAGCGCGAAGTGCGCGGCCTCGCCCGCCTGGCCCAGGAAGGTCGCCTGGGCGCCGCCGGCGATCAGCGCGGCGGCGCGGTCCGGGTCCAGCAGCACGGCGCGGCTCGCTTCGCCGGCCACGATCAGGCTGCGCGTGCGCCAGACCGGCACGAACCGGCTGGCCGGGTGGGTCAGGCGCTCGGCCAGCCACGCCGCGTCGGCGCGCCGGTGCGCGACCCGGTCGAGCGGACTGGCGGCGAAGACGTTGACCTTCCACATGGCGCGGGACACTGGCACGGCGGCGGCGCGCCCGTCCACGGGGGTGCCGCGTCCTCCGGCGGCGGGGTTGCCAAGGCCGCATGGGATGCGGATAGTGGCGGCGGGAGGTTGGCGCGGACGGAAAGGCCCGCCAACCCGGCCAGGTCCGGAAGGAAGCAGCCGTAACGGGTGCGTTCCGGGTCGATTGCCAGCCTCCTACCCGTCCGCGCCACGCGATCGTCCGTCCATGACCAAGCCCTCGCCGTCGCCCTACCGCGTGCTGGCGCGCAAGTACCGGCCGACCACGTTCGAGACCTTGATCGGTCAGGACGTGCTGGTGCGCACGCTCGGCAACGCCTTCGCCGCCGGGCGCATCGCCCAGGCCTACCTGCTGACCGGCGTGCGCGGCATCGGCAAGACGACGACGGCGCGCATCATCGCGCGCGCGCTCAACTGCGTCGGCGCCGACGGCTCGCTCGATCGTCCCACCGCGACGCCGTGCGGCCAGTGCGACCACTGCCGGGCGATCGCCGAGGACCGCCACGTCGACGTGCTCGAGATGGACGCGGCCAGCCGCACCGGCATCGACGACGTGCGCGAGTTGATCGATGGCGCGCGCTATCTGCCGGCCTCGGCGCGCTACAAGGTCTACATCATCGACGAGATCCACATGCTGTCCCTGCAGGCCTTCAACGCCCTGTTGAAGACCCTCGAGGAGCCGCCGCCGCATGTGCGCTTCGTGTTCGCCACCACCGAGGCGCGCAAGGTGCCAGTCACCGTTCTGTCGCGCTGCCAGCGCTTCGACCTGCGCCGGGTCGATGCCGACGTGCTGGCCGAGCATTTCGCGCGCATCGCAGCGGCCGAGGGCGCGCGGGTCGGCGACGGCGCGATCCGCCTGATCGCGCGCGCCGCCGACGGCTCGGTGCGCGACGGCCTGTCGCTCTTGGACCAGGCGATCGCCCACGGCGACGGCACGGTCGACGAGGACGCGGTGCGCGCCATGCTCGGCCTGGCGGACCGCACCAACGTGTTCGACCTGCTCGAGGCGACCCTGGCTGGCCGGCCGGCGGACGCGCTGGTCGAGTTGCGCCGCCAGTACGACGCTGGCGTCGACCCGCTGGTCGTGCTGCAGGACCTGCTGGAGCTCGTGCACTGGCTGACGCTGGTCAAGGTCGTGCCGGCAGCGGCCCAGGACATCGCCGTGCCCGAGGCAGAGCGCGTGCGCGGCGGCGCCATGGCGGCGACGTTGTCCATGCCGGTGCTGGCGCGCGCTTGGCAGATGCTGCTGAAGGGCCTGGCCGAGGCGCGCCAGGCGCCCTCGGCGCTCGGCGCTGCCGAGATGGTGCTGGTGCGTCTGGCCTATGTCGCCGACCTGCCGCCGCCGGGCGCGCTGGCCGGCGCGCCCGCGACCGGCGAGGGCGCGGCGCGCCCCACGCCACGCAAGGCTGAGACACCGCCGGCGCGCCCCGCGCCGGTCGCCACCGGCGGCGGCGCCCTTGCCGCGCGCGCGGCACCCCCGTCGCCCGACGAGGCCGCGACGCCCGCGCTTAAGGGCGCGCCGACCACGTTCGCGGAGCTGGTGGCTCGCGCCGAGGCGGCGCGCGAAGGCATCCTGGCCGGCCTGTTCCGCCGTTACGTGCGCCTGATCCGCTTCGAGCCCGGCCGCATCGAGTTCAGCCCCGCCGACGGCGCGCCCGCCGACCTGGCGCAGCAGTTGAGCGCGCGGCTCGAGCATTGGACGGGCACGCGCTGGACGGTGGTGCCTGGAACCGGCACATGGTCGTCCACCCTGAACGAACAGGCTGCCGAGGCGGAGGCGCGCCGGCGCGCCGAGGCCGCCCAGGACCCGCTTGTCGCCGCCGCGCTCGCCGCGTTCCCCGGCGCGACCATCACGGCGATCCGCCCCCGACCGGCGAACGAGGCACCAGGAGACGAAGGTTCATGACCAACATCGGCAAGATGCTCAAGCAGGCCCAGCAGTTGCAGCAGCGCATGGGCGAGATGCAGAACGCGCTGGGCGACCTGGTCGTCGAGGGCGCCGCCGGCGGCGGCATGGTCACGGCGACCATGACCGGCAAGGGCGATCTGCGGGCGCTGAAGATCGACCCGAAGATCGTCGATCCAGCCGATTCCACGTTGCTCGAGGACCTGGTGGTTGCCGCGGTCAACGACGCGCGCGCCAAGGTCGAGCGCATGGTCGCCGAGGAGATGGGCAAGCTGACCGGCGGGCTCGGCCTGCCGCCGGGCATGAAGCTGCCGTTCTGACGCCCCATGGGTGGCTCGGAGATCGAGCGCCTGGTCGCCCTGCTGGCCAGGCTACCGGGCCTCGGCCCGCGCTCGGCCCGCCGCATCGTGCTGCACCTGCTGGAACGTCGCGAGACGCTGCTGGACCCGCTGGTGGCGGCGCTGGGCACGGCGGGGGCGCGCGTCCGGCCGTGCTCGGTGTGCGGCAACCTGGACACCGAGGACCCGTGCGCCGTCTGCCGCGACGAGCGCCGTGACGCCTCAGTGATCTGCGTCGTCGAAGGGGTGGCCGATCTGTGGGCCATCGAGCGCGCGGCGGCCTTTCGCGGGCGCTATCACGTGCTGGGCGGGGCGCTGTCGGCGCTGGACGGCATCGCGCCCGACGACCTGGCCATCGAGCAACTCGTGGCCCGGGTCGGCCAGGGCCGCGTGACCGAGGTGATCCTGGCCACCAACGCCACGGTCGAGGGCCAGACCACCGCCCACTACGTGGCCGAACGCCTCGCCGAGGCCGGCGTCACGGTCAGCCGGCTGGCCCACGGCGTGCCCGTGGGCGGCGAGATCGAGTACCTCGACGAGGGGACGCTCGGCGCCGCGCTGCGCGCCCGGCGCGAACTCTGACGCTAGAGCAACGTCCGATCGGGTTGATACCCCTCACCCTGTCCCTTCCCCACAAGGGAGGAGGGGACGCAGGTTGGCGCCATCGCAGCTTCCTCCCCCTCGATGGAGGAGGTGCGATGCGGGGAGCAGCCCGCATCGCGGGGTGGGGGTGTCGGCGCGAACCAACCTGAACGGAACGCGCTCTAGCGCCGTTTCAAGAGAAGCGCGGTCACCGGTTTGCTGTCACTCCCGGTCGCCGCCGCGCGCGCGGCGAACCGGGAGTCCAGGGCCATCGTCCCGCACGTCGTCCCTGGATCCCCGGTACCAGCCTGCGGCCGGCCCGGGAATGACGGACGGCGTGACTGCGGGACCCCCGGAACCGCCCTTACGGCGGCGCTAGACGACCGCCTCGACCATCAGAACCGTGTTGTCGACCCGGACCACGCGCACGCGCGCGCCAGGCGCCAGGTCGGAGCCGGCGACCTTCCATGTCGTGTCGTCGATGATCAGCTTGCCGACACCGTTGACGATCGCGTCGTCCAGGGTGAACACGCGGCCGATGTACTGGGTGCCGCGCCGGTTCAGCGTCGGCTCGTCGGTCGGCGGCGGCGGGTTGCGCTTCACGTAGAGCCGCCAGGCGACGATGCTGGCCACGCCCAGGATCGCGAAGACCAGAAGCTGAATCTTCAATGCCATCGCGGGCGCGATCAGCACGAGCGCGCCTACTACGCCGGCCGAGATGCCGAGCCACAGCATGAACGCGCCGGGCGCGAACACCTCGAGGATCAGCAGGACGACCCCCAGCACCCACCAGTGCCAGTACTCGACCGTGATGTTCGACAGCATGGCGCTAGGTCCTCTGCGGCGGGAACGCCTGCTTGGCGATCTCGGCGATGCCGCCGATGGCGCCGATCAGGTTGGACACCTCGAGCGGCATCATCAGGATCTTCTGGTTGGGCGAGGTGGCGAACGCCTTGAGCGTGTCGACGTAGCGCTGGGCGACGAAGTAGTTAATCGCCTGCATGTTGCCCGAGGCGATGGCCTGCGACACCATCTGGGTCGCCTTGGCCTCGGCCTCGGCGGCGCGCTCGCGCGCCTCGGCGTCGCGGAACGCCGCCTCGCGCCGGCCCTCGGCCTCGCGGATTGCCGCTTCCTTCTGGCCTTCCGCCTGGCGGATGGTCGCTTCCTTCTCGCCTTCGGCCTTCAGGATCTGGGACCGCTTGACGCCTTCGGCCTCGGTGACCGAGGCGCGCCGGTCGCGCTCTGCCTTCATCTGGCGCGCCATGGAATCGACTAGGTCCTGGGGCGGCGCGATGTCCTTGATCTCGATGCGGGTGACCTTGACGCCCCACGGCGTGGTCGCCTCGTCCACCACCGACAGGAGCTTGGCGTTGATGGCGTTGCGTTCGCTGAGCAGGCTGTCCAGCACCATCGAGCCCATGACCGTGCGGATGTTGGTCATGACCAGGTTGAGGATGGCGACCTCCAGGTCGGTCACCTCGTAGGCCGCCTTGGGCGCGTCGACCACCTGGAAGAACACCACGCCGTCGACGCGGACCACGGCGTTGTCCTGGGTGATGACGTCCTGCGAGGGCACGTCCAGCACGGTCTCGCGCATGTTGATGCGCGCGCCGACCCGGTCGACCAGCGGGATGATCAGAGCGAGGCCAGGCCGCAGGGTGTGGGTGTAGCGACCGAAGCGCTCGACCGTCCACTCGGCGCCCTGGGGCACCACCTTGATGCCCGAATAGAGCAGCACGATCGCGAGGATGACGATGAATGCGGCGAAGATCAGGAATCCGTCGAGCATGGCGCTGAGCCTCCTCTTGGTCGACGTGTAGGATCGCTAGGGCATGTTAACCATAAGCTAACAGCGTACGTGGCGGCCGTCAGGCCGCCGGTCGGATGCTCTCCAGGCCGTCGTCCGGGCCAACCGAGACGCAGATGCTGGCCGGCGTGCGCGCCTGGTCGTAGGGCCACGGCCGACCGCGGTGCAGCGTCGCGCGCTCGTCCCAGATCAGCACATCCCCGGGCACCCAGGCGTGGCAGTAGACATAGGCGGGGCGCGTGCACCACGCCGTGAGTTCGTCGATCAGGGCGCGGCCCGCGGTCTCGTCGAGCCCTTCGACGGCGCAGACGTGCGAGGCGATGTAGAGGGCGTCGCGGCCGTTGACCGGGTTGTGCCACATCGCGCGCCAGAGCTGGTCGGACCACATGGCGAACAGGTCGCCCTTGGCCAGCTCGGCCGAGATATTGGCACGCGAGTGGGCGTAGCGATGGCGCAGCACGGCGTTGCGCGCCCGCGCGCGCAAGCCCTCGGCCTGTCGGCGTAGGCTGCGGGCGTCGCGACGAACTCGGTCTCGCCGCCGTGGCGCGGCAGCACCCGCGCCGCCAGGATGTTGGCCAGGGTTGGCACCGGCAAGAAGGTCGAATCGGTGTGCCAGAGCTGGTTGGCCTTCAGGTTCATCAAGCCATGGTCGGCCTCGGGCACCAGCGTCGCGTCGTCACGCACGTTGCTGACCGGCGAAATCGTCGGGCGCAGGCCGGTCGTATCCTTCTCACGGATCTCGATGGTGCTGAGCAACGTGCCGAACGCCAGATGGGCGTCGTCATCCAAGTCCTGCCCGGGGAAGCGGAGCAGCGAGTGCTCCTCGAACAACGCGCGGAGCGCGGGGTAGCCGGCGGTCGCCGTCACCGCGCGCAGGTCGCCACCTGTTACGCGCACGCCGAACCGGGGATGCAGGGGTGTCACGTCCATGGCGTCCTCCACGCTCTTGAAACAGCTTGGCGCCAGACCGCCGCCCCGTCTACACGGACGTGCCAACCGGGGAGAACATCATGGCGCCGTTCGTCGGTCACCGCACCACGGTCAAGCCACGCTGGGTCGATCACAACGGCCACATGGGCATCCGGTCGTACACGCCGGTGTTCGACAAGGGCGTGATCGCGTTCTACCGCCATATCGGCCTGACGCGCGCCAACTTACTGGATCGCGGCACGACAATCTTCGCCCTGCAGGAATGCCACTGGTACCGGCGCGAGGTCATGCTGGACGATCCGCTCGAGGTCACCGTCCAGATGCTCGACCTCGACCACAACAAGCTGGTCACGTTCGCGACCATCCGCCAGACGCGCGACGGCTACGACGTAGCCATGACCGAGCTGATCGAGATCCACATCGACCTGGCGACGCGCCGCGCCGCGCCGTTCGCCACCCACGTGCGCGCCCGGCTCGACGCGGTGATGGCCGAGCACGCGGGCCTGCCCAGGCCCGCCGTGGCCGGCCAGGGGGTGGGAATCCGGCGCTCCGCGTAGCCTTGGAATCTCCCCCAGTCGTCCCGAAGTTTCTGGTATGTTCTTGCGATGATCCTTGTTCAGGCTCTTGACCAAGCGCGACTGGCGCTCGGATTGCCTGGCCTGGTGCTGGCCGCCCTGGTCCTCGGCCTGCTGGTGGGTGCGGTGCTGGTCGCGGTGTTCGCGCGGGCTCGCCATGCTCGCTCGGACGCCACCGCCGTGGCGCTCGGCGAACGGCTGGCGGCGGCCGAACGGCTGGACGACGAACGGCGCTCCGAACTCGGCCGGCGCGAGGACGAGCTGCGCGCGCTGCGCATCGAGGCGCGTGATGCCCAGGTGGCGCTGGCTGAGGCGCGCGTCCAGCACGCCAAGGACCACGAGGCCTTCGAGCGCCAGCACATGGCGCTGGTCGAGGCCGAGGCGCGTCTGACCCAGACCTTCGAGACCTTGGCGGGCCGGGCGCTGCACGGCAGTTCCGAGGCCTTCCTGCGCCTGGCCCAGGAGAACCTCAAGACGTTCAACGAGAACGCCAAGGGCGACCTGGCCCAGCGCGAGCAGGCGATCGCCAGCCTGGTCGGCCCGGTGCGCGAGGCGCTGGGCAAGTTCGAGGCGAGGATCGGCGAATTGGAGCAGGCGCGCGCCGGCGCCTACGCCGGCCTGGTCGAGCAGGTCGCCGCCCTGCGCGAGGGCCAGAGCGGCCTGCGCGCCGAGACCGCCAACTTGGTCACCGCGCTGCGCGCGCCGCAGGTGCGCGGCCGCTGGGGCGAGATGCAGTTGCGCCGCGTTGTCGAGTTGGCCGGCATGATCGAGCACTGCGACTTCGTCGAGCAGGAGACACGCGCCGGCGTTGAGGGCGCGCTGCGCCCCGACCTGATCGTGCGCCTGCCCGGCGGCAAGACGCTGGTGGTCGACGCCAAGGCGCCGCTCGCCGCCTATCTCGACGCCATCGAGTCGACCGACGAGACAATCCGCCGCGATCGCATGGCGAGCCACGCGCGGCAGATCCGCGACCACGTCAAGAAGCTCGCCGCCAAGCAGTACTGGGACCAGTTCCAGCCGACGCCCGAGTTCGTGGTGCTGTTCCTGCCGGGCGAAACGTTCTTCAGCGCGGCACTCCAGCACGACCCGGCGCTGATCGAATCGAGCGTCGAGGCCGGCGTCATCCTAGCCAACCCGACCACCCTGATCGGTCTGTTGAAGGCCGGCGCCTACGGCTGGCGCCAGGAACGGCTGGCCGAGAACGCGGCCGAGATCAGCCGGCTGGGCAAGGAGCTCTACGACCGCATCGGTGTCGTGGCCGAGATGTGGACCCGCATGGGCCGCAGCCTGACCGGCGCCATCAACGCCTACAACGAGGCGGTCGGCTCGATGGAACTCCGCCTGCTCGCCACGGCGCGCAAGTTCCGCGACCTCAAGGCGGTACCGGATTTCGCCGATCCGGTCGCCGTGCCGCCCGTGGTCTCCACGACGCGCGCCCTGCAGGCACCCGAGGCGGTCGAGTCAGCGGCGATCACGCGCCTGAAGCCTTGACCAGCACGGCGCGCACGCCTACCTAACGGGCGCTAACCACAGCCCGACCATGGCGATCCTGCCCGTCATCACCGCGCCCGACCGGCGCCTGAAAGTCGTCTCCGCCTCGGTCGGTGCGGTGGATGCGGCCGTGCGCCGGCTGCTCGACGACATGCTCGAGACCATGTACCTGGCGCCGGGCATCGGCCTGGCGGCGATCCAGGTGGGCGCGCCCAGGCGGCTGATCGTGGTCGACGTCGCGGGCCAGAACGAACCGCCCAGCCCGCTGCGCCTGGTAGACCCGGTGGTCACCTGGCGCTCGGAGGACGTGGCGACCTACGAGGAGGGCTGCCTGTCGCTGCCCGAGCATTACGCGGAGGTGGAGCGCCCGGCGCGAATGCGCGTGCGCTACACCGATGTGGACAACCGCGCGGCCGAACTCGAGGCCGACGGCCTGCTCGCCACCTGCGTCCAGCACGAGATCGACCACCTGGACGGCACGCTGTTCGTCGACCACATCTCCGCGCTGAAGCGCGGCATCATCCTGCGCAAGCTGGCCAAGGCCAAGAAGGCCCAGTTGGCCGGCTGAGATCAGAGCGACGCCAGGCGTCCCACGCTTCCGCCTATGTCATCCCCGGGCCGGCCGAAGGGCGGAAGTGGGGATCCAGAAGGCAGAAGCTGAACCATGGCCCTGGACCCCCGGTTCGCCGCATGCGCGGCGCCCGGGGGTGACACGTTGAATGGCGGGCCAAGGCTTCGTTGAAACGGCGGGCGATCTCCTACGTCACGACCCTCTCATACCGACTGGACTGATCCTCGGCGGTTCAGCGCGACCCGATGCTGCTCTTGGCGCGCGCGGTGCCCGAACCGGGGTATACAGTTGGCCATGGTCGGTCTCGACGTGGTCGTCATGGGCACGGCCGCCTTCGCCGTGCCCAGCCTGGAGGCGGTGCTCGCCGCCGGGCACCGGGTGCGCGCCGTCTACAGCCAGCCGCCGCGCCGCCATGGGCGCGGCATGAAGGAAGCGCGCGCGCCGCTGCACGAGGCCGCCCTGCGCCATGGGCTCGACGTGCGCACACCGGCCAGCCTGCGCGACGCCGACGTCCAGGCCGCGTTCGCGGCGCACGCGCCGGACGCGGCGGTCGTCGTAGCCTACGGCCTTATCCTGCCGCGCGCGATCCTGGCTTTACCGCGCCTCGGTTGCCTCAACGTCCACCCGTCGGTGTTGCCGCGCTGGCGCGGCGCGGCGCCGGTGGCCCGCGCGATCGAGGCGGGCGATGCCGAGACCGGCGTCGCGATCATGCTGATGAACGAAGGGCTGGACAACGGCCCAGTCCTGGCGAGTGAACGGCTGCCCATGCCGCCCGACGCCACCACGCCGACACTGGAAGCCGACCTGGCGCGACGGGGCGCGCGCCTGCTGGTCGCGGCGCTCGACGCGCTGGCCACGGGCCGCGCGCGGCCGCGACCCCAGGCGGCGGACGGCGTCAGCTACGCGCGCAAGCTGGGGCGCGACGAGGACCGCATCGACTGGCGCGAACCCGCGACCGCGATCGAGCGGCGCGTGCGCGCGTTCCAACCGTGGCCGGGCGCCGTGTTCCGCCTGGGCGATGACTGGATCAAGGTGCTCGAGGCCAAATTGGCCGAGGGCGCTGGCGCGCCGGGCACGCTGCTCGACGACCGGCTGACGGTGGCGTGTGGCACGGGCGCGTTGCGCCTCGTGCGCGTGCAGCGCGCCGGGCGTCCGGCGACCGACGGCGCCGCGTTCCTGCGCGGCGCGCGGCTGGTACCCGGCGCGGTGCTCGGCTGATGCCGCGCTACCGCCTGACCATCGAACACGACGGCACCGGCTTCGCCGGCTGGCAGCGCCAGGCGCGCGGCGTCTCCGTGCAGGAGGTCATCGAGGAGGCCGCGTTCCGCTTCTGCGGCGAACGGCCCACGGTAGTCGGCGCCGGACGCACCGACGCCGGGGTACACGCGCGCGGCCAAGTGGCGCACCTGGACCTCACGCGCGACTGGCCGGCCGACACCGTGCGCGCGGCGCTGTGCTTCCACCTCAAGCCCCACGCGGTGGCCGTGGTTGAAGTGGAACGCGCCGCCGACACCTTCCACGCGCGCTTCGACGCACGGGAACGGCGCTACGCTTACCGCATTCTCAACCGCCGCTCCCCGTCGGCGCTGGATCGCGGGCGCGCCTGGCACGTGGCCCGGCCGCTGGACGCCGAGGCCATGGCGGACGCGGCGCGCCTGCTGTTGGGACCGCACGACTTCACCAGCTTCCGCAGCGCCGAGTGCCAGGCGCGCTCGCCGGTCAAGACGCTCAATGCCCTCGACGTCGCGCGCGAGGGCGATGATGTGCGCGTGGCGGCGCGCGCTCGCTCGTTCCTGCATCACCAGGTGCGAATCCTGGTCGGCACGCTGGTGCTGGTCGGCGAAGGCAAGTGGGGGCGGCGCGACGTGGCGGCCGCGCTCGCCGCGCGCGACCGTTCGGCCGCCGGGCCCACGGCACCGGCCCACGGGCTCACCCTGCTGGCGGTGCGCTATGACGAAGCGAAGAACCGCTCCAGCACGCCTTCGTAGACCGCGGTCAAAGTCGCCAGGTCGGCCAGCGGCACGTGCTCGTCGACCTTGTGCATGGTCTGGCCGACCAGGCCCAGCTCGGCCACCGGGCACATGTCCTTGATGAAGCGCGCGTCCGACGTGCCGCCGCCGGTGCCGAGCGCGGGGTCGGTTCCGGTCGCGGCGCGCACCGCCTCGGCCAGCACGGTGCTGAACGACCCCGGCGGCGTCAGGAACGACTCGCCCGAAACCGACACGGCGAGTTCGTGGCGCCCGGCGTGGGCGGTGCACACTTGGCGCAGCCAAGCCTCCAGGCTGGCGCCCGTGTGGCGATCGTTGAAGCGGATGTTGAACGCGGCGCGACCCTCCGCCGGGATGACGTTGGTCGCCGGGTTGCCGACGTCGATGGATGTCAGCGCCAGCGTCGTCGGCTCAAAATGCGGCGTCCCTTCGTCGAGCACCGTGTCGGCCAGCACGGCCAGCGTCCGCGCCAGGCGGGGCAGGGGGTTGTCCGCCAGGTGAGGGTAGGCTGAGTGTCCCTGGGTGCCAAGGACGCGCAGCCGGCCGTTCAGGCTGCCGCGCCGGCCGATCTTGATGGTGTCGCCGAGCCGGTTGGCCGAGGTCGGCTCGCCGACGAGGCAGGCGTCCAGCCGCTCGCCGTGCGCGCGCAGCCAGTCCAGCACCTTGCGCGTGCCGTTGACCGCCGGCCCTTCCTCGTCGCCGGTCAGCACGAGGCTGATCGAGCCCGTGAAGCGGCCGCGCCGCGCCGCCAGGAACCGCTCGACCGCGGCGATGAAGCACGCCACCGCCCCCTTCATGTCGACCGCGCCGCGCCCCCACAGGGCGCCGTCGGCGACGCGCGCGGCGAACGGGTCCACGCGCCAGGCGGCGCCATCGCCCACCGGCACGACGTCGGTGTGACCAGCGAAGCAGAAGTTTGGCGGCTCGGCGCCGAGCCGTGCGTAGAGATTGTCGACGGCGGGGGTGCCCGCCTCCTCGAAGCGGAGCGGATGGCAGGCGAAGCCGAGGCCCTGCAGGCGCCGCGCGACGACGCCGAGCGCGCCGTCGTCCGAGGGCGTGACGCTGCGGCAGCGGATCAACTCGGCGGTCAGCGCCGCCGCGGCGTCAACCATGGGCTCAATCCCGGAGCAGGTCGTTGATGGAGGTCTTGGACCGCGTGCGTTCGTCGACGCGTTTCAGGATCACGGCGCAGTAGAGCGAGGGTTCGGTGATGTTCGTGCCCTCGCGCGTCTTGCCCGGCAGGGTCCCGGGCACGACGACCGAGTAGGCGGGCACCCGGCCGTAGCGCACCTCGCCGGTGGCGCGGTCGACGATCTTGGTGGACGCGCCGATGAAGACGCCCATGGACAGCACCGAGCCGGTCTCGACGACCACGCCCTCGACCACCTCGGAGCGCGCGCCGATGAAGCAGTCGTCCTCGATGATCACCGGGCCGGCCTGCAACGGCTCGAGCACGCCGCCGATGCCGGCGCCGCCCGAGATGTGGCAGTTCTTGCCGATCTGGGCGCAGCTCCCCACGGTCGCCCAGGTGTCGACCATGGTGCCGCGATCGACATAGGCGCCGACGTTGACGAACGACGGCATCAGCACGACGCCCGGCGCCACGTAGGCCGAGTGGCGCACCACGCAGTCCGGCACGGCGCGGAAGCCGGCGGCGCGGAAACGCACCGCGTCCCAGCCGTCGAACTTGTTGCGCACCTTGTCCCACCACACGCCGCGCTCGCCGGGGCCGCCGCCCATGACGACCGAGTCGTTCAGGCGGAACGACAGCAGCACGGCCATCTTCAGCCACTGGTTGATGTGCCACTGTCCGTCGCGCTTCTCGGCGACGCGCAGGCGCCCGGAATCCAGACCGTCCAGCGCGGCCTCGATCGCCGTCCGCACCGGCCCCTGTGTCGCGGGCGACAGCGAGTCCCTGGTCGCCCACGCCGCCTCGACCGTGCTCCGCAATGCCTCGTCGTTCATGACGCCCCCCGCGATGAGGCGCCTACCGTAGCGGCGGCGCCCCGGCTGTCAACGCCGCCCTGCGGCGGGCGACCAGATCGTCGAGCCAGAGGGCCAGATCGTCCGTGGTGTGATGGATGTGCGCGCCCTCGCTGCCCTCGCGGCCCCAGGTGCTGGGCGTGCGCACCCACACCGTGGTCATGCCCAGATCGTGGGCCGGGACCAGGTTGCGCGCCATGTCCTCGACCATCGCGGCGCGCGCGGGCTCGATGCCGTGGCGTTGGATCAGCGCGGCGTAGGGCCCGGTCTTCGGCTTCGGCACGTAGTCCGAGGCGACGATATCGAACACCGCCTCGATGTGGCCCGTGACGCCGAGCCTGGCGCACACCTTGTCGGCGTGGTCGACGGTTCCGTTGGTGAAGATCAGCTTGCGCCCGGGCAGGGCGTCCAGCGCCGTGGCCAGGGTGGGCGCGGCCGGAATCGCCGAATAGTCGATGTCGTGGACGAAGTCGAGAAACCCGGCGGGGTCGATGCCGTGGCGGTCCATCAGGCCGCGCAGGGTGGTGCCGTGACCCTGGAACAGCTCCTTCTGGCGCTGGTTGGCCTCGCTGCCGTCGCAACCGAGCAGATTCTCGATGTAGCGGCCGATGCGGCGCTCGACCTGCTCCCACAGGCTGTAGCGCGCGTGGTAGAGCGTGTTGTCCAGGTCGAAGATCCACGTTTCGACGTGCTCGAACAGGTCGCGACGCATGGCGCGGAGCATGGCCGTGCGGTGGCGTCGCCGCAAGCCCGCCGTCCGGTTAAGTCGCCCTTAATACCGCCGGTGTCACGCTGGGTCCATGACCGGCGAGGCTTTTACGGCCGAGGCAGGACCCGTCGACGCGGCGCAACGTTGCGTCGACGCGCTGCTGTCGGCCCATCCCGGCCCGGCGCTGCTGCTCGACGACTACGGCCGGCCGCGCATGTCCAACGCCGCCGCCGCCGCCATGGGCCCCGCGCTGTCCGCCGGGCGCGTGCCCGCGCTGGCCAAGACGGCGCGCCGTGGCGGCCACCGGCATCGGCGAGCGGATCGACACCCTGCTCGACGATCATACCTATGACGTGATGCTGCCGCCGTGGGACGGCGAGCCCGCCGGCGTGCTCGCCTTCGCCCGCGACGTCGAGGCGGACCGTTCGCTGCGCCGCGCCTTGATCGAATCGCGCCAGCGCTACAAGGACTTCGCGGCGTGCGCCAGCGACGTGCTGTGGGAAACCGATGCCGACGGCCGCTTCACCTTCGTCTCGCCCGGCGGCGCGCTCGGCTTCGCGGCCAACGAGCTGGTGGGGCGTCCAGCTGATGGCCTTTGCGTCCCCGGCTCGCGCCGAGCCCTGACCGATCCGTTCCGCGCCGAGGTGCCGGTGGCCGACCAGGCGATGAGCCTGATCACCGCCGCCGACGGCCGTGCCGAAGTCCTGATCTCGGCGCTGCCGGTGTTCGCCGACGGCGTGCTTGCCGGGGCGCGCGGCGTGTGGCGCGACGTCACCGCCGATCACGCGCGCGAAGCCGAGCTGGTGGGCCTGCGCCGGCGCGAACACGCGATCGCCCAGATCGTCGGCGCCATGCGCGACGAGGCCGACGTCGGCGCCATGCTGACCTAGGCGGCCGAGGCACTGGAGCAGGTCGTCGGCGCCGCCGTCGTCGCCGTGGCGACGCTGGAGGGCGACGAGCTGGCGCTGACCGCCTCCGCCGGCGCCGCGCCGGACTGGTTGCTGCCGATCGCCACCGCGCACCTCGGCGATGGCGTGGCGCGCGCCGTGCGCGACCTGGTGGGCGAGGGTGTCGCCATGCTGATGATTGCCACCCGTTCGCGCGGGAGCGTCAACGGCGCGCTGTGCGTCGGGCGCGACGCGGCGGATCCGTGGACCGACGAGGACCGTGCCGTCATGCTCGGCATCGCCGACGCAGTCGGCCTGACCATCGAGCAGGTGCGCGATCACGAGGCCGTGCGTCGCCTATCGCGGCTCGACGGGCTGACCGGGCTGCTCAACCGTCGCGCCTTCCGCGAGGAGATCGAGCACCGCGCCGCGCTGGCCGCGCGCCGTGGCAGGGCGTGCGCCGTCTTCTACATCGACCTCGATCACTTCAACCAGGGGTCGACGACGGCGCCGGCCACGCCGCCGGCGACGCGGCGCTGGTGGCGGTGGCGCGGCTCTTGACCGAGGTGTTCCGACGCGCCGACGTGATCACCCGCCTGGGTGGCGACGAGTTCACCGCGTGGTGCGACGACATGAATGTCGACGGCGCGCTCTACGCCGCCAAGCGCGGCGGCCGCGGCCGCTTCGTCATGGCCGGTGACGGCCCGCCCCAGCATCACGGAGGAGAAGGATGTTGAAGCGCCTGCTGAACAGGGGCCCGGCGATCGCCGGGTACGAGACGTCCAAGACGGTGGCCAGCAGCGACGACGTAAGGCAGCGGCGCAAACTGGCGCCGCGCGACGATGCGCGGCCCGAGATTCTCTACTACCTGGCCGAGGACGAGGACACCAAGGTGCGGCGCGCGGTCGCCTCCAACCCGACGGCGCCGCGCCAGGCCGACCTGATCCTAGCCGAGGACCGCGACGACGATGTGCGTTGCGAACTGGCCCGGAAGATCGGCCGCCTGGCGCCCAATCTGCCGAGGGACGCCGCCGACAAGCTGGCGCGGCTTACCCTCGACGTGCTCGAGAAGCTGGTGACTGCTCAATTGCCGCGCGTGCGCCAGATCGTCGCCGACGAGGTCAAGCACTGCGACAACCTGCCGCGCGGCCTGATCCGACGCCTGGCGATGGACGCCGAACTCGCCGTCGCGGGACCGGTGCTCGAATACTCGCCGCTGCTGTCCGACGCCGACCTGCGCGAGATCATCGACAGCGATCCGGTGCGTGGCGCGCTCGGCGCCGTGGCGCGCCGCGGGGCGCTGGGCGAGTCCGTGTGCGAGGCGATCGCCGAGAGCGAGGACGACGACGCCATCGTCGACCTGCTGGCCAACAAGGGCGCGCAGATCCGCGAGGAGATGCTGGACCGCCTGATCGCCCGCGCGCCGCCCAAGGAGGCGTGCACACGCCCCTGGTGCGTCGTGGCGAGCTCAGCGTCCGGGCCGTGGCGCGCATCGCCACGTTCGTCTCCTTCTCGCTGCTGCGCTCGATGGAGGAACGCAACGACCTGCCGGCGGAGGCCATGGCCGAGGTGTGCAAGGCGGTGCGCGAACGCATCGAGCAGAGCGCCGCCGAGGAGCCGCGCCCCACGGGCAACGCGAAGGCCGCGTCGGCCGCGGACGACGGTTCGATCCAGGCGGCCATGGAGCGCGGCGATGGCCGTTACGTGCGCACGGCCCTGGCGGCCAAGGTCAAGATCGCGCCCGACAAGGTCGAGCACATCCTGGGTTCGCGGCGCGGCAAGGTGATGACGGCGCTCGCCTTGAAGGCCGGATTCTCCATGCGCACGGCGGTGCTGATCCAGCGCCGCATCGCCGGCATCCCGCCGGACAAGATGCTCAACGCTCGCGACGGCATCGACTTCCCGCTGTCGAAACAGGAGCTCCAGGCGCACTTCCGTATGATCGTGTAGGTCCGCGTCAGCGCGGACCCGTCATCAGGGAACCCTGGCGAGCGGCGTCATGCCCTAAGCTGGGGCATGACCCTTGGCCGCGACGATGTGCCCGCGCCGCCCACGCAGCCCCCGCTGGTCGGGGCGGCTCGGCTTCGTGCTGGCGGCCATCGGCTCGGCGGTCGGGCTCGGCAGCATCTGGAAGTTCCCCTACGAGGTCGGCGCCAACGGCGGCGGCGCGTTCATCGCGTTCTACCTGCTGGGGCTGGTGCTGGTCGTCGTGCCGCTGATGCTGGCCGAGTTCGCCATCGGCCGGCGCGGCCGGGGCGACGCGGCGACCAGCCTGACGCGCGTCGCGCTCGAGGCGGGCGGTTCACGCCGCTGGGGGGCTGGTCGGCTGGCTCGACATCGCCGCCGGGTTCCTGATCCTCAGCTTCTATTCGGTGATCGGCGGCTGGACGCTCGCCAAAGCCGTCGAGACGGTGATCGACGGCCTGCCCGCGCCCGCCGAGGCGGGCGCCCGGTTCGACGGCCTGCTCGCTGCGCCGGCGCGCATGACCGCGTACCATGCGGCCTTCATGGCGGCGACCGCGGCCATCGTCGCGTCGCTGGTGCCGCGCCTGAGCTGGACCCGCCCGCGCGCCGTCGCGATCGCCGCCGCGACGTGCTTCACGGCGGGCATCGCGACGGTCCTCTCGTTCAACCTGTGGGCCGGGTGGTCGCCGCTCCGCATGGTGCCGGGCCTCGAGGCGGCGACGGTCTTCGACCTGCTCGACGACCTCACGTCCAACATCATGCTGCCGCTGGGCGGTCTGCTGGTCGCGCTGTTCGCCGGCTGGCGCGCGCCGCGCCTGCTGGAAGGGGAGCTTGGCCTCGGCCCGGCGTGGGCGGGATCGCTGCGCTGGGCGGCCCCAGCGTTGATCCTCGCGGCGACCCTGGCGCCCGTGCTGCTGTAGATCCCTGTCTGGAGCGGCTTCGGGAAGCCTGGGGTCACCCCGCCTGTCATCCCTGGGCCGGCCAAAGGCCGGAACCGGGGATCCAGCAACGAAGAACGTACGAGCGGCCCTGGACCCCCGGTTCGCCGCTGCGCGCCGCCCGGGGGTGACAGCGGAGCAGGTGGCTACCCGGCCCTAGCCGCGGTCGATCATGGTGCCCGTGCCGTGCTCGGTGAAGATCTCGAGCAGCAGCACGTGGGGCACCCGGCCGTCCAGGATGTGCGATTCGGGGATGCCGCCCTCGACCGCCTCGAGGCACGTCTCGAGTTTGGGGATCATGCCGCCGCGCACCGCGCCGTCGCGGATCAGCGCACGCCCCTGGGACGCGGTCATGCGCGAGACGAGTTCGCCCTTTCCGTCGAGCACGCCGGCGACGTCGGTCAGCATCAGGAGTTTGCGCGCGCCCAGCGCCCGGGCGACCGCGCCGGCGGCCGTGTCGGCGTTGATGTTGTAGGTCTCGCCAGCGGCGCCCACGCCGATCGGCGCGATGACCGGGATGATGTCCGAGCCGGTGAAGACGCGCAGGATCTCGGGGTTGATGCGCGCCGGTTCGCCGACAAACCCGAGGTCGAGGATCTTCTCGATATTGGAATCCGGGTCGCGCTGGGCGCGCCGGAGCTTGCGCGCCTCGATCAGGCGGCCGTCCTTGCCCGACAAGCCCACCGCCAGACCGCCGGCCTCGTGCAGCGCGCCGACGATCTGCTTGTTGATCGTCCCGGACAGCACCATCTCGACGACGCCGACCGCGTCCGCGTCGGTGACGCGCAGGCCGTCGACGAAGGTCGACCGCATGCCCAGCCGGTCGAGCATCTGGCCGATCTGCGGCCCGCCGCCGTGGACGACGATGGGGTTGATGCCGACCTGCTTGATCAGCACTAGGTCGCGGGCGAAGTTGAGCGCCAGCTTGTCCTCGCCCATGGCGTGGCCGCCGTACTTGATGACGAACGTCTGCCCGGCGAAGCGCTGCATGTAGGGCAGCGCCTCGGTCAGGGTCGCGGCGGTGCGCAGCCAGTGCTTGGTCAGGCCGATGTCCTTGGCGTTCATGGCGGCGACATTACGGCAACGCGGGGTCCTCGACCATCGCCGCGAGCGACGCGCGCAGCGCCGCGATGCCGTCGCCGGTGCGCGCGCTGGTCGCCACAGTCACGGGGAACGCGGCCGGGCGGCGCTCCAGTGCCTCGGCTACGACGGCGGTCCGCTGGGCGAGCGCGCCCGGCTTGACCGCGTCGGCCTTGGTCAGCACAGCCTGATAGACCACCGCCTGCAGGTCGAGCCAGTCCATGACCTTGAGGTCGGTGGCCATGAGGCCGCGGCGCGCGTCGATCAGCAGCGGCACGCGGCGCAGCGTCGGGCGCTCGCGCAGGTAGTGTTCGATCAGCGCCGTCCAGGCCTGGATCGCGTGGGCGGCCGCGTCGGCATGGCCGTAGCCCGGCAGGTCGACCAGCACCAGCCGGCCGTCCAGGTCGAAGAAGTTGATCGTCTGGGTGCGCCCCGGCGTCTGGGACGTGCGCGCCAGGTCGCGTCGCCCGGTCAAGGCGTTCAGGAGGCTCGACTTGCCGACGTTCGAGCGGCCGAGAAACGCGACCTCGGGCAGGGCCGGCGGCGGCAGGGCCTCGACGGTCGGCGCCGCCGCCGTGAAGGCGCAAGCGCGCGCGAACAGCGCGGCACCACGCCGCAGTGCCTCGGCCTCGTCGGCGTTCGCGCCGTCCGTGGTGTCATCGGTGGCGGTCAGGCCTTGACGCCCATGCGCTTCATGATGAGCCACTGCTGGGCGATGGCCAGCAGGTTGCTCCACGTCCAGTAGATCACCAGCCCGGCCGGGAACGGCGCCAGGATGAAGGTGAACACGATGGGCAGCATCATCATGATCTTGGCTTGCGTCGGGTCGGGCGGCTGCGGGTTGATCTTCTGCTGCAGGAACATCGTGACGCCCATGGCCAGCGGCCAGAGACCGATCATCAGGAACTGCGGCGGCGTCCACGGGATCAGCCCGAACAGGTTGAAGATCGTGGTCGGGTCGGGCACCGAGAGATCGCGGATCCAGCCGTAGAACGGCGCGTGGCGCATCTCGATGGTGACGAAGATCACCTTGTAGAGCGCGAAGAACACCGGGATCTGCAGCAGGATCGGCAGGCACCCGGCGGCCGGGTTCGCCTTCTCCCGCTTGTAGAGCGCCATCAGCTCCTGCTGCATCTTGGCCTTGTCGTCGGGATAGCGCTCGCGCAGCTTGACCATCTCGGGCTGCAGCTTCTTGAGCTTGCTCATCGCCTGGTACGACTTGTTGGCCAGCGGGAAGAACGCCAGCCGCACCACGACGGTCAGCAGCATGATGGCGATGCCGAAGTTGCCGACCTGCCGGTAAAACCAGTCCAGCAGCTTGAACAGAGGCTTGGTCAGGAACGGGAACCAGCCCCAGTCGATCGCCAGGTCGAAGCGCGCCACGCCCAGGCCATCGCGGTAGCCCTCGACGATGCTGACCACCTTGGCGCCGGCGAACAGCCGGGCGCTTGCCTCGTGGGAGGTGTCGGGGGCGATGGTGACCGCCTCGCGCAGGAAGTCCACCTGGAACCGTTCGCCGCCGTCCTTCGCGGTGTGCCTGAAGTAACCGGTGAACGGCGCCGCCTGGTCGGGCACCAGCGCGGCCAGCCAGTACTTGTCGGTGATGCCGATCCAGCCGCCCGTCGACGGCTGCTTGGGATCGGGCTCGATCTTGCGCCAGCCCTCGTCGCGGATCTCGTCGTAGTCGACCTCGGTCAGCGTGCCGCCGAAGACGCCAAGCAGCCCCTCGTGCAGGATCCAGAAGCCCAGCGTCGCGGGCTCCTCGTGCCGGCTGATCAGGCCGTAGGGGTAGAGCGTGATCGGTGCCGCGCCGTTGTTCTCGACGCGCTGGGTCACGGTGAACAGGAAGTGCTCGTCGATCGCGATGCGCTGGACGAAGCGCACGCCCTGGCCGTTGTCCCAGGTCAGCGTCACCGGCTGGCTCGGCTCGAGCGTGGCGCGGTCGGCGGTCCACACGGTCTCGGCGGTGGGCAGCGGCGTCGTGGTCCCGGCCGCGCCGACCCAGCCGAACTCGGCGAAGTAGGTGCTGGGCGCGTCGGACGGGTTGAGCAGATCGACCGCCGGGCTGCCCGATTTCACCTCGGTGCGGTAGTCGGGCAGGGACACGTCGTCGATGCGCGCGCCGGTCAGCGCGATCGAGCCGGTAACCTGCGGCGCCTTGATGGCCACCCGGGGCCCCAGCGCCAGCACCGTGGCGCGATCCGCCGCGGGTGCCGCCTGGTCCGTGGCGCCGGGCACCGCGGGGACTTCGCCGGCCCCCGTGGTGGACGCCGCGTCACCGGTGGCCGTTGCCTCCGCGGTGGACTGGATCGCCGTCTGCTGCTGGGCTATCTCGGTCTGCTCGCGCAAACGTGGCAATTCGTAAAAGAACTGGTAGGCGAGCAGGATGGCTATCGAGATCGCCACCGCCATGATCATGTTCTTCTGGTCCATGGCGCGGAGCTCAGACGCGCGGACCGGGCGCGGCGCCCGGCACGGGGTCGTAGCCGTGACCCCCCAGCGGATGGCAACGCAGCAGACGGCGCGCCGCCAACAACCCGCCGCGCAGCGCGCCGTGGCGCTCCAGCGCCTCCAGCGCGTAGACCGAGCAGGTCGGCAGGTAGCGGCAGCGGCCGGCCAGCACCGGCGCGATGCCCAGGCGATAGGCCCGCACGAGCAGGGCGAGACCGTGGGCGGCCGGGCTCATGGCACGGCCGTGCGATCGAGCCGGTCGAACGCGGCCTCCAGGTCGCTGACCATCGTGGACCAGGGGCGCGACACGGCGGCGCCGCGCGCGACCAGGACATAGTCCCAGCCGGGCCGTGCGCGGGCCGCCAGCACCCGTGCTGCGAGCGCCTTCAGGCGCCGGCGCGCGCGGTTGCGCACCACGGCGCCGCCCACCTTGCGGCTGGCCGTGAAGCCGACGCGGACCGCCGAACTGGCGGCCTCGCTCGGGCGGGCCTGCAGGATGAAAGCCTCGGTCACCACCTTGACACGGCTCCCGGACAGCCGGACGAAATCGCCCCGGTGTCGCAGGCGCTGGGGTCCGGCGCCACGCTCAGGCGGAGAGCCGCTTGCGACCCTTGGCACGGCGGCGGGCCAAGACGATACGGCCGCCGACGGTCTTCCTGCGGGCGCGAAAGCCGTGACGGCGCTTGCGGATCAGGCGGCTCGGCTGATATGTGCGTTTCACGGGCTCGGCTCGACAACAGGGGGGCGGCCCCTGGGGCCGCCGCGAAGGCCCGGTGTATAGGCCGTCGCCCGCGGCGAGTCAACCGGCGCCGGGACGCCCGCGCGACGCCACTGGAACGCCATGCCGGCACCGTCGTTCAGCCTGGCCCAGCCCCTCCGAAGCCTGTCCTCGCGCCTGCTGGTGCTGACCGTCCTGTTCGTCATGATTGGCGAGGTGCTGATCTACGTACCGTCGATCTCGCGCTATTGGCAGAACTACCTGCAGGAACGCCTGGCGGCGGCGCACCAAGCGTCGCTGGCCGTGCTGGCCACGCCCACGGGGCGGGTGCCGCCCAGCCTGGCGACCGAGCTGCTGCGCCATGCCAAGGTCCGTTCGATCGCGCTCAAGATGCGCAACGCCTCCTACCTGATGCTCGGCCAGCCCACGCCGGTCGACGCGACGATCGCGCTCGACGGCGCCTCTCCCTGGTGGCTGATCCGCATGGCCTTCACCACCCTGGCCGAGGGCGATCGCCGTCTGTCGGTCGTCGGCACCTCGCCGGCGGACCCCACGATCGGCGTCGAGGTCACGCTCGACGAGCCGCCGTTGCTGGACGCCATGCTCGACTACTCGTGGCGCATCCTCCTGCTGTCGATCGTCATCTCGCTGGTCGCGGCGTCGCTCGTATTCCTGGCGCTGCGCTGGTTGCTGGTGCGCCCGTTGCGCCGCCTGATCGACGACATCGCCGGGTTCCGCCGCGCGCCCGAGGACGCCTCGCGCGCCGTGGTGCCCAGCGCGCGCAGCGACGAAATCGGCCAAGCGCAGCGCACGGTACAGGACATGCAGATCGCCCTGCGCGGCGCGCTGCGTCAATGCGCCCGGCTGGCCGCGACGGGCGCCGCCGTCGGCAAGATCAGCCACGACCTGAAGAACATCCTGGCCACGGCGGCGCTTGTCTCCGACTGCCTGACCCTGAGCGGCGATCCCGAGATCAAGCGCCAGGCCGGGATCCTGGAAGCGGCGATCGACCGCGCGGTTCTCCTGTGCGAGGACGCGCTGCGCTTCGCCCGCGCCGACGAGCCCGAGCTGCGCCTGTCCCGGTTCCCCTTGCGCGCCCTGGTCGCCGACGTGGGCGAGGCGCTGGCGGCGGGCGACACGCCGGCGTTCCAGTTCGACAACGACGTGCCCGAGACCCAGTAGGTCCGCGACGACCGCGATCAGATCTTCCGCGTGCTGCTGAACCTCGGGCGCAACGCGGTCGACGCCATGAACGGCGGCGGCCGCCTTGCCGTGGCGGCGACGGGCGCCGATCACGTCACGCGCGTGACGGTGCGCGACAACGGTCCCGGTCTGCCGGCCAAGGCGCGCGAGCACCTGTTCGAGGCGTTCGCCGGCGGCGCCCGGCCGGGTGGCACGGGGCTCGGGCTCGCCATCGCGCGCGAGCTGGTCAACGCCCACGGTGGCGATCTGGTGCTCATCGCCACGGGGGCCGAGGGGACGACCTTCGCGTTCACCCTGCCCCAGCCCTACGCGGGTACGGCGTAGGGCCGGCTCGCCTCAGCTCGCCTCGAGGATCTCGACGATCTCGGCCAGCTCGTCGGCGAGCTGGCCCGGCAGATGGGCGCGGAACACGTCGGCGAGGCCGCGGTAGTACCAGAGCGTCGCCTCGCGCAGGTGGGCGATGTAGCGCTCCTTGCGCTGGCGCCAGTCCGCCTTGCGCTCCCCGGCCGAGGTGTTGGCGAGGCCGTCCGAGCAGGCCTCGACCATGTGGGCCACGCGGTGGCCGAAGCGGTTGCGCACGTCGTCCAGGCGCGCCTTGCCGCCCTGGTCCTTGGCGCTGTCGTGCAGCAGCGCGGCGATCGCCAGGTCCTCGTCGCCGCCATACTCCAGCACCGTCGCGGCGACCGCGAGCAGGTGTGCGACGTAGGGCGTGCCGGTGCCCTTGCGCGTCTGGCCGCCGTGGACGTGGGTCGCGTACAGCAGTGCGCGGTCGAAGCGGTCGGTCAGTGTCGTGGTCATGGTTGTCGCCCTCTGGATATGCAGCGTGCCACTCAGTCCACTTGGAGCACCAGGCACTTCAGATAGGCGGATTCAGGCAGGGCCGGGTGCAGCGGGTGGTCGGGCGCCGCGCCGGACGCGCGCAGGATGCGCGCCTCGCGTCCGGCGTCGCCCAGGCCCCGCCGCACCTGCTCGTCGAAGGTCGGCGCGTCTACGTTGTGCGAGCACGAGGCGATCGCCAGGATGCCGCCGGGCGCGACGACCGCCGCCGCCAGCCGCGCCAGCTTGCGGTAGCCGCGCAGGCCGGCCCCTAGGTCCTTGCGCGACTTCACGAACGACGGCGGATCGGTGATCACCACGTCCCATACCTCGCGCGCTGCGCCGCGCGATTCCAGATAGGCGAACACGTCGGCGCGCGCGAAGCTCGCGGTCGTCAGGCCGCTCGCCTCGGCCGCGGCGCGCGCCAGGTCGAGCGCCGGCTGCGAGGTGTCGACCAGGGTCGCGGCCGCCGCGCCGGCGGCCAGCGCGCGCAGGCCGAAGCCGCCGCCATGGCAATAGAGATCGAGCACGCGCGCGCCGGACGCCAGCGCGGCGACGAACGCCCGGTTGTCGCGCTGGTCGAAGTACCAGCCGGTCTTCTGCCCGGCGATCAGATCGGCGCGGAACGTCACGCCGCCCTCGGGCACCGCCACGGGCGCATCCGGCGTGGCGCCCGACGTGCGCACATAGCCGTCCAGGCCCTCCAGGCGCCGCACCGCGCTGTCGCAGCGGTAGACGATACCGCGCGGCTTCAACGTGGCGTCCAGGGCCTCGGCGATCACCGGCAGCAGACGTTCGGCGCCGGCCGTGTTGGCCTGGACCACGAGCACGTCGCCGAAGCGATCGACGACCAGACCGGGCAAGCGGTCCGCCTCGGCGTGGATCAGCCGATAGAAGGGGGCGCCGATCAGGCGGTCGCGCAGGTCGCGCGCCCGCGTCAGGCGTCGGGCGATGGCGCCCGCGTCGAACGGCGCCTCTGGGTCGCGGTCGACCACCCGCGCGGCGATCAGGGAATGGGGGTTGAACGTGGCGCACACCAGGGCCTCGCCGCCCGCGTCGATGACGCGCGCCAACGTGCCGGGCTCCAACGCCTTGGCCGCCGCGTCCATGGCGATCTCGTTGGAGAAGATCCAGGGATGGCCGGCGCGCAGGCGCTTGGCGTGGCCCGCCAGCAGGCGGATCGTCGGGCGGTCGGCGGCTTCGGTCATGACGGGGTGATTTCCGATGGCGTGCGCGTCTGCCTACCCGGAACAGTGGATAAGATAAACCTGTTTCCGGCGCCCGCTGCTCGCACCCGCCCGATGTTGACCGGGCCGCTGGGTCACTACATACTTAGGCCGATGCCTAATAAAAAAGCGCCGCTCGACCTGGTCTTCCACGCGTTGGGTGATCCCACCCGCCGCGCCGTGGTCAGCCGCCTGTGCCGCGGGCCGGCGGCGGTCAGCGAGCTCGCGCGCCCGTTCGCCATGGCCTTGCCGTCCTTCGTCCAGCACCTGGGCATCCTGGAGGACTGCGGACTTGTGCGATCGCGCAAGAAGGGCCGCGTGCGCACCTACTGGATCGTGCCGAAGCCCATGAAGTCCGCGGAGCGCTGGATGGCCGAGCGTCGCGCCCTTTGGACGGCGCGCCTCGATCAGCTCGACGCCTACCTCGAGGTTATGCAGGAGGACGAACCATGATGCACTTGACGTACGCTTCCGATCCGCGTCTCGACCTGGTGCTCGAGCGCGTGGTCGATGTGTCGCCCGCGCGCGTGTGGGCCGCGTGGACCGAGCCGAGCCGCGTCGTGAAATGGTTTACGCCGGCGCCGTGGACGACCGTCGACTGCCAGATCAATCTGCGGCCCGGCGGCGCGTTCCGCACGGTCATGCGCTCGCCCCAGGGCAATAACTTTCCGAACGTCGGCTGCTACCTCGAGATCGTCGAGGGCCGCCGCCTGGTGTGGACCGATGCACTGCTGCCCGGCTACCGGCCGGCCCAACGTCGGGCGCGCGGCTTCACCTTCACGGCGGTGGTGGCGGTCGAACCGCACGGCGGCGGCGCCAAGTACACGGCGCTCGCCATGCAGGGCGAGGAAGAGGGCCGGCGGCACCACGAGGCCATGGGCTTCCACGACGGTTGGGGCAAGGCGCTCGATCAGCTCGTCACGCACATGAAGCAGGCTTGATCGGTCCGGTCAGTCGCCGGCCGCGATGCCTTCGCGGCGCGGGTCGGCGCCGCCCAACAAGCCGTCGGGCGTGACCAGGATGACGTTGAGGCCGCTGGCCATGTCCTTGGCCGCGGTCTCCTGGCCCAGCGCGGCCAGCGCCTCGGCCAGGGCCTCGGCCGCGGTGCCGGCCTCCAGCTCGGTCGCGCCGTTGCGGTTCAGCAAATGAGGCAGGCCGACGGCGGCCTGCGGATTGAGGCCCCAGTCGAGCATGGCCACCAGCGCCTGCGCGACGTAACCGATGATGCGCGAGCCGCCGGGCGAACCGACCACCGCGACCAGCCGGCCCTCGTGGTCCAGCACGATCATCGGCGCCATGGACGAACGCGGCCGCTTGCCCCGCTCGACCCGGTTAGCGACGGGCGCGCCCTCGACGACCGGCTCGAAGGCGAAGTCCGTCAGCTCGTTGTTCAGCAGGAAGCCGCCCGCTATGAGGCGCGAACCAAACGGACCTTCGATGCTGCTGGTCAGGCCTACCGCGTTGCCGTTGCCGTCGATGACGCTGATATGGGTGGTGGAGGCACGCCCGTCGCCGTCGTCCGGCGCCCAAAGGCGCCCTTCGCGGTGCGGCGGATCGCCCGGCTGGGCGATGCCCAGGCTGTGCTCCGGCGTGATTGGCGCCGACCGTTCCGCGAGATAACCGCGGTCGATCAGGCCCTCGACGGGAACCGCGACGAAGCCGGGGTTGGCGACGAAGGCGTTGCAGTCGGCGAAGGCGAGCCGGCTCGCCTCGGCGATCAGGTGTGCCGCCTCGGCCGATCCGGGCGCCAGAGCCGCCATGTTGAAGCGTTCGAGCAGGCCCAGGATCTGCAGCACGGCGATGCCGCCCGATGACGGCGGTCCCATGCCGCACACGACCCAGACACGATAGGGGCCGCACACCGCATCCCGCCGCTGGGCGTGGTACGCGGTCATGTCGTCGAAGGTGAACGAACCGGGGTTCGGCTCGAAGCGCTGCACCTCCTTGATGAAGTCGAACGGGATTTTCAACCCATCGTAGAAAGTGCGGGCGCCGGATTGTGCGATGGCGTCGAGCGTCTCGCCGAGCCGCGTCATGGTCAGGGCCGTGCCGGCCGGCACCGGCTGGCCCTCGGCGGTCAGGAACAGCGCGGCGGTAGCCCGGTGGGCATCCATGCGCTCGTTCTCGGCGATGGATTGAGCCAGGCGCGGCGACACCGCGAAGCCGGTGAACGCCAGTTTGATCGCCGGCTCGAACAGGCGGTCCCACTCCAGCCAGCCGAAGTCTGGTGCGCAAGGTCCAGCATGTCGATCAGGCCCGGCACGCCGACCGAACGGCCGCTCACCACCGCGTTCATGAAGTCCATGGCCGTGCCGTCGGCGTTCAGGAATAGGTCAGGCGTGGCCGCCGCGGCGCGGGGTTTCCGCCTGTCGTAGGTGGTGACCGTCCGGCTCGCCGCGTCGTAGTGCACGAGGAAGCCGCCGCCGAGGCCCGAGGATTGCGGCTCGACGACGCTCAGCACCAGTTGCGCCGCGATCGCCGCGTCGACCGCGCTGCCGCCCTCGCGCAGGACCGCCAATCCCGCCTCGACGGCGCGCGGGTCGGCGGCGACCACCATGTAGCGCTCGGCGCGCACCGGCTCGCGCGCCGTCGCGCCACCGGCGCCGAGCAGCGCGGTGAAGAGCACGAAGCCCAGGATCCGGCAGGTCGTTTTCCACGTCATGGGTTCACCCTTTGTCGACCCGACCTTACCCGTCCGGGCGCGCGTGAACCATGGCGCGTTCGCCGCGCCTGCCGCTATCCTCGTAAGGCTCACGGCACGCGGGGACGACATGCTGCCGGCCATGGCTGTCGCGACGATCCTGGTGCTGGTCATCGTGACGATCCACTACGAGGCGTTGCGGCTGATCTCGCGCGCGCTGCCGCGCCTGACCATGCTGGCGCCGCGCCAGCGCCTGATCGCTGTGCTGATGGCGGTGTTCGCGGCGCACACGGTCGAGGTCTGGGTCTACGGCGTCGGGTACTACGGCCTCGACCACTGGATCGACATCGGCGGTTTCGGCGGCGTGCCCATGGCGGGCATCGCCGACTACGTCTACTTCTCGATCGTCACCTTCTCGACGCTCGGTTTCGGCGATGTCGTGCCGCACGGCGGGCTGCACTTGGTCGCCGGCGTCGAGGCGGTCAACAGCTTCCTGATGATCGGCTGGTCGGCGTCGTACACCTATATCGCCATCTCCGAGCTGTGGAACCTGCACGACGAGTTCGCCGCCGCCCGGCGTCAGCGGCGATCACCGGATCGGCCGGATCGCGGCGGCTCACCGTGAGCCCGGGTGCGCGCAACCTGATCACCGACGTCGGCCACATCCTGGTCGGCAACGCCGAGGATCGCGCGGCGCGCAGCGGCACGACCGTGGTGCTGTGCGAGCGGCCGTGCGTGGCCGGCGTCGATGTGCGCGGCGGCGCGCCGGGCACGCGCGAGACCGACCTGCTCGACCCGACCAACCTAGTCGATACGGTCGACGCCGTGGTGCTGTGCGGTGGCTCGGCCTTCGGGCTCGACGCGGCCTCGGGCGCGATGCACTGGCTGGCCGGGCAGGGCCGCGGTTTCGCCGTGGGGCCGGCGCGGGTTCCCATCGTGCCGGCGGCGGTCCTGTTCGACCTGAACAACGGCGGCGTCAAGGACTGGGGCGCCGAGCCGCCCTACCGCGCGCTCGGGCGCGCGGCGTGCGCCGCCGCGGCCAAGGACTTCGCCCTGGGCAACGCCGGCGCCGGCTTGGGCGCGCGCGCCGGCGCGTTTAAGGGCGGACTCGGCAGCGCTTCCGTTCTCGACGCCGACGGCCTCGCGGTCGGCGCCCTGGTCGCGGCCAACCCCGTCGGCTCGCCGGTGATGGGCGACGGACCGACGCTGTGGGCCTGGCCCTTCGAACTGGACGGCGAGATGGGTCACCAGCGGCCGCCACTCGCGCCGGTGGCAGCTCATGCGCCGCTCGGCCGGCGGCCGCTGGCCGGCGGCGCCACGACGATCGCGGTCGTCGCCACCAACGCCGAGCTCGACGCGGCGGGGGCGCGCCGTGTCGCCATGATGGCCCAGGACGGCATCGCGCGCGCCATCCGCCCGGCGCACACGCCGTGGGACGGCGATACCGTGTTCGCGTTGGCGACCGGCGCCTGGGCGGCCGCGCGCGGACCCGAGGCGATCGGGCGCGCGGGTGCCATGGCGGCCGATTGCCTGGCGCGCGCCGTCGGCCGAGCGATCGTCCTGGCCGAGGATCTGGGCGACATGGTGAGCTGGCGCACGCGCTTCCCATGACGCGCTACCTGGCCGGCCGGGTGTTCGCCCTGGCGGTGACGTTCGTGCTGGCGGCGCTGGCGGTGTTCGCGGTGCTCGACCTGCTGCCGGGCGACCCGGCGCGCGTCATGCTGGGCATCGGCGCGACGGATGACGCCCTGGCGGCGCTGCGTCACGATCTCGGCCTCGACCGCCCGGCCCACGTCCGGCTGCTCGGCTGGCTCGGCGATCTGGCGCGCGGCGACCTGGGCGTCAGCCACACCTACGGCATGCCAGTGGGTTCGCTGGTGCTCGACCGCCTGGCGGTCACGGCGCCGCTTGCGCTGCTCGCGCTCGCGCTCACGGTGGCGCTGGGCGTGCCGGCCGGGGTCGCGGCGGCGGCCCGGCGCGGGCGCGCGGCCGACCTGGCCATCCTGGCGGTCAGCCAGATAGGCTTGGCCGTGCCGGGCTTCTGGCTCGGCATCCTGCTGATCCTGGCCTTCGGCGTCGGGCTGGGCTGGCTGCCGGCCGGCGGCTTCCCCGGCTGGCGCGAGGACCCGGCCGGCGCGCTCGCCGCCCTCGTGCTGCCGGCGTTCGCGCTGGCGCTGGCCCAGGGCGCCGTGCTCGCGCGCATCACGCGCGCCGCCATGCTCGAGACCCTCAACGAGGACTACACGCGCATGGCGCTGGCCAAGGGCATGGGTCGCGCGCGCCTGCTGTGGCGCCACGCCCTGCCCAACGCGCTGGTGCCGGTGCTGGCGCTGATCGGCCTGCAGGTCACGTTCCTGATCGCGGGCGCGATCGTGCTGGAGACCGTGTTTACCCTGCCGGGCCTCGGACGCCTAGTGTTGCAGGCGGTGACCCAGCGCGACCTGGTGGTGGTGCGCGGCGTCATCATGGTCCTGGTGGTCGGCGCGGTGCTGATCGCCTTCACGGTCGACGCGCTGCACGCCCTCCTCGATCCGCGGCTCCGCGCCGAGGGCCGGCCATGAGGCGCGGCGGTCTCGCGCTCGGCCTCGGCCTGATCGGCGCGATCGTCGCCATGGCGGCGCTGTCGCTAGTCTGGACGCCCTATCCCGTGGACGCGATCGACGTGGCCGGCCGGCTCGCCGGGCCGTCGGCGACGCATTGGCTGGGCACCGATCATTTCGGCCGCGACATCCTGACCCTGATCCTGGCCGGGGCGCGCACGGCCGTGGTGGTCGGGCTGATCGCGGTGGGCGCCGGCATGGCGGTGGGCGTCGCGGTGGGCGCGGCGGCGGCCGGCGCGGGCGGTGTGCTCGACGAGGCGCTGATGCGGCTCAGCGACGCGGCGTTCGCGTTTCCCGCCGTGGTCTCGGCGCTGCTGATCACCAGCCTGTTCGGCGCGGGCACGCTCAACGCCATGATCGCCATCGCGATCTTCAATGTCCCGGTGTTCGCGCGCACGACCCGCTCGGCGGCGCGCCAAGCGTGGCGGCGCGACCATGTGCGCGCCGCGGTGGCGCTCGGCAAGTCGCGCCTGGCGGTGACGCGCGATCACGTGCTGCCGACCATCGCCGGCGTCCTGGTGGTGCAGGGGGCGTTGCAGTTCGGCCTGGCGATCCTGGCCGAGGCGGCGCTGAGCTATCTGGGCATCGGCGCCCAGCCGCCCGAGCCGAGTTGGGGGCGCATGCTGAACGACGCGCAGACCTACCTGTTCGGCCAGCCCTGGCTCGCGCTTTACCCCGGCCTGGCGATCAGCCTCGCCGTGCTGGGCTGCAACCTGGTCGGTGACGGCCTGCGCGACGGGCTCGACCCGCGCCTGCGCCGGGTGGTACGCAGGTTGGCCACTTGAACCGCCCGCAGCGGAGGAAACCATGCCCACCGTGCTCATCACCGGCGCCAACCGTGGCCTGGGCCTCGAGTTCGTGCGTCAGTACGCCGCCGACGGCTGGACCGTGCACGCCTGCTGCCGGTCGCCCGACGCGGCGAAGGAGCTCAAGGCGATCAAGGGCGCCATCATGATCCATGCGCTTGACGTGGCCGACCGCGCCAGCGTCAAGGCGCTGGCCAAGGCGCTGAAATCGACCGCCATCGACGTCCTGATCAACAACGCCGGGGTCTACGGCGGCGAGCGCGACCGCCAGACGTTCGGCAAGGTCGACGACGGTTCATGGGACGCGACGCTGCGCGCCAACGCGCTCGGGCCGCTGATGATCACCGAGGCCCTCATCGACAACGTCGTCCGCGGCGGTCCCAAGATCATCGCCTGCGTCACCAGCAAGATGGGCAGCATGGCCGACAACAGGTCGGGCGGTGCTTACATCTACCGGGCCAGCAAGGCCGCATTGAACGCCGTGGTGGTCAGCCTGGCGCTGGATCTCAAGGCGCGCGGGGTCACCGTGATCGCGTTCCACCCGGGCTGGGTGCAGACCGACATGGGCGGGCGCGGCGCGCCGATCACGCCCAAGGTCAGCGTCGCCGGCATGCGCGCGGTCATCACCGCCGCGCGGCCCGCCGACAGCGGCAAGTTCCTCAACTACAACGCGGCCACCATCCCCTGGTAGCGGCGCAAGGCGTGGCGCACCAACGCCAGCCGGTCGTTGCCCCAGAACAAGGCCCCGTTCACGATGAACGTCGGCATGCCGAACACGCCAGCGTCCAGCGCGCGCCGGAGGATGGATTCGACCAGCGCCGTCGTGGCGTCGTCGTCCAGGCAGCGCGCGAACGCCCCGCGCTCCAGCCCGACGGTGGCGGCGCGCGCGATGCATGGCTCGCGGTCCACCCGCTCGGGGTCGTCGACGAACACGGCACCGAACAACGCCATGGAATAGGCCTCCAGCGCGCCCATGCGCCCGGCGGCGACGCAGGCGCGGGCGTAGAGCGGGCCGTCCAGCTCGATTCGCCCGACGGGATCGCGGAACGGCACGCCGTAATAGTCGGCCCACGCCTCGGCGTCGCGCCGGCGGAAGCCCCAGTCGTACTGGCCTGAGGGCGGCGGTCCGGCGAACGGGTTCTGGCCGCGCCGCTCCATCAGCGTCGAGCTAGACAGCGGAAACCAGTTGACGCGGGCGCCCGTCTCGGCGGCGAGTTTGTCGATCCGAGTCGCCGCCAGGTACGAGTACCGGCTGTCGATGCCGTAGTAGAAGTCAACCTCAGGCGCGCTCACGTTGTCGCTTCGTTGCTCGGCGCCAGGATGCAGCCAGCGATCTTCCACGTACCGTCGGGCTGCAACTCCATGGTGTAGAGCGCCATGACCACCGCGCCGTCGGCGCCGACGATCAGGACATGCTGCAGCCAGCGTCCCTCGGGCAGGGCCTCGATGTCGCGAAACTCGGACTCGGCCGCGCGATAGACCGGGGGGTAGCCCTCGCGCACCATCTTCATGAAGATCTGGTGCGTCGGGAACAGGAGCTGGATACCTGGCGCCGCGAAGCCATAGGCGCGCGGTCCGTCGTCCTCGCGGAAGGCCTGGAGCTGTCCCGCGATGACACCGCGGATCGCCGTCTGGTCGGCTTCGGACAGCCCCGCCTGGGCGTGGGCCGGCGCCGCGCCGGCCAGAACCAGGGTGACGAGCAGGGCGACGAGACGAACCATGGCGGCCTCCGGCGACGGGAACGGATACCCCGTCATACGCAGTGGCGCCGTCGCCGGATCAGGCTCAGCGCACGAACACGCGCACTTCGTTGGCGGCGATGTCCGGGCTGGTCAGGGACGACAGCGTTATGCGATCCGACGGCAGGCCCATTTCGTTCAGCGAACGCAGGACGTCCTCGGCGTACTTGCGCGAGGTGTCGGCGGCCAGAGCCACGTCGCTGGGCGTACCCCGGTTGGGCGCCACGGCGACCAAGTCGAACATGGCGCTCGGGCGCCGGTCCAGCGCCTGGCTGACCGCCGTGTAGAGCGCCTGGCGGTAGAGCACGTCCGGCCGGTCGAAGCGGATCACCACCAGGGGCGAGCCAGTGGGTGCCGCGCCGGCCGCCGCCGCCAGGCCCGAGGTGCCGATCGCGCCCGTGCCCGACGACAGCGCCGGGCCGTACACCTGGCCCGAGGACACCGCCAGCGCGAGCTGCGACAGGTTGCGCCGCTCGGTGTTGACGTAGGCGGTCTGCCGGTCGATTGCCGCGTTGGCGTCGCCCAGCAGCCGATCGATCGCCACGATCGTGCGGTCGACCTCGTCCTCCAGTGCGCGCAGCTGGCGGTGATCCTCGTCGATGGCGCCCGACAGCCGGTAGGTCGCGCGGATCGAATCCTGCAGGTACGTGGTCACGCCCGCGTCGGCCGCGATGGCATTGGCGACGCTGTTCATGCGGCCGATGTCCACGGCGATGCCGTCAAGCTCGCTCTGCGCCGTGTTCCACTGGCTGACCAGGACAGGGTTGCCGGGCGTGGTGCCGACCTGAAGCCGCGCCGTGATCGCCGCGAACGTCGCGTAGTAGCGCTGCGCCTTCGCTTCCGAGTCGGCGCGGATGGTGCGGACATCGGTGGCGTTGCGTTCGATCGCCTGCTTCAGCGCCTGCAACTCCAACGTCATGCCGGCGATCTTGGAGCCCACGGCCGTGCCCGTGCTGCCGACCGGCGCCGTGAATGGCGTGATGGTCGAGGAGTTGATCGCCGACGCGCCGCCGATGGTCGGCGAACCTTGCAGTTCACCCTGGGACGGCTCGATCGCCACGGATTGGGCGCCGGACGGGTCCTCGCCGCTCAACGACGGCCACAGCAATTCCTCGGCGTAGGAGCAAGCACCCAAGGCGAGGGCGGCGATCACCGCCGCGCGGGTCACTCGTCCGCTTCCCATTCCCTCGACCCCCCAGACATTCGTTAGTCTCTTTGGCGTCGCGCCGGTCGCGCGAACGCACCCCGACTCGGACGCGAGTTTACGCAGCCCCCTTGACGGGAACAAGGAGCTTGTCGACGTCCCGCGCCACGGCAAGGGGCTTCCCTTGCGCGCGCCCTGGAGTAGGATCGCGCCTTCCGCGCCCCACGAGAGGGAACCATGAACTTCGCGTTTGCCGAGACCGTGCCCGATGGCGTCGATTCAATCGTGGTCGGCGTGCTCGACGACAAGGCCCTGACACCGTCCGCCGCCGCGCTCGACAGGGCGACCGGCGGTGCGCTGACCCGCGCCATGGCGGGGGGCCGCTTCACCGGCGCCAAGGATCATATGCTCGAGATCGCCGCGCCCGCGGGCGTCAAGGCATCGCGCATCGTGCTGGCCGGCCTGGGCAAGGCCGCGGCGCTCAACGACCTGGCCATGGCCAACTGGGGCGGCGCCATCGCGGCTCGGCTCAACGGCTCGGGCGCCAAGGTCGCGGCGATCCATGTCGATGCCGTCGCCGAGGCCGTGGGCCGCCCGGCCGATCATGCCGCGAATGTGGCGATGGGCGCCGAATTGCGCGCCTACCGTTTCGACAAGTACCGCACCAAGCAGAAGGCCGAGGACAAGCCGACGCTCGAGCGCGTCGTCGTCGTCACGGCGGCGCGGGCCCTGGCGGAGCAGGCGCACGTGGCGTGCGCTCGCCTGGCCGAAGGGGTCGCCATGACCCGCGACCTGGTCAGCGAGCCGGCCAACGTGCTCTACCCGGCCGAGTTGGCCGCGCGCGCCAAGTCCCTGTCGGCGCTCGGCGTCGATGTCGAGGTCATCGGCGAGGACCGCATGCACACCCTCGGCATGGGCGCGCTCCTGGGTGTCGGCCAGGGCAGCGATCACGAATCCCAGCTTGTGGTCATGCGCTGGAACGGCGGCGGCAACGGCGATTCGCCCGTGGCCTTTGTTGGCAAGGGCGTCTGTTTCGACACCGGTGGCATCTCGATCAAGCCGGCGGCCGGCATGGAGGAGATGAAGTACGACATGGCCGGTGCCGGCGCGGTGGTCGGCGTGATGCGCGCGTTGGCCGGGCGCAAGGCCAAGGTCAACGCCGTCGGCATCATCGCGTGCGTCGAGAACATGCCGTCGGGCAAGGCCCAGCGGCCGGGCGACGTGGTGACATCCATGTCGGGCCAGACCATCGAGGTCATCAACACCGACGCCGAGGGCCGGCTGATCCTGTCGGACGCCCTGTGGTACTGCCACACCCAGTTCAAGCCGCGCTTCATGGTGGACCTGGCGACGCTGACTGGCGCCATCGTCATCGCGCTGGGCACCTATAAGGCCGGCATGTTCGCCAACGACGACGAACTGGCGGCCAAGCTGGCGGCGGCGGGCGAGTCGGTGGGCGAGCCGCTGTGGCGCATGCCGCTTGGCACCGAGTACGACAAGGACATCAACTCCGAGATCGCCGACATGAAGAACGTCGGCAAGACGCGCGAGGCGGGTTCGACCGCGGGCGCCGTGTTCCTACAGCGCTTCGTCGGCGATACCAAGTGGGCGCACCTGGATATCGCGGGCATGGCCTGGGCGAAGAAGGACATGCCCACCGTGCCCAAGGGCGCCTCGGGCTACGGCGTGCGCCTGCTCGACCGCCTGGTGCGCGACAACTTCGAGGCCTGATCCAACCGCCTGGGGGCGATCGCGCCGACGATTGATCCAGGTCAAGCCGCAATATCCCTAGTTTCCGTATTAGTTTCAGCGCGTCGGGCGTGGCCCGGCGCACCGGGATCAACGGGAACGCGGGGGTTGTCATGATGGTGCGTCCGATCGCCCTGGCCTTGTGCCTGGGCATGGTGGCGTTGGCGGCGCCGGCGCTGGCCCAGGATATGGGCGATCCGTGGCTGGTGCATCTGCGCGCCATCGGCGTGCTGCCCGACGAGGACGCGTCGGTTTCGGCGCCGGTGCTGGGCTCGGTCGATGTGGACGACTCGGTGGTGCCCGAGCTCGACATCAGCTACTTCCTGACCGAGAACGTGGCGCTCGAACTGATCCTGGCGACCACCAACCACGAGGCGCGCCACGATCCCACCGGGCTCGACCTCGGCGACGTCTGGGTGCTGCCGCCGACCCTAACGGCGCATTACCACTTCATGCCGCGCGATCCGCTGTTCCGGCCCTATGTCGGGGCCGGCATCAACTACACGATACTGCTTCGGCGCCGACGCGCCCGCCGGGCTCTCCTTTTCCTGAGACGACGGCTTCGGGTTCGCGCTGCAGGCCGGCGTCGACATCCCGATCGACGGCGGCCCCTACATGCTGAACATCGACGTCAAGAAGCTGTGGCTCTCGACCGATGTCCGGGTGCAGCCGCTGGCCGGCGTCACCACCGCCGCCCTCGACCTCGACCCCTGGATCGTCGGCATCGGCATCGGGCGCAGGTTCTGACCCGCCGGCCCTCGACGGAGCTTCGGGCGCGCGCCCTGTCGCGGGGGTGCGTTAGGCGATAGAGTGGCCCGATCGCCGCCCCGGCCGGGAACCATCGCCCGTGAACGAGTCTTCGTCCGAATGCCGGTTGGCCGCGATCCTGGCGGCCGACATGGTGGGCTACTCGCGGCTCATGGAAGCCGACGAGGCCGGCACGCTCGCGCGTCTCAACGCGATCCGCGCGGCCGTGCTCGACCCCGCGATCGGCCGCGCCCACGGGCGCATCGTCAAGACCACCGGCGACGGCGTGCTGTTCGAGTTTCGCAGCATCGTCGACGCGGTGCGCACGGCGACCGAGATCCAGCGTGGCGTCGACGCGGCCGAAGCCGCCATCGATCCCGGCCCACGCATCGCCTTTCGCATCGGCATCAACCTCGGCGACGTGATCGTCAAGGGCGACGACCTGTTCGGCGACGGCGTCAACATCGCGGCGCGCCTTCAGGCCCTGGCTGAGCCCGGCGGCATCTCCGTCGCGGCGGCGGTGATTGACCATGTCGGGCATCGCGTCGACGTGACGTTCGACGATCTCGGCGAACAGGCGGTCAGAAACATCGCGCGGCCCATCCGGGCCTTTCGCATCGCCGGGTTCGGTGCCGAGCCGACGAGGGCCGCCGCCGTGGCGTCTGATCCCAAGCCGAACGGCCCGGTCGATGCGCGGCCCAGCGCCGTCGTCCTGCCGCTCCTGGCCATGGGCGGCGATGCGGACGGCGATCTGTTCGCCGACGGCATGACCGAGGACCTGATCACCGAGATCAGCCGCTTCCGCGACCTCTTGGTGATCTCGTGCAACACCAGCTTCGCGTTCAAGGGGCGCGCGACGAAGGTCAAGGACGTGGCGCGCGAACTCGGCGTGCAGTACGTGGTCAAGGGCAGCGTGCGCCGGGCGGGCAACCGCGTGCGCGTCACGGTGCAGCTGATCGACGCCGAGGCCGATCGCCACGTGTGGGCCGAACGCTACGACCGTGACCTCGAGGATCTGTTCGCGATCCAGGACGACGTGACCCGGTCGATCGTCGGCGTGCTGCCGGGGCGCGTGCAGGCAGCCCATCGCGAACGGGCGACCAAGAAGCCGACCACGAACATGACCGCCTACGAGCTGGTGCTGGCATGCAAGACCCTTCACCACCGCTCGAACGAGTCCGACAACGCCGAGGCGCTCCGCTTGCTGGAGCGCGCCATCGCGCTCAACCCGAATTTCGCCCATGCCCACGCGTGGAAAGCGTGCGTTCTGGGCCGGGCCTGGAGCAACGGCTTCACGCCCGATCCGGGCACCGCGTGGAATGAGCTCGTCGCCGAGCTCGAGATCGCGCTGCGAATCGACGACAACGACAGCGACGTGCACCGCATCTTGGCGGCGGTCTCGACCGTGCGCGACGACCTCGAAAAGGCCGCTTACCACCAGGAACGCGCGCTCGCGCTCAACCCCAACGACGATCTCATCGTCGTCCAGCAGGGCGAGCTGCTTACCCGGCAGGGACGCGCCGAAGAGGGCATCACCTGGGTCCGGCAGGCGATGCGACCCAACCCGTTCCACGCGGAACGCTATTGGAGCCACCTCGGCCGCGCCTGCTTCGTGGCGCGGCGCTACGGCGAAGCGGTCCAGGCCTACCGGCGCATCCGCGCGCCCGATCCGGCGGTGCGCGCGACGCTGGCCGGCGCACTCGCCATGGCGGGCGAGGCCGCGGCGGCGCGCGAGGAAGCGGCCGAGGTGTTGCGGCGCGCGCCGGACTTCACCATCGCCGGCTTCATGCCCAAGACCCACTATGGCCGCGCCGAGGACGCCGACCACCATCGCGCGGCGCTGCGCGCGGCGGGCCTGCCCGAGGGCTAGGCCGTGACTGAGTTCGGCTTCTACCACCTGCGCACCCAGCCGCTCGAACGTGCCCTGCCGCGCCTGCTCGAGAAGGTGGTCGAGCGCGGCCACCGCGTGCTGCTGCTGGCCGAATCAGCCGAGCGCGCCGCGGCGCTGGATGCCGTGCTGTGGACCTACGACCCAGCCTCGTTCCTGCCGCACGGTCTCGCGTCCCAGGGCCACGCGGCGCAACAGCCGATTCTGATCGCGACCGAGCCGGACGACCGCAACCGCGCCGACGTGCTTGTGCTGGTGGACGGCATGGACGTACCCGAGGCGGGCGGCTTCGCCCGCTGCCTCGACCTGTTCGACGGCAACGACGACGCGGCCGTGGCGGCGGCGCGCGAACGCTGGCGCCGGCGCAAGGCCCAGGGCCACGCCCTGACCTACTGGCAGCAGGACGACAAGGGTGCCTGGGCGAAGCAGTAAGGCTACGCCCGCGCGTCCGCGAGGATCATGTCCGACGCCTTCTCGGCGATCATGATGATCGGCGCATTGGTGTTGCCCGAGACCAGCGTCGGCATCACGGCGCCGTCGACCACGCGCAAGGCCCCCAGTTCCTTGACCCGCAGACGCTCGTCCACCACGGCACGGGCGTCCAGCCCCATGCGGCAGGTGCCCGTCGGGTGGTAGATCGTGCCGCCCCGGCGCCGGCAATGGGCCAGCAGCGCCGCGTCGTCGGCGGCCTCGGGGCCGGGGTCCAGCTCGGCCTCGACGAAGGGCGCCATGGCCGGCTGCTGGTGGATGCGGCGCAGGATCTTCAGGCCCTCGACATTGGCGCGGCGGTCGGCCTCGGCCGACAGGTAGTTCGGCTGGATCGCGGGCGGCGCGGCCGGATCGGCCGAGCGGATGCGCACCCAGCCCCGGCTCTCGGGGCGCAGCTGGCAGACCGAGGCGGTGAAGCCCGGGAACCGGTGCGGGCTCTCGCCCATCTTGTCGGTCGAGAACAGCAGGAAGTGCACCTGGATGTCCGGCGTGGGGAGGCGCGGGTCGGTGCGGAAGAACGCGCCCGCGTAGCCGGCGCTCACGGTCAGCGGCCCCTTGCGCGTCAGCGCGTAGCGCAGGCCGATGCGCAGGCGTCCCATCAGGCTCGCCATGTCGTCGTTGAAGGTAATGCGCTGGCGGCAGCGGAACATCATGCGCACCTGCAGGTGATCGCTGAGGTCGGCGCCGACACCCGGTGCCTCGTGCACCACGGCGATGCCGTGCGCGCCCAGCAGGTCGCCCGGCCCGACGCCCGAGAGCTGGAGGAGCTGCGGCGAGCCGAACGCGCCCGCCGCCAGGATCACCTCGGCGTCGGCGCGCGCCTGCTGCTCGCCACCCGGATCGCGCCACGCGACTCCGCTCGCCCGCTTGCCCTCGAACAGCACGCGACCGGCCTGCGCCCGCGTGACCAAGCGCAGGTTGGCGCGCCCGCGCGCCGGGCGCAGGTAGCCGACCGCGGTCGAACAGCGCCGGCCCCGGCGCGACGTGGTCTGGAAATAGCCGGCGCCGTCCTGTGCCGCGCCGTTGAAATCGTCGTTGCGCGGGATGCCCGCCTGGCCGGCGGCGGCGATGAACGCCTCGCACAGCGGGTGCGGCTCGGACTGATCGGCGACGCCGAGCGGCCCGCCCGTGCCGTGGAAGGCGTCGGCGCCGCGCGCCTGGTCCTCGGCGCGCTTGAAGTAGGGCAGCACGTCGTCGTAGCTCCAGCCCACGTTGCCGAGCTGGCGCCAGTGGTCATAGTCCTCGCGCTGGCCGCGCATGTAGATCAGGCCGTTGATCGAGGACGAGCCGCCCAGCACCTTGCCGCGCGGCTGCACGACGCGGCGCCAGTCCAGCTCCGGTTCGGGCTCGCTCTCGAACAGCCAGTTAAAGCGCGGGTCCTTGAACAGCTTGCCGTAGCCGAGCGGCACGTGGATCCACAGGTTGCGGTCCTCGGGCCCGGCCTCCAGCAGCAGCACGCGGTGGCGCCCGCTCGCGCTCAACCGGTTGGCCAGCACGCAGCCGGCCGAACCGGCGCCGACGATGATGTAGTCGAAGGTCTCCACCCGAACCCCGCCTCCGGCGCCGAGCCCGGCGCGTCGATGTCCAAGCTTTAATGCCTGGGCCAGGGTCACGCAAAAGGCGTCGGACGACAATGCGACCCGAGGCGGATGACGCCCCATTCAACATTTCGCCGGTATCCGGCCGCGCCATCCGGGCCTCGTTGTGACGAACCTGCAAACAAGGGAGTGTCCCATGAAGAAGCTCATCGGTGCGATGACCGCCATCGCGATCCTGGCCTCGGCCGGCGCCGCCCTCGCCGACACGGCCAATGGCAAGATCAAGTCGGTCGATCAGACGACGCGCATGATCATCCTCGACAACGGCCACAGCTACGAAGCGGCGAAGACCGTCGATATCTCGAAGCTGAAGGCCGGCGAGTCGGTGACCCTGACCTTCTCGGTGGTCAACGGCAAGAATGGGGTCTCCAGCCTCAAGATGTAGGCCACGCGTTCGGATCCCGAAACCAGGGCGCCCTGGGGCCGCCTCACGCGGATCCAGGGCGCTCCTCCCCGTGCCCGGGTCGGCGGGCGGAGGCGAGAGCATGACGACGACACCTCCGCCAACAGAACTCGCGATCGTCCCCGGAACGTCCAAGCTGTCGCCGGGTTCGGTCCTGTGCCTCGGTCGCGCCCGCCATTTCTCGTTGGTGGCCTGGGACGCGGCCGACCAAGCCATCGAACGCATCGCGTTCATAGGAACCATCGCCCAGGTTCACCGCTTCGCGCTCCGCCGCTTGCAGGACCTGCGCGCGTGCACGCGCGTGTCGATCGTCGGCAACCCCTGACGCGGCGATCGGCCGGTCCTCCGACCCGGTTGTCTGCCGCGCCGTTCGATGGCATGGATCGCGTCTCGCGGGGAGGCTCCATGCTGAATTTCGACGAAGCGCGCTACGCGCGCATCCAGGCGGGCGCGCTGGCCCAGGGGCCCGGCCTCAGCCGGGCCATCGAGGCCTGCCTCGGTGCGGAAGCGCGCAACCTGTTCTTCCCGGGCGCCTGGAGTGCCGCGATCCTCATGCACCCGGCGGCGCAGTTGTTGCAGCGCCGGTCACGTTTTCCCGTGTTCGCCGAGATCGGCGCCGAACTTGTGGTCGGCGGGCATCAGGCGCTGGGGCCGGGCTCGATCGTGGTGATTCCCTCGCTCTCGGGCACCACCAAGGAGAGCGTCGAGGCGCTCGCCTTCTGCAAGGCGCGCAGCGCCACGGTCATCGCGCTGGTCGGCCACGGCGGCACGCCGCTGGCCGAGGGCGCGGACCACGCGTTCGTCAACTTCGCCGAGGACGACACGAGCTGCGAGTCGTTCTACCTGCAATCCCTGCTGCTGGCCCTCGCCGTCTTTCGGGCGCGTGGCGAAGCAGCCGACCACGACGCCCACGTCGCCGACCTGAACCGCCTGCCCGCGCTGCTGGTCGAGGCCAAGCGGTCGTTCGAGCCGCGCGCCGAGTCCGTCGCCCGCGCGCTCGCCGCCGATCCTTGGCACATCATGGTCGGCGCCGGCGCCACCTGGCCGCAGGCCTGGTACTACGGCATGTGCATCCTCGAGGAGATGCAGTGGATCCGCACCCGGCCGATCCATGCCGCCGACTTCTTCCACGGCACCCTGGAGTTGGTGGAGAAGGGCGTCAGCGTCGTGCTGTTCAAGGGTGAGGACGCGGCACGGCCGCTGATCGAGTGGGTGGAGCGGTTCCTGCCCGCCTAAACTGACAAGGTCACGCTCCTCGATGCGGCGGCGGTCGCGCTGCCCGGCGTCGAGCCGGCGACGCGCGCGTTGCTGTCGCCAGTGCTGCTGGCGGCGCTGCTCGAGCGCGTCAGCGCGCACCTCGAGGTGATCCGCAACCACCCCCTGACGACCCGGCGCTACTACAAGCGCGTCGCCTACTGAACGCCGTGGCCGCCGGCTTCGAGCTCGCCACGGTCGGCGACAACTGCATCGATCGCTACCTGGCGCCGGTTGGCGCCTCGACGGTCGGCGGCAACGCGGTCAACGTTGCCGTGCATCTGGCCGCGCGCGGCCATCGGGTGGCCTATGCCGGCGCGGTCGGCGCCGACGCTGACGGGCGTCGCGTGGTCGCGGCACTCGAACAGGCCGGTGTGGGGACCGGCCTGGTCCGGGTCGTGTCTGGCGGCCGTACGGCGACCAGCGACATCCGCACCGGGGGGGACGGCGAGCGCGCCATCGGCCCCGAGGACTTCGGCGTCTGCCTGGGCTATCGCCCGGACGCGGACACCCTGGCGGTGCTGCTCGGCTGCCGCCACGTGCATATCGGCTGGCTGGACGACGGCGGCGATCTGCGCCGCCGCCTGGTGGGCGACGGTGTCGCCGTCTCCCAGGACCTGGCGGTCAACGCCGCCGCGCGCGACCTGGGCGCCGAAGGCCTGGCGCCGGCCTTCGCTTCGGCCGCGACCCTGGACGACGGCGTGGCGCTGGCCCGGCGCCTGCTCGCGGCGGGTGCCCGCCTCGTCGTGGTCACGTGCGGCCGCTCGGGCAGCCTGGCCAGCGACGGCACGACCGTCGCGCGCGTCGGCGTGGCACCCGCGCGGGTGGTCGATACGCTCGGCGCCGGCGATACCGTTATCGCCGCCTTCATCGCCGGCCGCGCGCGCGGACTCGGGCTCCAGGCGTGCCTGGAAGCCGGGCGCGACGACGCCGCGCTCACCTGCGGCCACCTGGGCGGCTTCCCTCAGACGCCCCTAGCGCCCGCGTATGTCCGCACCGCCGCTTCCTGCTCGGGCGTCTCGATGGCGCCTGGCCGCGCGGCGCGCACGCGCGCGATGGCGTCGGCGGCGGTCATGCCGTGGGCGACCAGGGCCACCGCCGCCATGGTGCCCGTGCGGCCCAGGCCGGCGGCGCAGTGCACGAACAGGCGGTCACCCTCGCGTAGACGATCGACGATGATCGCCACGAAGCGCTTCATCTGCTCGACGGTCGGCGCGGTCCGGTCGGGGATCGGAATCTCCGACCAGGCGAGGCCAAGCCTCTCGGCTCGCGCCAGGCTGTAGCGCGGCGCCTGCTCGCCCGCGTCGAGCAGGCAGACGATCCAATCGAACTCCGCGGCGCGCAGGGCCACCAGCCCCGCGTCGTCCGGGCACGCGCCCCCGGCCAGCCAGGGCCGGTCGATCCACCACAGGTCGAGTTCGCCGCTCAACGTCCCCTCGGGTGGGCGGCGCGGTAGACCTTCAGCAGGCTTCCGGTTTCGACGCCGGTGTAGCGCTGGGTGGTCGAAAGCGAGGCGTGGCCCAGCAGTTCCTGGATCGTGCGCAGGTCCGCCCCGCCGCCCAAGAGGTGCGTGGCGAAGCTGTGGCGCAGCGCGTGGGGCGTAGCACTCTCGGGCAGGCCGAGCGCCCGGCGCACGTCGCGCATGCGCCTCTGGGCCACCGTGGCCGCCAGCCGGCCGCCGCGCGCGCCGACGAACAGCGGCGCGTCGGGCGCATTGTCGCCCGGACGCAGCGCGCGGTACGCCGCGAGCGCCGCGCGCACCGCCGGCAGCAGCGGCACCACGCGCTCCTTGCCGCCCTTGCCGAGGACGCGCAGTGGCGCCTCCGACCCAGGCCAATGGCCGATATCGAGCGCCAGCGCCTCGCCGATGCGCAGACCCGCGCCGTACAGCAGGTGGAACAGCGCCGCGTCGCGGGCACCCAGCCAGGGCTCGGCGGCCTCGTTGGCGGCGTCCAGAACGGCGCGCGCCTGGCCGGCGGTCAGCGGCCGGGGCAGGGAGGCGGGGACGCGCGGGCCGCGCACGGCACCGATCGCCGCGTTCTTCACCAGGCCGGCGCGTTCCAGCCGGCGGAACAGGCTGCGTACCGCGGCCATGGCCCGCGCGATCGAGGACCGTGCCAGCCCGTCGCGGCCGCGCCGGGCCAGCCAGGCGCGCAGGTCGGCGGGCTCGAGCGTGCCCAGATCGTCGAGCGTCGGCGGCGCGCCGCGATGCTCGGCCAGGAAATCGAGAAACGCGGCGACGTCGCGGGCGTAGCCGTCGACTGTGTGGCGGGCGGCGCGCCGTTCGCCCACCAGCCATCTCGCCCACAGCTCCAGCGCGGCGCCGACCCGCCGCGCCGATGGCCGGTCGGTCAGACCGGCAAGCCCAGGCGTGTGCGCAGGCAATGCTCCAGCACCTCGGCCAGGAACCGCATGGTCTCGCCGCAGGCGCCGCCATGGAAGCGGCCGCCGTGGCGCGACCCCACGCCGAGCAAGGCGGGCGGCAGGTCGCGCCGGCCGCCGACACGCACCAGCACCGCCGAGCGCACCAGGCCGGCGCCGGCCCCGAACGCACGGCTGTCCACCGCGCCGTCAGGGATGACGCGCACGTCGCAGCCCTCGCCCAGCACCTCGTCCACGGTGCCGGCCGGCAGGCAGCGCACGCCCGAGACCGGATCGCGGCCGCTGATCCCGACGGTGGTCTCCACGCCCAGCGCCGCCACGTCGACGCCCAGCAGGACCGCCAGGTCGACGGTCACCGCCTCGGCCAGCGCGGTCAGATCGGCGGTGGCGATCAGGGCCAGCGCGGCCTTTTGCATCCGCGCGGCCAGCGCGCGCGCCTCGCGCCGTTCCTCGACCAGGGCGCGCTTGGCGTCGGTCAGCCGGCGCACGTCCTCGCGCAGACGCTCGATCAGGAACTCCTGGAAGTCGGCGACGCCGTCGCCCAGCGCGCGGCGCGGCGGGCGCTGCCCGGCCAGGATCTCGGGGTGCGCCGCCAGGAAGCCCGGGTTGGCGCGCAGGTACGCCGCGACGTGCGCCGCCGCGGCTCTGGCCACCGATTGGGCCGGCTTGGCGGATTTCGACTCGAGCGTCATGGGGCTATCCGGCGACGATCGACTGGCCGGTCTTCTTCCAGTCGGCCAGGAACGCGTCCAGCCCCTTGTCGGTCAGCACGTGCTTGGCCAACTGGCGCAGCACCGCGGGGGGGATCGTGCACACCTGGGCGCCGATCTTGGCCGCATCGACGACGTGCATCGGGTGGCGCACCGAGGCGACCAGCACCTCGGTCGCGATGGTTCCCGGGTAGTTGCGGTAGATCGTCACGATGTCGCGGATCAGCGCCATGCCGTCGTGCCCGATGTCGTCGAGCCGGCCGACGAAGGGCGAGACGAACGTGGCCCCCGCCTTGGCCGCCAGGATCGCCTGCGCTGGCGAGAAGCACAGGGTGACGTTGACCGCCGTGCCCGCCTGCGACAGCGCGCGGCACGCCTTCAGCCCGTCCCACGTCAGCGGCACCTTGACCGTCACGTTGGGCGCGACCGCGGCCAGCTTGCGCCCCTCGGCGATCATGGCGTCGGCGGCGGTGGCGGTGACCTCGGCGCTGACCGGGCCGGCGACCAGGGCGCAGATCTCGCGCAGCACGGCGAAAAAGTCGCGCCCCGCCTTGGCGACCAGCGACGGGTTCGTGGTCACGCCGTCGACCAGGCCGGTATCGACCAAGTCGCGGATCTCGGCCACGTCGGCGCTGTCGACGAAGAACTTCATGCCGGTCCGGCTCCTTCCGTTCGCTTGCCTGAAAGCCAGTGCGTGTCCGAGTGTAGCGCATGCCCTCCGACAAGGCCAAGGACACGCGCCGCGCCGCCGTGCTGCTGCCCCTGCCGCTGGCCGGCGCCTACGACTACCGCGTCCCGGCGGGGCAAGCGGTCGAAGCGGGAGCCGTCGTGCACGTGCCGCTCGGCCCGCGCACGTTGCTCGGCGTGGTGTGGGGCGATGGAGACGGCACCCTCGACGAGGCGCGCCTGTGCGATCTGGGCGATGGGCTCGCGGTGCCGCCGCTCGCCACGCCCTTGCGTCGCTTCGTCGATTGGGTCGCGGCGTACACGCTGGCGCCACCCGGCGCCGTGCTGCGCATGGTGCTCGGCCCGGCGGGCGACCTGGCGCCGCCACCGCCGACCACGGCCTACGTCGCGACCGGCGCGCCACCGCCGGCGCGGCTGACCGGGGCGCGCCGGCGCGTGC